>WPCK01159911.1_pt1 | contig 53652 bp, 67 predicted proteins | sample 5399851 | NCBI WGS metagenome assembly WPCK01 (sample SAMN12869471, study PRJNA574797) | sludge metagenome | isolation source: wastewater treatment of pH11 | place: China:Beijing | collected 2019-05-20
GGTGGCGATAGCGAAGCGGCCACACCCGTTCCCATGCCGAACACGGAAGTTAAGCGCTTCAGCGCCGAAAGTAGTTGGGGGTCTCCCCCTGTGAGGATAGGACGTTGCCAGGCAACATGAGACGATCGAGCATAACGCTCGGTCGTCTTTTTTAGTAGCGACGATGCTGATGCATCGTCGCTTTTCGTTTGCCTTTTTTTGAATCAATGATAGAATAAAGTCAAAAGTCAAAGATGGTCAGAGGGTGGTGGAGATGAGAAACATATCTGATGTGATCGAACAGTATTTAAAGCAAGTGCTGAAAGAAAGTCAGGCCGATACGATTGAAATCAAGAGGCAAGACATCGCGAAACGTTTTGAATGTGTCCCGTCTCAAATCAACTACGTCATCAACACACGATTCACAGTCGAAAAAGGGTATCTCGTAGAAAGCAAGCGAGGCGGAGGCGGGTATATTCGGATCCGTCGCGTCATTTTAAACGAGAAACAAGATCTGTTAGCGAGTTTGATTGATTTCTTACATGAGCAACCCCGACTGACAGAACAAGTGATTGAGAATATATTAGTCCGTTTATTCGAAGAAGGACTATTGAATGAACGTGAAGTTCGACTGCTCTTTCATGTGCTCTCAGACGAATCACTAGGATTGCATGCGGATGACCGTTATTTGATTCGCAGACAGCAGTTGCTTGCATTGATGAAACTGTTAAGTTATCGCTGACGGAGGAAAAGATATGTTATGCGAACGATGCAAACGGCGACCCGCCGTCAATGAAATGGTGATAATGGAAGATGGAATCCCGGTCAAACGGAAATTATGTCGAAATTGCGCATTTGAGGTGATGACGGGGTATGTTCCAGTCGTAAAGCGGTGCCCGACATGTCAAATTACGCAAACTGAGTTACAACAGTTGAGAAAAGCAGGTTGTGCCCATTGTTATACGGTGTTTCGAGATGACTTGATCAAGATGGCGCGTCAATATCAACAAGGGCACGATCATCATGTCGGATCGATTCCTAATTTGCTACGGACACCGGACGAACGAATCGAAGAGCGACTAGTAAAGTTAGCAGGGGAGTTAGAGCAAGCCGTCGAACAAGAAGATTATGAACGCGCAGCGCGCATCAAAAAAGAAATGATTCAATTGAAAGGTCAAGGTGAGGCATGATGGAGACATTCCTCAAACATCCACTTGGTCCGAAAATGAATGAACGCGCGAAACTCGATGACCTTGTCATCTCGACACGGATTCGGCTCGCTCGTAATTTGAAAGATACGGTCTTCTCTCCGGTGTTATCAAAAGAGGGGCAACGGCAACTATGTGAGCGAGTCGAGGCATCGCTCGGAGGATTGCAAGGATTTGAATACTTGCGAATGTCTTCGTATGATGCGGTGACACGTCAAGCACTCGTCGAGAAGCATCTCATCAGTCCGACGATTGCTGAAAAAGAAGATAGCGCCGTTTTCTTAAGTGAAGATGAAACGATCAGTGTCCTCATCAATGAAGAAGACCATCTACGAATTCAGACACTCTTACCTGGATTACAAGTGACCGAGGCGTTCGAGCTTGCGAAACGTGTGGACGAACTGTGTGAGGAGTCGCTCCCTTATGCGTTCGATGAGACGCTAGGCTATTTGACAACATGTCCTAGCAACATTGGAACCGGACTCCGCGCCTCGGTCATGTTACACTTGCCGGGATTGACGCTGACCGGACGAATAACTCCTATATTAAAAGAACTTCGTAAACTCGGATACACGATTCGCGGACGTTATGGAGAAGGGAGCGATGCTGCCGGGCGATTGTTTCAATTATCCAACCAACGAACGCTTGGCAGCCACGAGTCGCAACTCTTGTCAGACTTTATAGAAATCACGGAACAAGTCATTCAGGCGGAGCGTCAAGCCCGCGAATACCTGCTTACGAACAACCAGGATGAGCTTGAAGATCAGTTTTATCGTTCCTATGGCATTTTGCGATACGCGAAATTATTATCGTCGACTGAGGCGATAGAACGCCTATCGGATCTTCACTTAGCAAGTGACCTCGGATTGTTATCCGATTGGAGTCCCCCTCAATTTCACGATTTGATTGTCCGCATGCAATCAGGTTTCCTACAAAAACATTTCGGGAAAACATTATCTACGAAAGAACGAGATCGGGAACGAGCGACGCTCGTGCGTCGAACGTTAGATCAAGGCTTAGTTTGATTCAACTCTCAAGGAGGTTTTGTCAATGATGTTTGGTCGATTTACAGAACGAGCTCAGCGCGTATTAGCTTTAGCCCAAGAGGAAGCAGTACGGCTTGGCCATCATAATATTGGTACAGAGCACATTTTACTCGGCTTGATTCGAGAAGGGGAAGGCATCGCGGCTAAAGCGTTGTTTGCCCTCGGGATGACATCTGAGAAGATTCAGCAAGAAGTCGAGGCGTTGATCGGACGTGGTTCTGAGAACGGCTCAACGATTCACTATACGCCGCGAGCGAAAAAAGTGATTGAACTGTCGATGGATGAAGCCCGTAAACTCGGTCATTCATACGTCGGGACAGAACATATCTTGCTCGGCTTGATTCGAGAAGGGGAAGGCGTCGCTGCCCGGGTCATGAACAACCTTGGCATCAGCTTGACGAAAGCCCGTCAACAAGTGCTGCAACTTCTCGGCAACACGGAGTCATCGTCTAACGCCTCGCAGCCGGGTACAAGCGCTGCGACCCCTACGCTTGATGGTTTGGCCCGCGACTTGACACAGCAAGCACGTGAGTCGCGTCTCGATCCGGTCATCGGACGTTCAGGTGAGATTCAACGTGTGATTGAAGTGCTGTCACGACGCACGAAAAACAACCCGGTGTTGATCGGAGAGCCTGGTGTCGGTAAGACGGCAGTCGTCGAAGGACTCGCTCAACAGATTATTAACAATGAGGTCCCGGAGACACTTCGCAATAAACGCGTCATGGTGCTTGATATGGGGACGCTCGTCGCCGGTACAAAATACCGCGGGGAGTTCGAAGATCGCTTGAAAAAAGTCATGGACGAAATTCGTCAAGCCGGAAACGTCATCCTCTTCATTGATGAGCTGCATACGTTGATTGGTGCCGGTGGGGCCGAAGGAGCGATTGACGCCTCAAACATTTTGAAACCGTCACTCGCTCGTGGTGAGTTGCAATGTATCGGGGCGACGACGCTCGACGAATACCGCAAATATATCGAAAAAGACGCAGCACTCGAACGCCGCTTCCAACCGATTCAAGTGAACGAACCGACTGCAGAAGAGGCAGAGCAAATCTTACTCGGTTTACGTGATCGCTACGAAGCGCACCACCGCGTGACAATCACGGATGAGGCGGTCCACGAAGCGGTCGTCCTTTCAGACCGTTACATCTCAGACCGTTTCCTTCCGGACAAAGCGATTGACCTCGTCGATGAGGCGGCGTCAAAAGTGCGCCTCCGTTCGTTCACGGCGCCGCCAAACTTGAAAGAGCTCGAAGCACGGCTTGAGTCGATTCGAAAAGAGAAAGATTCGGCCGTCCAAAGCCAAGAGTTTGAAAAAGCAGCCTCGCTTCGCGACACGGAACAAAAAGTGCGTGAAGAACTCGAGCACCTCAAGTCTGAATGGCAAAATAAGCAAGGGAATGAAAAGCTCGAAGTGACGAAAGAAGATATCGCCCAAGTTGTCGCCAGTTGGACGGGCGTCCCGGTCACAAAGATCGCCGAAGAAGAGACGGATCGTCTCCTCAAACTTGAATCGATCCTTCATAACCGGGTCATCGGTCAAGACGAGGCGGTCAAATCGATTTCACGAGCGATTCGTCGTGCCCGTGCCGGTTTGAAAGATCCGAAACGACCGATTGGATCATTTGTGTTCCTCGGACCGACCGGGGTTGGTAAAACAGAGCTTGCCCGTGCCGTTGCCGAAGCGTTGTTCGGTGACGAAGATGCGATTATCCGAATCGATATGTCCGAGTACATGGAGAAACATGCGACGAGTCGACTCGTCGGCTCGCCACCAGGATACGTCGGCTATGAGGAAGGCGGTCAGTTGACGGAGAAAGTTCGTCGCAAGCCGTATTCGGTCATCTTGCTCGACGAGATCGAGAAGGCGCACCCGGAAGTATTCAACATCTTGCTTCAAGTGCTCGACGACGGCCGTCTGACAGACTCGAAAGGCCGCACCGTCGACTTCCGCAACACCGTCATCATTATGACGTCAAACGTCGGAGCCGCCGCGCTCAAACGAAACAAATATGTCGGTTTCACGGTTGAAGACGACGTGAAGCGTGAATATACAGAGATGAAGGACAAAGTCATGGAAGAGCTCAAAAAAGCGTTCCGTCCTGAGTTCTTGAACCGAATCGATGAGATCACAGTGTTCCACTCGCTCCAAAAAGAGCATATTCAAGAAATCGTCAAGCTCATGGCTGAGACGCTTACGAAACGCCTCGGGGAACAAGGTATTGATTTCACGTTAACCGAATCAGCGCTCGAGAAGATTGCAGAAGTCGGCTACGACCCTGAATACGGGGCTCGACCGCTCCGCCGGGCGCTCCAGCGTGAGGTGGAAGACCGCCTCTCAGAATCGATGCTCAGCGGTAACATTGCAAAAGGCAGTAAAGTCGCCCTCGATGTGCAAGACGGGGAATTCGTCGTCCGAAACGAAGGGGTCGTTCAATAATCCGTAGCCCCCTCTCTCCTATGAGGGGGCTTTTTTAGACAGAAGGGAACACGTATGGCTAAAATTAAAACGAAATATGTATGTCAATCTTGTGGCTACGAATCTGCCAAATGGATGGGGCGTTGCCCAGGATGTAATGAATGGAACACGCTCGTTGAAGAATTCGTCGAAGAGAAAAAGGCGAAACGAGGCGCCGCATTCGTGCATAGTTCATCGAGGCAGTTGAAACCGGAACGTCTCGCGGACGTCGTCTCGCAAGAAGAGACGCGCGTCCATACGAACAGTCAAGAGTTCGACCGTGTGCTCGGAGGCGGGATCGTGCCTGGTTCGCTCGTCCTTGTCGGAGGCGACCCGGGAATCGGGAAATCGACGATTTTGCTCCAAGTGAGTGCCCACCTGGCCCATAGCGGCCGAAAAGTGCTCTACATTTCAGGTGAGGAGTCGCTCAAACAGACGAAGCTTCGTGCTGAACGGCTCGGCCTGCCGACGCAGGATTTATATGTGCTCGCTGAGACGGATATGTTGATGATTGAGCGAGTCATCGACGAAGAAAAACCTGGGTTCGTCATCATCGACTCGATTCAAACGGTCTACATGGATGAGATTCAATCGGCGCCGGGCAGCGTCGCCCAAGTGCGAGAATGTACCGCCGCCTTGATGAAGATTGCTAAAACGCGAGGGGTGGCCGTCTTTATCGTCGGTCACGTCACGAAACAAGGCTCGATTGCCGGACCGCGTTTGCTTGAACACATGGTCGATGCTGTCCTTTATTTCGAAGGTGAACGTCACCACACGTTCCGAATCTTACGGGCTGTCAAAAACCGTTTCGGCTCGACGAACGAGATTGGTATCTTTGAAATGAAGGAAGGCGGGCTCGAGGAAGTGCTCAATCCGTCCGAGATATTTTTAGAAGAACGGACGGCCGGCGTATCGGGTTCGACCGTCGTCGCTTCGATGGAAGGGACGAGGACGGTGCTCGTCGAACTGCAAGCGCTCATCTCCCCGACCTCGTTCGGTAACCCACGGCGGATGGCGACGGGGATTGACCAAAACCGGGTCGCGCTACTCATGGCCGTGCTCGAGAAACGTTCCGGGCTTTTGCTTCAGACGCAAGATGCCTATTTGAAAGCGGCCGGCGGGGTCAAACTCGATGAACCGGCGATCGACTTGGCGATTTGCGTGTCCATCGCTTCGAGTTTCCGTGACCGTCCGACCCGACCGACGGACGTATGCATCGGGGAAGTCGGCTTGACCGGTGAAGTACGTCGTGTCTCACGAATCGAGCAGCGCGTCGCCGAAGCGGCCAAGCTCGGATTCACTCGAGCCATCATCCCGAAAAACAATCTTGGCGGCTGGACGGCCCCATCCGGGATCGACGTCGTCGGAGTCAGTACTGTCGATGAGGCGCTCCAGCTCACCATCCCGTTCTAAGGGGTGCCTCAGACAGTTTTTAACGCTTTGTAACGAACGCTTTCAAAAGAACCGTGTTACAATGAAAGTGTTATTTTTTTGAAATTAAAATTCATAATAAAAGGAGGTGGAATGAGTGAAGATTGCAGTGCGAATCGGATTTATTCTAATCGGACTCGTCGTCGGATGGTTCGGGATTATCGAAGCGATGCTTCTTCTCGGAGACCTAGGTGTGAACGTACCCGCTTGGTTGACGATTCCATACGTGGCTAGTTTGATTGGTGGACTTATCTTCTTCATTCTTAGTTTATTCTTGACCAATGGGGTCGTTAAATTTATCCGTTTTGTTGAAGAACGGCTCGTCCGTTTACCGGTCGGGGATATTTTATTCGGGTCGATCGGATTGATCATCGGGTTGTTAATCGCCTTTTTGATCAGCGTCTCACTCGAAGTGACGAACATTTTCTTGCTCAGTAAAATCGTTCCGATTTTCGTGACCGCCTTGTTCGGTTATTTCGGATTTGCCGTCGGGTATCGCAAGCGAAACGAATGGATCAAATTATTCGTGAAAAGTGAGCGTGAGAAGCAGCCGGCTGAGCCGGTTCGTCGTTCAAACGATAAAATATTGGATACGAGCGTCATCATCGATGGCCGGATTGCCGACATTGCGAAAACAGGGTTTATCGAAGGCACGCTCATCGTCCCGCAATTCGTGATTGGCGAGCTTCAGTATATCGCCGATTCGTCGGATACGTTGAAACGAAATCGCGGCCGTCGCGGTCTCGACATCTTGAAAGAGTTACAAGACAACGATCGCATCGAAGTCGAGATTTACGATGGAGATTTTGAAGATGTGGCGGAAGTCGACATCAAGTTGATCAAACTGGCTGAACTCAAGAATGGCATCGTCGTCACAAACGACTACAACTTGAACAAAGTGTGTGAAGTCCGCAACGTCCCGGTCTTGAACATTAACGACTTGGCTAACTCGGTGAAACAGATTGTCATCCCGGGAGAAGAGATGGTCGTTACAGTCATTAAAGAAGGAAAAGAACAAAATCAAGGAGTCGCCTACCTTGAAGACGGGACGATGGTCGTCGTCGAAGGGGGACGCAAACTCATCTCGAAGACGTTACCGGTCGTCGTGACGAGTGTACTCCAGACCTCGGCGGGTCGAATGATTTTTGCTCGTCCTGAATAACCATGAAAAAAGAGACGCATTCGCGCTCTCTTTTTTCACGAAGAGAGGTGAATGGACATGGTACGTTATTCAGTCGTCATCCCGGCAGCCGGACAAGGCAAACGGATGGGAGCGAATGAAAACAAATTAAGATTAGCGCTTCATGGGAAACCGATTATCGTCTGGACGGTCGAGGCGTTCGCCCGTGACTCGTGGTGTGACCACATCGTGTTGGCGATTCAACCGGAAGAGGCAGAATGGTTTGAATCGATGCTCGCCCACATTAGCACGCCGATCACGTATGTGGCCGGTGGAAAGGAACGACAAGAAAGTGTGCGGGCCGGGCTTCACGCCGTCGATGCAGATCGTGTCGTGTTGATCCATGACGGGGCGCGTCCGTTCGTGCGCATGAGTCAGTTACATGAAGTGGCGGAAGCGGCACAGACGAACGGGGCCATTTTGGCTGTCCCGGTGAAAGACACCGTCAAACAAGTGGCGGCTGGGGTGATTCAACAAACCGTTCCTCGTGAGGCGCTATGGCTGGCGCAAACACCGCAAGCTTTTCCGGCGGCTGAGATTCGGGCCATTCACGACCGAGCGGAGTCCGCTCGCGTCGTCGGGACCGATGATGCGAGCCTGTTCGAATGGGCGGGCAAAGAAGTGACCGTCATTCCAGGGGATTATCACAACATTAAAATGACGACGCCTGAAGATTTACTGTTTGGCGAAGCGATCTTGACAAAGGAGGATTATCGATGAGAATCGGACAAGGATTTGATGTGCATGCGTTCGCCGAAGGGCGGCCGCTCATTTTAGGGGGGATCGAGATCCCGCATGATCGTGGTTTACTCGGTCATTCAGACGCTGACGTGCTCTTGCATACGATCGCGGACGCGGCACTTGGGGCGATTGCGGCAGGGGATATCGGCAAACATTTCCCGGATACCGACCCGGCGTTCAAAGACGCAGATTCAAAAGTGTTGCTCCGACACGTCTGGAAACTCGTGAAAGCGGAAGGGTACGTGCTCGGCAACGTCGATGCGACGGTAATGGCGGAACGTCCGAAACTCCGGACGTATATCGACGACATGCGAGCGGTCATCGCGGAACTGCTTGAAGCCGACATTAGCCAAGTGAACGTCAAAGCGACGACGACGGAAAAGCTCGGTTTCACAGGACGTGAAGAAGGAATTGCCGCCCAGGCGGTCATCCTGCTCAACCGTGCTTGACAAAAGTGGTATACTATTTGGGCAGAAGAGAAGAAAGGTGGAAATAGTATGAGTGAAGTGCGTGTACGCTATGCGCCAAGTCCGACGGGTCACCTCCATATCGGGAACGCCCGGACCGCGCTATTCAATTATTTATATGCTCGCCACGCCGGCGGGAAGATGATTCTCCGAATCGAGGATACCGATCAGAAACGGAACGTCGAGAACGGTGTCGAAAGCCAGATGAAATATCTCGAATGGCTCGGAATCGATTGGGACGAGGGTCCAGGCCGCGGTGGCGACTACGGTCCTTATTTCCAAATGGAGCGACTTGACCTCTACAACAAACATGTGAACGAGTTGATGGAGAAAGGCCTGGCTTATAAATGCTACATGACGTCTGAAGAGTTGGAAGCCGAACGCGAAGCACAAATCGCTCGCGGTGAAGCACCACGCTACTCGGGCGCCCATCGTAACTTGAGCGCTGAGGAGCAGGCGGCGTTCGAAGCAGAAGGCCGCAAGCCGTCGATTCGCATCCGTGTGCCTGAGGGCGTCACGTACAAATGGACAGATGTCGTCAAAGGTGACGTCTCGTTCGAAGCGAAAGATTTCGGAGACTGGGTCATCGTCAAACAAGACGGGATCCCGACGTATAACTTTGCCGTCGTCGTCGACGATCATTTGATGAAAATCAGCCATGTGTTACGTGGAGATGACCATATCGCCAACACGCCGAAGCAAATGATGGTGTATGACGCGCTCGGGTGGGAGTATCCAGCGTTTGGTCATATGACACTCATCTATAACGAAAATCATAAAAAGTTGTCGAAGCGCGATGAGTCGATCATCCAGTTCATCGAACAGTACGCTGACCTCGGTTACTTGCCGGGTGCACTGTTCAACTTCATCTCACTTCTAGGCTGGTCGCCGGTCGGTGAAGAAGAGATCTTCACGAAAGAGCAATTTATCGACATGTTTGACGCGGGTCGTCTCTCGAAGAGCCCGGCCGTCTTTGACCAACAAAAGCTCGCGTGGATCAACAGCGTCTACATGAAGCATGCTTCGCTTGACGAAGTGGTGGCACTCAGTTTACCATTCTTACAAGAAGCGGGTCGTTTGCCTGAAGCGTTATCGATGGAAGAGGCCGACTGGGCGACAGCGCTCATCGCTCTCTATAAAGAACAGATGACACACGGGGCTGAGATTGTCTCGTTGACGGACTTGTTCTTTAAAGACGAAGTCGAGTATGACGAAGAGGCGAACGCGGTGCTTGCAGGCGAAACAGTACCGAGCGTCCTTGCCGAGTTCAAGGCGCAACTCGAAATGATCGAAGAGTTCACACCTGAAGCAGTCAAAGCGGCGACGAAAGCGACGCAAAAAGCGACGGGGCAAAAAGGGAAGAACTTGTTCATGCCGATCCGTGTCGCGACGACAGGGCAGACGCACGGGCCAGAGCTTCCGAACGCAATCGCATTAATTGGAAAAGAGCGTGTGGTGGCACGTCTCGCAACTTTATTAGCTTAAAGGCAATGATGAGGAAAGTAAGCGGATTGACACTTTACAGAGACTAGAACCAAGGCTGGAAGTTCTAGAAGCGTCCCCCGTCGAAGTGCACCTCGGAGCCGTTCCGGCGATACGTAGTCGGGACCGTGACTCGGCGTTAACGAGACTTGAGAGGGGAAGTTTCCCAAACAGAGTGGAACCGCGCTTACGGCGTCTCTGTGCCTTGGCACAGGGGCGTCTTTGTTTTTGATATGGAAAAGGAGAACAATTATGGGATTTTGGAAAAGTGTACGTGCAGATATCCGAAACGTGCTCGAGCTCGATCCGGCTGCCCGTTCGCAAGCAGAGGTCATCTTGACGTATCCGGGCCTCCATGCGCTTTGGGCGCATCGGATTGCCCATGGGCTCTGGAGACGTGACGTCAAACTACTGGCGAAATTGATCGCGCAAACGAGCCGGTGGGTGACCGGGATCGAGATTCATCCAGGTGCGGTCATCGGCGAAGGCCTGTTTATCGACCACGGGTTCGGTATCGTCATCGGGGAAACGGCCATCATCGGCAACAATGTCACGATCTATCAAGGTGTGACGTTAGGCGGAACTGGTAAAGAGAAAGGTAAGCGTCACCCGACGATCGGGAATGACGTGTTGATCTCGGCTGGGGCGAAAGTGCTCGGAAACATCACGATTGGCGATTGCGTCAAAATCGGGGCGAGTTCCGTCGTTTTAAAAGACGTTCCGTCCGATTCGACAGTCGTCGGGATACCAGGCCGTGTCGTCATTCGCAACGGAGAGCGGGTTAAACAACACGATCTCGATCATCGTTTCCCGGATCCGGATCGTGAATGCCAGGAACGGTTAGAGAACGCGGTAGCCGATCTGCAACGAAAGTTAGCCTCACTTGAAAAACGGATGGAGGAGAAGACACATGATTCAGTTTTACAACAGCCTCACGAATAAGAAAGAACCGTTCGTCCCGATCGTACCAGGGAAAGTATCGATGTATGTGTGCGGACCGACCGTCTATAACTACATCCACGTCGGGAACGCCCGACCAGCGATCGCATTCGACACGGTCCGTCGCTATTTGACGTATCGCGGCTATGATGTGAAGTACGTGTTGAACTTCACGGACGTCGACGATAAAATCATTCGAGCAGCGAACGAGCTCGGCGAAGACGTCTCGACGCTGACGAACCGTTACATTGAGGCGTATTTGGCCGATACGGGGGCGCTCAACGTCCAACCGGCCGATGTGCACCCGCGCGTCACCGACACGATGGAAGACATCATCGACTTCATCCGGAACTTAGAGACAGAAGGGTACGCCTATGCGTCTGAAGGTGACGTTTACTTCCGGACGCGTAAGTTTGATGAGTACGGCAAGCTCAGCCAGCAGTCGATTGAAGACTTACGGGCCGGCTCGCGTGTCGACGTCGGCGAGAAGAAAGAAGATCCTCTCGACTTCGTCTTGTGGAAAGCGGCGAAGCCGGGTGAACCGGCGTGGGAGAGTCCATGGGGCCAGGGACGGCCGGGTTGGCATATCGAATGCTCGGCGATGGCGAAAAAACATCTCGGCAAGACGATTGACATCCATGCCGGCGGTCACGATTTGAAGTTCCCGCACCATGAGAATGAGATTGCCCAATCAGAAGCGTGCAACCACGCGAAGTTCGCCAATTATTGGCTTCATAACGGCTTCATCAATATCGAGAACGAGAAGATGTCAAAATCACTCGGCAACTTCTTACTCGTCCACGAAGCGTTGAAAGAGGTCGATGCGATGGTGCTCCGCTTCTTTATGTTATCGGTCCATTATCGTCACCCGATCAACTATAGCCGCGAGTTGATCAACCAAGCCTCGAACGGATGGGACCGCATCAAAGAAGCGTACCATAACGTCGAGCACCGGCTGTCGGTGACGGTCGGGCTAGAAGAGCCGAGCGAGGCGATGGAACGGAAGTTGACGGGAATCAAGTCTGCATTCATTGAAGCGATGGATGATGACATCAACACGGCCAACGCCGTCACAATCTTGTTTGACTTGGCGAAAGAAGCGAACATCTACGCCAAAGCGAACCACGTATCAAAAGAGACGCTTGAGCACGTCATCGACTTGTTCGACGAGTTGACCGGTGTCCTCGGATTGACCTTGTCCGAAGAGAAAGAACTGTTAGACGCCGAAATCGATCAATTGATTCAAGAGCGGAACACAGCCCGAGCCGAACGCAACTTCGCACGTGCCGACGAGATTCGTGACATGTTGAAACAACAGAACATTCAGCTCGAGGATACGGCGCAAGGCGTGCGGTGGAAACGCGTATGAGTTTGAACCCGTCCCAATTGAACGCCCTCGCCCTAGCTTACATGGGCGATGTCGTCTATGAGATGGCGGTTCGGAAACGGCTGCTCGAACGTGGATTGACACGACCGAACGACTTACACCGCGGGGCCGTCCGATACGTGAACGCTTCAGCCCAGGCGGGAGTCGTCACCCATTGGCTCGAGACGGGCATGTTGTCGGAAGAAGAACAGGCGGTTGTTCGTCGCGGGCGAAACGCCAAATCGGGATCGATCCCGAAGCGGACCGACGTCCATACGTATCGTTATTCGACCGCGTTTGAGGCATTGATTGGTTACACATACCTTACAGAAAGAAGGGATCGTCTTGAAGAACTCATCGAACAAGCGTTCATATGGCTCGAAACCGAGCAACCCGAAACGACATGATGGAGGACGAGCGAACGAAAAACGTTCGTTCGACCGTCCAAAAAATGACCGGGGGGACCGTCCGCATCGTCAGAAGCCGGAACGGCCGGACTATCAAGAAGTCGACGTCCTTGAAGAAGGCATCGATTTCCTCTACGGCCGTAACCCGGTCATCGAGGCGCTCCGGAGCGGACGCGACATGAACAAAGTCTTCATTATGGAAGGCCAACAAAAAGGACCGCTCGCCCAAATTATCGCGATGGCGAACGAGGCGTCTGTCCAAGTGTCATTCGTCCCGAAAACGAAACTCGAGAAGATGGCCGGCAGTGAACACCACCAAGGTGTCGTCGCAGCCGTCGCGGCTTACGAGTATAAGTCGATTGAGGATATGTTCGCACTCGCCGAATCAAAAGGTGAGACACCGCTCTTTATTTTGCTCGACGAATTAGAAGATCCTCACAACCTAGGTTCGATTTTACGGACGGCTGACGCTGTCGGGGCCCACGGGATCATCATCCCGAAACGCCGATCGGTCGGACTGACGCAAACCGTCGCCAAGGCGTCGACCGGCGCGATCGAGTACATCCCGGTCGCCCGTGTGACGAACTTGACGCGCACACTCGAGGAACTGAAAGAAAAAGGACTTTGGGTCGTCGGGACCGATGCGAGTGAGAGCCAAGACTATCGGCGCCTCGATGGCAACATGCCGCTCGTCGTCGTCATTGGCAGCGAAGGGAAAGGGATGAGCCGGCTCGTTCGTGAGACGTGTGACTTCCTCGTCCATATGCCGATGATTGGTCACGTCACATCGCTCAACGCTTCGGTCGCGGCCGCGCTTCTGTTGTATGAAGTGCACCGTACACGTCACCCGTTGTCATGAGCTTAAAGCGCGAACTGCTCCTTGTCGACGGCTACAACATTATCGGCGCCTGGCCCCATCTCCGTAAGCTTCGGGACATTGACTTTGAGAAGGCCCGCAACGATTTAATCGAGGCGATGGCCGAGTATCAGGCGGTCACCGGTCGTCAAGTGACGATCGTCTTTGACGCGCACATGCGATACGGACGAGAGGCGAAAGCGAGGCAGAGCCGCGTCGCCGTCGTCTATACGAAAGAGAACGAAACGGCAGACGAATGGATTGAACGGCGGGCCCATGAGCTCGTCGACGATCGTCTCGTGACGCTGTTCGTCGCCACGAATGACTTTACCGAACAGTGGGTCATCTTTGGTCAAGGCGCACTGCGGGTGCCGGCCGCCGAGTTGTTGAAAGATTGGAAGCAGGCACAAAAGCTCATCGAGATCGAACGGCGTGCCTTAGAGAAGGACAGGTCGAACCGTAAAACAATCGACCTCTCGCCTGACGTAAGGGCGCGATTCGAAGAAATGCGTCGCCGTAAGTCGAATCGTGACGAGCATCACTGACGAGTTCATGAAATGGACTCGTCTTTGTTGTTGGTTTGACATTTTTTTGAAAGGAAATGTTGTATACTAATAGATGTATGCGTTATACGAAAGATAATTGACGGAATTTTTAGAAATTTGTTTGACGGTCGTTTTATAGGCTGCCTATAATGGGAGCACAAACTTACATAGTTCATCATCAATTGCCGGGGGGTATGAAACATGAACGGATGGCCATACGAACAATTTGAAACCATGTCAGACGAAGAGCTCGTCTTTCTGGCACGTAACGAAGGGGATAGCGATGCGTTAGAGTTTCTGATTGAGCGCTATCGTTATTTTGTCAGGGCTAAGGCGAGGTCTTATTTCTTGATCGGTGCCGATCATGAGGACATCGTGCAAGAAGGAATGATCGGGCTGTATAAAGGGGTTCGAGATTACCGAGACGAGCGGCTCGCCTCGTTTAAAAGTTTTGCTGAAATGTGTATCACGCGGCAGATGATCACGGCGATCAAGACGGCGACACGTCAAAAGCACATCCCGCTCAATTCGTACGTGTCACTTGATAAGCCGATCTTTGACGATGAGTCGGACCGGACGCTGTTAGACGTCATATTGCCCCCGCACCCGACCGACCCGCAAGAACTGCTCGTGACGCGGGAAGACCAATTGTTCATGGAAGAAAAGATGGATGAGCTCCTTAGCGACCTGGAACGAAAAGTGCTTCGTCTCTATTTGGACGGACGTTCGTACCAAGAGATCTCTGATGACCTTGACCGTCACGTCAAGTCGATTGACAACGCGTTGCAACGCGTCAAAAAGAAATTTGAGCGCCACGTCGACATCAAAACGTTGACGAGTTAACCGATATTGACCCCACGCCTCCTATGTGATACTTTTAAGGCAGCGCCTTGTCCGTAGACGCCATTTTACAGGAGGCGTTTTTTTTTTTCGCTCTTTTTTAATGGGAGCCGTCGAAAGGGGCGCTTATGAATGGCAAAGAAAGTAAGTCTCGCATGCGCGGATTGTGGGTCACGAGTTTACTCGACGACCAAGAAAGAGGATGTGCGGACGCGGCTTGAATTGAACAAGTTCTGCCGTCGTTGCAATGCGCATACGATGCATCGAGAATCAAAGTAACGTTAATTGGCATTCAATGTAGGAGGAAGCTACCATGAACTTTTTGCGTGATGTATGGAAAGAGTTAAAGAAAACGAGTTGGCCGACTCGTAAAGAGCTCACGAAATATACCATCACAGTCATCGCGACCGTCGTCGTGATTGGCCTGTTCGTGTTTGGCGTGGATACTGGTGTCAGTTATCTCGTCAACCTATTGATCAACTAAGGAAAGAGGTGAAAGCCGTGGAGAAACAATGGTTTGTTGTCCAGACGTATTCTGGCTTTGAGAACAATGTCAAAGAAAACTTAGAACGCCGAATCGGTTCGATGAACATGGAAGATAAAATTTTCCGCGTCCTCGTTCCAACCGAAACAACGCAAGAAGAAGTCACGCTTAAAAGTGGCGAGAAGAAGATCAAAGAACGTGAAGTGAAAAACTTCCCGGGCTACGTGTTCGTCGAAATGATCATGACGGATGATTCATGGTACGTCGTGCGAAACACGCCGAACGTCACAGGCTTCCTCGGCTCGACAGGGGGCGGCGCCAAGCCGATCCCGCTCCAACCTGACGAAGTGACGAACGTGCTTTCGCAGATGGGTCTCATCGAGAAGAAAGACCGTTACAACTACGAGCTCGGCGATCTTGTCCGTGTCAAAGAAGGCGCGTTCGAGAACTTTGAAGGCACGATTGATGAAATCGAAGCGGACAAAGAGAAGCTTAAAGTCGTCGTCGACATGTTCGGCCGCGAAACAAAAATTGAGCTTGATTTCGAACAAGTTCAGAAAATTAACTAAAACCCACTTGCCATCCTGAGAAACGGATGGTACAATCGGAAATGTTTGATGTTGTGCTATATTTCGGTACAAACTCGACCTAATAGATTGAGTGGGAGGGCGCACAACGTCCAAGAAACCACATTTTAGACTTAAGGAGGTGTGTCTCGTGGCGAAAAAAGTTACTAAACTCGTTAAACTTCAAATCCCAGCTGGTAAAGCTAACCCAGCACCACCAGTAGGTCCAGCACTTGGTCAAGCAGGTGTTAACATCATGGGATTCTGTAAAGAGTTCAACGCTCGTACACAAGACCAAGCCGGATTGATTATTCCTGTAGTCATTACGGTATACGAAGATCGTTCGTTTACATTCATTACGAAAACTCCACCAGCTGCAGTTCTTTTGAAGAAAGCTGCTGGTATCGAGAGCGGTTCAGGTGAACCAAACCGTAAGAAGGTAGCAACGGTTAAGCGTGATAAAGTTCGCGAAATCGCTGAACTTAAAATGCCTGACCTTAACGCGTCGTCTGTTGAAACAGCGATGCTTATGGTTGAAGGTACTGCGCGTAGTATGGGTATTGTAATCGAAGACTAATTTATTAGTCTCTGGGATTGACGGTGAATATTGTACTCACCTTCAATCCCTTCATTATGTGGGAGGAAATTCCGCTAACCACAAGGAGGAAAAGAATCATGGGTAAAAAACACCAAGAAGCAGCTAAGCTTGTTGACCGCACGAAGTCATACGAACTCGCTGAGGCCGTTGAACTCGTTCAAAAAACAGCTACTGCTAAATTCGATGAAACAATCGAAGTTGCTGTCCGTCTCGGCGTAGATCCGAAGAAAGCGGACCAACAAATCCGCGGTGCCGTTGTACTTCCACACGGTACTGGTAAAACTCAAAAAGTTCTCGTCTTCGCAAAAGGCGAAAAAGTTAAAGAAGCTGAAGCGGCTGGCGCTGACTACGTCGGTGATTCTGAGTTCATCACTAAAATCCAACAAGGATGGTTCGACTTCGATGTTATCGTTGCGACACCTGACATGATGGGTGAAGTTGGTAAACTTGGTCGCGTTCTCGGACCAAAAGGCCTCATGCCTAACCCGAAAACAGGCACAGTCACGTTCGACGTTGCGAAAGCAATCGCGGACATCAAAGCTGGTAAAGTAGAATACCGCGTCGACAAAGCCGGTAACATCCACGTACCAGTTGGTAAGAAGTCATTTGAAGCAACAAAACTCTCTGAGAACATCGAGACAATCATTGAGACACTCATGAAAGTGAAGCCTGCTACTGCAAAAGGAACTTACCTCAAAAACATCGCGCTTTCGTCAACAATGGGTCCTGGTATCCGTGTTGCGACTGCCGACTTCATCAAGTAATCTACTTGAAATAAACTGTTGACAACGTGTGATACCGCTGTTAAAGTAAGACACGTTCAACCGAATATGTTGGATTACCGCAGACAGAAGGTGGACATCGGTCCGTAAACCCTTCCGAGGTGTCTTTGCTCGAACTTGAGCCTGTTGTCACAGGTTTACTTTCAAACAATTACGCCCTCGTATGTCTTCATACGAGGGATTTCTTTTTGAAGAGCAGCCTCTCGTCCGGTACAAGAAATGACTAGGAGGTGCAAACACATGGCAAGCGAAAAAATCGTAGCTCAGAAATCGGCACTCGTCGATGAAATCGCTGAGAAAATGCAAGCGAGCGTTGGAACAATCGTTGTTGACTACCGTGGACTTACAGTTGAAGAAGTGACTACACTCCGTAAATCACTCCGTGACGCTGGAATCGAGTTCAAAGTATACAAAAACGGACTTCTTCGCCGCGCGGCTACTCAGTCTGGCTTTGACGGTCTTGACGAAGTCTTCACAGGTCCTACAGCAGTCGCGTTCTCGAAAGAAGACGTTGTTGCTCCAGCTAAGATCTTGAACGACTTCTCGAAAGAGCACAAAGCGCTCGAATTGAAAGGCGGAATCATCGAAGGCAAAGTAACTTCACTTGAAGAAGTGAAAGCTCTTGCAGAACTTCCATCACGCGAAGGTCTTCTCTCGATGCTTCTCAGCGTACTTCAAGCTCCAATCCGTGGGCTCGCAGTCGCAACAAACGCAATCGCAGAACAAAAAGAAGAGCAGTCTGCTTAATTTTTGTCTCGTAGCGTAACAACAACTTTTTACAACATCAAAGGAGGAAAACCATAATGGCTTTCAACAAAGAGCAATTCATCGAAGACCTCAAATCAATGACGGTTCTCGAACTTAACGAACTCGTAAAAACAATCGAAGAAGAATTCGGCGTATCAGCAGCAGCTCCAGTAGCAGTTGCAGGTGCAGGCGCAGCAGCAGCTGAAGAGCAAACTGAATTCGACGTAATCCTCACAAACGCTGGCGCTGGTAAAATCAACGTCATCAAAGCGGTACGTGAACTTACAGGTCTCGGTCTTAAAGAAGCGAAAGCACTCGTTGACGGAACTCCGGCTCCAGTCAAAGAAGGCGTTTCTAAAGAAGATGCAGACGCAGTTAAAGCTAAGCTTGAAGAAGCTGGCGCAACTGTCGAAGTTAAGTAATCTAACTTTTACTTCACAAGCTATAGAAGCTCGCCATGGCGAGCTTCTTTTATTTCCTTGAAGAATGGGTTAGGAGGTTCAACGCATGGGAGATCATTACTATACGAACGATCCGAGTTCAAAAAGTACCCCGGAGACATGGTCGTACGAGTTGCGAGGGAAGACGTATCGCTTCACCTCGGACCGCGGCGTGTTCTCGAAAGGATCGGTCGATTTTGGGTCACGTCTCTTAATCGAGTCATTTGAAGTGCCTATTGTTTCAGGTCGCATTTTAGATGTCGGCTGTGGTTACGGTCCGATGGGGATCTCGCTTGCCGACGCCTCTGGGCGTGAAGCACTCCTCGTCGACGTGAACGAACGAGCGCTTGCCTTGTCCGAACAAAACGCCACCCAAAACGGAGTGACGATTGAAACACGAATGAGCCACGCGTACGATGCGGTCGGAGATGAACGGTTCGCGGCAATCGTGACCAACCCGCCGATTCGGGCTGGGAAACAAGTGGTCCACACGATTTTGCGAGACGCGCACGACCATCTTGTCGTAGGTGGAGCGCTTTATGTCGTCATCCAAAAGAAACAGGGAGCACCTTCTGCCAAGAAGCTGCTTGAAGATGTGTTTGGTCACGTCGAGACACTTGCGAAAGAAAAAGGCTATTTCATTTTCCGGGCAATTCGGTCTTGACAAACGGCGAAGTCTTGTTGACTCGCTATAACGTATATGCTAACATTATAAAATGCCATTGGAATGGAATTCGCTTGGAACTGCCGCGTTTGCCGCTTTTTAGACGCGGAAAAAGAGCGACATTCAATGACAATGTTCGATTATTACGCCCGAAAAATTCGCTAAAGAATTGGGGGTCTGCGAGGTGAATCAGTTGACTGGTCAACTTGTTCAGTACGGTCGTCACCGTCAGAGAAGAAGCTTTGCCCGTATCAGTGAGGTATTAGAGCTTCCGAATTTGATTGAAATTCAAACTGCTTCTTATGAGTGGTTCTTACGTGAAGGATTGAAAGAGATGTTCACGGACATTTCGCCAATCTCTGACTTCACAGGAAACCTCGTACTCGAGTTCATCGACTACTCGCTCAGCGAGCCGAAGTATTCGATCGATGAATCGAAGGAGCGAGACGTTACTTACTCTGCGCCACTTCGCGTAAAAGTACGTCTGCAAAACAAAGAGACAGGTGAACTTAAAGAGCAAGAAGTGTTCATGGGGGATTTCCCGCTCATGACAGAATCGGGAACGTTTATCATTAACGGCGCCGAGCGCGTCATCGTTTCCCAGCTTGTTCGTTCGCCGAGCGTTTATTACAACTCGAAACTCGATAAGAATGGTAAGCGTGGTTTCGGCGCGACAGTCATCCCGAACCGTGGTGCATGGCTCGAGCTTGAAACAGATGCCAAAGATATCGTGTATGTCCGTATCGACCGTACCCGTAAAATCCCGGTAACGGTGTTGTTGCGTGCGCTCGGATTCGGCACGGACCAAGAAATTATCGACCTTTTAGGCGACGACGAATATCTTCGTAACACCCTTGAAAAAGATAACACCGAGTCGACGGAAAAAGCGTTGATCGAGATTTATGAGCGTCTCCGCCCTGGTGAACCACCAACGGTTGAAAACGCGAAATCACTTCTCGTCTCACGTTTCTTCGACCCGAAACGCTATGACCTCGCAAACGTTGGTCGCTATAAGATGAACAAAAAGCTTCATCTAAAGAATCGCTTGTTCGGACAAAAGTTGGCGGAACCACTCGTCGACCCGGAAACAGGTGAAGTGATCGCCGAAGCCGGCACTGTGCTCGACCGTCGTAACCTCGACCGTGTCCTCCCTTACTTGGAGAACGGCCTTGGCTACATGGACGCGGAACCTACGGGTGGCGTCGCGGAAGGCGAGCCGTTCGGCCTTCAATCGATCAAAGTCATCTCACCGGATGACCCAGATGGAGAGCGTGTCTTGAACATTATCGGTAACGGCAATATCGACCGCAGCGTGAAACACATCACACCGGCCGATATCATCGCATCGATCAACTACTTCTTCAACTTACTTCACGAAGTCGGAACAACAGATGACATCGACCACTTAGGAAACCGTCGTCTTCGTTCAGTCGGAGAACTTCTCCAAAACCAATTCCGTATCGGACTTTCTCGTATGGAACGTGTCGTAAAAGAACGGATGTCGATTCAAGATCAAAACGCGATCACACCGCAGGCGCTTATTAACATTCGCCCGGTTATCGCATCGCTGAAAGAGTTCTTCGGTAGCTCGCAGTTGTCACAGTTCATGGACCAAACGAACCCGCTCGCGGAATTGACGCACAAGCGTCGTCTCTCTGCACTTGGGCCGGGTGGTTTGACACGTGAGCGCGCCGGCTTCGAAGTTCGAGACGTTCACTATTCGCACTACGGTCGGATGTGTCCGATCGAAACGCCGGAAGGACCGAACATCGGTCTCATCAACTCGCTTTCGTCTTATGCGAAAGTGAACGAGTACGGCTTCATCGAAGCACCGTACCGTCGCGTTGACCCGGAAACTGGTCTCGTCACAGGCGAGATTCAATATATGACGGCGGACGAAGAAGATCTCTACGTCGTCGCCCAGGCGAACATGCCGCTCACTGAAGACGGTCACTTTGCCGACGAGCAAGTCCTTTGCCGCTTCCGCGGACAAAACTTGTCAGTCGAGCCGAGCCGAGTTGACTACATGGACGTTTCGCCGAAACAGGTTGTTTCTGCCGCAACGGCATGTATCCCGTTCCTTGAGAACGATGACTCGAACCGTGCCCTCATGGGAGCGAACATGCAACGTCAAGCTGTACCACTTCTTCAACCAGACTCGCCGATCATCGGTACTGGTATGGAGTACGTGTCAGCGAAAGACTCTGGGGCCGCGATCATCGCGAAATACCCGGGTGTCGTCGAGCGTGTCACAGCTCGTGAAATTTTGGTCCGCCGCACGTCTGACGTGAACGGATCAATGGTTTCAGGTGACCTTGACCGCTACAAACTTCAAAAGTACGTTCGTTCAAACCAAGGGACGTGCTACAACCAAAAGCCGATCATCGCTGCTGGTGACCAAGTCGAAAAAGGAGAAATCCTTGCAGACGGTCCATCGATGGATATGGGTGAGCTCGCGCTCGGCCGTAACGTCGTTGTCGCCTTCATGACTTGGGACGGTTACAACTATGAGGATGCGATCATCATGAGTGAGCGCCTCGTGAAAGACGACGTCTACACTTCGATTCATATCGAAGAGTACGAGTCAGAGTCACGAGACACGAAACTCGGACCTGAAGAAATCACGCGTGACATTCCGAACGTCGGTGATGACGCGCTTCGCAACTTGGACGATCGTGGGATCATCCGCATCGGTGCGGAAGTCAAGGATGGCGACATCCTCGTCGGTAAAGTAACGCCTAAAGGTGTGACTGAATTGACGGCGGAAGAGCGTCTCTTGCACGCGATCTTCGGTGAGAAAGCACGTGAAGTCCGTGATACGTCACTCCGTGTACCTAACGGCGGCGACGGCATCATCTTGGACGTCAAAGTGTTCGACCGTGAAAACGGTGACGAACTCTCACCAGGCGTGAACCAAATGGTTCGTGTCTATATCGTTCAGAAACGTAAGATTCACGAAGGAGATAAGATGGCGGGACGTCACGGTAACAAAGGTGTTATCTCGCGCATCCTCCCTGAAGAAGATATGCCATATATGCCAGACGGCACACCGATTGACATCATGCTTAACCCACTCGGTGTACCATCGCGTATGAACATCGGTCAGGTACTTGAACTCCACCTTGGAATGGCGGCTAAAAAGCTCGGCATCAAAGTGGCGACACCTGTATTCGATGGTGCGCGTGAGGAAGACGTATGGGCAACGATTGAAGAAGCCGGAATGGACAAAGATGCCAAGACTCGTCTCTATGACGGTCGTACTGGTGAACCGTTCGATAACCGCGTCTCTGTCGGTGTCATGTACATGATCAAACTCGCGCACATGGTTGATGACAAGCTTCACGCACGTTCGACAGGACCTTACTCGCTCGTCACGCAACAACCGCTCGGTGGTAAAGCACAGTTCGGTGGTCAGCGCTTCGGTGAGATGGAAGTTTGGGCCCTTGAAGCGTACGGCGCAGCCTACACGCTTCAAGAAATCTTGACAATCAAGTCGGATGACACGGTCGGTCGCGTGAAAGCGTACGAAGCGATCGTGAAAGGCGAGAGCGTTCCGAAAGCGGGCGTTCCTGAATCATTCCGCGTCTTGATCAAAGAGCTTCAAGCGCTCGGTATGGAAGTCAAGATGATGTCTGCGGACGATGAAGAAGTCGAAATGAAAGATGAAGATGACGACAACATCCCGAACGCAACATCGGCGTTAGAACAAGTCGTTCAACCGACTGTTACGGAAGAGGAATAAGGCGAAAAGGGAGGTCGGCCCCTTGGTAGATGTTAATCGATTTGAATATATGAAAATCGGCTTGGCTTCACCGGAAAAGATCCGTTCGTGGTCTTACGGGGAAGTCAAAAAGCCGGAAACAATCAACTATCGTACACTTAAACCAGAGAAGGACGGATTGTTCTGTGAACGAATCTTCGGTCCGACGAAAGACTGGGAATGTTACTGTGGGAAATACAAACGAATCCGTTATAAAGGAGTCATTTGTGACCGCTGTGGCGTTGAAGTGACGAAAGCGAAAGTGCGTCGCGAGCGTATGGGCCATATCGAGCTCGCGGCACCAGTTTCGCATATCTGGTACTTTAAAGGGATTCCAAGCCGGATGGGGCTTGTGCTCGATATGTCACCACGTGCGCTCGAAGAAGTGATTTACTTCGCGTCGTACGTCGTGACCGAGCCAGGTGACACACCGCTCGAGAAGAAGCAACTCCTCTCGGAAAAAGAGTTCCGTCTCTACCGTGAGAAATACGGTAGCGACTTCAAAGCAGACATGGGTGCGGAAGCGATTCGGACACTCCTTCAAGACGTACAACTCGAGAAGGAAGTCGGAGAACTTCGCGAAGAATTGAAGACGGTTCAAGGTCAACGTCGTACACGTGCGATCAAACGCCTTGAAGTGCTCGATGCGTTCTTCACATCGGGGAATGATCCAGATTGGATGATCCTCGAAGTGCTTCCTGTCATTCCGCCAGAGCTTCGCCCGATGGTGCAGCTCGACGGTGGACGCTTCGCAACATCTGACTTGAACGATTTATATCGTCGAGTCATCAACCGTAACAACCGTCTCAAACGTTTGCTCGACCTCGGCGCGCCGAACATCATCGTGCAAAACGAGAAGCGTATGCTTCAAGAAGCGGTTGACGCCCTCATCGACAACGGTCGTCGTGGTCGTCCGGTAACCGGTCCAGGTAACCGTCCACTTAAGTCGCTTTCACATATGTTGAAAGGGAAACAAGGTCGTTTCCGTCAAAACCTTCTCGGTAAGCGGGTCGACTATTCAGGACGTTCGGTTATCGTCGTTGGACCAAACTTGAAGATGTTCCAATGTGGCCTCCCGAAAGAGATGGCGCTTGAACTCTTCAAACCGTTCGTGATGAAAGAACTCGTCGGTCGCGGCATCGCGTCGAACATCAAGAACGCCAAACGCAAAATTGAGAAGATGCAACCAGAAATCTGGGGCGTCCTCGAAGAGGTCATCCGTGAGCATCCGGTTCTCTTGAACCGTGCCCCGACACTTCACCGTCTCGGGATTCAAGCGTTCGAACCGATCCTCGTCGAGGGCCGTGCGATTCGTCTACACCCACTCGTTTGTACGGCTTATAACGCCGACTTCGATGGTGACCAAATGGCGGTCCACGTCCCACTTTCAGCTGAAGCGCAAGCAGAAGCACGTCTTCTCATGCTCGCAGCCCAAAACATTTTGAACCCGAAAGATGGAAAACCGGTCGTTACACCATCGCAGGATATGGTCCTCGGTAACTACTACATCTCGCTTGAACGCGACGATGCCATCGGTCAAGGGAAAATCATGTCGAACGTCAATGAAGCGCTCATCGCGTATCAAAACGGTTACGTCCACTTGCACTCGCGTGTGGCGGTTCCGGCGCGTACGCTCAACAACCCGACGTTCACTGACGAACAAAATGAGAAATTGTTGATCACAACGGTCGGTAAGATGATCTTCAACGAGATCTTGCCGAACACGTTCCCATACTTGAACGAGCCGACGATGGAAAACTTACAGGAAGCAACGCCTGACAAGTATTTCATCGACAAAGGAGCGAACGTTGCGGAAGAAATCGCCGCTCGTCCACTCGTCGAGCCGTTCAAAAAAGGATTCCTTGGAAAAGTCATCGCGGAAGTGTTCCAGAAGTTTGAAACGACTGAAACGAGCCGCATGCTTGACCGGATGAAAGATCTCGGATTCAAACACTCGACTAAAGCGGGTGTGACGGTCGGTATCTCAGATATCATCGTTCTTCCGGATAAACAAGAAATCCTTGATGAAGCGCAAACTCAAGTCGACCAAATCATGAAATCGTTCCGCCGTGGTCTCATCACTGAAGATGAGCGCTATGAGCGTGTCGTCCGGTCGTGGAACGAAGCGAAAGATGAGATTCAGTCACGATTGATGAAATCCCTCAACCGCTTGAACCCGATCTTCATGATGTCAGACTCAGGTGCCCGTGGTAACGCGTCCAACTTCACGCAGCTCGCAGGGATGCGTGGTTTGATGGCCGCTCCATCTGGCCGCATCATCGAACTTCCGATCAAATCGTCGTTCCGTGAAGGTCTGACGGTTCAAGAGTACTTCATCTCGACGCACGGTGCGCGTAAAGGTCTTGCTGATACAGCCCTTAAAACGGCTGACTCAGGTTACTTGACGCGTCGTCTCGTCGACGTTGCCCAAGATGTCATCATCCGTGAAGAAGATTGTGGAACGGACCGCGGGATTCGCGTCGCCGCCCTCCGCGAAGGCACGGAAGAAATCGAAAACTTGTATGACCGCCTCGTCGGCCGTACAGCGTTCGAGACAGTGGCACATCCGGAAACGGGAGAAGTCATGGTCGAGAAGAACCAACTCATCACCGAAGATCTTGCCCGCGAAATCGTCGATGCCGGCATCGAACGAGTTGAAATCCGTACTGCCTTTACATGTAACACGTCACACGGCGTATGTAAGAAGTGTTACGGACGCAACTTGGCGACCGGTTCGAACGTTGAAGTTGGGGAAGCAGTCGGAATCATCGCCGCGCAATCGATCGGTGAGCCAGGAACGCAGCTTACGATGCGTACCTTCCACACAGGTGGGGTAGCCGGAGATGATATCACACAAGGTCTTCCGCGTATCCAAGAAGTATTCGAGGCCCGTAACCCGAAAGGGCAAGCGGTCATCTCGGAAATTCCGGGTACGGTCATCGACTTCACAGAGTCACGCGACAAGCGCGAACTCACAGTCGAAGGACTCAGCGAGACACGTACGTACACGATTCCGTTCGGAGCACGTCTCCGTGTCCAAATCGGTGATACGGTCGAAGCTGGGGAAGTCTTCACGGAAGGTTCGATCGATCCGAAAGAATTGCTCACCGTCCGTGGTGTATCTGGTGTCCAGAACTATCTTCTCCAAGAAGTTCAAAAAGTATACCGGATGCAAGGGGTAGAAATCGGCGACAAACACGTCGAAGTCATGGTTCGCCAAATGCTTCGCCGCGTCAAAGTCATCGAGTCGGGTGACACGCCACTTCTCCCAGGTTCGCTCGTCGACATCAGCGTCTTCAAGGAAGCATGTAAAGTTGCACTTCGCGAAGGCAAGAGCCCGGCGACGGCCAAACCGGTCCTTCTCGGAATCACGAAAGCGTCGCTTGAGACAGATTCGTTCCTCTCGGCCGCTTCGTTCCAAGAAACGACTCGCGTGTTGACAGACGCTGCCATCAAAGGCAAGCGTGACTATCTCCTTGGCCTCAAGGAGAACGTCATCATCGGTAAGCTCGTTCCTGCTGGTACAGGGATGCCGGTTTACCGCGATGTTCAACTTAAAGAGGACGCGGCAGAAGTCGCTCTCGAAGACACGACAGTAGAATAAAACGTCTTGACAGCATTGGTTGGCGGTGCTACTATGATTTAGTGCCGCCAATCGGTTGTTGTCGTAGACAACGGTGTCCAGCAGTCGGCAAGCTACTTGGACGTCACCCGATCTTTCCTACAGAAAGATTTGGCTGCTATCTTTGCCACTTTCAAGGTATAACTCACGTTTTTGCGAGGTCATGGAATGCCTACGCCTCGTAAAAGCGTTTCGTTATGACCTTAAATGAACCACCCGGGTCGGTGGGTCTAGAAAATAGCACAATTCAGGAAGGGAGGATCTTCAAAGATGCCTACTATCAACCAGTTAGTCCGTAAAGGACGTAAATCGAAAGTCGTCAAATCTGACTCTCCAGCACTTAACAAAGGTTACAACAGTTTCATCAAGTCACAAACAAACGTGAGCTCACCACAAAAACGTGGTGTTTGTACACGTGTTGGTACAATGACTCCGAAGAAACCGAACTCGGCGTTACGTAAGTATGCTCGTGTTCGTTTGACTAACCAAATCGAAGTGACTGCGTACATCCCAGGTATTGGCCACAACCTTCAAGAGCACAGCGTTGTTCTTATCCGTGGAGGACGTGTAAAAGACTTACCAGGGGTACGTTACCACATCGTTCGTGGTGCGCTTGACACTGCAGGTGTTGACGGACGTATGCAAGGCCGTTCGAAATACGGTACGAAACGTCCGAAAGCTGCGAAGAAGTAATTCTCGCCAACTAAACTACAACTACTGAAATTTTGAAAGGAGGGTACTCGGATGCGTAAAAACCGTGCAGAACGTCGTGACGTTATCGCAGATCCGATCTACAACTCGAAATTGGTAACTCGCCTCATTAACCGTGTCATGTTAGACGGTAAAAAAGGTACAGCTCAAACTATCATTTACAACGCATTTGGTCTCATCGCTGAACGCTCAGGCAAAGAGCCTATGGAAGTGTTCGAAGAAGCAATGAACAACATCATGCCTGTACTTGAAGTTAAAGCTCGCCGTGTTGGTGGAGCAAACTACCAAGTTCCTGTTGAAGTTCGTCCAGAGCGCCGTACGACACTTGGTCTTCGTTACCTCGTGAACTACGCTCGTCTCCGCAACGAGAAGACGATGGAGCAACGTATCGCGAATGAAATCATGGATGCAGCCAATAACACTGGTGCTTCAGTTAAGAAACGCGAAGACATGCATAAGATGGCAGAAGCGAACAAAGCGTTTGCTCACTATCGTTGGTAATTTAAACGTAAAGACCACTCCACGTCACCAAGCGGTGGCTTAATGGAGTGGCTTTCGGGTATAATCATATCGTGTGCCAGCACACGAAAAACACATGCGGAAGGAGAATACCCAGTATGGCAAGAGAATTCTCCCTAAAGAATACTCGTAACATCGGGATCATGGCTCACATCGATGCCGGTAAAACGACAACGACTGAACGTATTCTTTATTACACAGGTCGTATCCATAAAATTGGTGAAACTCATGAAGGAGCTTCACAAATGGACTGGATGGAGCAGGAGCAAGAGCGTGGAATCACGATCACTTCTGCTGCGACGACTGCACAGTGGAATGGCCACCGTGTTAACATCATCGATACACCTGGACACGTAGACTTCACAGTTGAAGTTGAACGTTCACTCCGTGTACTCGATGGCGCAGTTGCAGTACTTGACGCTCAGTCAGGTGTTGAACCACAAACAGAAACTGTATGGCGTCAAGCGACGACTTACGGTGTTCCACGTGTCGTATTCGTCAACAAGATGGATAAGATCGGTGCGGACTTCTTGTACTCGGTAAAAACACTTCACGAGCGTTTGCACGCAAATGCACACCCAATCCAACTTCCAATCGGTGCGGAAGACGAATTCAAAGGAATCGTCGACCTCGTCGAAATGAAGACGTACATGTACTCGAACGACCTCGGTACTGACATCGAAGTAATCGATGGCTTCCCAGCTGACATGGCTGATGAAGCTGAAGAACTTCGCGGTCAATTGATCGAAGCGGTCGCGGACTACAACGAAGAGTTGATGATGAAATACCTCGAAGGCGAAGAGATCTCAATCGAAGAACTCAAAGCTGGTATTCGTAAAGCAACGCTCAGCGTAGAATTCTACCCTGTACTCGTCGGTTCTGCCTTCAAAAACAAAGGTGTTCAATTGATGTTGGACGCTGTTGTTGATTACCTCCCGTCACCAGTTGACGTTGAGTCAATCAAAGGTGTTAACCTCGACACAGAAGAAGAAATCACGCGTGAACCTTCGGACGACGCACCGTTCTCGGCACTCGCGTTCAAAGTCATGACTGACCCTTACGTCGGTAAATTGACATTCTTCCGTGTGTACTCTGGTACAGCATCTGCTGGTTCGTATGTGAAGAACTCGACTAAAGGTAAGCGTGAGCGCCTCGGTCGTATCCTTCAAATGCACGCGAACAGCCGTGAAGAGATCCCAATGGTATACGCTGGTGACATCGCCGCTGCCGTTGGTCTTAAAGATACAACGACTGGTGATACGCTTTGCTCAGAGAAAGACAACGTTGTTCTCGAGTCAATGACATTCCCAGAACCGGTTATCTCGGTCGCAATCGAGCCTAAATCGAAAGCAGACCAAGACAAGATGGGTCAAGCCCTCGCGAAACTCGCAGAAGAGGATCCAACTTTCCGCACTGAAACAAACCAAGAGACTGGTCAAACGATCATCTCTGGTATGGGTGAGCTTCACCTTGATATCCTCGTTGACCGTATGCGTCGCGAGTTCAAAGTAGAAGCAAACGTCGGTGCACCACAAGTTGCTTACCGTGAGACAATCCGTGGCGCTGCGAAGATCGATTCGAAATTCGTACGTCAATCAGGTGGACGCGGTCAGTACGGTCACGTTGTCGTAGAATTCGAGCCGAACGAAGAAGGCGCTGGATTCGCATTCGAGAACAAGATCGTCGGTGGTGTCGTACCACGTGAATACGTCCCAGCTGTTCAAAACGGGATTGAAGAAGCACTCGAAAACGGTATCCTCGCTGGTTACCCAGTAGTTGACGTTAAAGCTGCCCTCGTCTTCGGATCGTACCACGATGTCGACTCGAACGAGATGGCGTTTAAAGTTGCTGCTTCGATGGCGGTTAAACAACTTAAGGAACAAGCGAAAGCTGTTATTCTTGAGCCAATGATGCGTGTTGAAGTCGTTATCCCAGAAGAATACTTGGGAGACATCATGGGTGACGTCACGTCACGCCGTGGACGCGTAGAAGGTATGGAAGCACGCGGTAACGCGCAAGTCGTTAAAGCGATGGTTCCACTTTCGGAAATGTTCGGATATGCAACGTCACTCCGTTCACGTACACAAGGACGTGGAACGTACTCGATGCACTTCGACCACTACGAAGAAGTACCGAAGTCAATTGCTGAAGAAATCATCAAAAAAGCGAACGGCTAATAACGGTTGTAACGCTGAATTGATTGTTGTAAGCTAAGGAGGACGTATGTTAAAAGTAGCCTACGTCTTCCTAGTTAAATAAAAAACTAATTGTCTAATAGAGGAGGAATCTAGAATGGGTAAAGAAAAATTCGACCGTTCTAAACCGCACGTTAACGTTGGTACTATCGGCCACGTCGACCACGGTAAAACAACTTTGACTGCAGCGATCTCAGCTGTACTTTCAAAAGCACAAGGTAAAGCAGCTACAAAGTTTGACCAAATCGATGGTGCTCCTGAAGAGCGTGAGCGCGGTATCACAATCGCAACTGCTCACATCGAGTACGAAACTGAGAAACGCCACTATGCACACGTTGACTGCCCAGGTCACGCTGACTATGTTAAAAACATGATCACTGGTGCTGCACAAATGGACGGCGCGATCCTCGTTGTTTCTGCAACTGATGGCCCAATGCCACAAACACGTGAGCACATCCTTCTTTCACGTCAAGTAGGTGTTCCTTTCATCGTCGTATTCATGAACAAAGTTGACATGGTCGACGACGAAGAACTCCTCGAGCTCGTTGAGATGGAAATCCGTGAACTTCTTTCTGAGTACGACTTCCCAGGCGACGACCTTCCAGTAATCAAAGGTTCAGCACTTGGCGCGCTTAACGGCGAAGCTCAGTGGGAAGAAAAAATCATGGAACTCATGAACGCTGTTGATGAGTACATCCCTGAGCCAGTTCGTGACACGGACAAAGACTTCATGATGCCAGTTGAGGACGTATTCTCAATCACTGGTCGCGGTACTGTAGCGACTGGTCGTGTTGAGCGTGGTGTTCTCCGCGTCAACGACGAAGTTGAAATCGTTGGTCTTACAGAAGAAACTAAGAAAACTGTATGTACTGGTGTAGAGATGTTCCGTAAGCTTCTCGACTACGCTGAAGCTGGCGACAACATCGGTGCTCTTCTCCGTGGTGTATCACGTGAAGACATCGAGCGTGGACAAGTACTTGCTAAGCCAGGTACAATCACACCGCACTCTAAATTCAAAGCTTCAATCTACGTTCTTTCTAAAGAAGAGGGTGGCCGTCACACGCCATTCTTCGCGAACTACCGTCCGCAGTTCTACTTCCGTACAACTGACGTAACAGGTATCGTTCACCTTCCAGAAGGTACTGAAATGGTAATGCCAGGAGACAACATCGAGTTGACGATCGAATTGATTTCTACAATCGCGATCGAAGACGGAACACGTTTCTCAATCCGTGAGGGTGGCCGTACTGTAGGTGCTGGTTCTGTAACAGAAATCATCGAGTAATCGGTGACGTAAGCAGTCCGCTTTATGCGGACTGCTTTTTTTATTTGCGTTATACATCGTGTTAAAATGGGACATATTGCAGAAGGAAGGAGTGAAGGCGATGATTGCGAAACTCGAAGCGCTCTGTCGATTGAACGGAATCGCATGTCGGATCGGAGGTTCTACTTTGCTCCAACAGTACGGGCTAGTCGAAACGGCGAACGACTTGGACGTCTTTGTTGAACCAGATCAATTTGAACGATTGGACAACGTGCTGAGCCGTGTCGGGGAGAAGCTTGACACAAAACCGGATCCGGATTATATGACGACTTATTTTGGAGAGTATGTGTTCGAAGGCGTGGAGATCGATGTGATGGCAAGTTTTCGAATGAAGTGCACCGACGGGATTTATACGCATCCTTTCATTGAACCGAGAGCCGGATGGATGCGACTAGAAGAGTGGGTCGTCCTTTACAGCGTGATGGGACGAAAAGAAAAAGTGGATTTACTGCATGACTACTTCCAGACAGCCGAGTTAGACGAAACGGTGCTCCAAACTTGCTTGAAACGGGCGCCAGCCTCAGTTGTTGAGAGTGTGATGACGCGCTTCCGTGACCTGATGAAACGCTAGGCGGAGTTGGCACGAGGGTTCGGTTCGAAAATAGTTCAACAAAAGAAGGAAAATAGCTTGCAAAAGGTCATGAATCTTGTTACATTAGTGAACGTTGAATAACTCATCAGACATCCGGCGCGTTCAAGAAAATCAAATCTTGCAATTCATTTGCAGATTCGATATAATGATTAAGTGTTTGTGCGAGTGGTGAGAGACTTTACAGCAGAAAACGGGTCCAATCGTTGATTTGCAATGATCGGATGCCTCTGCTGACACAAGCACGCTGCGATGAAGCGGGAGGTTATGACACGCCAGGCAGCTTTGCCATGGCCGGTGTGGAAATTTCCGCGGAGAACTGTCTATTTTTAAAATAGGCGACAAAGGAGGGAAACTTACATGGCAAATGAAAAAATCCGTATTCGTTTAAAAGCATACGACCATCGCGTTCTCGATCAATCAGCTGAGAAAATCGTTGAAACTGCGAAGCGTTCAGGTGCAAAGGTTTCGGGACCAATCCCGCTTCCAACTGACAAATCGATCTACACGATCCTTCGTGCGGTTCACAAGTACAAAGATGCTCGTGAGCAGTTCGAGATGCGTACACACAAACGCTTGATCGACATCGTCAACCCAACACCAAAAACGGTTGATGCGCTTATGCGCCTCGAATTACCATCAGGTGTTGACATCGAAATCAAACTTTAATTCTTCATATAGTAGATACTAGCCAGAAGAGACAATAATTATTAAACAGGAGGTGTATCTCATGGCTAAAGGAATCTTAGGAACAAAACTCGGTATGACTCAAATCTTCAACGAAGCAGGCGAAGTCGTACCAGTAACAGTAGTTGCTGTCGAAGGAAACGTCGTGCTTCAACTTAAAACAGTTGAAACGGACGGTTACGAAGCAGTTCAACTCGGTTTCAGCGACGTGAAAGAATCACGTCAAAACAAACCGGCAAAAGGTCACGCTGCGAAAGCAAACGCGACACCTAAGCGCTTCATCAAAGAGATTCGTACTTCAGTAGAAGGATACGAAATCGGTCAAGAGATTAAGGCGGACATTTTCGCTGCAGGTGAATTAGTAGACGTTACAGGTACTTCAAAAGGTAAAGGATTCCAAGGTGCGATCAAGCGTCACGGACAATCACGTGGACCAATGGCTCACGGTTCGCGCTACCACCGTCGTCCTGGTTCGATGGGTCCTGTAGCTCCTAACCGCGTATTCAAAGGGAAACTTCTTCCTGGTCAAATGGGCGGCGAGCGTAAAACGATTCAAAACCTTGAAGTTGTTAAAGTTGACGTGGAACGCGGCCTTGTACTCGTTAAAGGCGCAATCCCAGGCGCTCGCAAGTCGAACGTCATCATCAAAACAGCGGTAAAAGGTAACTAATTAACTGCACGGAAAGGAGGAATTACGAATGCCTAAAGTAGCTTTGCTTAACCAAACAGGTTCACAAGTTGGCGAAATCGAATTGGCAGAAGCCATCTTCGGTATCGAGCCAAACGAATCAGTGCTTTATGACGCGATCGTCATGCAACAAGCATCACGCCGTCAAGGTACTCACGATACGAAAGGTCGCTCGGAAGTACGCGGTGGCGGCCGTAAACCATGGAAACAAAAGGGAACTGGTCGTGCGCGCCAAGGTTCGATCCGCTCACCACAATGGGTTGGTGGTGGAACAGTCTTCGGTCCAACTCCACGTTCATACTCTTACAAGCTTCCTAAGAAAGTTCGTCGTCTTGCACTTCTCTCGGCTTTGTCGACAAAAGTACAAAACAACGAAATGATCGTCCTCGAAGGCCTTGCTTTCGATGCACCAAAAACAAAAGATATGGCTGCTGTACTTAACAGCCTTTCAGTAGAACGTAAGGCTCTTGTAGTCACAGCGGACTACAATGAGACTATCGCTCTCGCAGCTCGTAACATCCCAGGAGTGACTGTGATCGAAGCAGCAGGCGTGAACGTTCTTGACCTCGTTGCTAACGACAAAGTCATCTTCACTAAAGATGCGGTTGCGAAGGTAGAGGAGGTGCTTGCATAATGGCTCAAGCATACGATATCATCAAACGCCCGATCATCACTGAACGTTCAGTTAGCCTCATGGAAGCTAACAAATACGTTTTCGAGATCGAAGTTAAAGCGACTAAATCGCAAGTGAAACACGCTATCGAAACAATCTTCAACGTGAAAGTTGCTTCGGTAAACACAATGAACATGAAACCGAAAGCGAAACGTGTCGGTCGTCACTCTGGTTACACATCGCGTCGTAAGAAAGCGATCGTAACTCTTGCTGAAGGCAACACAATCGACTTCCTCGGTTAATTGATTACTTTACAAGAAAAGGAGGGAATCCTCGATGGCAATTAAAAAGTTTAAGCCGACCACTAACGGTCGCCGTAATATGACATCTCTCGACTTTGCAGAGATCACTACGAATCGCCCTGAAAAATCGTTAACTGAAAAGCTTTCGAAAAAAGGCGGACGTAACAACCAAGGTCGTTTGACTGTACGTCACCAAGGTGGCGGACACAAACGTAAATACCGTATCATCGATTTCAAACGTAACAAAGATGGCATCGTCGGACGCGTAGCAACGATCGAGTACGATCCAAACCGTTCAGCGAACATCGCCCTCATCAACTATGCAGATGGTGAGAAACGTTACATCCTCGCTCCTAAAGGGATCAAAGTAGGCATGGAAATCATGGCTGGCCCAGAAGCGGATATCAAAGTAGGGAACGCGTTGCCACTCGCAAACATCCCTGTCGGTACTACTATCCACAACATCGAGCTTAAGCCTGGTAAAGGCGGTCAGCTTGTTCGTGCGGCTGGTGCATCGGCACAAATCCAAGGACGTGACGGCAAGTACGTCATCGTTCGTCTTCAGTCAGGTGAATCACGCTTGTTCCTCGGCACTTGCCGCGCGACAATCGGTTCAGTTGGTAACGAAGAACACGAACTCGTAAACATCGGTAAAGCAGGACGTTCACGTTGGTTAGGCAAACGCCCAACAGTACGTGGTTCTGTAATGAACCCGGTTGATCACCCACACGGTGGTGGTGAAGGTCGTGCGCCAATCGGTCGTTCGGGCCCACTTACTCCTTGGGGTAAACCAGCTCTTGGTCTTAAAACACGTAAGAAAAACAAATCGAGCGACATGTACATCCTTCGTCGCCGTAAGAAATAATCACTACATGATTCTCGGGCGGTTCGAAAGAGCCGTTCCCGAATCATTCCAAAGGGAGGTTCTATCATGGGTCGCAGCTTGAAAAAAGGTCCATTCGCAGATCACCATTTGCTCGCTAAAGTTGACAAACTCAACGAATCTGGTGAAAAGCAAGTTATTAAAACTTGGTCACGTCGCTCGACGATCTTCCCAGAATTCATGGGTCACACGTTCGGTGTACACGATGGTCGTAAACACGTACCAGTATTCGTGACAGAAGACATGGTTGGTCACAAACTTGGTGAGTTCGCTCCAACACGCACGTACAAAGGTCACGGATCAGACAAGAAAACGAAACGGTAATTTGAGGGGAGGTCAAATCCATGCAAGCTAAAGCATCAGCTAATATGGTCCGTCTTGCTCCTCGCAAAGCACGTCTCGTTGTAGACTTAATTCGCGGGAAACAAGTCGGCGAAGCGCTCTCTGTCCTTGCTCACACGAACAAGGCAGCGTCGCCAGTCGTTGAAAAAGTATTGAAGTCGGCGATTGCAAACGCAGAGCACAACTACGATATGAACATTGAGAACCTTGTTGTCACAGAAGCTTTTGTCAACGAAGGTCCAACACTCAAACGCTTCCGCCCACGTGCGATGGGTCGCGCAAGCCGTATTAACAAACGCACAAGCCACATCCACATCGTGGTAACTGAAAAATAAGGAGGGATATGTAGTGGGTCAAAAGGTAAATCCGCACGGTCTTCGCGTTGGTATTATCAAAGACTGGGATTCGCGTTGGTACGCTGAGAAAGACTACGCAGATCTCCTTCATGAAGACTTCGTTATTCGTGAATACATCGAAAACAAAATGAAGGATGCTAGTGTTTCTAAAGTAGAAATCGAGCGCGCTGCAAATCGCGTGAACATTTCGCTTCACACTGCGAAGCCAGGTATGGTTATCGGTAAAGGTGGTTCGGAAATCGAGTCACTCCGTAAAAACATCACGAAACTTGCAGAAGGCAAACGTGTTCACATCAACGTTGTTGAAGTGAAAAACGCGGACGCTGTTGCAAAACTCGTTGCTGAAAACATCGCTCGTCAATTGGAAGGTCGCGTATCTTTCCGTCGTGCAATGAAGCAATCAATCCAACGTTCGATGCGTACAGGCATCAAAGGGATCAAAACAGAAGTTTCTGGTCGTCTTGGTGGCGCTGATATCGCTCGTTCAGAGAAGTACTCGGAAGGAACAGTTCCACTTCACACACTCCGTGCCGACATCGACTACGGAACAGCTGAAGCAGACACAACTTATGGTAAGATCGGAATTAAAGTCTGGTTGTACCATGGTGAAGTTCTTCCAACTAAAAACAACACAGCGAAAAACGCTGAATAATAAACACTCTTTCAGGAAGGAGGCAACACACTATGTTGTTACCTAAACGCGTGAAATATCGTCGTGTACACCGTGGTAAAATGCGCGGGAATGCAAAACGCGGCACAACAGTACATTTCGGTGAATTCGGTCTCCAAGCTCTCGAAGCGAGCTGGATCACAAACCGTCAAATCGAATCAGCACGTATCGCAATGACACGTTATATGAAACGTGGTGGTAAAGTGTGGATCAAGATCTTCCCACACAAGCCATACACGAAAAAGCCTCTCGAAGTCCGAATGGGTTCGGGTAAAGGTGCTCCAGAAGGCTGGGTAGCTGTAGTTAAGCCTGGCAAAGTAATGTTCGAAATCGCAGGTGTATCTGAGGAAGTGGCACGTGAGGCGCTTCGTCTTGCATCGCACAAACTTCCAGTCAAATGTAAGTTCGTGAAACGTGAAGAAAATGGTGGTGATACGAATGAAAGCAACTGATCTCCGTCAATCAACAACTGAAGAGCTCAACGGTAAAGTAGGCGAGTGGAAAGAAGAACTCTTTAACCTTCGTTTCCAATTAGCTACAGGTCAGCTTGAGAATCCTGCTCGTATCCGTGAAGTACGCAAGTCGATTGCGCGTGCTAAAACGATTCTTCGTGAACGCGAACTCGGCATCAACAACGGCTAATCTAATCGGATTCTTGAAGAGGAGGTAACACTCATGGAACGCAATCAGCGTAAAGTGCTCACTGGACGCGTCGTGTCTGACAAAATGGACAAAACGATCGTCGTTGCAGTTGAAACAAAAGTACGTCATAAGCTTTATGGTAAACGTGTGAACAGCACGAACAAATTTAAAGCGCATGATGAGAACAATGTCGCTAAGGTTGGCGATATCGTACGCATCGCGGAAACACGTCCACTTTCGAAAGACAAACGTTTCCGTCTCGTAACAGTAATCGAAGAATCAGTAATCATCTAATAACAGTTCGGATCTATAAACATCCGGAGGGAGGTACACTCGCATGATTCAACAAGAATCTCGCTTGAAAGTAGCAGACAACTCTGGCGCGCGTGAACTGTTGACAATTAAAGTCCTCGGTGGTTCAGGTCGTAAGACTGCCAACATCGGTGACATCATCGTCGCGACGGTAAAACAAGCAACACCAGGTGGCGTTGTTAAAAAAGGTGACGTTGTCAGAGCAGTTGTCGTTCGTACAAAACGCGGCGCTCGTCGTAAAGATGGTTCGTACATCCGTTTCGATGAGAACGCAGCAGTCATCATCAAAGATGACAAGAGCCCACGCGGCACACGGATCTTCGGGCCAGTTGCACGTGAACTTCGTGAAAAAGAATTCATGAAGATCGTTTCGTTGGCACCGGAAGTACTTTAATTTCCAATTTCAATCCTATAAGGAGGTGCGCAAACGATGCATGTTAAAAAAGGCGATACAGTCCAGGTAATGTCTGGTAAAGATAAAGGCAAGCAAGGGGTTATCCTCAAAGCGATGCCAAGCAAGAACCGCGTAGTCGTAGAAGGTATCAACGTGATTAAAAAACACTCGAAACCATCACAAGCGAATCCACAAGGCGGTATCCTTGAAATCGAAGCACCAATTCACGTCTCGAACGTCATGCCACTCGACCCGAAAACGGGCAAACCAACTCGTGTTGGTTTCAAAGTAGTCGATGGTAAAAAAGTTCGTGTCGCGAAATCGGGCGAAGTACTCGATAAATAAGAAGAACGTGACGAAAGGAGGTCCATTCGACTATGAACCGTTTGCAAGAGAAGTATAAAAGCGACATCGTGAAAGCGATGATGGATAAATTCAACTATGACTCAGTCATGCAAGTACCGAAGGTCGACAAGATCGTCATCAACATGGGTGTAGGTGACGCTGTTTCGAACTCGAAAGCACTTGATATGGCAGTGGAAGAATTATCAATTCTTTCTGGTCAAAAACCACTCGTAACGAAGGCTAAGAAATCAATCGCTGGTTTCAAACTTCGTGAAGGCATGCCAATCGGTGCGAAAGTAACTCTTCGTGGCGAGCGCATGTACGATTTCCTCGACAAATTGGTAACTGTTTCACTTCCACGTGTACGTGACTTCCGCGGTGTATCGAAGAAAGCATTCGACGGACGCGGTAACTACACGCTTGGCGTGAAAGAGCAACTTATTTTCCCTGAGATCGATTACGATAAAGTCTCTAAAGTACGTGGTATGGATATCGTTGTTGTTACAACAGCGAACACAGACGAAGAAGCACGTGAATTGCTCACACTTCTCGGAATGCCATTCCAAAAATAATCTAAAGGGAGGTCGACAACATGGCTAAAAAGTCAATGGTGAATCGCGAAATCAAACGCGAGAAACTCGTTGCCCAGTACGCTGAGAAACGTGCACAATTGAAAGCTGAAGGCGATTATATCGGACTCAGCAAATTGCCACGTAACTCGTCACCTGTTCGCTTGCACAACCGTTGCAGCATCACAGGTCGTCCACATGGTTACATGGGTAAATTCGGGATCAGCCGTATCAAGTTCCGTGATCTTGCATACAAAGGTCAAATCCCTGGTGTTAAAAAAGCAAGCTGGTAATCCACTAACAGTGTGAAAGGAGGTACATCGCATGGTAATGACAGACCCAATTGCAGATATGCTTACACGTATCCGTAACGCTAACATGGTTCGCCATGAAAAATTGGAGCTTCCAGCTTCTAATATCAAACGTGAGGTTGCAGAGATCCTCAAGCGTGAAGGTTTCATTCGCGATGTTGAATATATCGAGGACGCTAAACAAGGTACACTTCGTCTTTTCCTTAAGTATGGAGCAAGCAACGAACGTGTTATCACTGGTCTCAAACGTATTTCGAAACCAGGTCTTCGTGTATATGCAAAAGCAGATGAAGTACCAAAAGTACTCGGAGGACTCGGTATCGCAGTTCTTTCGACATCAAAAGGTCTTATGACTGATAAAGAAGCTCGCCAACAACAAGTCGGCGGCGAAGTGCTCGCCTACATCTGGTAAGTCACTTTTCTAACAAGAACGGAGGTGTAATCAATGTCACGTATTGGTAAAAAACCAGTTACGATTCCAGCTGGCGTTACTGTAACAGTTGCAGAAGACAACACGGTCACAGTAAAAGGTGCTAAAGGTGAACTTTCGCTTTCAGCTAACCCAGCATTGGAAATCAAAGTTGAAGAGAACGAATTGACTGTCGTTCGTCCGGATGACTCGAAAGAGAACCGTACGATCCACGGTACGACACGTGCCCTTATCGCCAACATGGTGGAAGGTGTGTCTAACGGATTCCAGAAAACACTTGAGATCTCAGGGGTTGGTTACCGTGCTGCTAAGCAAGGGAACAAACTCGTCCTCAGCCTCGGCTACTCGCACCCAATCGAGTACGTTGCTGAAGAAGGCATCGAGATCGAAGTACCTTCAAACACGCAAATCATCGTAAAAGGGATTAACAAAGAGCGCGTCGGTCACGTTGCTGCTCAAATCCGCTCGTACCGTGCTCCAGAACCTTACAAAGGTAAAGGTGTTCGTTACTCTGATGAACGTATTCGCCGTAAAGAAGGTAAGACTGGTAAGTAATTCGTCACGAAATGAACGGAAAGGAGTGGCATAAATGATCACAAAAGCAGATAAAAATGCAGTTCGTAAAAAGCGTCATGCTCGTGTACGTCGTACGATCACGGGGACAGCAGCTCGTCCACGTTTGAACGTATTCCGCTCAAGCAAACACATTTACGTACAACTCATCGATGACGCGTCACAAACAACGCTTGTGTCAGCATCTTCGAAAGATAAAGCTCTCGATCTTACAAACGGTGGTAACGTTGAAGCAGCGAAAGCTGTCGGTAAACTTGCTGCTGAACGTGCACTCGAGAAAGGTATCGACACTGTTGTGTTCGACCGTGGTGGATACCTCTATCATGGCCGCGTCAAAGCTGTTGCTGAAGCAGCTCGTGAAGCAGGTCTTAAATTCTAATAAAAAGGAGGGGACACTCGATGCGCCAGTTAGACGTTAACATGGAACAACTCGAAGAACGCGTTGTTACCGTAAACCGCGTCGCGAAAGTCGTGAAAGGTGGCCGTCGCTTCCGTTTCGCCGCTCTCGTAGTCGTAGGTGACAAGAATGGTCACGTCGGTTTCGGTACAGGTAAGGCACAAGAGGTGCCAGAAGCGATCCGTAAGGCTATTGAAGCCGCTAAGAAAAACATGGTTCAAGTACCAATGGTCGGTACAACAATTCCACACGAAATCACAGGAGTATTCGGAGCAGGTCGTGTATTCATGAAACCAGCTTCTGAAGGTACTGGGGTTATCGCAGGTGGTCCGGTTCGTGCCGTACTCGAACTTGCAGGTGTAGGTGACATCCTTTCGAAATCGTTAGGTTCTAACACACCAATCAACATCGTCCGCGCGACGGTTAAAGGCTTGACAGAGCTTAAAAAAGCAGAGGAAGTTGCTAAACTACGCGGTAAAAGCGTAGAAGAACTTCTTAAATAAGGGAGGGAACTAGACATGGCGAAACTCGCAATCACCCTCACACGCAGCATTATTGGCCGTCCTGAGGATCAGCGTGTAACAGTACGTACACTTGGTCTTCGCAAAATGCATCAGACAGTAGTTGTCCCTGACAACGTCGCGATGCGCGGTATGGTCAAAAAAGTGTCGCACCTTGTGACTGTAAAAGAAATCAACGAATAATCAAACGATCTTAATAAATAAGGAGGTGCCACTATGAAACTCCATGAATTGAAGCCAACTCCAGGTTCACGTCACGAACGCAACCGTGTCGGTCGCGGTATGGCGACTGGTAACGGTAAAACTTCTGGCCGTGGACACAAAGGTCAAAAAGCTCGTTCGGGCGGTGGCGTTCGTCCAGGATTTGAAGGTGGGCAAAACCCACTTTACCGTCGTCTTCCAAAACGCGGTTTCAACAACCCTACTCGTAAAGAGTATGCAGTTGTTTCCCTAGACACGCTTAACCGTTTCGAGGCAGGTACTGAAGTTACTCCAGAACTCTTAATCGAGACTGGTGTTGTCAGCTCTGCTAAAGACGGGATCAAAGTACTTGCTAACGGCAAGCTTGAAACGAAATTGACTGTAAAAGCCAACAAATTCTCGGGTGCAGCGAAAGAAGCGATCGAAGCAGCTGGCGGTTCAGTTGAGGTGATCTGATGTTTCAGACGATCTCCAATATGTGGCGCGTGAAAGATATTCGACAGCGTATTCTCTTCACACTCGCAATCATCATCATTTTCCGCATCGGGGCCCATATCCCGGTGCCGATGGTGAATACGGATGTGTTGCGTTTTGACTCAGGTGGTCTTTTAGACTTCTTGAACTTGTTTGGAGGAAATGCTTTACAGAACTTCTCCCTGTTCGCAATGGGGATCATGCCGTACATTACGGCATCGATCGTCGTGCAACTCTTACAAATGGACGTCGTACCGAAGTTTGCCGAATGGGCGAAACAAGGTGAGGCGGGTCGTAAGAAGTTAGCGACGGTCACGCGCTATGGAACGATCATCTTAGGATTTATTCAAGCGACATCATTGTCGTTCGGATTCAACCGTCTCTACCCAGGTCTCGTCAATGAGACGTGGGGAACGGCGACCTACTTTGTGATCGCGATTGTACTCACTGCAGGTACAGCGTTCTTGATGTTCTTAGGTGAGATGACGACGGAGAAAGGTGTTGGGAATGGTATTTCCATCATCATCTTCGCCGGTATCATCGCTGGGTTCCCAAGAATCTTCACGCAGATTTATGAAACGAAACTCCAAAATGCTGGAGATGCGTTATTCATTAACATTGTTTACTTGGTTGTATTGGCGTTGGTCATTTTGGCTGTGACGGTTGGGATCATTTATGTTCAACAAGCGGCGCGCAAAATCCCGATTCAATATGCGAAGCGCACGGCGAACCGTACCCCAGTGGGCGGTCAGTCGACGCACTTGCCGATCAAGCTAAACGCGGCTGGTGTTATCCCGGTTATCTTCGCGATTTCCTTCATGGTGACACCGCCAACTGTTGCAAGCTTCATTGCTTCTCCGGAAACGACGCAAAAGTTGCAGACTTACTTTGATACGACAGCTCCGATCGGAATGTCGATCTATGTAGCGCTCATCATCGCGTTCGCTTACTTCTATACGTTTGTTCAGGTCAACCCGGAACAAATGGCAGAAAACCTGCAGAAGCAAGGTGGTTATATTCCTGGGATTCGTCCTGGGGCGCAAACAGAACAGTACATCACGAAGTTGCTCTATCGATTGACTTTCTTCGGAGCGATCTTCTTATCGCTCGTCGCGATCATGCCGACAATCTTCATTAAGCTTGCCGGTCTTCCAACTTCGGTGCAAATCGGAGGGACGAGCTTGTTGATCGTCATCGGGGTAGCCCTCGAAACGATGAAACAAATCGAAAGCCAACTCGTAAAACGACACTACAAAGGCTTTATCCGTTAAAGCGGAAGGAAGGGTGAACCCTTCCTTCCTGTCGTGTTACGACCTGTTCGTGAAAAACAAAACTGGAGGCTAACTGAGATGAATCTAGTACTCATGGGCTTACCGGGTGCAGGGAAAGGGACTCAAGCGGCTAAAATCGTCGAAGAGTATCAAATCCCACACATTTCGACAGGCGACATGTTTCGTGCGGCAATCAAAGGCGGAACGCCACTCGGAAAAGAAGCAAAATCGTTCATGGATAAAGGTGAACTCGTACCGGATGAGGTAACAATCGGAATCGTACGTGAGCGCTTGAGTCAAGATGATACGAAAAACGGCTTCTTGCTCGATGGATTCCCGCGTACTGTTGCTCAAGCAGAGGCACTCGAAAGTTTGCTTAAAGATTTGGGAAAACAGATTGACCACGTCGTCAACATTGATGTGGATGCGGAAATTCTCGTTCCGCGTTTGACAGGTCGTTGGATCTGCCCGACGTGTGGAGCGACATATCATGTGATCTTCAACCCGCCAAAAGTGGAAGGCATCTGTGATGTGGATGGGTCGGCACTCATGCAACGTGAAGACGATAAAGAGGAAACGGTCCGCCGTCGCCTTGACGTCAACATCGAGCAATCGAAACCACTCATTGACTTTTACGCTAAAAAAGGGTATCTTCGTACATTGGATGGAGATCGTCCAATCGATGTCGTTTATGCCGATGTCAAAGCGTTACTCGGTGATACTGAATGATCATCACGAAGACGCCTCGTGAAATTGCGATTATGCGTGAGGCTGGGCAAATTGTTGCTCGAACGCACCAGGTGCTCAAAGAGCATATCAAACCAGGAATCACGACGCTTGACCTCGATCGGATTGCGGAAGATTACATTCGCAGCCAAGGTGCAACACCTTCGTTCAAAGGCTACAACGGGTTTACCGGTAGTGTTTGCGCGTCGGTGAATGAAGAACTTGTTCATGGCATTCCCGGAAAGCGGGTATTGAACGACGGAGATATAATCTCCATCGACATCGGTGCTCACTATAACGGATACCATGGAGACTCGGCTTGGACTTATCCAGTCGGGACAATCTCGGAAGAGACACAGCGGTTACTTGACGTAACTGAAGAAAGTCTGTATAAAGGATTGGAGCACGCCAAGGCTGGGCAACGATTAACGGATATCTCACATGCGATTCAAGCGTATGTCGAGTCACACGATTTTTCGGTCGTCCGCGAATACGTCGGTCATGGTGTTGGACAAAATTTGCATGAAGAACCGCAAATTCCACACTATGGTCCACCGGGGAAAGGGCCACGCCTGAAGACTGGAATGACGTTAGCTATCGAACCGATGGTGAACGCTGGTCAACGCTATGTTCGAACACTGGCTGACAACTGGACAGTTGTGACAGTGGACGGTAGCATGTGCGCCCACTTTGAGCACACCATCGCCATCACAGACGATGGATACGAGATTTTAACGAAACTCGATTCCGGTGAATGAGGCTCTATTGCTTCGTGCTGATCCGTTACGGATCCTTCTCTCACAGTACAATGCGATAGATCGTCTGTGCTCCTAAATATCTTCATATAGAAAGGGGAATAAATGATGGCGAAACAAGATGTCATTGAAGTGGAAGGCACTGTTGTCGAACCACTTCCAAACGCAATGTTTAAAGTGGAGTTAGAAAACGGCCACACGGTGCTCGCGCACGTCTCAGGGAAAATTCGGATGCACTACATTCGAATCCTTCCAGGTGACCGCGTAACTGTCGAGTTGTCTCCGTACGACTTGACTCGCGGGCGGATTACGTACCGTTACAAGTAACTCCGATTTTTCCAGGAGGAGGGTATAATCATGAAAGTAAGACCGTCGGTAAAACCGATCTGCGAAAAATGTAAAGTTATTCGTCGTAAGGGTAAAGTAATGGTAATTTGCGAAAACCCGAAACACAAACAAAAACAAGGTTAATCTAAGAGGAGGTGCACACATGGCACGTATTGCTGGTGTAGATATTCCACGCGAAAAACGTATCGTTATTTCGCTCACATACATCTTTGGTATTGGTAAAACAAGAGCACAAGAAATTTTGAAGGCTGCAAACGTATCTGAAGATTCACGCACACGTGATTTGACAGAGGACGAAATCAACCGTATCCGTGAAGCAATCGACGGAATCAAAGTTGAAGGTGACCTTCGTCGTGAAGTTTCACTCAACATTAAGCGTTTGATCGAAATCGGCGCATATCGCGGTGTCCGTCACCGTCGTAGTCTCCCTGTTCGCGGTCAAAACACGAAGAACAACTCGCGTACTCGTAAAGGCCCACGCCGTACAGTAGCGAACAAGAAGAAGTAAAGGAGGGAATTGAACAATGGCGAAACGTAAGCAAAACGTACGTTCTAAACGTAAAGTTAAAAAACATGTTGAAGTCGGTGTGGTACACATCCGTTCTACATTCAACAACACAATCATCACTATCACTGATACGCAAGGTAACGCGATCTCATGGGCTACTTCTGGTAACCTTGGATTTAAAGGATCACGTAAATCGACTCCGTTCGCAGCACAATTGGCTGCTGAAACTGCAGCGAAAGTTGCAATGGACAACGGTATGCGTACAGTAGAAGTTAACGTTAAAGGTCCTGGTGCTGGACGTGAAGCGGCTATCCGTGCCCTCCAAGCTACTGGTCTTGAAGTAACTGCAATCCGTGACGTAACTCCAGTTCCGCACAACGGTTGCCGCCCTCCAAAACGTCGCCGCGTATAATCGCTTGAGCGTGTGATGGGCTTACCTAGCACGGACAGCATATACAATGCAGTGCAAGCTGCATGGCAGGATACACTCAAGGAGGGGTTCAGATGATCGAGATTGAAAAACCAAAGATCGAAACGGTCGAAATCAGCGAGGATGCTACGTTTGGTAAATTCGTAGTCGAACCGCTTGAACGTGGATATGGCACGACTCTCGGTAACTCACTGCGTCGAATTTTATTGTCATCGCTCCCTGGTGCAGCGGTAACGGCAGTACAAATCGATGGCGTGCTTCACGAGTTCTCTACGATTGACGGTGTCGTCGAAGACGTCACACAAATCGTATTAAACCTGAAGAAGTTAGCGCTCAAAGTGTACTCGGACGAAGAGAAGACGCTTGAGATTAATGTTTCAAGTGCCGGTGCTGTCACTGCGGCAGACATTACCCATGATAGCGACGTTGAAATCTTGAATCCTGAGCTCCACATCGCGACTCTCGCTGACAACGCGACGCTTCGCATGCGTTTGACTGCTCGCCGTGGTCGTGGTTACGTCCAGGCAGAAGATAACAAACGTGATGATATGCCGATTGGTGTCATTCCAATCGATTCGATCTACACACCGATTCAACGCGTGAACTACGAAGTAGACAAAACACGTGTCGGTCAAGACGCTAGCTTCGATAAGCTTCTATTAGACGTGTGGACAGATGGTTCAATCCGTCCGGAAGAAGCGGTATCGCTCGGGGCGAAAATTTTGACAGAACACTTGAATATCTTTGTTGGCTTGACTGACGAAGCTCTCAATGCAGAAATTATGGTCGAGAAAGAAGAAGACCAAAAAGAAAAAGTACTCGAAATGACGATTGAAGAACTCGATCTCTCAGTTCGTTCGTACAACTGCTTGAAGCGCGCTGGCATCAACACTGTTCAAGAACTCGCAAACAAATCTGAGGAAGAGATGATGAAAGTCCGTAACCTCGGACGTAAATCACTCGAAGAAGTTCAACTCAAGTTGGACGAGCTCGGTTTGGGCTTGCGTAAAGAAGACTAAGTTCAACCGAAGGAGGGAAATGTAATGGCTTATTCGAAACTTGGCCGTACAAGCTCACAACGTAAGGCACTTTTGCGTGATCTTGCAACTGACCTTATTATCAACGAGCGCATTCAAACAACTGAACAAAAAGCGAAAGAACTTCGTCCAGTCGTTGAAAAATTGATCACTCTTGGGAAACGTGGCGATCTTCATGCCCGTCGTCAAGTAGCTTCATTCGTTCGCAAAGAGAACGCTGGAGAAAAAGACGCAATCCAAAAATTGTTCGAAGACGTGGCACCACGCTACGCTGAACGTCAAGGTGGATACACACGCATCATGAAAGTCGGCCCACGCCGCGGTGACGGTGCTGAAGTTGTAATCATCGAACTCGTCTAATTCATTAGGCAGTCAACAGGGCATGCGGTGACGTATTGCCCTGTTTCCACATCGGAAAGGAGTCGACAGATGGAAACGCAGATTATGGTACGCGATATCGTGTTTCGTTACCCGGGACAGACCGAGCCAGCCTTAAATGGGCTGTCACTCGATGTATACAAAGGGGAATGGCTCGCCATCGTCGGCCATAACGGTTCTGGTAAGTCGACTTTAACGAAACTGTGGAATGGGCTTTTGCTTCCTCAAGAAGGAGAAGTCCGGGTAGAGACACTCGATCCGACGAACGCCACAGACGTGTGGGACGTTCGGAAACGGGTCGGTGTCGTCTTCCAAAATCCCGACAACCAGTTTGTCGGGGCGACCGTGCGCGATGATGTGGCATTCTCTCTCGAAAACATGGGACTTCCACGTCAAGAAATGGTTCGTCGAATTGATGACAGTCTAGCGCGCGTTGGATTATCGGAACTAGCGGACCGTGAACCGCATCAGTTATCCGGTGGACAAAAGCAGCGTGTTGCGATTGCTTCGGCTCTCGCAATGCGCCCGCATGTCCTCGTGCTCGATGAAGCAACCTCGATGCTTGACCCGATCGGGCGCAAAGAGGTGTTACAAACGGTGCAACAGCTCGTCTCAGAAGGGATGACCGTTGTCGCTATTACCCACGAGCTCGACGAAGTATTGTTTGCTGATCGTATTATTGCCCTGTCTAAAGGCGAAATCGCCATGACGGGGACACCTGAAGACGTGTTTCAACATCCGGACGCGTTACGTGCCATCCAACTCGATGTGCCGTTCATTGTCAGGATGCAACTCGAACTGAAGGAACGAGGCATTCCACTCGATCGTCTGATGCTACAACATTCGGAGTTGGTGAATCATCTATGCCGATTAGCATTGAAGAAGTGACTTACCTTTACCAATTGAATACTCCGTTTGAACGAACCGCGCTGCGCGATGTGAATGTTACCATTCCGTCGGGGGCGCTTGTTGCGTTTCTTGGCCATACCGGCTCAGGAAAGTCGACGCTCGTTCAACATTTGAACGGACTGTTGCGACCATCGAAAGGGAAAGTCGTCGTCGACGACATCGAGGTCCGAGCGATCACGAAACGGCGTGACAAGAAACAAAGCTTACTCCCGCTTCGGCGCCGCGTTGGGCTCGTCTTTCAATATCCCGAACATCAATTGTTCGAAGAGACGGTCGAACGCGACGTCATGTTTGGTCCGCGTAATTTTGGTGCGACCGAGGCCGAAGCGAAAGAGCGGGCTCATGCCGCTCTCCGTCTCGTCGGTCTAGACGAGGCGCTATGGACGCGGTCCCCGTTCGACTTGTCGGGCGGACAAATGCGTCGTGTGGCGATCGCAGGCGTGCTCGCAAGCCGTCCGGACGTATTGGTCGTCGACGAACCGACAGCCGGGCTCGATCCACTCGGGCGCCGGGAGATGCTCAGTTTGTTCAAACGATTGAAAGAAGAACTTGAGTTGACGCTCATTCTCGTCTCGCACGACATGGATGACGTCTTGACGTACGCTGAACGTGTCGTCGTTATGGAACGCGGAGCCATCGCCTTCGATGGGGATCCATTCGTCTTATTCCGTGACGAAACGCTCGTTCAGTCGTTGCAACTCGATGTTCCACACGTCCTGCAACTCGCACTCGAACTCGCGCCCGCATTCGGGGAGCCGGCTCCATCGTTACGGACAGAGCGCGAGTTGGCGGATTGGATCGCCGCTCAGCTGCAAAAGGAGGGACCCGTGTGATCATCGGACAATACATTCCCGGGCACTCATGGCTTCATACGCTCGATGCCCGGGCGAAGACGTTATTCATCCTCTTGTTCATCCCTGTCGTCTTTTTGGCGGACAACTTATGGACGAACGTGTTCTTACTCGCGTTCACGCTATTCGCGGTCAAACTGTCGCAACTGTCATGGCGTTACTTATGGAACGGATTGCGGATGATTTTGTTTCTCATCATCTTCACGCTTCTCTTACAACTGTTCTTCAATCGGGACGGGGACTTGCTCGTCTCGTTCGGACCGTTCGCGATTTACTCGGAAGGGATTCGGATGGGGCTGATCGTCTCGCTCCGTTTCTTCTATCTCGTTATGTTGACGACACTCGTCACGCTCACGACGACACCGATGGAATTGACGGATTCGATTGAGGCTGGTCTCCGTCCGTTCGAACGCTTCAAAGTACCGGCGCACGAGATCGCCCTCATGTTGTCCATCTCCCTGCGGTTCTTGCCGACGCTCGCTGACGAGACAGACCGGATCATGAAAGCACAACAGGCCCGGGGCGTCGATTTAAAGAGTGGTCCGATCAAAGACCGCCTTAAAGCCGTCGTTCCCCTTATGATCCCGTTATTCGTATCGGCGTTTAAGCGGGCTGAGGACCTCGCTACGGCGATGGAGGCTCGTGGGTACCGAGGGGGCGAGGGACGGACGAGATGGCGGGAAATGACGTGGCATCGCCGTGATACGGCATTACTCGTCTCATTCGTCGTGTTGACGGTCATATTGTTAGGATTGCGAGGGATTGGATGAGACGAATTAAAGTAACGATCGCCTATGACGGGACGAACTATGCCGGCTATCAAGTCCAACCGAACGGCAACACGATTCAAGCAGAAGTGGAGGCGGTGTTGAACCGGATGCATGGACGGCCGGTCAAAGTCGTGGCTTCTGGTCGTACCGACGCACGCGTCCATGCGAAGGGGCAAGTGCTACATTTTGATACCCACCTAGGAATGCCGGCCGACCGTTTCGTCAAGGCGTTGAATGCAATGTTGCCGGATGACATCCTCGTTAAGACCGCTGTTGACGTCGAGACAGACTTCCACGCCCGCTACGGAGCAAAGCGGAAAGAGTATCGTTATTTCGTGCGGGCAGAAGCCGACCCGTTTCGACGTCATCACGCTGTGACGGTAACGTATGACCTCGATCTCGAACGGATGCGGCAAGCCCTCATCCATTTGGTCGGTACGCACGACTTCACGTCGTTCTCCGTAACGAAAGCGGAAGTGATTGACCGCGTGCGGACGATCTATGAGGCGGAACTTGTGGAGACGGGCGATGAGATGTATTTTCGTTTCGTCGGATCGGGCTTTTTATACAACCAAGTCCGTATTATGGTCGGGACGTTGCTCGAGGTCGGTAGGGGCAAGTACGAACCGGTCGATATCGTCCGAATGTTAGGCGAAAAAGACCGCCGCACGGCCGGAATTACGGCACCGCCGCACGGTCTTTATTTATGGAATGTGAATTATGAAAAAGTAGATTGACATTCCCCTTATAAAATCGTATTATATTCATTGGCATTTCATTTTCATATTGAGAGATGAACCACAATCTTAGCCCCGTAAACTAGGATTATGATAAAGCATCACCCAAGCAGTAAAAAAATTAAGCGAACAGACATTTTAGGAGGTATTCCACATGCGCACGACATTCATGGCAAAAGCATCTGAAGTAGAACGCAAATGGCTCCTTATCGACGCAGAAGGCAAAACACTTGGTCGTTTGACTAGTGAAGTAGCATCACTTCTTCGCGGTAAGCACAAGCCGACTTTCACACCACACGTTGATTGCGGAGACCACGTCATCATCATCAACGCTGAGAAAATTCACTTAACTGGTAACAAGTTGAATGACAAGATCTACTACCGTCATTCAGGTCATCCAGGCGGTTTGAAATCACAAACTGCAAAAGAGCTTCTTGCAAAACGTCCAGAGCGTATGCTTGAACTCGCGATCAAAGGGATGCTTCCAAAAGGATCACTCGGTCGTCAATCATTCAACAAACTCCACGTTTACGCTGGAGCTGAGCACAAGCACGAAGCACAAAAACCAGAAGTTTACGAACTTCGCGGTTAATCGGGACACAGGGAGGAACTAAACGATGGCAGATGTACGTTACTACGGAACAGGCCGCCGCAAACACTCGGTGGCTCGCGTTCACCTCGTTGCAGGTGACGGTAAAGTTGTTGTAAATGGCCGCGATATTTCAGAATACTTCGGTCATGAGACTTTGATCATGATGGCTAAATCACCACTCGTATTGACTGAAACAGAAGGTAAATACGATGTAATCGTTAACGTTAACGGTGGTGGATTCACAGGACAAGCTGGAGCGATTCGCCACGGCGTATCACGTGCGCTTCTTCAAGCGGACCCAGAATTCCGTCCAAGCCTCAAAGAAAAAGGCTTCTTGACTCGTGACGCACGTATGAAAGAGCGTAAAAAATACGGTCTTAAAGCAGCACGTCGCGCACCACAATTCTCGAAGCGTTAATCTTCGAACAATTTGGTTCAAACTCTCTGCCCATCGGGGTAGAGAGTTTTTTTGTTGCGCGTGAAATTGTTGATTTCCATCCCCTCAAGAAAACGCTTTTTTTGATATACTGTTAGCGAGACAGAAATTAGGGGGAAATGACATGCTTACAGTAGAACAAGTTCGCGAAGAATTAGCAGGATTGATCGATCCGACGATCAACCGTACGCTTGGAGATACAGCTGGTGTGAAGGACGTCCGCATCAAAGAAGATTACGTCAGTGTGAAAGTCGCGCTCGGCCAGACGGGGAGCGGCGAGCAACTCCAGTTACAACAAGAGATCGTGACGCTTCTCAAGGGCAAAGGATTCAAAACAGTTGGTCTTCGGTTTGAGGCGCTCAATGATGAGAGTCTAAAAGAGGCGACGAAACCTGCCATTTTGCGTGAAAATTCCGGAACGACGTTTATTGCCATCGCTTCAGGTAAAGGTGGCGTCGGTAAATCGACCGTCTCCGTCAACTTGGCTGTCGCCTTGGCGCGAGCAGGGAAGAAGGTCGGATTGATCGATGCGGACATTTATGGATTCAGTGTCCCGGATATGCTCGGGATTGAAGAACGTCCTGTCGTTCGCGGTGAGAAAATCATCCCGGTCGAACGGTTCGGTGTCAAAGTCATTTCAATGGGCTTCTTCGTCGAAGATAACGCTCCGGTCATTTGGCGGGGACCGATGCTCGGGAAAATGCTCAACAACTTCTTTAATGACGTAGAGTGGGGCGATCTTGACTACTTGTTGCTCGACTTACCACCAGGTACAGGGGACGTCGCGCTCGACATCCATTCGATGCTCCCATCTTGCCAAGAGTTGATCGTTACGACACCACACGCGACAGCGGCCTTTGTCGCCGCACGTGCCGGTGCAATGGCGATCAAGACGAACCATAAAGTTCTCGGAATCATTGAGAACATGGCATATTTCGAAAGTAAAGTGACAGGCGAAAAAGAATATGTCTTTGGCCACGGCGGCGGAGAAAAATTATCAGAGGCGCTGAAGAGCAAGCTGCTCGCCCAAATCCCGCTTGGTCAGCCTTATGAGAACGATGAAGACTTCGCGCCTTCGGTTTACCGGGACGGTCATCCGTTTGAAACGACGTACGACGATTTGGCGCAAGCGGTGATTCAACAAATAGAAGGGTGAATGGTTAACAGATGAAAGTACAAGGTTTTTTACGATTGTTTTGGACGACACTCGTCTTCGGAACGTTATTCGGGTTCGTGATGAACTTGTTGGCGAACCCGGGCTATTTAGTGAGTCAGTCATGGGCCGCCATCATTACGGCGCTCAGTTATTCAAGTACGTGGACCGGAATCAGCATGATGGGTTTCTTCGCTTATTTGATTGTCCATCGTGTCGGATTGGATTTGTTTCGAGGACCGAGGCTTTGGAATCGTGTCCAAGTCCTTTTGATCGCCTTCGCGTTGTTTGATGCGGTCTACTTCCGCGTCCTTGCGTTTGGCAACGACCATATATGGCGTTATATCGGCGAGATGATCGTGCTAGTCATCGTTTCGTGGATCGTCGCGACGAGCAAAGCGAAACAAACGAATGCGAGCGCGTTTATCCCGACACTCTTCCTGATGGTTGTCATCACATTGATTGAATGGATCCCTGCGCTTCAAACGACAGATGAAGTGGCGCTGTTATGGCCCGCACTAGCGACACTCGTGTTCGCGAACGCTTATCAAGTGTTGATGCTTCATCGGTTCCAAGCGCCTGTGGAAGCACAGGTAGAAGAACGTCAGCAAAAAGGTGCGAACAAAACGAAAAAGCGTGTAGCGTCGAAGTCGTCTTGAGTAAAAAGTGGAGAAGGGGAAGCGTCCGATTGGATGCTTTCCCTTCTTTTTTTCAAGTTAGACAAAGCGAATTGAATCGAATTTGAAAAACAATAAAGTTTTTTTAGAAAAACAGTTGACGAAAATGGGGGGCGCTGATATATTAATAAACGTCGCTGCTGTTCAAGTTTGAACAACAGAAAGCGAGCGAAATAAATAATAAAAAGTGGTTGACTTTAAATGGTCAAATCGCTATTATTAAAAAGTCGCTAACACGACAACGAATTGGTCTTTGAAAACTGAACGATGAGGCAAAAAAAGTTTTACAAGTTTTGATTGAAGCGCAAGCTTCGTCATTTTCAAGAGCTATATCAAATTCTTTGGAGAGTTTGATCCTGGCTCAGGACGAACGCTGGCGGCGTGCCTAATACATGCAAGTCGAGCGCAGGAAGTCATC
>WPCK01388490.1_pt1 | contig 53526 bp, 52 predicted proteins | sample 5399851 | NCBI WGS metagenome assembly WPCK01 (sample SAMN12869471, study PRJNA574797) | sludge metagenome | isolation source: wastewater treatment of pH11 | place: China:Beijing | collected 2019-05-20
ACTCGACCATTCGCACGCTTGCCCTAGCCGGACTGGTTGGCGTCGTTGGAACGGGCGCCTACATTGGCTACCAACATTTTACCGCAAGGGAGCGTGAACTCCTTGCCAAACAAGTTGAACTGACCGAGGTCCAAGCGAAGCTGACAAGCCTCGAAGCCGAATTGGTTGCCAAGGCGGCCCACATCGAAAAACTTGAAACTGCCATGCACTTGCTGAAAACCGATCAGCGGTTGGCTAAGTTGAACGTGGTGAAAGTCGAAAAGGATGACCAAGAAAAGGTCGTCGAGAGCGTACTCGAATTTGTCGAACTTTCGCCCAATGGTGAACCGCTTTCGGATCCGAAGCAGTTTACAATCACTGGCGATGTAGTCTACATCGACAATTGGGTCGTGAAATTCGACGACAAATTCGTCGAAGAAGCGGACATCCAGCGCGGTACGTCGCTGGTGTTATTCCGCCGCGCGTTCAGCGAACATCAGCAGCCCAGCGAGGGATTTTCGCTGGATGAAGTCGGCACAAGGCCGCAGGCCTACGCTCATGGTGGTGCGATTTCTGAGTTTGAGAAAGAACTTTGGAGCCAGTTCTGGGAGATCGCCAACAATCCGATCAAGGCGAATGAAATGGGTATCCGCGCGGCCAACGGCGAAGCCATCTCGATCCAAGTCCGCGAAGGCATGTCCTACAACCTTCAGCTCCGCTCCAGCGGCGGTCTATCGTTCCAACCTGTGCCCAAATGATTCGGGTTGTCGGAGACGAAATCTACGCTTGCCCGTTCGCACCAACGTGATGACGATCATTTCAGACCGCCCGACTAGACAGGAGTTTCGATCTTCGTTATGGCTTGGCTAAATGAACTAAGAATCGTCTTCTCGGGAAAAAGGCAGTGGCTGAAATCCCGTGCGAGCACGATCTCCTGTTCGCCTCGCAGACATTCGAGCCTTTGAATTCTTGATTTGATTCTGGCGATGGTAGGCCCAGCCAACGCGTTCATTTGCTCGTTGATGCTCTTCATCCTGGAGTGCCATTCCCACTTCTCGCCCCGAGGAGGAATGTTGGCCAGCAGTAGCTTCTTTTGAGCAGTCAGTTGTCTGATCTGATCCATCGATTCGGTTTCGCCAAACTGGTCGAAAGCCACTTCTGGATTCGATTGAGCAACTCGCAGGGTCTGCTGCAACTCGGCGAGTTGCCCGTCGACGGGTTCAGTCAGCTCGCGCGCGAGGTTCTGAAACGGCAAATGCATTGTGATGGTTGCGAGCACGAGCGGTGGAGCGGTCAATCCGAAGAAATCGGCGATAATCCGGTCTGTGAGTTGATCGTAGCGTGCGCCGCCTACGCCATGAATAAAAAGGTCGCTCAAAATCAATCGAGCATACATCGTCGTCAGCAACGCTCTGGGTCTAAGGCAGACGCCTTCGCGCAAAATGTCCATCCATTTCGAAGCCGCCGATTGACACGTTCCGCTTGTGTCGATGGTGGTTTGCCAGTTGGATCGATTGCTCAGAACGACCTGCGTGCCCGATTTTTGGATCCAGAGTGCATCGCGAGTTTGCCAGTCACGGCGGTATATCCACCATGGAGCTTCATACCAATCGCCAACGCGCGCGAGATTCGGCAGGGGCTGCGCGTGGTTGCGGATTCGATGCAGCCCTCGATAAGCGTCGAGGGCTGCGTTGTAGGTTTCATGCAATCGAGGAAGTTCGCTTAATAGTTGCACGCTGAAGCTCGCAAACTCTTCCGTTTCCGTCAAGCGGCTCAAAGGGACTTCGAGCGTTTGAAGACCCAATTCTGCTTCCAGCCCATGCCGGGCTTTCGACAATAACAAACCTATCGGATCTCCGACTTGAGCATCCCGGCTTGCGTAATTCCACAATCGAGCAATGAGCGGATCGCCGTCTATCGGGGGCATTGACTCGAGCACTCGCGAAGGGAACGAATTCCACAAATCAAGATCCTGTACGCGACAATTTTCCCACGGTAAGGGATCACGCGGTGAGTCAAAGGGAACGCGAGTCAAGGACCAATTTTGCGGGAGGCCTTTTCGAGCTGAGCAATCTGGGTCATCGCAGTGCTGGTCGGTTTGGCCTGACGGAGCACGTGTGGGAACACTGATGCTCGTCGCACGGCAGAGATCGTTGTCCACCAGAAAGTGAATGCCTAGCGCACCGGTGGACCGAGCAATATCGGACAACAAAAAATTCTTGAACCATACGCCACAGTGAAATGGTTCCGGTTGATGTCCACTCATCACGATTGGCGAGTCGATCAGCGTGTCGATGTTGCTGAGATGCGGTAGGTTTTCGCTGCGGTACTGGGTTGTGTGGGCGATGGCCAATCGGATGGCGGATCGCCGAGCCTTGCGTCGAAAGGTCGACAAACCGCGTCCACAGAATTCGACGGACGAGGGCGGCGACTGCTCCGACAGGAACGAACGCTCGATCAGCGACGGCAAATGGGCAACGGGCGGCTCGATTAAGCTCTCGCCGTTTCGAGTCGGTACGTGATGTGTTGATAAGAAATACTCAGTCGCCATAGGACGTTAGGAAGGACTTTGCCGGCAGAGTTTTTTATTGCCTGGTAACGAGTATCCCCGATCCTTCATGGCAGCCACGCTTCGGTCGATGCATTCGTGGTAGTGTCGCAATCGAACCGCACTATCATCCAATGATCCTCCGAACGAACGGTTCAGATCCAAGTAGATCAGCGGTACCGCTAGTTCGACTACGCTCAGCCCCAGCATGGCAGCTTGAACCCAAACTTCAAGCGGCATTGCATAGCCATCATCCTGAATGTCTAACCGTTTTAGGGCAGTGACGCGGTAGGCCTTGAACCCGCAAAATGCATCGGTTAGGTTCATGCGCAATAGTTCATTTAACTCGTCGGTGATCTGGCGATTGATGTTCATCCGTCCAGAAGGCGGTGCATCGTCGCCTGGAAACTTTTTTAAATAGCGGCTGCCGGACACGATGTCTGCCTTGCCAATCGCGGCGACGAATTCTGGCAACCGCTTGGGCTGATGCTGGCCGTCGCAATCAAGCGTCACCAGACAATCGTATTTCTTGTCGATGGCGTATTGAAAAGCCGTCTTAAGGGCTGCGCCGTAACCTCGATTTTCATCGTGATGAATTACCTGAACATTTGACCAATTGGATAGACGTTGAGCGGTTTCATCGCTCGAGCCGTCGTTGACGACCAAAACGTTGTCGGCATACTTGGTGACTTCGGCTAGCACGCCGTCCAAATAATTTTCTTCGTTGTAAACCGGCAACGCCGCGAGCCATTTTCTTGGCACAGCCATCCCTCATGAGTATCTTTTCAATTGCAGAACTAAGCATTGTACCATGCGGCAATCCAGTCGGCTACAGTTGGAGGCTCGCTGGCCGCTCTGCGTGTGAGTTTTGACGTTGCATTATTTGCGTCGGTTTTTTTCTTGTTCCGTTAGCACCGTTCGGAAACTTGGTGTTTCTAACGTAACTTCGCAACGCATACACGCGATCGGATCTATTCTTGGAACCTAGCGACCGGCGAGGTTCCAGGCTTGGTTTAGGACGTGAGCCGTTGCGGCCGGCAGTTCATCCCGCCGGCAGATCTTCTTGCTGGCAGGTGGATCCTACTGGCAGCGCATCGTCGTGCGAGATATATTGCGGACCAAGGAGAATATCGAAATGCCTCTGGGAATCAAAGCAATTGTCGATTTTGCATTCAAGAAAATTTTTGCCAGCCACGACGACTCGCTTCCACTGATTGGGCTGCTGAACGCGGTGCTTCGTCTAGCCCACCCCATCGTAGAGGTCAAGCTGGAGAATCCGTTCAGTTATAAGGATTTTGAATCTCAGAAGGAAGTTGTATTAGACATTCGCGCACGTGATTCGTCGGGCCGTTGGATAAACGTCGAAATGCAAGTCGTCGTATACGCGGGACTATTGGAGTGGCTGGTCTACTATGTATGCAAAATGTTTGTAGACCAAATGTCGAGCGGAGAGAAATACGCCAAACTTCGTCCAGCGATTTCGATTTGCCTAGTCGACAAAATCGTGTTCTCCGATACGCCGCAAGCCCATCACCAGTTTGAAATGAGCGATCGAGAAAGCGGTCGCAAATTGGAGAATTCGGTGGCAGTGCACCTAATCGAGTTGCCGAAGTAGAATGTGGATGAGGCATCACTTGAGGTTGCGGACGAATTGAGCAAATGGGTGTTTTTTCTTCGGAAGGCACAGGATTACTCAGCCGACGAGCTTCGTGAGTTGTTGCCAAGACGAGAATTTCAAGAAGCCATCCAGATCATCGAGACCATTGCGCAAAAAACGGAGGATCGAACTATGTTTGATCAACGCGAGAAAGCCATACGCGATTATGATTGGGCCATGTGGGGTGCTCGTGAGGAAGGGCGCGAGGAAGGGCTGGAGCTAGGAAAGCTGGTTGGTCAAGCACAGCTTCTCCAAAGCTTGCTTGGGGACGTACCGTCGACGGATGAGGATCTATTCCAAAAGAACGTAGATGATTTAGTTCAAATGATCGTGGGGATGCAATCGCGTCTACGCAGCCGAGACACATAGTACATTGTCCAGAATGATGCTTTAGTTTCCGCGCTGAGCGAACTGGCAGTCTCGCGTCATTATAGTTGGACGACTGGGTCCGATTCACGTGAGCTGGCCCAAGTGTCCACGTTGGGAAAAGCCTGATGCAAAAGCGCAGCTAATTCGGCAAGCGAAAATCGTTCACTCGCAAAGTGTCCAATCATCAACATTGAAATGCTGGCGGCTTGAGCTTCCAAGCATGTATGAAAAGTCGCTTCGCCGGTCAAGAAAAGATCGCAGCCCGACTGAATGGCGGCTCCAAGCAAACTGCCACCGCTGCCGCAGGCGACTGCAATGCGACTGGCAAGCTTGCCGGAATCGACGCCTCGCGGACGGCACTCCGGGATGCATTGCGAAAGAATCGCAGAGATTTCGCGAAGTGATGCACTCTTAGAAAGTTGGCCGAAGCGGCCAGCACCCAAGTGTCCCAAGCCCTCGACAGTTGCCGGGACAAGTGGTTGGATCGACTGAAGTCCAAGTCGCTCGCACAGCATAGCGTTGATACCACGCTCGGCGGAATCCCATGCCGTGTGTGGCGAATAGACGGCGATGCGTGAGCTGGCAAGTTGCCAGAGCAGTCCGCCGGGTAGTGAGTCGGTCGTGATTTTTGCAAGAGGTCGAAACGGTAGCGGGTGGTGAGCAATCACTAGGTCGGCATGGCGATCTACGGCTTCAGCCACTGAATCGTCGGTGAGTGTCAAACAAGTTTGCACCCGCTGGACGATCGCGTGTCGGTCGCCCAACAGCAACCCGGTGTTGTCCCACGATTCGCTTAGACTCAGCGGCGCTTGTTGGCTCATCCAATCAGCGATATCGCGGATGGTTGTCATAGCAATCGTTTCTATTACATTTCTGACGCGCGTGGAAGCTTGCGCGGAAACGGAAGCTCTTTGGGTTCGGGGAGAGGTTCCATCGAGTTTGAAAGATGTTGTAGACGTTCCGTCTCAGTTGCGTAGAACATCAACCAGCTTTCCGTGTCCGATTCATCCAAACAACGCCAACACAGATAGTTGCCTGGCAGATCGATCTTTTTCTCGCAGGCCGGCAGGATGTCGCGGTAAAGCAACTTGTACAATTCCCGGTCCGAAAGATGGTCGGTCATTTCGAGCACGATGCGTACGGAAAACAAACGGTCGATCGTGTCGAGCAACAAACTTCGAAGCAGGTCTTCGTCCAATGAACCGGGAGCCGGCAACTTGAGCTCGGGCTCGAACCAACGGCTAATCGGAATGGCCGGAGCACGTTCCCACGCCAGCATCGATTCCAGAAAGCTATTTTCTTCGCGCAGATTCATCTGCCGGAAATGAACCAGATTGACCGATTCATCGATATAAGGCTCTAGCTCGTCGCGCAGTCGGGCGTTCTTGAGCAGTAGGTCAACTTCGTCTGTTGAATTGTTCATCGGATTGTACTTGGATCACCTGCAAAATTCTGAACCTTTCATCAACGCTGATGCCACCGTCCGATTGTGCGACAGAACAGCCAATACGATTCGATTTTTACCAAGTTGGGTCGAACATTCAAGAATCAACTTCAGCATTTTGTTGAGGGATCGCCAAACTCATCGCCCCTCTGATGGCACAAATGGTATGATCATCAATATTTACAGCAGTTTTGCTAGGAATGACCACCCGGCTGGAAGCCTTGACTGAGACCCGTAGATGTACAAGATCCTCGATTGGAAGAGCAGCGACGACACCCGCGACATTGTGCACATCGTTGTTCAGGCCCTGGTCGAAGGACGCAACGTAGCACTGCCGGCAGAAACGGCTTACCACGCAGTCACCAGCGGCTTGAACCCCAAAACAGCCAAAAAATTCGAAGAATTGGCACAATCCAAACACATCGGTCGATGCGCACTGTTCCTACGATCGGCCCAAGAGCTTTTGGACTATGTCACGCACTTGTCACCGGTTGCTTCGAGAGTGGCGCACCGGGCTTGGCCAGGGCCTCTGGTTCTGGATTTGCCCATTGGCGACGATCGAAGCCTAGTAAGGATGCTGCCCCATGAATTCTTGCCCTTGATCTGTAAAGATGGACGTGCGGCATTTCGAGTCGCCGCGCACAACTCGATACAACACGCGTTGCGATTGATGTCAGGCCCACTTGTTGCGGCACCGATTCAACAGAATTCGCGCCCCGCCCAGCGTGCCGATATTGCTGGAGATATTGCGGGTTCAGTCATCGTTGTCGATGACGGTGGGTTGCCCTTTGATGATTTCTCGACGATGATTCGCATTGACGGAAATGAATGTCGCATCGCGAGTGAAGGTGTGACTAGCGGCGAGGCTCTATATCGCCATGCGCAGTTCATCGTTTTGTTGGTTTGTACAGGTAATACTTGTCGCAGCCCGATGGCGGAGGCCCTGATGAGAAATCGCTTCGAGGAGCGATTTCCGTCGAGCAATTCAAGCGGCTCGCCGGTCTATGTGGCCAGTGCTGGCCTTAGCGCGTTTCCCGGGGGCCCTGCAGCGCCCGAAGCCCAAAGCGTTATGGCGGCTCGCGGCCTCGATCTGACGAAACACCAAAGCTATTCGGTCACAGAACACACTCTCAGGAATGCTGATTTGATTCTGACGATGACACGGTCTCATCGCCAGGCTCTTCTCGATATCATGCCGGAGATTAAACCCAAGGTGCACTTGGTCAGTGGATCGAATTCCGACGTCTCGGATCCCTACGGTTGCACCGAAGAAGTCTACCGCGAGTGCGCCGATCAAATCGACGGCTATGTTCGCCAATGGGTCGAACGACTAGACGGCTCTATCTTTCCGAATTGGAAATAATTGCTCTTTGTAGAACGCAGCCAGGGTCGCCGCCCAAAAGCCACTCAAGCGGTTCCAATTGACTGCATTCATGGCGAAATGCGAAAGCTGGGAAATCATGTCACGCTGCTAGCACTCAAATCGCGGCGATGCGACCAGGTTTTACTCAATCTTGGCTTGCGAGTTGAACGATTCAAACGCAAGCGAATTGTAGCCAAACGGGCATTCAATAGGCCTGAGCCATGGGTGGAAAGCTGATCGGCTTGCTCCGAAAAACATCTCGATATCATCAACCTTGGCAAGTGGCTAGTGCCATCGTGCTCGGCTGCGCGTGTGGACTACTGCCGAAAACGAACCTGGCGTTTCCGATTCTGCTTGCAATCATTTTTGTCCTGCCAATTCACCTCTCGGTCGCAGGTTTCTGTGTCGCGCTATTCAGCCTGATCGGGCTGCTGCTCGAACCGCTCCAAGGCATCCTCGGATCTGCGTTGCTTGAATCGCAGCGAGTTCGAAATTGGGTTCATCGGATCGATCAGTACCCGATCACTGCGTGGTTGGGTCTACACAATTCAGTCGTCATCGGATCGATGGCAATTTCTGCTGCCGCATCGCTGCCACTGTTTATGTTTGCGCACCGCATATTGCTGATTCGTCACATTGAATGGATGGCGTTGCAAGCCAAAACCAGATTTGAATCGGATTTCTTGCCACAGGCTTCAGCGACGGTGACAGCTAGTGGTCATGCAGCTCGCGAACCGGTTGAAGCAAAAACGGAAGCGGTCGATTCGCTTCACGCCCTCGGAGCGCTATTGGCTGAGGCCAGCGCGGATCCGCTCGGGACTACCAGCGCCGAGGCGGCTTTGGCTCGTGCCGATCGAACTGCTCAACTTGTGGACGGAATTGTGGGGGCGTTGGTCGCGGAATCAGCAGTCGCTTCGACGAACATCAAACGCATTGATGAATCGCATGAAATCGAATCGTTCCGCGCTTACGGAACGACGATCGCGATCTCACGAGCTACTGGCCGTCCAGCCGAACCTTCAATCAACAACTCGTCAATTCTTCAGCCCAACCACAAACCCGTAGTCACGCAAATGCAAGCGGCCCACCTAACTCAGTCCGTTGTCCCTTCGCAGAATCCGAAAGTCGCGTCGATCACACGCCTCGACCACGAACGGAATCCGGTGGCACTCGCAAACGAAATTGCCGCGCGCAGTGCGGAGATCGCCCGCAATGCGAACGACCGTCACGAAGAAGCGCTGCGGTATCTACTAAACCATCTCAAATCGCTCAAGGACGAGGCATAAGCAGTGAAGCTCTTACAGTCACGCAGAGCAATTTGGGGGTTGAACGGGCTACTGCTTGTTGCAGTCGCCTTGACTGTACGCCCGATTCGATCCTGGATCGACCGGTCCATTGTGGCGCATGCGATTCATCCCAATCTGAACGTCCAAGAAATTCGGTTGCATCGCGATCGGTTGAAAACTGGGCATTGGCTGGTTGAAGCCCAGCAATTCGAATGGCTGGCCAAATACGGCGATCGATGCGTCGGTTTGTCTGCCCCCAGTGCTTGGTTGGTCGTCGATCAGCAGCCGGCTCTGCGCAAAGTGTTCAATGTTCCCAAGGCCCTATTGCGTGGCTCGAGATTGCGGCTTGAATCGTTATCCTCGGAGTCGCAAACTGCGTCCAACAAGCGCGAGTCGGGGCCAGCCATTGGCTCGCAATCGATTTGGCAACAATTCCTCAATGAACGCGTAAGTAGGTCTGCCTGGTCAGATCTTCGAAGTGAACTGGACAAATCGGTTGCCAGCGACCACTTCATTCATGAGTGTGGGCTGATCGTGGACCAGTGGCTTACCAATCGCGAAAAATTATCCGTCCAGGCACAAACTCTGCTTGATGGCCAGCACTCGCTGGACAACCCGCTCCGCAACCAAGAAGAAATCGAACATCGCCTGCAACAGCTCGATCAACTATTTGAGCAACAGCAGCAATTGCGAACGCAGTTTACGTCGATCGAAGAGCGGATTGCTAACAAACTCCAACAAGTTGGCGAGCTCTACGACGAACAGCGTCGCCAATGGGACAACCCCGCTCTCGACCCAGGTCCACTGAACGACCAAGTCGATCCGCTCTCGCTTGAAGGGGGTGATAAACAACTTGCGGTATCGCCCGTTGAACGCGTCGCCATCTCACTGATTGAGAAAGCCGGTCGGCAAGTGTTCGATCAATTCATGTCATTTCCGGAAGTCGCCGACTTGCTTTGCCGATCGGCGACGGACGGTAGACCCCATGACCACAGCCGCAACTATCGCCCCGAGGGTCAACCGATTTTGTCCATGGATGATTTGTCAGCCTCTGGGATCTTTCGCTGCGACTCAACCACGACTCCATTCTGGTTCCTTTCCCAATGCAAGGTAACTCACCGCGCGAAATCGCAATTGACTACGCAGGCTGAATTTCGGTTTCAATTTGATCAGCCACCCTATTCGATTCGTCTTCGCATCGCACACGATAGCCCCGATCAACCGTTCAACGAGATCGCCATTGAACTGGCAAGCTACGACAAACCAACACAACCCTCTAAGTGGGGTCAATTGAATGCTATCGAAGTCGACTCGCCTCAATGGATACTTACAACCAATGGCGACGATATTTCGGGAAGTTTGAAATTGGACAAGCGGCTCATGAATTTCCTGGCTGACGACGCCACTAGCCTCAGCAAGTCCATTACGGATGCAATCGAATCCGAGGGATCGAGCGTTGCGGTTGAGCTTACGCTTAGCGGTTCTTGGCAATCGCCGACGCTATCCGTTGCCAGCGATCAGGTTCCCGATTGGCTAAAGTCCGCCATCGAAGCTGGCCTGAAGCAATGGCGACAGGAAGTTAGCCGCCAGACCATCGCGAAAATCGAGCAGTATTTCGACACGCAATTGAATCATCTGGACGAAGCGCTCGGCGAACTTCTCGATCGCACGCAACAGTCAGTCTCGAAATTCGACACCAGCATGGTTGCAGTTCGAAACGAATTAAATCGACAACTCGAGAATATTGGAAAAACCGAATTCGCTCGGAGTCCTGAAAGCGAAGTGAAACGCTAAAGAATCATCCTTAAGTGGGCGTAGCTACTGAGCGATCGCTCCGAAGCTACCACCTGCGGTAAGCGATCTCGCTTCATGAAATCTCAAAAATAGCTTCGATCTCAACGGCAATTCCACCGGGCAACGAATTCGTTCCCAAGGCGCTGCGAGCGGCGATGCCTTGATCTGGCCCGAAAACATCGGCGAAAACCTGGCTGCATCCGTTGATCACTTGAGGTTGTTGATCGAACTCGTCGGTGCATCGAACTAGTCCTAGCAGTTTGACCAAACGCGAGACGCGGTTCAAACTGCCGAGACTGCCTCGCAAGGTTGCTAAGAGCGCAAGGGCCGTTTGTCTGGCCGCAGCTTGGCCTTGTTCGAGCGTCAAATCGGCTCCGACGCGTCCCATTATCAACGTTCCATCGCTCTTGAGTGGTCCGTGACCTGACAGATATGCCAAGTTGCCGACCACTACGATCGGTTTATAAAGTCCGATCGGTTTTGGCGCGGGTGGTAATTCCAAGCCAAGCTTGGTCAGTTGCTCTTCAGCAGTCATCGTGTGATCTTCTTTTTTTGTGTTGAGCGACTTGGGCTGCGGTGACGCATTCTTCAGCTTCCATTTTTCGGCCATGACGACTTTTCAATGGACGAACTTGCTGACGCTTTGAAAAGACTTTCGCAGACGCCGACGGTGATTGTCGTGGTACGGGCGAGCAAAGGCAAGGCCCCTTCTAATCTGAGAAGTTCCGCGATTGCTTTCTTTGGGAATTCAACTTTTTGTCGTTGAGTCGTCGCTGTTTGGCAGCTTTCGAAGGTTTCGTCGCGATGCGTCGTTTGGGAGCGACCAGAGACTGGACCAACAAAGCCTGGAGCTTCGAGCGGCATGCCTGCATATTTCTCGGGCGATCGCGGTACTCTTGCGATTGGATGACGATCGCGCCATCATCGGTCACATATCGCTTCGCCAATTTCAGAAATCGCCGTCGAGCGGCCAGCGGCAAAAAATCTTCGGTCATCGACCAGCGAAGAGTCGCTTTGCTGTTGACCTTGTTGACGTTCTGGCCACCCGGACCGCTGCTGCGCGAGAAGCTCCACTCGAGAACATCCTCGTTGATCGCAAGTGCGTCGTTGATTTCAATACCGGACATGTTTGCTGATTGTAACTCGCAGTCTCGGGTTCTGCGACTTCGACGCCTAGCGTCGCGTTGACTTTACCAGGAGTCCGGCGACGCGTTTAAGGCTGTCCTCGGTAACGAACGACTTATAGGACGATTCGAGTTGATCTAGTTGGACTGCCATCCAATCATCCAGGTGCTGCAGGGCCGTAGCCGTTTTTGACTCTTCCAGGCGAGATTTCATCCAGTCCCAATTGCTGCTCACTTGCGCATTGGACTGATCTTCAAAGCCTATCGGTTGATTTGAGTATGTCATGGCTGCCTCCCTTTGCTGTTCCTGTATTCGCTCTATGAGGGACAAGATTACGCAAATAGGTTCATATCTAGCAAATACTTCAGTGCATACGGCGCGCCAAAGTCGAAAATCGGCCCAAGACCTGCTGCAATGGTTTGATATTCAAGAAGTTAGGTGAATTCGGAGGCTCGCATGGTGATCGCCAACCGCTGTCAAAATGGTGCGATAGCGAGACAAGCGAGAACCGAAATGAGAATCAATTGGGCCTACCGGTTCAATTTCAACGCCATGTCGTGCGGTCAGCTTCATGCGGAAACGAGTCGCCAACCACCCGCCGCCTGCGGATGCCATTCCAAAGTGGTCCGGGCCACCAAGTATGGTATTCGATGACGTGGCTGCGTGCATCGGCTCCGCAGAGACAAAATATCGGAGCTATGGCGGAAACAAGAGCGTCAATCCCGCAGAAGCTATGAACTATTGAAACGAATGATCCTGAAAAGTTCGCCGCAATTAGCCGGTGGTTGAAGCGGACCCAAGAATCTTCGTTGTTACGCTCTGGGGTGGTTTCTTACCCCCACTTCGAGATGCTCTGTCCCCGGAAGATTTCGTCACTTCGAGATGCTCTGTCCCCGGAAGATTTCGTCGCTTTGGCGGTCATAGAATGACACACCAACGGCAATATCCAGACGCGCCTCATCGAGAATTTCGACGTTCATGGATCGCGGTCAGGGACATACCAATTCTCGGCTGGTCTCCCACCCCCACAGCGGATGCTCTGTCCCGGATGATTCCCCCGGATGATTCCTCATGTGTCACAGATCGGTAATCCTGAGCGTTATCCACTAGAGAGCTTACAAATGAGTCGAAAACAAGATATCAACCAAGGTGCGGTGATGGCGGTACTAGTATTGTCTGGCTTCGTCGGATTGTTCACGTGGAGCTTCTGGGTCGCCGTAATCACGTTCTTTATCTTCAGCGCTATTCTTTCGGCAATGAAGATCATCCGCTAATACAACACATGAGGAATCAACCGTGGGCATGTTTAAATTATTGTTCGGGAATGACTACACATCGAGAGCTCAGCGTGATCAATACCGTCCGTCCGTATTCGGCAAAAACTTAATCAGTCCGGTCAACGATTACGGAACATGTTTTGCCTGCGATGGTAGCGGCTTTCGAACCCTTGAATGTCGTACCTGCGATGGGACTGGTCAGTATGTGGGCCAATGTCGCGGCTGCCACGGGACTGGACTATTCACGCGTCCCACCAAAGAATGTCTTAATTGCGGGGGATCAGGAGCCAAAAATCAAACGAAGTGCCGCAAATGCAACGGTACCGGCGAATTCAAAACAGCTATCTCTCAGGCGTGCAACCGCTGTGGTGGTTCGTGCAACTTCACCGCAACTTGCCGCAAATGTGAAGGGCAGGGTACGTTTGATGTTACATGCAAGAAATGCGACGGCTCGGGGTGGCACCAATTCAAGCCTTAACTCAAACAGGCAGATTACCAAACAGCGAACGGGAGTCGCCGATGACGTGGGTCTTGAATCGAGAGTTTCTTAACAGTTTCTGGGCCGCTGCTGGGTGGGCCACTGCTAGGGACATTCGCTGCTGGGGACATAGCAAACTCTGGAGTGTTTTCTTATTCCCCACAGCGGATGCTTTTTCGCCGAATGATACGGCGGCGCTAAAGGTCGCTTCCAGCGGATCCGAAGACTCTTTGATACTCCGCAATTTGTAGACGTGATCGCCGGTCCGAGTTTGAATTGTCCAAGTGTCCTTTGTAAAAACTGATGGTCCATAATTTCGGCTCATGCCCTGACGAAAAGACATGACCTAGTCGACTTCCCATTTCCCGACAATTGCATCAGTGAAACACCACACGCCGTCTTCCGATCGCTCTGCCACTTGGGCGAATGTAACGCCAGACGAAGCAAAACAAAAGCTCATTGCAACGAGAAAGACTTGCAAACGTAGCATAAGACACCCTGACAAATTGAGAACACAAACGACAACCGGATATTCGAGATGGACAACATGCGATGTCTAAGATTGAAATTTATCGAGTCAAACAACCCTTTGGAATACCCCTTATTTCTGTCCCGGTGTAATGAGCGTATTTTTTACAACTTCCGCTAGGCTGCGGTAGCCTTGGTAGAGGCGTTGGTATGCATCGAAAGTGCTGGCGTTGGGGGCGACCAGTTTTCGCTGCTGGTCGGGTACGTGGGTCATGGCGGTTGCGGCTTCTACTATCGAGTGGAAGCCGGTTTTTTCGGTGCCTGCGGCGATCATGCCTAGCACGGCTGCACCCACGGCGGAACCGTATTGGCTGGGGTTGATTTCAATTTCGGTGCCTAAGACATCCGCGTAGATTTGAATCAAGTCGGGATTGTGATGCGGTAAGCCGCCCGTGGCAATCAGCCGCTCTACGGGAACACCGCCATCGCGCAAAAGATCGACGATCCATCGCAATCCGAAAGCCGAACCTTCAAGCAGAGCGCGATAGAGTTGGGCGGGTGTGGTTCCAAGCGTCAGTCCGAAGAATGCGCCCTTGAGCGATCCATCCATGAGCGGTGTTCGGCAACCGTTCATCCAGTCGAGGCACAGCACGCCGCCGGCGCCCGGCGGTAGAGCGCGAGCTTCGCCCGAGATCTTATCGAAGTCGTCGTGGCCGATCAGTTTGATGAGCCACGCAAAGGCATCGCCGACCGCCGCTTGACCCGTTTCATAACCAAACATCCCCGGCAAGATTCCGCCTTCGACGATCCCAGCTACGCCACTAACCGGACGATAGTACGCGCTGTTGAGCATGTGGCAACTGCTGGTTCCAAGCACCATGACGAGAGCACCAGGCTCCGCCGCACCGACGCCGGGCACAGCCGCGTGCGCGTCGATAATTGCCGCCGAAACGGCGATGCCTTCGGGCAGTCCGAAACGGTCTGCGATGTTTTTGCGCAGAGTTCCCGCGCCTTGCCCCGGTGATAGAAGGCGACCGGGCATTCGATGCGCTGCGGCTTCGGCTAGCAGCGGGTGGACTGCCGCCAAATAATCTTGGTTGGCGTAGCCTTCGTCCGCCGACCACAACGCCTTGTATCCAGCTTGGCAGGTTGAGCGCGGCAGTTCATCCGCTGAACCACCCACCAACTGCCACACTAGCCAGTCGCCGGCTTCGAGCCAAACTTCGGCAGCCGATGCAACGTCGGGGGCCAACTCGATCGTTTCGAGCATCTTTGGGAAAAACCATTCGAGTCCGATCGTGCCGCCATAGCGCGAGAGAAAGGACTCGCCGCGCTGGCGAGCGATTGCGTTCATCCGCTCGGTTTGCTGGAGAGCTCCGTGGTGCTTCCACAGCTTTGGCCAAGCCAGCGGAATCTTTGAGAATTGTCCCAGTTGGCAAAGCGGTGTTCCATCGCGCAGCGTCGGCAGCATAGTGCAACTGGTGAAATCGACTCCAATACCCACAACGCGCGTGGGGTCGATGCCAGAAGCGTTTACGGCACTGCGAGTCGCATGCTCAGCCGACTCGATCCAATCGCCGGGGGCCTGCAGGGCGTAGTCCGGCGGCAACGCCTGACCACTGGTCGGCAAAGAATCGACAATTTGCCCATGTCGATAGGCGTGCGTGCCACTACCCAACTCGTTACCGGCCGCGTCGATCAAGAGTGCGCGAACGCTGAGCGTGCCAAAGTCAAGTCCGATCGAGATCGGTAGGAAACGTTGAGCCAATGAGCCAGGCATGGTCACTTCTTGTAGGGGTCCGAGAAGGATTTTTTCAAACGAGCAATGGCCATCTTTGTGTACCGAACTGGAAAGATGCGAGCGAGCCAATCGATCTGCCGAGCGTCGCTGCCGATGAGCAATCGGGTGTTGTTCTTTTCCACGGCATCCAAAATTTGGGTGGCAGCGCTAGCGGCAGTCGTAGGCGAAACTTGATCGAATTCTTTGACCATCTGTTCGTATTTCGCCTGGTCCATCGTCGGCCCGGCAATCTTCGAGTTCCGAGCGATATTCGTCCGGATGCCACCGGGGTGGACGCAGGTCACGTTGACGTTGGAATCGAACAGCTCCATACGTAGCGTTTCGGTAAATCCGCGAACACCAAATTTCGACGTGCAATAAGCCGAATGCCCGTCCATTCCGAACAGTCCAAAGACGCTCGAAATGTTGACAACATGACCTTCGCCCTTTTCCAACAGATATGGGTAGAAGGCTTTTGTCAGGCGAATCACGCCTAGAAGATTGACGTTGAGCAAACGCTCAAAATCGTCCAGCGGAGTATCTTGAAAACGTCCGCTGCACAGGGCCATGCCTGCGTTGTTGAACAAAATCAATCGGCGATCCGCTAGGGTAGGCTGAACGAGCTGGACGAACTGCTCGATTTCGTGGGCGCTGCCGATATCGAAACAGTGGCTTTCGAACAAACTTCGATCGCGGCCTCGGCAAGCCAGTTCACCGGTTTCATTCAATTGTTCGGTGTTGACATCCGTCGCGATAATTTTGCTGGCTCCTCGCTTGAGAGCTTGGATCGCCAGCTCGCGTCCGATGCCCGAGGCGGCTCCCGTAATAATGCAAACAGAACTGTCGATTTTTGTCATGAGATTTACGCGAAAAGGTTCCGGTCCAACATCCGATAGTTGATGGCTTCCTGCAAATGCGCCGGCTCGATTGCCTGGCCGTTGTCTAAATCCGCGATTGTGCGAGCAACGCGAAGGATCTTGTCGTGCGCTCGAGCCGACAATCCGAGTTCGTTGCAGCAGTCGCGAAGCATCACGCGACAGGTGCGATCCAGCGAGCAGTGCTCTCGCAATTGGCGCGTCGACATTTGAGCATTATAGACGGTTGCCGACGATCCGAAACGCTGCTTCTGGAACTCGCGTGCCCGTTCGACCATTTGCCGGATCGTCTGGCTGCTCGTGCCATCTGAGCTTGAACTCAATTCTTCATAAGGCACTGCGGGAACTTCGATGTGAATGTCGATGCGATCGAGAAGCGGTCCGGAAATGCGGGACATGTATCGTTCGATTTGAACCGAAGTGCAACTGCAAGAACGTCGAGGATCAGTGCGAAATCCGCAAGGACACGGGTTGAGAGCGGCTACCAACATGAAATTGGCCGGAAAGGTCGTGCTTCGCAGCGCGCGAGAGATTGTGACCACGCGGTCTTCCATGGGCTGCCGCATAACTTCCAGCGTTCGCCGATCGAACTCGGGCAATTCATCCAAGAACAAAACGCCATTGTGAGCCAGCGAAATTTCCCCAGGCGATGGCGGGCTGCCTCCGCCGACCAGCCCTGCATTGCTGATCGTATGATGCGGCGAACGAAAAGGCCGAATCGCCAGCAGCGGTTGACCTCGTTTCATCTGTCCCAGCGAACTGTAGATACGAGTCGTTTCGATCGATTCCTCAGCGGTTAGCTTCGGCAGAATGGTCGGCAAGCGTTTAGCGAGCATTGTCTTGCCCGAACCTGGCGGCCCGAGCATCAGCAAATTATGGGAGCCTGCTGCCGCGATGGCCAACGCTCGTTTGGCGGTTTCCTGACCGCGGACGTCGGCGAAATCGTACGTGTAAATCGAGAACTCTTCAAAGAGCTGCTCCAAACGCGGTGGCTGTGCCGCGATGTCGACTACGCCCGTCAAGAATCCGACAGCATGTGAGAGGGAATCCACGGGAATGACTTCGATCTCCGACACCACTGCAGCTTCGTTGGCGTTCTCGCGAGGCACGAGCAGACCTTTCAGCCCGGCATCGCGAGCCGCCATGGCCATCGACAAAGCTCCCCGGATCGGTCGAGTGTGACCTTCGAGCGCCAGTTCGCCCACGACCGCGTATTGCGAAAACAGTTCCGAAGAAAATTGGCCGCTGGCCGCCAGCAAGCCGAGCGAGATTGGCAAGTCAAATGAAGCTGCCTGTTTTGGTAGTTCGGCGGGTGCTAGGTTGACCACGACACGATCGATCGGCCTCTGAAACCCACTGTTGACAATCGCGCGTTCGACTCGGTGAATGCTCTCTTTGACGGCTGCCTCCGGCAATCCGACTAACATCGTCTTGGGCATGGGCGTACCGGAGACGTCGACTTCGACCTCAACCGGCAGGGCTTCGATACCCAGCAGTGAAAACGTATTGAGTTGGGCAAGCATTAGCAAGTTTTGATTTTGAATGGAGCCTTGGGCAACCGTCCAGATATTTTAAGAACAATCGTAACAGGCATCCTGTTCTTTAGTCGCAATTGCGCCAAGAAACTTACTCACCGGGCTTAATTTTTCCCGAATAATTTTTGAGTTGGCATATTCCAACGCTCGATCTCGGATCCGCATGCGTTCAGTCGACCTCCCTTACGTGCCTGATTTCCATTAGAATCTTGGCTAAACATCCCGAGGGGGATGTTGTTCGGGCAAGGAGTTTCCTTGCACTGCGAGCCTGAGGGGTTGCAGAAGTTTTTTCCGCTCTCGACTAAAGAAATTGAGAATGTTCAAGCGTGTCTTCAAATTGGGATTGGTCCTGCTAGGCCTTTTATTGCTGGCTGCGCTTGGGCTGTCGTTCTGGGCCTATCGACAAATTTCGGGCAGCTTGCCGCAGTTGGATGGTGAAATTCAAGTGACTCGAATTTCTGCGCCGGTTATGATCGAACGAGATTCACTGGGCATTCCGACCATCCGTGCGAAAGATCGTATCGACCTAGCTTACGCAACCGGGTTTGCGCATGGTCAAGATCGCTTTTTTCAAATGGACCTCTTGCGGCGCAATGCGGCTGGCGAATTGGCCGAGCTTATTGGGCCGCCGCTGGTCGAACAGGATCGTCAAATGCGGTTTCATCGATTCCGAAGCATCGCCCATCAAAAGATTACCAATGAGAACAGCGAAGATCGGGAGTGGCTAAGCATTGTCGAATCCTACACCGAGGGCGTCAACGCGGGACTCAATTCGCTGAAGAAGCCGCCCTTCGAATACTTGGTTTTGCGATCGACGCCTCAACCGTGGAAACCAGAAGATTCCCTGCTGGTCATGTACTCGATGTTCTTGGACTTGCAAGGCGATCAATTTGAAGCCGAAGTTTTTCGCGGCGTACTGCACGATAGCGTGCCCGAAGAGATGTATGAGTTTCTAATGGCTCGCGGCAACCAGTGGGATGCTCCGATGCAGGGTGAAGCCTTGGAAGTGCCGGCCATTCCAGGGCCAGATGTGATGGACGTGCGAAAGTTCGATCAAGAGCCCAGCCAAGCACCCGATGCCGAGCCAAGGGAATTGCCTAAGGCCGCAGGGCTTCTTCCCCAGGGGTTGCCAGCCTTCCAACCGGATGCATTGAAAACCGCCTTCAGTTTCCCAAATCGGGATGATCGGTTTTTTGAAGGCTACCAACTGGGCAGCAATAATTGGGCGGTTTCTGGAAAACACACTGCAGACGGTCGAGCGCTGGTCGCCGACGATATGCATTTAGGCATCCGCGTGCCGCACGTATGGTATCGAGCCTCGTTTGTTTGGCAGGACGAAAGTCAAACCGAGCATCGCATCACGGGCGTGACGCTGCCCGGTACCCCGGCCATGGTCGTCGGATCAAATGGTCACATCGCATGGGGATTCACCAACACCGAGGGCGATTGGTTAGACGCCGTGATCATCGATGTCGATCCGAACAACGCCGATCAATATCTCACGCCTGACGGTCCCAAGAAATTCGAGACGCACCAAGAAGTGATCAAAGTTAAAGACGCGGCGGATGAGGCGCTGGATGTCGTTTCGACGATCTGGGGGCCGATCGCTCAAAAAGACCACAAGGGGAGGCCGTTGGCGGCTCACTGGGTGGCCTACGACGAAGAAGGAGCAAATATTGGCTTGATGCAAATCGAGTCGATCCACTCGATCGAAGACGCGTTGACCCAAGCCAACCTGAGCGGCTCGCCGCACCAAAATTTCGTTGTCGCCGACAGCGGCGGCCGAATTGCCTGGACCATTCTGGGCCGCATCCCGCGCCGCATCGGACACGATGGGCGATTGCCTCGTTCGTGGGCCGATGGCAGCATTCGTTGGGATGGCTATCGAGAACCCAGCGAATATCCTCGCATCGTCGATCCGGAAGTCGGACGCATTTGGTCCGCCAATGCCCGCGTCGCCGGCGGCAAAGACTACGAAATCATCGGCGACAGTGGTTACGACTGCGGCGCACGGCAACAGCAAATCCGAGACCGGTTGCTCGAACTGGATAAAGCCACCGATGCCGATATGCTTGAACTTCAACTGGACGATCGCGCCCTGTTTCTCGAGCCCTGGCAGAAGCTATTGCTCAGCGTTCTAGACAGCCAAGCCGCTAAGGATTCTGCAAACCCAACGCTTGTAGAATTCCGAAAGTACGTGGCGGATTGGTCTGGACACGCTTCGGTGGATTCCGTGAGCTATCGAGCTGTTTCGAAGTTTCGCACCGACGTTATCGAGCGACTAGATCGACTGCTGGGGCGACCTGCGGCTCAAGCTGATCCGAAGTTCACGCTCACGAACGTCCGTCGCATCGAAGGGCCATTTTGGAAGGTGGTTTCTGAACGTCCTGCGCATTTCCTGGATCCGGATTTTGAGAGTTGGGATGCTTGGCTGCTGGCTTCAGCCGACAACGTGATCGACGAAGCGACCAAGGATGGGCGAGACCTCAGCCAATTCACTTGGGGTGAAATCAATACGACTCGCATCCAGCATCCGCTCAGTCAGGCGATTCCTGCGGTCGCTCCATGGCTCGATATGCCTTACGTCCAAATGCCTGGAGGCTGGACGGACATGCCCCGAATTCAGACACCCCGGGGGGGCGCATCGCAGCGAATGGCCGTTTCGCCTGGAAAAGAGGAAGACGGGTATATGCATATGCCCTGTGGCCAGTCCGGCCATCCACTGTCACCGCACTATGCCGATTCGCATCCCGCGTGGGTCCTGGGCAAGGCTAGTCCGTTTTTGCCCGGTCCTGCAATTCACACGCTTACATTGAAACCAAGCAAATGAAAACACACCTTCGTCAAAGAGTCTGCACGTCGATTATTTTTGTTTTACTTTTTGCGTTGTGCAGTTTGCACTGCAATGACCACGCGCACGCGGATTCTCCCGAGGCTCGTCGCCTGATCGTTCACGTAGACGACGTGGGCATGTGCCATGCCGGCAATGTTGCGACCATCCAGGCATTCGAAAGTGGCCTAGTGACTTCGGCGTCGATCATGATGCCCTGCAGTTGGGTCCCGGAGTTCGCCGCTTTCGCAAAGGACCATCCCGAGTATTGTTACGGCATCCATTTGACGCTCAACTCAGAATGGTCCGGCTATCGTTGGGGACCAGTTGCCGGTCGAGACCGCGTACCGAGCCTGGTCGATGAACAAGGCTACCTGTATGACAACACAGGTCTAGTTGCCAAGAATGCCAAAGTGGAAGAGGTCGAAATCGAGCTCCGAGCGCAGATCGAATTGGCAAAGAAACTTGGCATACCGCTGAGCCATCTGGACACGCATATGGGCGCAGTCTTGTCGCGGCCGGACATTGTCGAGGTGTACGTAAAACTTGGATTGGAATACGACTTGCCGTTTCTGTGGCTTCGAAAAATGAATCCGATTGAAAAGGCAGGCTACCCGCACTTAGCGGCTCGGCTCGACGGCGTGGTTAAGCAAATGGATGAGAAAAAATTGCCGGTCTTGGATGCCATCCTGCAATTCTACGGCGGAGATGATTTAGCGAGGCGCGAGCAAAATTACTTTGAAGTGATCGAGAAGATCAACCCGGGCACATCGTTGCTCATCATTCATTCGGCGATCGAAGGACCCGAACTGGAAGCCATCACCGATAGTCATTTGCGTCGGCATCAGGATTTTGAGATATTCAGTCGTCAGGATGTCAAAGAGCGCATTACCAACCAAGGAATCGAACTGGTCAGTTGGAAGTCTTTAACCGAGAAATTGCGGAATGCTAAATGACAAGTAACACGGTCGCAACGATTCGCCCAGTCCGCGTGGTCCGGCATTTCACGCAATCAAGCCCGGGAAGTGTGCTGTACGAGTGCGGAAAAACTGTTGTGCTTTGCACCGCCAGTACCCAAGAATCGGTTCCGCCATGGCTCGTGGGTTCGGGCAAGGGCTGGGTAACCGCCGAATACAACATGTTGCCTCATAGCACTGGGCAGCGTAAAAAGCGCGATCGAGATGGAAAGGTGGATGGCCGTACGACCGAAATCCAGCGATTGATCGGCCGCAGTTTGCGCGCGATTATCGATCTGGGACGTTTAGGTGAGCGAACGCTGACCGTTGATTGTGATGTGCTCCAGGCGGATGGAGGCACGAGAACGGCCAGCATCACCGGCGGATTCCTGGCAATGTGCGACGCGCTGGCCCCTCATTTTTCACCGGGTGAAACGCATCCGCTGACCGACAGCGTGGCTGCCATCAGCGCCGGAATTGTTCGCGGCAGCCCGGTGTTGGACTTGGACTATCCCAACGATGTGGCAGCCGATGTCGACATGAACATCGTGATGACGGGCAAAGGTCGCTTCGTCGAGATCCAAGGAACCGGCGAAGAAGCGACTTTTGGTGACGATGACCTGTCACGGTTGATCGAAGTCGCCCGGATTGGAATCAAACAGCTTTCGACAATTCAGCGCCAGGCGATGGGCGGCGATTGGCCGCTGCGAACTTAGTAGCGGGGAACCTCGTGGTCGATCTCCTCGCTCCAGGCATCAATGCCACCCGCCATGTTCTGTGCATCGGGAAAGCCATTCTCACGCAGCCAGTTCGTTAGCCGCAGACTGCGACCTCCGTGGTGGCAATGGACGACGATTCGCTTGCCCTTGTATTCCGAGAATTTTTCAGGTTCGCTACGAAGGTCGCTCAGCGGTATAAGCACCGAGCCTTCGATCCGGGCAACTTTGCATTCGGATGGCTCGCGACAATCGATCAGCACGATGCTGCCTTCATCCAACTGCTTCTTGACGTTTTGGACATCGATATCGATAGGAATTTCATTATTTTCATTCACGCTTTTGCTCCTGCTCTCGGATGGTACGATAGAAAATGAAAACTCAGTTCGGGACGAAAACTCCTCACCCGGTTTGAGAATTGTACTTGGAAACTCTGGGTGGTTCACTGAATCGGGGAAATGCTGAGTTTCAAGACAAACCGCGCTTTGATGGGCATACGTCTTACCGTCTTTAGCGGTTTGACCCATCAGGAAATTGCCCGAGTAAAATTGAATGCCCGGTTGGTTGGTTGCGATCGCTAGGCTTCGGCCCGATTTCGGATCGGTCAAGACCGCTGCGGATCGGAGCGATATACCATCGGGCTGCGGTCGCAGATCGGTCCCCTTGAGAACATAGTTGTGGTCGTAGCCGCGCCAGGCTGTATCGATTAAGTCTTTCATGCGCTGGCCGACTGGCCTGGGTGTGCGAAAATCCAGCGGAGTGCCTTCGACGGATTTGATTTCACCTGTAGGGATCAGCGTTTCATCAGTTGGCGTGTACGAGTCCGCTTGGATCGTAAGCAGGTGGTCCAGAACGGTCAAGCTGCCTGCGCCGGATAAATTGAAATAGCTGTGGTTGGTTAAATTGACCGGGGTTGGTTTGTCCGTCTTCGCCCAATAGTCGATTCGCAATGTTGCCGCATCTTGGGGTACAAAGTAGGTGACTTTGATCTGGAGATTGCCCGGATAGCCTTCTTCGCCGTCGGGACTGGTGTACGAGAGCTCAACGCCCTGACCTTGCGGATTTTCGAACGGACGCGCTGCCCAGACTACCTTGGACAAGCTTCGATCGACGCCACCGTGCAAATGGTTTGGCCCATTGTTGACGGCAAGCTGGAAAGATTTGCCATTGAGCGTGAACTTGCCGCCTGCAATTCGATTGCACACTCGGCCCGTTGTACAGCCGAAGTACTGATTGTCGTTCGATTCGTAACCAGCTACGTCGTCCCAGCCCAAGACAACATCCGTCATTTTTCCATCACGATCTGGGGTGATCAATTGCACAAGAGTTGCACCATAGGTGATGACTTTGGCCGACAATTTGCCATTGCCGATCGTAATGGCATCCACTTTCTCGCCCGACTTAGTAGAACCGAACGGAGTGACTTTCGGTTGTGACGTTTCATGTGCTTGAGCGTCCGTCATGATCAAAAATGTAGCCAGCAATAGGCCTAGACCTCTCAGAGTTGGACGATTGGGGTGCGTTGTTTGGAACATGGGTGTTTTCCTAGTCTCAAATCGAGTGAAAGTCGCAGAGCTGTCCAGCTAAATTTGTCAAGTATCAAAACCAAAATAAAAAAATGATTCGAAAAAGTTTTTACGTGACCCATTTGGCAGGCGGAAAATCATTATAATGAAATGGTTATATTCGTGGGGAACAGATAAGGCATCTTCGATGAACCTTTCCAGGTGTTGGGGCCGCTCCGATTTATCAAGCGCGAGAGTTAGCTTCCATCCAATCGAAAAGACCAAACCTCAAAGCCTCCTTGTCAGGCGGCATTGTCACCTGTCTCTCCTGTGGCAACAACTTTTGGATGAGTTGTTTTTATTGGCCACCAATTTCTTTGGCGGGGGTTTATTACCAGTGAGTCCCGCGCCCACACATCTCGATTCGATCTTTATCATCAGTACAGGGGGATTTCTACGATGGCAAGTCAAACGTCGGCAGTTCGCGTTAAGACGATTAAAGTTCGTTCAGCCGCAAAGGCATCTGCAAGAGTTAAAGTGCCAAAGCCCGTGGCAGTAGCGGCGGGCGAAGGCGGTGCTCTCGTTGCAAAAACAACCCGACGCAAAGTTAAAGTAGAAACGCGAACTCGCGTTTATTGGGGTGTGTTCAACCCTGACCTCAAACGTGTCGCAACCTTCGAGTTCGACCAAAAAGACCAAGCCGAAAAACGAGCCGACAAGTTGACAAAATCATCGGGCGGCCCTCATTTCATTCAAAAAATCAAAGCCGTTGTACAAGCGTAAATGATCTACGCAACGGGCTGCCATCGGGCAAGAGACGGTACCATCTTTTACGAGTAATTCCCGCTGGCGGTCTAGCGCTACTGGGTCAGCCGAATTGGCTTTCCGGTCTTGGCGCTTTCGTAAATCGCCAGAATCAGCTCGACACTCCTTCGTCCCTCGCGTCCGTCGATGGCTGGAATACGGTTTTGTTCCATGGCGTCCAGAAAATCTCGGAACAAAGCCGCGTGGGCATGATGGCCTATGGCTGCCGGATCGGCTGCGCCACCGCCGGTTTTCGTTCGACCCGACATCTCGAGCCGAATTCGCTCATCCTCATCAGTCGGCTCATCGAATTCCCATTGGGCAATGTCTTCTTCCTCAAGAGTCGCAGTGCCTTTTGAGCCTGTGATTTCGATTTTTTTGAGCGAACCGGGGAATCCAGCGGTGGTGGCCTCGATCACGCCAAGCGCGCCGCTGGCAAATCGCAGAGATGCGGTCACAACGTCTTCGACTTCGATTCGCTCGTGCGCGACGGTTGCGCTGTGCGCAAAGACTTCGGTGACGGGTCCCATCAGCCACAGGAGCAGATCGACGCTGTGAATCGCCTGGTTCATCAGCGCTCCGCCGCCATCGAGTGCCCACGTGCCACGCCATGCCCCGCTGTCGTAATACTGCTGAGTGCGATACCACTTGACGTAAGCATCGCCCAAAGCGACTTGTCCGAATCGTCCCGCATCGACTGCGTTTTTCATCAAATGGCTCGACAAATGGAACCGCGAAGGAAAGATCGTGGCCAGTTTTACACCAGCTAACTCGCAAGCCTGGATCATTTGGTCGCACCGCTGGAGTGTAACGTCGAGCGGTTTTTCGACGATCACATGCTTACCGGCACGAGCCGCCGCCACGCAGGGTTCCGCATGGGCTCCGCTGGGCGTGCAGATGGTGACGACCTCCAAACCTGGGTGGCCTAGGAACTGCTCCAAGTCGGTGTAAACTGTACCTCCGAACTCGGCAGATAATCTCTCGGCTTTCGGGGCAGTTCGGTTGTAACAAGCCACCAGTTTCGAGCCTTCAATTTCCGAGATGGCTCGTGCGTGGAACTGCGAGATCATCCCGCAGCCGATAATTCCGAAGTTTGTCATTGCAAACTAAACACTCAAAACTCAAGACTTCAATCGAAACGTTCATGCGCGTCGTCATTTTACCGGATTCGCAGTCAGTCAGTATTCGAGCTGCCGACATTTTCTGTTTTGTCGTGGAGCAATATCCCGACGCGGTACTGGGTTTGGCGACGGGCGGTACACCAATCGGCACCTACCAGGAACTGATTCGTCGAAATCAAACGGGGCAGATCCGTTTCGCGGAAGCGACCACGTTCAACTTGGACGAATATGTAGGCTTGGCTCGCACCCATCCACAGTCGTACTGGTCCTTTATGCACAACAACCTGTTCAGTCATATCGATATCGCCACCGATCGATGTTATTTGCCCAGTGGCGAAAGCGACGACATTCAAGAAGAATGCCATCGATACGAAGAACTCATCGAACAATCCGGTGGGATCGATCTTCAGATCCTAGGAATTGGTTCGGATGGTCACATCGGTTTCAATGAGCCTGGATCGTCGCTGGCCAGCCGGACGAGGATCAAAGCCCTTACTCAACGCACGCGGCAGGACAACGCACGTTTTTTTGGCTCGATCGACGACGTTCCGCAGCTTGCAATTACGATGGGCGTCGGCACGATCTTGGAAGCCGAGCTGATCGTTCTACTGGCCACCGGCGAGAGCAAAGCCGAAGCGGTAAAGAACTTCATCGAAGGTCCGGTAACGAGCATGGTCCCGGCGTCCGCGCTTCAAATGCATCCCAACGTGATCGCCTTGCTCGACGCTGGCGCGGCGACGTTGCTCCAGCGCCGCGACTACTACAATGAAGTCGAACAGATCCAATCGGCATTGGAAGGCAATCATTTTCTGTAGTCCAAATTGAATCGGATGAACGTCGAATTTAGCTTAAGCGGAGCTTAACTTTCCGAAGCTTCCTCAAAGCTTAATGGTCGAGTTGCTTGGTTGGCGAAACGACCCTTAGCGTCTTCTTTTTCGAACCAAGGCAAAGCCCCAGCCGGGATTGGAGCAGGCGGAGCACGCCAAACTCGGTCGAGATCAACTCTCGAATCCAAGCCCCTGGCAAGTAGCCGTAAGTTGCGGATGGCTGTTCGCGTCAAACATTCGTCGGAGGGCAGATCGCATATCAAGCGAAGATACTTTTCATTGGTTGAAACCGCCGACTCGCCGAAATTGACAACAGTATCACCTGGAGCCACATCACGCCACGAAAAGTGTGGCAACCTAGCGGCCATTCGAGCGATGTCGATGATCCGTTGGGCCGTGAGCGATTCCAGTAGGTCGAAATGGTCGGTCACGAAATAAGTCTTCTGGTATTCGCTGATCAAATAGTCTGTCGTTGCCAGTCGGAGCAAGTCGGTGTCCCGCGAGGGGTCGATCAGCAGCCGTGTTGGCTTCGGGGAATCGATGCTATACCGCGTTTCCCCAGGCGATGACAGGATGCCTGCGCCGTAGCCACGCAGCTCACCGGCCTGCATCACCAATCCAAACTCGACGGTGAACCAATAAATGCGCTCGGCGTACAGAAGCAATTCGTCGGCTTTTTTTGACAAGGCCACTCGCCGTTCATCGTTCGTCGCTTCTGCAAGCAACTCATCGCGTCGCTCATAGATCATATTCCGAGCCAGACCGTGGTTCTGCATGACGTTTGCAACTACCGGGATTGTGAAAGTCGCTACATGACCGGCTACGTCGTGCCCGATATCAGGTTCTTGCAGATAGTCTTGCTCCAACGCGCGCATAAACGTCGTAACAGGAAAGAAACGGCGGCTATGGCAGGTGAAAAACAGCTCAGCAGGAATGATCATGTTGACGGTCGAAAGCTGCCAACCGGTTTGTTGATAAATTCGGGCGTTGAGCAAATAGAAATCAGGGATGACCGTTCCGCCGATGGCAAACATGGCTTCGCCATTGAGATATTCTTGGCACGCATAACGAGTCTTTGTGCGTTGTTGGTCTGCGATCAAGCAAGCCCAACTCAAATGTTCTTCCAACGTGTACTCGTCGTAGCGCTGGGTGTTCCGGTATTGGCCCAGATCGACCGATTCGCCTGAGAGCGTACCGACCTCGAAAGGCAAACCTTGTTTGGCGGAGGCCAAATACGATCGCGCTCGTTCGGGCTGGATCGGATAAGGAACGTCGGTTCTTTGCAAACACTGTTGCAACCGCTCGACTCGAACTTCGAGTGACGGCGGGTCGACGAGATGAAAATCGACGCCGTGCTTCTTTGCAATTTGAGCAAGCTCTTCCTGCGCAATCATCAAACTACCCCAAAGATTCGGCGCGAATCAACATGGCGACGGCTTCGCCGCCTCCCAAGCACAAAGCGGCTATTCCCAATTGCTTTCGCTGTTGGACCAGCGCGTACATCAGCGTTACAAGCACGCGAGCACCGCTGCAGCCGATCGGATGCCCTAGCGCGATGGCTCCGCCGTTGACGTTCAGCTTGTCCGACGGAAAGTTCAGCGTCTTCATGCAGGCAACGGTTTGCGAGGCGAAGGCTTCGTTGATCTCCAGCAGGTCGATGTCGCCGATGGACAATCGAGTCTTTTCGAGCACCTGTCGGATGGCACCGACGGGAGCGATGAAAAGTTCGCTCGGATGGGCCGCATGGACGGCCGAGGCTTCGATCTTGAAGGCCAGGTTGGGCTTCCACTGCTTGATGCATTTCTCATTCGCAACGACGACCGCCGCGCCGCCATCGCTCAGCCCTGACGAATTGCCTGCAGTCACTGTCCCTTGGGGGTCAAACGCGGGCTTGAGCTTTGCCAATCGTTCGAGCGAACTGTCGGCGCGAGGGCCTTCGTCGGCAACTACCGGCTGTCCTTTGCTGCTAGGCACCGGGACGATCTCTTGGCTGAAGCGTCCGTTCTGAATCGATGCGACCGCGCGTTGATGGCTTTGCAAAGCCCACTCGTCTTGGTCTTGCCGCGAAACGCTGTAGTCTTTGGCAACTTTCTCAGCGTATTTGCCCATCAAAACGCTTCCGTGAGGGCAAGTCAGACCGTCGAATTCAACCACGTCAATCAGAGTCTGTGAGCCGTACTTCCATCCCGTGCGACCCGAACGAAGCACGTGTGGAGCGCCGCTCATGCTCTCCATGCCGCCGGCCACAACGATCTCTCGATCGCCGCTGCGAATCGCTCGATCCGCTAACATGACCGCATACAGCCCCGATCCACAGACCTTGTTCACCGTCCCGCACCCCACCGAATCGGGAATACCACCGGCCAGCGATGCTTGTCGAGCTGGAGCTTGGCCAACGCCAGCCGAAAGCACTTGGCCGACGATCGTTTCACCAACCAGCGAAGCCGAAAACGCTCCGCCGGTTGCAGCGCTGGCCCGAGACACTGCTTCGCCAATGGCATGGCCGGCTAGCGACGGGGCCGAGTGGTGACTCAGTTCGCCCAAGTACCTGCCGATTGGAGTTCGAGCACCCGAAATGATCCAACTGCTAGTCATGTTGTACCCTTGAAAAAATCGCTATGAAATTTTGCGTCCGATCGAACTCGGAAGCAAAGCGCGCGTTGAGTCGCAATTCTACCGGCCGACGCCCGGCGATGCTACGCGAAACCACTCTCTATATTGCTGCCCGGATGCGGCTGACGAGATCGATATCCGGCTCGGCTGGGCTTCGGAGCCTATAGGTGCTGGCGGCCAGATAGGGATTGCGCCAAGCCGGGCTGATCAGGTGGTAGTCTTCCGTGACCGCCGAGCTGAATTTGTAGTCGTGTGAGTCGTCGCCTTTTAGGAAAATCAGTCGGCGAGTAGCGTCGATCAGCCTCTGTGGATCGTTGCCGGCAGCCAGCCAACGGGCGGTACCTCGAGCAGCCGCGAGCGAATCTTGTCGGATCAGCGGCAGGATCGCAGCCAAATCAGCACCAGCGGCCTGAGTACCGGCCGCGTTCTCTTCCGCTAGCTCGCGATCGATTTGCACATCATCGAGATTTCCTCGCCTTGCCATATTGTCACGAAATTGAGGCAGAAAAGCGGCTGCCTGCAGAATCAACAATCGTCTAGTGTGGTCATCGCCAACGTGATCGAACAAGAAACGCATGGCGTTGGTTGTGGTCACCGCATGAAGGGCTACGATTCCGTTCTGGCGCATGAGTAATTCGGCAGCACCCACGTGGAGCGCATCGAAAATGGATGTCGGACTAACACCTTGAGTCAATTGCCCGACGATGAGCTGCGTCACTTGCATTGTTTCTTGATCCCGCAGTGCCGACAACAGATCCGAAGTGGCTTCCGGCGTTGCCGTTCCTCCGTTCCAGCTAGGCGGAATGGACTCGACGAAGCGCAGGTTCTCTCGCCACGATCGATCGGGCTGTAAATCGGACGTAGCCGGATTCGGTTCTCCCACGTGATTGAGGGCGGCGTAAGCCAATGAACGAACGACGGGTTCGGCGTGTTGCCATCCGATGGTTTGCAAGGTTCGCCAACTGTTGGCTAAGTAGATTGCCTTATGGCCGATGGCACGAAAGTCGCGCGCCACGAATTTGGCCAATAGGTCCAGAACTTGATCGGCACTCAGCGTTCGGGCAACAGCCGCTGCGGCCACATCCGCAGCTTCTTCGTCCCAGCTCTGCATAGCTTGTTCAAACGAGCGAACTGCGGCTTCCGGCGATGGAACGCGAGCATCTTGGACGGCGCTCATCGTCCAGTCGCCTTCCGCAATATCGCGGGCTTGGGAACTCTTGAATTGATCCAAGGCCCAAAAGATCGGCAACCATCGATCCTCGGGAGCCGACGCGACACTCGCCAGATGCGCCGAATGGACCACCAGGACCGCATGGAACTTGAAGCCAACGGCGGGTCGTGGCTGGACGTTGCGAATACCGGCAAGCAGCAGTGCACCGAGCAGCGACTGATACTCCAGTCCATCGCGAACTCGCTTGCCAATGACCTCTAAGAGTTCGTCTCGCGGAGTTTGCTCGATTAACCGTACCAGCGGTTCGATCTCGGGGCGAAACGTCACGTGCTGCGGATTCGCTTGGACTTGAACGTCGCCTACAGGCATCAAACCGCTGAGAATTGGGTTTGCTTGGAGCGTTGACACGCCTACGACCGAAGCCGACGATGCACCTAGAAAACGCCTGCGGCTGAGTGGCGGCAGCATAGCTAAATCCTCCGTCGAAAAACCTGAATGGCTAGTTCAAGTTTATGACGAGCCAACTTGCTTGTCTATACAGCGGTCGGCCAAATAGACGGAGCGGGGGGGTTGTGTCACAAGAACATCCTACGATTTGTTCGAACAGAATGTCAGAGCGGTGTTGCGTCCGACGGTGTGGAGCGAGTTCACTGCGTGAACGCGTGGACCTCATGCAGCCGCAAGCAGAACCGAAACCTAGGACAACGCTGACGAAAGCGGCGAACAACAACGGTAGACGTTGTTGTTCGCTCGCGGTCATTTGCCAAAGCGTGCCACGTTGAGCAACAATCCAGAATTACTTGGATTTCATCGAGCGGCGAAGGTCAGCAATTTCCTTGCGGAGTGCATCGACAAGGGCTTTGAGTGCAGCGATTTCGCCTTTGTGCTGATCGACTTTCTGAGCGGCTATTTCTACTTGCTCGCGAGCTTGATCTTTTGCTAAGTCTGCCCACTCATGTGCGGCCCGTTGGGCTTCATGGGCGTGCTGCTCATAAAGCTCTCTCACCTGCTGTGCCCCAAGGCCAGCTTGCTCGAGAGCCTGCTTGACGGCTTCGTGTGCTTGGGATTTCGAGTTCTTGACAATCACTTCGATCATCTGCTGCAAGCGGGCTTGGCCGTCTTTTGAGGAAAAGGAATTCAACAGCTCCTTCAGTTCCTTTGACTCCTTCAAATTGGCTAAGGCTCGTATCTGGAGGGCGATATCGGAGTTCGATTTTGCAGCTTGCTCATCATCATCGTCGCCAGAAATGTCAATCGTCTCGACACCGAACATCGCCGAAGCCGGTTGGCCACCTAGCACCGCTTTGACCCAATTGCGGAGATCGTCGGGCAGTTGGTCGAGTTGCTCTTCAGAATAGGTTTCCTCTTTGTCGCCGCGCTTGACTGTAATCTGAGCCGGTTGACCCGACTTGCGAGCGATCTTGATCTCAACTTTGTCGCCATCGTTGTCTTGGGCTACTTGGATCACCAGGTCACCTTTCAATTCAACTCCCGGAACCAAGTTGATCACTGCTGGATCACCAAAGCGAAACATGTAGGTTCCTTCTCCAGGAAAATCTTGCCGCCATCTCAATTGGGACTTGCCTTCATCCAAATCCGCCAGTTCAGCCAATTCAAGTTCAACCGAATCGTCTGAATCGTCTTGAGGTCGCGGTTGTGGGGTGGCTGAAACGTCAACTTTCTCCCCTTTTCGCTGTACTTGGAATTTAAGAGCTTTGCCCTCCGATGCAGAATGCAGGATTTCTAACAGGTCGCTGGTGTCGTTGACGGCAGCACCATCCACAGACAAAACGATGTCGCCGGGCTTGATGCCAGCTTTCTCGGCGGGGCTTTTGGGTTGTACCAGATCGACCAAGGCTCCTTCGGTAGATCCCAGAAAGGTTGCCAAGTCACCTTCGATGCTCTTAAGAGCCACGCCAAGCCAAAGTTTAGGGGACGCGCTAGTAATCTGTGATTCAGCCGTCATTGCCGGAAGGGATCCTAGAATCTTAGCTCGCAATCGTCGCGGTTGAAGCTGCTTATCGTTACCTTCCTCATCGTCATCATTCGCGGTATCGGCAGTATCCACTTGTGAATCGACGACAACGACCACCTTCTTGCCTTCGCCGTCTTCTTGGTCGTCAGTCAGTTCGATGTGCTTCTGAAGGACGATCACTTTAGGCTTTTTATCCTTGTCCGATTCAGGCTTTGGGTCGTCGGCGGCCGCACAAAACGTCGGCAGCGTGCCGCATAGCAATCCGATGGTTAGAAAATGCTTTAACATCATTTCTCCTTGGTCAAATTGAAGTTGTTAGTTAACACAAAATGTGATTCACCGTTCAGTAAACATGAACTACCGGTACGATCTGAAACTGCTGGACAGGAACCAGGACCGAAGTTCCGTTGTCATGGCGAATGGGCATTAAAGCGCTTGTGCTTTCGATTCGGACTCGCCCACGGCGTTCCAATTCTCTGAGCGCGGCCGGAATTTCCTGATCGATCGGTACCATTTGCGATGAAAGGTTGCCGACCAGCGGGTTGTTGTTGCGGAAAAATTCTTCACCACCGGTACTGGACGATGTGAAACGAGTCGATTCGGCTGGGTTCTCAGCCACCAACGCGCTGGTGTTTTCCGGGGCTGGCTGGTTCGCCGCAATGAGTGAATCATGGGAAAGCGGAGCTGGCTCGTTTCTCGCGGAAAGCATCCAGCCAATTCCGCAACCGAGCAGCAGCATGGCCGCAAGGCTACCCAGGCGAATTGCAAATCCCGATAAATATCTTGGCTGCGAGGCGACTGAATTGGTCAAGCCTGCTTGCATCAAAACCGGATTTGAAAGGGATGTCCTCTCGGGCTGATCCACCGACCGCCAGTCAACATCGGTCAGCGCTAGTTGTTTGAGCTCCTGCTCGATGGCTTGCTCTTGCAAAAAGGCAAGCGCGCAATCTCGCCACTTGGCCGGATTGGCGTCTAGCGCACGGATGGCTTGGCGATAAGCCTCGCCTTGCAACGATCCGCAGACCAATTGATCGATCAATCTCGGCGTGATTTCGTTTGAATAGACCGCGTCGTTAGTCATAGTATTCATTTCCCAAAATTTCTCGAAGAGCGGTCCGTGCTCGATGTAGTCGGCTTTGCACCGCGCTGGCCGTTGCCCCGATCCGCTCTGCAATCTCACTGTAGGAAAGCCCGTCCACGTACTTGAACATCAAGAGCTGTCGATCTACGACGTGCATTTGGCCCATGGCCCAACGCAGGCGGGATTGTCGCTCCTGGCTCAATAAAAACTGCAAGGGTGACCCTTGCGACTTTGAATCAACCGCATCGCTCCGCAAGCATTGTTTGGCCGACTCAATCAACTTGCGATGCCGGCCCGCTTTGCGCCGAAACATCATGACTTGCCGCAGGGCCACTCGATAAAGCCACGGTCCAACCCGCTCGACCGGCTCATTGCGGGATGCTTGATTGGCCGCTGCCAACGCGACTTCCTGCATGACCTCGTCCACTTCGTCGTGGCTTCCCAAGCGAGAATACAAAGTCGTCCTCAGCCAGCGTTCGTGCTGGCTCAGCTCCTCAAGCAAATCACAGACGATCGTTTCTGCCATGAGTTGGGGGGTGTCGTCGTTGAATGAATGTTCAGTGCAATTCGGAGGCTAAAACGAAAGGTTGCCGTAGTGACCAGTTTGTTGCAGCGGTTTTCGCAAATTTCTTTTTTTTGAGGTTCCACGACCGACGGACAATACGGTCGGCCTGGCAATTTCTGCTGAAACAATATAATGGCCGATTCTCTCACCTTCCCATTCAGCGCATTTTAATCGCATTGACCACGATGCTTGCACAGGAACCGCAATGAAAATTGAACGGAAACCCTTTGGAGTCACCCAGGATGGGCAAGACGTTGATCTGATTACGATGGCCACGGCGTCGGGTTCGTATCTGCAGATGACGAATTTTGGGGCGATCATTACCCAGGTCGTTGTGCCCGACCGAGAAGGGCGTTTGCAAAATGTGACCCTTGGGTTCGACGACCTGAGCGGCTATCTAGTCAAGCATCCATTTTTTGGAGCAACTGTCGGACGCTTTTGCAATCGAATCGATCGAGGCAAGTTCACCCTGGATGGCAACGAGTACCAACTTCCAATCAACAAGCAGCCCAATCACATACACGGCGGGCCGGTGGGATTTGACAAACGGGTTTGGATGGCGGCGCCTTGCGAGTCGCAAGATTCGCAGGCGGGCATTCGATTTACGCTGACCAGTTTAGACGGCGATCAAGGCTATCCCGGCACTTTGGACGTGACCGCAGAATATCGTTGGAGCGAAACAAACGAGTTAACTTGCATCTTTCGAGCCATCACGGACGCACCCACCATCATCAATTTGACAAACCACGCTTACTGGAATTTGGCGGGTGCCGGCTCAGGTTCGATCGCCGAGCACGTTCTTCAGCTCTGGTGCAGCCGATTTTTGGAAGTCGACGAGACATTGATTCCGACGGGAAAGATCGTTGAAGTGGACGGCACTCCACATGATTTCAGAGAACCGCATCCGATTGGAAAACGCTTGGAACAATTGCCAAGCACAAAAGGGTACGATCATTGTTTCGTGGTGGATGGCAATCTCGGAGATCGACGCAAAGCCGCTTTTGCTCGGGACCCCAAGAGTGGGCGAACGCTGGAAGTCTGGACATCGCAGCCGGGAGTTCAGCTTTACACGGGCAACCATCTGTCGGTGCCATTCCCCGCCTATTCGGGCTTTTGTCTGGAGACTCAGCATTTTCCCGATTCTCCCAACAAGCCGCAATTCCCACGGGTGCGACTCAATCCAGGCGAGTGGTTTGAGGAAGAAACGGTCTACCGATTTGGAGTGGCTTAGTTTGGATTGTTGGATGGCTGCAATCGGGGTATCTTTCTTGGAGCCTTGAGCAATCAGCGCCATACCGAATACGAATCGAAACGCTCATCCACCTTCCTAACAAAAAACGCCGAAAGTTCGAGTAGTCGGCAGAATTCCAATCGAGTCAAAACCTTATGTCTGCCGGCCAAAAATTTCGAGACGCGGTCGACCAGGAGCGACCGCTGCAAGTCGTAGGAACGATTAACGCTTACTCGGCACTGCTTGCCCAACGGGCGAATTTCCGGGCGATCTATCTGTCGGGAGCTGGAGTGGCGAATGCGTCCTATGGCTTACCCGATTTGGGAATGACTTCGCTGACCGATGTGGCCGAAGAAGCGCGTCGCATCACATCGGTTTGCAACCTACCTTTGCTGGTGGATGTCGACACGGGCTGGGGCAGCGCCATTGCTATCGAGCGTACGGTGCGAGAATTGACGCGGGCCGGTGCTGCGGCCATTCACATCGAAGATCAAGTATCCGACAAACGCTGTGGGCATCGTCCAGGCAAAGCTCTTGTAAGCTCCGACGAAATGTGCGATCGAGTTTCTGCGGCAACGCAGGGGCGCGCAGATGATTCGATGGTCGTCATGGCAAGAACCGATGCGATTGCGGTCGAGTCGCTCGAGCATGCGATTCAGCGCGCGTTGGCCTACGTCGCATCGGGAGCGGACATGATTTTTGCAGAAGCCATGCGGTCGGCCGATGAAATGCGAAAATTTTCGGCGGCTGTTCCGGTCCCGGTACTGGCGAATTTGACCGAATTTGGGCAAACTCCACTGATGACGGTCGAAGAACTTCGCGAGTGCGGTATCCGGCTGGCCCTATATCCGCTGTCGGCCTTTCGCGCGATGAGCCTGGCAGCTCAGAGAGTCTATGAAGCCATTCGCAATCAAGGCACGCAACAGTCCATGCTTGGACAAATGCAGTCGCGAAGCGATCTGTACGATGTTTTGAACTATCTGGAAATTGAAAAACGCATCGATGCGCTGCTGCAGCGCGAATCGGCGACCTAGCGTTGCTCTAAAAAAGTTTTCATCAATCGTTTTAGTTTATGGCAACGCATTGAGTGGAGTCGGCCACGTCTCATGACTAACTGCTCATAAACTAACGAAAAGGAAGGGAGTCCAACTGCGGATTTCGTGGAGCTCGCGGATCGGACAAATGGAGTTTTGGAATCTCATTTTCGCGTAGCCAATGATTCACGATTTTCAACTCACTGTCGCAACGGGCATCGTGATACTTGGACCGAATTTCCTTGATAACCCAAATGTCCTTTTGCTCATCCAATGCCGTCCAGGACAATTCGCCTTCAAGCTTCATTAGCTTGCTAACTTGACGCGCAGCCTCAACACTAAAGACTCCCATAATGCTGGGAAATATTTTGAACTTGTGAGGCCGGCAAGAATTTTTGGGAAAACGAAGTTGCACGATGCGGTTCAGTCTCCGCTCACCGGATTTACGTGAGTAAAGGCATTCGAGTTCCTCTCCGACTTGCCGAGCCGCCACACATTCGAGGTCACTCAGAACCTTAGTCAATCCATTTTCGATTGAAATCGCTAGGTACATTGGCTCGGACAGCCAGACAGAAACAGGATCAAAAGCACCCGACACGTCTTTAGTTGGCTGCCAACCTGACGAACCGAAGCCTTTTAATAAACCATCATCCGACAGCCAATTCTTTGTTCCATCAAAATAGTATTGACGTTCAATCGGACCACTACTGCATTCGCCAACTTCGAGAGATTTCCAGCGGTTTCCCTTGCGATCGCGCAAGAAAAAATGAGTACTCTTCAACAAGTCTTCTGAGTCTGAACAAATCGTTGCGACTTCAACGTCCGATTTGGTCGCATATAAATCGCCAAGATTGGATACTAGATCGAGTAGTTCAACCTTTCGCTGGTCGCCCTCTTTGCAAAGCTCCTTGGTGATGGTCGTCGAAAGTAAATCGTCGTCCCCATCGACCGTAGGCAGTGTGCCCATCAAGACGAGAACGACAATGAAGTTGCATGGACTCATCAAAACACCTCTTTTTATTCGTGGATAATCTTTAGCGTCTTGCAGGCTCCAGTCTGGCAATCTGGACGGGAATGCTGCGAGCCCTTTCAACCACTTCGGGCTTCAAAACGTCAGCCCTGGCTACTGGTTCTAAAACGTCCGATATGTTACCTTCATTCATCACGTATCCTTCAGACCTTCGCTGGGTGGTTCGTGAAATAGAACCGTTTCCACCAGCAACATACGGCGTTTTTTCTTTTTTGTCAAAAATCCCAATTTTTGGTTCTATGCCCCAAGAATCCTTACTCTAGATATTCAATTTTCACTGATGAGCGAAACGAAAACGAAAACAGGTGGACTGGCCGGTGTCGTGGCTGGCCAAACGGCAATTGCAACGGTTGGAAAAGAAGGCCACGGCCTGAGCTACCGCGGCTACTCAATCTATGATCTGGCTGAGCACGCTCAATTTGAAGAAGTGGCTTACTTGTTGCTTCGCGGGTCGTTGCCTACGCAAAAACAATTGGATGCTTTCACTCGCGAATTGATTGGCCTGCGGAGTTTGCCGCAGGGCTTGCGAACCATCCTCGAGCTTTTACCGAAGGCAACGCATCCGATGGATGTGCTTAGAACCGGCTGTTCAGCCCTGGGGTGCCTTGAGCCGGAAACGGATACGGCGCAGCAAGATCACATTGCCATGCGGCTCTTGGCAAGTTTTCCATCGATGCTGCTTTATTGGTATCGTTTCCACAACGACGGAGTTCGGATCGAAACGGCCAGCCAAGCGCCGACGATGGCTGAACACTTCTTGACGTTGCTGCACGGTAAGAAGCCGGACGCGTTGTGGGTTCGAGCAATGGACGTTTCACTGACTCTCTATGCGGAGCACGAATTCAACGCGTCAACCTTCGCAGCCCGGGTAACGATCGCCACGCGGTCCGATTTCTATTCGGCGATTACGTCGGCCATTGGCGCCTTGCGAGGTCCGCTGCACGGCGGTGCCAACGAAGCTGCGATGGAGCTGATCGAGAGATTCCACACGCCGGACGAAGCAGAAGCCGGGTTGCTCAAGGCGCTCGAGCGCAAGGAACTCGTTATGGGTTTCGGCCACCGCGTGTATCGAACCAACGATCCTCGCTCGGATGTGATCAAGGCTTGGTCCAAGAAACTTGCCGACGCAGCCGGAGACACGCGGCTTTATCCTGTCTCGGAGCGTATCGAAACCGTCATGTGGCGCGAAAAGAAGCTGTTTCCAAACCTCGATTTCTACAGCGCTTCGGCCTACCACTTGATGGGCATCCCGACGCCGCTGTTCACGCCGATCTTTGTATGTTCGCGAATCACCGGCTGGGCGGCCCACGTGTTTGAGCAACGAGCCAACAACAAACTCATACGCCCCAGCGCCGATTACATCGGCCCAGACGCTCAGCGATTTGTGGCGATTGGCGATCGAAAGGCATAGCTGCATGAGTCCGATACTCCATGTATTTAATTCAAACCGCAACGAATAAACATGATTGATCCATTGCTCGAAGAACTTGCCCAGTACGCGCTCGATAAGAATCCCTTGGGTGATTTGGCGCTGGAGACCGCCCGGCTTTGTTTGCTGGATACGATCGGCTGTGGGTTGCTGGCGCTGAACTATCCAGCTTGCACGAAACTGCTGGGGCCATTTGTTCCAGGCCACGAGTTTCCGGGTGGCGTGCCCATACCTGGTACGAAATTCCGCTTGGATCCAATCGCCGGAGCATTCAACATTGGTGCGATGGTCCGATGGCTTGACTTCAACGATACGTGGCTGGCAGCCGAGTGGGGGCATCCATCGGATAATCTGGGAGCGATTTTGGCATTGGCCGATTACCGAAGTCGGGTGCTCGGTAAACAAACATCAGTCCATGACGTTCTCGATGCCATGATTCGTGCCCACGAGATTCAAGGTGTACTCGCGCTGAACAATTCGTTCAATCGCGTTGGCCTTGATCATGTGTTGCTCGTTCGCATTGCGAGTACGGCGTTGGCTTGTCGGCTGCTCGAAGCCACTCGGCAACAGACGATCAATGCTCTATCTCATGCTTGGATCGATGGGGGCGCGCTGCGGACTTATCGGCACGCTCCGAACACGGGTTCGCGAAAGAGTTGGGCGGCTGGCGATGCCACATCGCGCGCCGTGCGACTGGCGATGATCGCGATGACCGGCGAAATGGGCTATGCGACACCGCTGAGCGCACCCAATTGGGGTTTCCAGGATGTGTTGTTCAAATCGCAATCAATCAAGCTGGCCCGACCGCTGGGTAGCTATGTGATGGAGAACGTGCTGTTCAAGATTTCTTTCCCTGCCGAGTTTCACGCGCAGACTGCGGTCGAAGCCGCGATTCAATTGCATCCACAAGTCGCATTGCGGCTCGATGAAATCCAGTCGATTGCCGTGGAGACTCAGGAAGCCGGGGTTCGCATCATCGACAAAACCGGCCCGCTGCACAATCCGGCAGACCGCGACCACTGTTTGCAGTACATGATCGCCATTGGGTTGCTCAAAGGGGCATTGACCGCAGGAGACTATGAAGAAGAAGCGGCTGCCGATCCGAGGATTGATCAACTGCGATCGCTAATGAAGGTGTCGGAAAACCCACAATTCACCTCTGGCTACTTCGATCCCGAACAACGTTCTATTCCGAATGCAATTCAAGTCTTCTTCAAGGATGGCAGCGCGACGGAGAAGGCCGAAGTTCATTTCCCGATCGGTCATCGCCGTAGACGAAAGGATGGCGTTCCGCTGCTCATTGAAAAATTCAGGCACAACGCAGCTACGCGATTCCCAGAAAATGACGTCGAGCGAATCGAAAACGCATTAAGCCAGGTAGACGCCTTGCATTCCTTCAGCGTGACCAAGCTCACGGATATGCTTGCAAATGAATGAATATTCACCCGTACTAAGGATCTGTCCGGAATTAATTTCCCGATCTCTGAGAAAAAATGCGGGTTTGGCGGTACAAACACTGACTTCGGAGACGTCAGCGACATTCGTCGAGGATTTCTCCGAAATCCGTGCTACACGCCGTTTGTCGGAGACAACAAAAACCGGAAACTATTTCAGGACAGTTCCTAAGTGATCAATGATCCTCAAGTTGATTCGGTGATAAGTTGGATCGAGAATACGATCGCTTTACGGTGAATGTTGAATCCTGACAAAAACTTGAATTTGCCCCAAAACCGAGATTCACTTGATTGAGCCGAATTGGTACAAGTGAGGTTGGTCGGGGCACAGTCCGTTTAAGAATTTCAACTCCCGCTTGCTATGGGTTTCGACAGGATGAATCGAATGCACTGCAATAGAACGTTTTCTGTTTTCAATCATTGGTTATTCAGTTTAGCTGTCATTGGCGTGAGCATCACGACTGTGAACGCTCTAGCTGATGAAACACAAGAACTTACCAAAGCTTTGTCGTTCAAACCGCGACAATTGGATGTCAACTACGAAAAAGTGGATCCGGCCGATGTCGCCAAGTGCAAGCTTGAACGCATCGCACGCGACGACGGCAAGGGATTTTGGTTGACCGGGCCAGCCGGACAGCCCTTGCGATGGTTCGTCGATACCAACGCAGACAACAAACCGGACCGCTGGAGTTATTACAACAGCGGTGTCGAGGTCTATCGCGAATCGGATACGAATTTCAACAGCACAGCCGACGAGTATCGCTGGTTGAATACGGAAGGCTTGCGATGGGGTATCGACAAAGACGAAGACGGCACAATCGACCGCTGGAGAATCATTTCGGCTGAAGAAGTCACTGCCGAAGTTGTTGGCGCGATGGCAAAGGACGATCAACAGCGATTTCAACGGCTACTGTTGACGGACGAAGAGATCCAATCGCTGGGCCTTGGCGAGACGGTCGAAGAGACGATTCGAAGCCGAGTTCAAACGGCCCGCGACGAGTTCACAAAATGGGCGCGAGACCAAAAAGCCGTGACTGCCAACAGTCACTGGACAAACTTTGGAGCGGACAAACCGGGCATCGTACCGGCTGGGACTGACAAGTCGACTCACGATATCGTCGTCTATGAAAACGCGGTTGCGTTGTTCGAAGACAATGGCGAGCCGCGACAATTGTTGGTTGGGACGATGATTCAAGTGAATGGAGCATGGCGACTGGCCAGCTTGCCGCGATTGGTGGGCGATCAATCCAATGCCAACGAGTCTGGAGTCTTCTTCAATGCTTCATTCACGCCCAAGGCCGCAACGGAAAGCGCCGATCCTGGCAGCGGTCTGGGCCGCGCCATGGAGACCTTAGTCAACGAGCTTCAAGAGATCGATACGAAACTTTCAGCCGATAGTGGAAACGCGGAAGTTTGGCATGGCAAGCGGGCTGACGTGCTCGAAAAGTTGGTTTCGCATTCGTCGACTTCAGCAGATCGGAAGGTCTGGATCGAACAGTTCGCCGACACCGTCAGCGCGGCAGTGCAAGTCGGCGAGTATCCGGGCGGCATCAAGCGGCTGACTGATTTCGCTTCGCGGCTCAAAGAATCCGACACGAGTGACGGCGAGCTGGCTTATGTGGCTTTCCGAAAGATCACTGCCCAACACAATGTCCGTATGCAGGAGCCCGATGCGAAGTACGATGAGGTTAACGAAACGTACTTGAGTGAACTTCGGGATTTCATCAAAGACTATCCGACGGCAGCCGATTCGGCTGAGGCGATGCTTCAAATCGCACTTGCCGCCGAATTTACAGGGGACGCCAAGGAAGCTGCCAAATGGTACACTCAAGCCAGCAGCACATTCGCCTCAACCGATTCAGGCAAAAAAGCTGCGGGTGCCTTGAAGCGGCTCAACTTGCAAGGTAAGCCGTTTGCGATTTCTGGTCCAACGCTCGATGATCGCACCTTCAACTCCAATTCGTATAGAGGTGGTCCGGTCATTTATCATTGCTGGGCAAGCTGGTGCGAAAGCTGCAAGGCCGATATGCGTGCGCTCAAAGAACTGCAAGCCAAATACGCAAAGCATAAAGTGCGGGTCGTCGGATTGAATCTGGACAACGACAAGGAAAAAGCTGCGCAGTTCGTAAAAGACAACCCCTATCCGTGGGTCAATGTCTACGACCCGGGTGGACTCGACAGCAAGCTGGCCATGGCTTATGGCATTCTGACCTTGCCGGTCAACATTGTGGTCGACAAAGACGGCAGCGTAGTCAAGGCCGGAGCTCACTGGACGGACCTTGATCGCATGATCGAAGAACTGGTCAAGTAATCAATCACCAGATTGCAACGTTTGTCTCAAGGATGAGATTCGAATCCATGGAAGTATTCATTGCTACAATCGGCGAGTATTCGTACATCGTGGCTCCTAGTCTGGTTTGGTGGGCGATTTTGTCGCTGTATGTACAGCCGCGCGAATCCAACTCGACCTACTCGCAAGCCACGTTTTTTGCAGCCATGATCGCCATTGGGATCCTGACGACCCGATCAATGTTGCTCAACGAGCAACATTGGCTCGTCAATGCTGTTAGCCTCGGCATACTGATTGTCGGCGGCGCGCTGCGACGCCCCGTGGAAGGCCCATCGACTGTGTGGAGCAATTGACTCACCGTTGTCGTACGGAATTCAACATTCCGCGTTGGGTCAACAAGTTTCGATCTGCGTTTGAATTAGGAGAAACCCTTTGAACGGAATCAACTTTTTTTCGTGGCTGCGCGACGGCGTTCGCCAATCTGTCCTGCTGGGAGTCAGTGATGCCGTCGAACAGCTTGGGACGCCGCCGACGAGCGATGAAATTCATCCGAGCGTCGCAGCCCTACTGCATTCGCAATCGACTAGTTCAGTGAAAAATCGGTTGCCAGGACCTGTCGGTGGTAGCTCACCAGAGCGAAGGCGGTTAGGAAAATCGCTCAAAGAGATGAATGCGCCGAAGTCGAGCGAGCCGTAGAGTCTTTCGGCAAGAATAGTCTAACAGTTGTTCCTGCGCCGATCTCGGTCTCGATATCCAGTCGGCCACCGATCGAATTGGCACGCTGTCTCATGCTCACGAGTCCAAATTGATTCGGATCCGCTTGGACGGTTGCGTCGAAGCCTCGACCGGAATCGATGATTTCCACCGCACAAGTGCCTTCCAAAGCGTGGGTCGCGATTCTTATTTCCGTCGGTCCTGCATGCTGCACCGCGTTGTGAACCGCCTGTTGGATAATACGCAAAGCCACCCATGCCTGGCCCGTTTCAAGCTGTGGAAGTGAATCGATATTGGACTGGACGACCAACGTTTGATTCTGCTGCGCAAGTAGGGGATCGACACGCGTGGCGAAGAGTCGAATTTGCTCGGCAAGCGTAGTCTGCGGCATTTCGGAAATTCCGTCCAGATGCGCCATCAAAGCGCGGCCTTCGTTGATCGCTTGTTTCAAACAGTCAGCGACTCGTTTCAACCGAGGATCCGACGCTTCGTCGCCGGATAACTGCATCAAGGCTGCGTGGACCCAAGGCAACAGACCATCGTGCAGTTCGTGGGCAACCCATTTCAAGGCTTCACCGTTGGGGCTGTTCATCGTGACCTGGCCTGTATTGTGCCGCTGTTGCGGCGGACTTTGCGGCGTTCGTTTTCCAACAAATCGTAGAGCTCCATCAAGCACTCTCGCATATTCCCTCGGTGCCCCGCGAGGAGTTTTTGCATATCAATTTGACTAATCTCCGTCGGAACCGATGCAAAGCCGGTGACGTCTCGCCAGGTGGTGCGTACGATCTGGTTGGCCAAGTCTGCTGTAACTTCCGTTCGATGCAGCGTGCGCAATCCTAACGGGCGATGACCGGTCACGAGCAGACCGCAACCTTTTCGTTGGGTAACCGCACGCACCCACCAGCGGCCTATCAAACCAAGCTGCTCGAAACCATCAACGATCAGCAGATCCTGGCGCTGAACCATCCCCAATTGTCGGAAAAAATCTTTGAGTACCGGCGGATCTCGGCGCAACGCAACCGAGTAGATCGAGCCGCTGGGGACGCACTGCTCGGCAGCTCTTGGTACGAAGTGTTTGAGCAATGTGGACTTGCCACTTCCATGTGGACCGATGATCTGCGCACGGCGGTTCAGCGAATTGAATAACTCGGCTAAGTCATCTAACCAACGATCGCTGAAACCGAGCCAAGACAATTGTCCGGGTGCGACGAAGTTCGTTGCGAACGGGTTGGCAAAAGGGTCCATGGAGCGTGAAATTGGATGGGGATTCTTCTTACGACTTGGTCGCCTATTGGGATTTTGCAAACCATTTCGTGGATTGTTTAAGCATGGAAAACCTTGATCGTCCCCAGTTTTATTTCAAGATATCGGCTTGCAGTTGATAGTAGACCCCGTTCAGACCTTCGATAGGTTTGAGATACGTGTTGACGCTGAACGTTCCGGCCAAACGTTTTTTCCGCAAGTTTCGATGAGCGTATTGATCTTTGGACAGGTGCACTTCGATCATGTGAGTCAGCGGTGGCTGACCACCGAAGCAACATGTTCCGAGGTCCGGAACTAAGACAAATTTCTTGGCGACGGCGGTGTCCATGGAAGTTGGGTGAACGTAGCCTTTGATGAAAATCGGTTTGCCGTTCCAACCAAGAGCTTGCGGCGTTGGAACGTCGGGCGCATTCTTGGCGGACATCAAGTCATAGAAGCTGACGCGGGTGTAACCCTCGGGGACTTCAGTCGCATAGATGTAAGCGTGATAAGCAGGCGCTGCGACAAGCGTCAACACGCTCAGAACCAGCCCGATCCGAGCAAAAATTCTGCCTGAGAATTCGGCGGGATAGCGTTTGATGGCTCGCAGTCCAAGCCAACCCGACAATAGTCCCACGATCGGGAGTGCGATCAAGGAGACGGCTGCGAATGACAGCAGGCCGAAGATTCCAAGTACCAACGAAACAATCGCGGCGCGCGATACCGAACGATACACATCGCTGAGCGAATCGTTCAACCCTACAGGCGTCTGGCTGACGTGTAGGGGTGGAAAGGAGCGATGAGTATCCACTTGTCAAATCTCAAAGAATCGTCGGACCCATGCCGGATGGCGACCGGCTCCCGTAATGGATAGCCACATCGCAATCCAAAATGTGGAGCAAACCGTCAATATTACGCTGGTTGCCATGAGGGGGTTCATCGGATGCACCGCGTAGGTATCCGCAGATTGGGCTGAGCCAAGAGCCGACGAGTATGCCAATGAAACTCCAGAGGGCATCGCCGAAATAGGTTGATCGACCGCCAAATTTCGAATCCTAAGCGGCTGAGAATTCGAGGAACTCTCTTGTCCGGCCGGTTGCGGAACCGGAAAGAACTGAGTCGCTCGTTTGAAAGCTGCAGGGTCGACCTCCTTGAGTTCTTCGAGAACCTTCGCGGCTTCGGGCAACGGGCAGGCTCTCAAGTAGTTGATCACAGGCACTCGAACCCAGCTCGATTTTTCGTCGGCTGTGCGGAATAGTTCCGCCAAGCGGTCGATGACGGACCAGTCTTCCCAGCGAGCCAGATCAGGAATTACCAAATCCGCTAACTCCGCGCGACTGAGCATGATTTTGAGCGATTCAGCGATTGCCTTTCTCGGGATTGTTTTGCCATCCGTTCCATGGAAACGCAAGGCCATGATCGCGGCATACGTGTCGGCATAGGTGCTCTCACGGTTGGACAAGAAATTTTCATTGATCAGCTTCAGGCCTTCGGGCCCGCGAAGGTTCAAATAGCAGGCCACCAGAGCATCCAAACCAAATCGTTGGTCGGGATCCGTGCTTTTGAGCATTTCTTCGAGGAAGTCAGCATCCTCGGGGTGGCCACAGATTCCCAACATGGTCAGATACATTCGGCGGCGATCCGGAGGAAGCGTTTTATCTTTGATCTGTTCGATGAGCCATGGCCGATCGTAATCGTCCTTGAGTTTGATCATGTCGGCGTAGGAGGCTGAGGCAAATTCGTCGTACACGTCGCGCACGAGAATAGGATCGTCGTCATCCAAATACTGCATATAGAATTTCAAACGTTCGAGCGTGTCGTCGCTGGGCAGCGCCGCAACCTTTTCCACATAGGCGATGGCTTTATCGGAAAGCTGTAAAGGGCTGGACCAAAGGATATCCGGCGGGTCGATGCCCATCACCAAAAACTTCTGACCCGGAGTGGGTTGCCCAAAGAAATTAATTCGGACTTGCTGCTTTTTTTGAACTAGGTCATGACCCTTGATGGTCGATTCGATCTCAAAAATTGAGATCGAATCGGATTCGGCTTCAACAAACGCTGCAATGCCAACCGCATCCATCTGCTGCATTTCTTGACGCAGCGTCTGTGAGACCGCCGAACAGAACGGGCACATGGCAGCAGGTGCAACGTGGGTCCAAGTTGAGCCAATGGACAGGCCTAAAGCCATGAACACGAGGCTTGTGAATCGCAGTTTCATTGGTAACACCCTTTGCCGATTTTTATTTTGGATACGATTCTATAGTTTACGCACCGAAGCGGAATTGCGAAATCCGGCGGTTTTGGCTGCTTTTGTCAAAATACCAGCGTCGTACCGGCAAAGATTCGAGTCTTTTAGGCCTGGATTGTGGTGGCGTTTGTCCTGGGAAACTCTTTTTCCATTAGCCGCTCGGACACGATTGGCCCCTTCCACTGGGGAGCCCTCGAATGAGTCAAATCGCTTTCGGTCGACGGGCGGTGAACGTTGACCTAGATCGGGATGTGGCAGACCAGAAGTCGCAAAGCACGCCTGGATGATTTTGGCTTGACAAATTGATCCGTTGTGCCTAATTTTTGTCGTTTGCAACCCAAAAGATAGACCGTCCTAATAGGATTCGCACATGGCCGTTCCCAAGAGAAAACACTCGAATTCGCGATCGGGCAAGCGCCGCTCGCACCACCACATCAAACCTAAGCAGATCAGTTACTGCTCGAACTGCGGATCGTCCTCTCCGACCCATGCGGTTTGCCCCAAATGTGGCTATTACATGGGTCGAGCCGTTGTTGAAATTGGCGAAAAAGAATAGTCCAATAACCTCACCTAGGACGACTCAAAATTGGCCACGGCTCTACTGTTTCCCGGCCAGGGTGCGCAAACTGTCGGCATGGGCAAGGAGCTTGTCCAGAGCAGCACTCGCGCTCGTGCCTTATTCGATCAAGCCGCAGACATTCTAGGGTTCGACCTGCTTAAGCTTTGCCTGGATGGTCCCGCCGCTCAGTTGGATCGAACGGAGAACAGTCAACCGGCGCTGTTCGTGCACAGCTATGCAGCCCTCGAACAATTCATCGATGGTCGGCCCGATTTTTGGGACTCGGTTGCAGCGGTTGCCGGTCTCAGCCTGGGCGAATATACAGCCGTCGCAGCAGCAGGTGGGATGTCGTTCGAGGATGGCGTGCGAGTCGTAAGAGCCAGAGGCATCGCGATGCAGGCTGCTGCAGACAACGTGGATAGCGGCATGTGCAGCGTCTTGGGGTTGGATACGGAAAAAGTCGAACAGGTTTGCCAACAAGCCTCGGAAGGCGTTGGCAGTTTCGTCAAGCCAGCCAATTTATTGTGCCCAGGCAACATCGCCATTTCGGGACACGCGGGCGCGCTGGGCCGAGCCGAAGCTTTGGCGACCGAGGCCGGTGCAATGCGGGTGATCCGGCTTTCCGTAGCCGGCGCGTTTCATACCTCGATCATGCAAGCGGCAATCCAGCCGCTGGTCAGTGCGCTCGCGGCTGTGAATTTTACCGCGACGCGCGTACCCATTTACTCAAACGTAGACGCCCAGCCACACACGCTGCCCGACGATTTTCGCAGGCTATTGCCACAACAAGTCGTCGCGCCAGTGCTATGGGAAAAAACGATTACCGAGATGATCGGTGCCGGCATTGACCGCTTTGTCGAAATCGGGGCTGGACGCGTCTTAACCGGAACGATCAAGAGAATCAACCGCAAGATTCCTTGCGAGGCATTTGGTGATTGAAAACCTATGAGCAACCCTGAGAAACTTGGCTTAAGCTGCGATTTGACCGGACAAATAGCCCTTGTTACCGGGGCTTCCCAAGGCTTGGGCAAGACGTGTGCAGTCCGGCTGGCCGAATGTGGGGCTCGCGTCCTGTGCGTCGCCCGAAGCCCTGAAAAATTGTCCGCAACGGTGGCCGAGATCGAATCGTCCGGCGGAAAGGCCGATGCCAAGGTGTGCGACGTGAAGTCCCGCGAGAGCGTTCAGGCGATTTTCGCTGAGATCGAACAAGAGCATGGCAAGCTGGACATCCTGGTCAACAACGCCGGTATCACTCGCGATATCTTGCTGCCTCGGATGTCCGATGATGCTTGGGACGATGTAATTCAAAGCAATTTGACGAGTTGCTTTCTTTTTTGTCGCGAAGCCTCCAAAATCATGATGTCTGCGCGATATGGTCGGATGATCAACATGTCCAGCGTTTCAGGATTGATCGGAAATCAAGGTCAAACCAATTATTCGGCATCAAAAGCCGGAATGATCGGGCTGACTCGCAGTCTGGCCCGCGAACTGGGCAAAAGGAAAGTCACCGTCAACGCTGTCGCGCCTGGGTTCATCGAAAGCGATATGACGCGGGCGCTGGGCGATGAAACACTCAAAGACCTTAAGAAACAAATCCCGGCCAATCGCCTGGGCCACGCGGACGACGTGGCCGCCGTCGTTGTCTTTTTGGCCAGTCCTGCGGCGGCCTACATCACGGGGCAAGTCATTACGGTTGACGGCGGATTAACCTGTTGAGCGAACCTGGGGGAACAATTCCCATTTTCACTCTTCTAAACGCCTACCTCACTTGACTGATTGTGTTAAAATCCACTAACTTTCGGTAGCAATGACCAGCGTGCAAAGGTTGAGATCAAGCCATCCATTGGCCGTTTAGGGCATTCATTTTTTGAAATCACTGTTAGGAGCAATTCGTAAATGGCATCCATCGAGCAACGAGTAATAGATATAGTGGCGGAGCAACTGGGCGTCGAGAAAGACAAGATTACGCGCGAGACTCACTTCGTGAACGACCTTGGTGCAGACTCGCTGGACACGGTCGAGTTGGTAATGGAACTCGAAGAAGAGTTCAATGTCACGATTCCAGAAGACGCTTCTGAGAAGATTCAGCGAGTCGGTGAAGCCATCGATTTCATCGAAAAGCATCAATAAGACAAGCTTGAAATTCATCTTGAAATAGATGGACGAATCCTTCTTGGGGCTTACTCCGGTGCTTCGGATCACATCGCGAAAAAAAATGCCTCACGCAAGTGAGGCATTTTCGTTTCTAAAACAGCTTGGGGCCTAGATGCTGCCGACTTATTTTACCGGAGTACTGGCGGCAGGCTTTGCATCGCCTTTTTCTTGCGAAGCTTGCTCAGGGCTTGAGCCACCGGTACCGTTGCCCGTTGGTTTGGCTAACCGACTTCCGATCATCCCTTCGACTTGGTCCACGATGCCGTCGAATTGCTCGTCCAGTAGTTCGCCAGCGCGTTCAGAACCAATGGATGCCAGGAGCGTGATCTTACCGCCGTCTCTCGTTACTTCAACGCCCGTAAAATCGGGGATGGCACTTTCGATCATGGGGACGAAGCCTTGGAGAATCTGGTCCAATTGCTCGGCGTTTTCATCACTATTCGCTTCAAAACCCAGAACCAAGTTGAGCTTGCCATCAATCTCTTTCAATGCGAGTGAGATCTTTTGGACCATGCTAAAGATAATAGTCTGCGGGCCTTCACCGAGCTTTTCAATGGGTATGTCTTGCGCACGAACCTCAACCAGATTGCCTGGAGTCGGTGCAAATACAAGGCTTTCGTCACCGCCGGATGTCTTGGTATCGAGTCGGTCCAATTGCTTTGTGAGCAATTCTTCGTTGGGGCTGATCACCAAGGACTTCGCACCATCGGGCCCAGTCCGAATTACGAGATGAACCATAGCTTGCCCATCGGGGCTGCCCGTGTGAACATCGTACTTGCCGACCTTTTTGAGGCTATAGCCAGGGACGTGGGCCGAAAGAACACTCTCCAAGTTGCCGGTTGTCTTCTTGAGGTCCACGATTGTCAACAAACCCTTTTCGGGCTGCTCCAAATCGCTGGCGACCAACGTAATGGCCGTGGTGTCTTCGATCGGATTGAAGCCGAGAAAATTGGTCGCATCGTCAACGGATGGTTCGGCAATACCTTGCTCTTCGGCAATTGCTTCGAGCACCCGTTCCATGATCAGATCGGTCAGTCGCTTGCCAAAAGGACTCTTTTGAAGAGACTGGACGTCGATATGGCTAACCACCTTCGTGTCGACAGGCAGCGAAGTACCTTTCGTGTCTTGAGCACGGACAACATGACTCGGGACGATCAATGCAACGCTCAGCGCTAAGTTGCACATCAACACATTCTTAAGCATAGCGGTACCTTTCTGTGAGAAAACGACTTTGCTCACGACAAAACTTAGATTCAAACTCGACACACTGCCGAGTTCAGGGTCAATTTTACGAGGCTCAAGGATTTTGGCTACCCACGGCTAGGTTTTTCGCGGGGAGCTCAAATTTGGTAGGTTGTTGTTAGTTCAATCCCCGTCTCCCGCGCCGACCTTCAAAATCCGGCAGCTTGAATTCCTCAATTACCAAGAATCCGTCGCGGTCCTTGTCCAAAAGGATGAAAAACGGCTTCATTTTGGGGTGTATTTCTTCCTTCCTGAGTTTGCCGTCCCCATCGCGATCAAAACGAGTGAAAATCTCCTTGGGAGACGGACCATTTTCGGGGTTATCCTTTGGCAAGACGCTCGTCTTGGCCCGCCCGGTTGATGGATCAATGGGAATTGCAACATGCAAATAGCCGATCATCATTTCATCCCAAGTCTGCTCACCGAACGAAACCCACTCGGTCGAATTGGGATTGTTCAAATTCTCTTCGGAATTGTCGAACGTGGCCTCACCTACAATCTGCGTGCCTGCAGGGATGGGCAATCGCGACGACAAACGGTAATCCGTCTGCCAATTGAAATCATAATCGGGAACATCCAGCAATGTGTCGCGGCGTCCGTCCGGGAATATGGCTGTGAATTTGAACGATTTCCCGCGCAAATGCATGTGCGGACTGAGCGATAGCAATTCGCATTCCGGCAACGGCCGTTGAAGATCGGCGGTTGATGGATAGCTTGCATCTCCAGGCGGAATTTGTAGAAGAAAGTCAACGACGCTGGTCGTTTGAATTTCGTGCGTTAATTTGCTCGGGTCGTCCACAAAAATCAGCCCCAATTGGCTTTGATCCATGACTTCCGTTCCGATTGGAGTGTAGTGGACCTGGAACACCAGTTCGCTGCCGGCCGGCAACCGTTTGGCCATACCTTCAGGCAGGGGCGGCACGGGAGCACCGGGAACGAAGCCAGCAAAAAATGAACGGTGCGGCATAATGTCCTCGCGGGAACCAGCAGGCCGATCGAAGACCAGGACGTGGTGAACCACCGCGCGATTACCCGGTCGGATTTCGGCGGCCTGAATCCATTTGTCTTCATCGAATTTCAGCTTGTGGGTGAAGTGTTTGTAATCGACGACGCCCTTGGCCGGTACTTTGACGGGTTTAGGACTGACGGGAATAATCAAGTCGGGTTCACGCGGTAATTGCCAGCCCAAAGTGAAATTTTTTGGTTCTGGCAACTGGCTGACATCACCCAGAGGCGCTCCGTCATCGACCCACTTTCGGAAAAGTGCGATCTCGTCCTCCGACAATTTTCGATCGTTGCTGAAATGGCCATACTCGGCGCTGGCGTGCCAAGGAGGCATGCGCCGTTGATCGATGACTTCCATCATCATATCGCTCCAGGCCGCTACATCTTCGTAGTGGGTGAAGCTCATCGGGCCAATTTCGCCGTCGCGGTGGCACTCCAAGCAGTTGTTTTGCACGAGGCGGGCGATTTGGTTGGCGTAGGTCACTTCACCACCGCTGGACGCATCTTTGCGGCGACCGATCAAACAGCCCGCAGCGGGAACTTCGGCCTTTGCCACCGGTTTTCCGCCAAGCACTGAATCAATGGCTTCCTTCAGCTCCGCACCTTGTGGGGCCTCTCGTACGTAACCGATTCCGAACTGATCGTCGATGCGGCCCCGATACACCAATTTTCGCTGGCTATCCAAAAGGCAAACTTCGGGCGTCCGCGTCGCGCCTACCGCATTGGCCAATTCTTGAGCAGGGTCTTTCAGAAATGGCATTTCAAGATGATGCCGCCGAGCGAACGACGCCATCATCTCTAGGCTGTCTTGAACATTTGGATTGATGGCGAGAAATGCAACGCCGGAATCTTTGTAGGCTTCTTCGAGCTGGTTGATTCGCAGCGCATACATTTTTGCAAGCGGGCACTCCGTGCCAAGAAAGACCAGCGCGATCGCAGGTGCACTGGCAAATTCTTCGCTTCGGAACTCGCGGCCTCGAAAATCTGACAACGCAAATGAGCCGATCTTGGTTCCAATCGAGGGCGATCGCTCCCCAGGACCGTCGCGATTGACCACCTCGGTCGCCGTTTCATTGGCCGTCAGGAATATCGAGTGCGACGCGAACCAAGCTGCCATGAACAATCCAATTATTGCGGTGCGAATCCCAATCTTTGCACTAAGCTGATGATCCAGGGGCATTGAGTGATCTCCCTTTACCAATTCTTAATTTGTTGAAACGTATAGTATGTCGATGGGTTTGTTCTAACAACGCTCGGAGGGCCAACGCGAGTCCGGCCGCGAATAAACCCTAATTTGTTCAACGATTTTAATACATCGTCGCACATGCGGCTATCGACATTTTCGCTCAAACGGTCAATCCGGTGCGTGCCTCAAAAGAGTGGTCTCTCGATTCACGGTGTGCTAGCCCTTAAGGCGATAACGATGAACGGTAAGCTTCCTCGCGCAACATCAGTGTTGGATATAGTAGTAGCGGCTAAAAACAATTCAACCCTGCGGTCACCCTGACTTCGGATTAGGCCACGTGTAGACTGTCTTGCGATACCCTGACCATAAGCGATTGCAATTGTGGTCTATCCGATTCTGCAAAGCCTCGGACTCGACTACGATGCCTAGTGCTTTGTTACAGCTTAATTTTAGGGTAGACGGAGGTTAGTTTCAGGCGAGCATCATCGACCTTCATTTGCCATTCGATTCCGCGTTGGGTGTTGTTCACATCCTCATGCCAAGCTGTGGTTTCTTTGGACAATTCG
>WPCK01362156.1_pt1 | contig 53454 bp, 50 predicted proteins | sample 5399851 | NCBI WGS metagenome assembly WPCK01 (sample SAMN12869471, study PRJNA574797) | sludge metagenome | isolation source: wastewater treatment of pH11 | place: China:Beijing | collected 2019-05-20
TGCTATCTTGTCCTTCGTGGTCATGTTCGTTGTCCTCGGATTTGAGATGTTTGGCGACACCATCAAACCCGCTTCAACGCGGCATGGCCACACCCCGGAGGGTGAGCCAACTGTCAGGTAATTACCGTCTCAGGACAGAAGAGGGAAAGGCTGCTACAGGCCGAAAACCCACCCCGAACTTGCTCCGAGTGAACGTCTCCTTCAATGACTTCTCGGACGAAGTCCGTCAGTCAGTTCACGACCCTAAACCACAAAAAAGCATAGCCCAATGCAAATGCCCCATCCCCAAAACAAAAAAAGGCGGATGAGGCTGCTGCTCTCATCCGCCTTCAGTCGCGGGGGGGAAGTTTGGGGGGAGGGAGGAGGTCGGGGGGGATCAGCCTTCGACCGGGGTCCGCACGAGGACCGAAACCGGGCCGCCGGGGCGCTGTTCCACCGTGGTGGTGGTGGAGATGGTGCGCACCGTGCGTTCGCCGTTGAGGGTGGCAAGGCAGGCGGGCGACCAGTTGCCCCAGCTCTGGCCATCGCAGGCGGAGGGAAGACTTGCTTCGATCCGGTTGCCCTTGGTCGCCTGAACGGTCTGGGTGGTTTCGAACTGGGCGAAGGCCAGCGCCACGGAGGCGAAGACGCCGAGGATGGCCAGCGCAAAAAGTCCGGCAACTCCTGCAAAGCTCAACTTGGCAATGTTGAAGCTGGCGGTATCGGAAACATGCGGTGTAAAGCTGTGCTGCGTCGTCATCTGGCTCTCTCCTGCCATCTGGTCAGGTTGTGAGAGCATAACACCTCAAAAACGGCTTTGGTTCCGTGACCGGCATCACAAGTTGTCACGAAAAAGCTGCAGGCCGCCACGATCCTGCCTGAACTTACCTTGGGTCAGATCCGGATCGGGCGGCCCGCTGCCATGATGAGAGCGCCAGAATTCAGAGCGCCAGGATCAGAGAGCCGGGCCGCCGTTGCGCGGCTTGTCGTCGCGGGCGCGGTAGGAACAGGCCGGCTCTTCCTTCAGGAACCTCAGTTCGGCGCAGCCATGGGGATCCTTCACGGCCGGCTTGCCGGGTGTCAGCGCATGAGGGGGCAGAGGGGCTGCGATCGTGTCGATACGGGCAATGCCCGCGCCCATGAGGAGGACAAGTCCGGCCAGCGCCGCCAGCCAGAAAGCAACAGGAGTTGAGACGCGCGAAGAGAGCCCGTCTCTCAGGGAGGAGAGGAATGTGGTGTTCATGATGAGCCGGATATGGGCCTGTTGCCGGTCATTGTCCAGCCAAGCTGGCTAAACAAATTGTCAACGTTATGTGAACATGTTGAAACTGTGTTCAGTGATTACCGCTCCGGTTTCGCGGCCTTGAGCGGGAGCGGCGCAGTTGAGCCGGAGCGCTTGCCCGGCCGCCGCAAGGGCGCTATCACTTTGCCATGACACGTACCGCCCTTTACGCCGGATCCTTTGATCCCATCACCAACGGCCATCTCGACGTGCTTGCCCAGGCGCTCAGCCTTGCGGACAAGGTGATCGTTGCCATTGGTGTTCACCCCGGCAAGACGCCGATGTTCTCCTTCGAGGAACGGGCGGATCTGATCCGCGCCTGCGTGGCAGACAGGCTCGGGGCAGGGGCGGGGGAGCGGGTGTCCGTGCTGTCCTTCAGCGGGCTTGTGGTGGAAACGGCGAAGGCCGAGGGAGCATGCATGCTCATCCGCGGCCTGCGCGACGGCACGGATTTCGATTATGAGATGCAGATGGCGGGCATGAACGGCACCATGGTGCCCGAAGTTCATACCGTTTTTCTTCCCGCCTCACCGGGTGTGCGTCACATCACTGCCACGCTTGTGCGTCAGATCGCGCGCATGGGCGGTGATATCACCCCCTTTGTCCCGGCACCGGTTGCAGGCCCGCTTGCGGCCCGGGCTGCGGAAAAGGGCTGAGCGTTCAGCCGTTCCAGTTTTTTGTTGCATCAGGAGCATCGCGTGAAACGCATTATTGCTTGCCTTGCGGTCATCATGTCGCTCGTCCTCGCCCCCGCGATGCCGCAGGCGCAGACCCTCGACCCCCAGAACACCCTCTATCTGGACCTGAAGGATGGCCGCGTCGTCATCCGCCTGCGCCCGGACATTGCGCCCAATCATGTGGAGCGAATCAAGAAGCTGACCCGTGCGGGCTTCTATGATGGTCAGATCTTCCACCGCGTCATCGACGGCTTCATGGCCCAGACGGGTGACCCCACCGGCACCGGCATGGGCGGATCGGATGAGCCGGATCTCGCCGGCGAGTTTACCGCTACCCCCTTCAAGCGCGGCACGCTCGGCATGGCCCGCGCCGCCTCGCCCAACAGCGCCAATTCGCAGTTCTTCATCATGTTTGCCGATGGCGACTGGCTGAACCGCCAGTATACGGTCTGGGGCGAAGTGGTCGAGGGCATGGAATTCGTCGACAAGATTGCCAAGGGTGAGCCGCCCGCCAACCCGGACAAGATCATCAAGATGACGGTTGCTGCCGACGCGGGTTGACCGCGGCGCTGCGCAGGCTAAAACCCGTTCATACACAAGCATCCGAACTGGAGATCCAAGTGGCAGACTACAAGGACAGCGAAAACACGCTCCTGATGGAAACGACCAAGGGAGCCGTGGTCATTGAAATGCGTCCGGACCTTGCGCCGAACCACGTGGCCCGCATCAAGGAACTGGTCCGCGAGGGCTTTTACAACGGCATCGTCTTCCACCGCGTGATCGAGGGCTTCATGGCCCAGACCGGCTGCCCGCACGGCTCCGGCACCGGCGGCTCGGGCCAGAAGCTGAAGGCTGAGTTCTCCAAGGAGAAGCACAAGCGCGGCACCTGCTCCATGGCCCGCGCCATGGACCCGAACTCCGGCGACAGCCAGTTCTTCATCTGCTTCACCGACGCGCCCTGGCTCGACGGCCAGTACACCGTCTGGGGCGAGGTGATCTCCGGCATGGAAAACGTCGACCAGATCAAGCGCGGCGAGCCGGTCCGTGACCCGGACAGCATCGTGTCGCTGAAGGTTGCGGCAGACGCCTGACATGATCAGCGCACCGGCCTCTTCTTATCCGGTGCTGAGAGTTGCAAGGGCAGCAAGCAATCTTGCTGCCCTTGAGCATTTCTATTGCGATGCTGCCGGGCTTGCCGTGCTGACGCGGTTTGCCGGCAACGCGGGGTACAGCGGTTTCATTGCCGGAGCCGCGCATGCGCCCTGGCATCTCGCCCTGTTCATGCGCGAGGGGCTGATGGTGCCGCGTTGCACGGACAAGGAAAGCCTGCTGGTGCTCTACCTGCCGGACAAAGGCTTGTGGACCGCCAGCGTTGACCGGATGCAGGCAAGCGGTTATCAGCCTGTGCCGCCGGAAAATCCCTATTGGGCCGAAGCTGGCATGACATTCGAGGATCCGGACGGGCACCGGCTGGTGTTCCAGAACCGTGGCTGGGACCTCTGACTGTCACGCAGCCCCCGGCGGGATGCCGTTTGATCCCAGGACCCCGCACCCATGCGCGTTGACGATTTCGACTTCGACCTGCCGCCCGAGCGTATCGCCCTGAGGCCCGCCCGGCCGCGCGATATGGCGCGCATGCTGCTGGTGCGCCCGCAGGGCGGGCCTGTGCTGGAGGACCGGGGCGTGCTTGATCTGCCTGCGCTGCTGCAGCCCGGTGACGCGCTTGTCTTCAACAACACCAAGGTGATCCCGGCGCAGCTGGAAGGCACGCGCCGGCGCGGTGACGCCATCGCCACCATCGGCGCCACGCTGCATCTGCGCGCCGGTGCCGACCGCTGGTGGGCCTTCGTCCGCCCGGCCAAGAAGCTGGTGCCCGGCGACCGGGTGCGTTTTGGTGCGGCCAGCGAAGGCATGGCCTGCATGGCTGGCGTGCTCGACGCGACCGTGGCGGAGAAGAAGGACACGGGCGAGGTGCTCTTCGTCTTCGATCTTTCGGGCCCCGATCTTGACGCGGCCATTCACGCCACCGGCCACATTCCGCTGCCGCCCTATATCGCGGCCAAGCGCGGCGAGGATGCGCAGGACCGGGAGGACTATCAGACCATCTATGCGGAAAAGGAAGGCGCCGTCGCCGCGCCGACCGCGGGCCTGCATTTCACGCCGCGCCTGTTCGAGATGCTGGATGCGCGCGGCATCGAGCGCCACACGGTGACGCTGCATGTGGGCGCAGGCACCTTTCTGCCCGTGAAGGCCGATGACACGGACGCGCACGAGATGCACGCCGAGTGGGGCGAGATTTCCGGTGAAACTGCCGCGGCGCTGAAGGCGGTGCGGGCGCGAGGCAACAAGGTGGTTGCCGTCGGCACCACCTCGCTGCGCATTCTGGAGAGCGCCGCGCAAGGCCCCGGCGGCCTTGCCGCCTTCCGGGGCGAGACCCGCATCTTCATCACGCCGGGCTACCGCTTCCGCGCCATTGATGCGCTGATGACCAATTTCCACCTGCCGCGCTCGACGCTGTTCATGCTGGTGTCCGCCCTCAGCGGCCTCGAGACCATGCGCGCGGCCTATGCCCATGCGATTGCCGATGACTACCGGTTCTACAGCTATGGCGACAGCTCGCTGCTGTTTCCCGCTGCCGGAAGCATCGCCGCCCAGGACGAGATCGACCGATGACCGGTGACACCCAGCGCTTCTCCTTCCGCCTGCTTGCGACCGATGGCATGGCCCGGCGCGGGGAGATCACCACGCCGCACGGCCTCGTGCGCACGCCTGCCTTCATGCCCGTGGGCACGCAGGCGACCGTCAAGGCCATGTACACCGATCAGGTGCGCGCGCTTGGCGCCGATGTGGTGCTGGGCAACACCTATCACCTGATGCTGCGCCCCGGTGCGGAGCGTGTGGCCCGCCTGGGCGGCCTTCATCACTTCATGAAGTGGCCGCACACGATCCTGACCGATTCAGGCGGCTTTCAGGTCATGTCGCTGGCGCAGCTGCGCAAGCTGGATGAGACGGGCGTGAAGTTCCAGAGCCATATCGACGGTCAGCGCTATCACCTGACGCCGGAACGCTCCGTCGAAATTCAGGGGCTGCTGGGCTCCGACATCCAGATGCAGCTGGACGAATGCATCGGCCTGCCGGCGCCCGAAAAGGAAGTGCAGCGGGCGATGGAGCTTTCGCTCCGCTGGGCCGAGCGCTCACGCGCCAAGTTCGAGGCCATGGGCGGCGTTGAAAAGGGGCAGGGGCTCTATGGCATCGTGCAGGGCGGTGACGTGCCGCATCTGCGCATCCGCTCCGCCGAAAGCCTCGCGGCGATGCCGTTCGAGGGCTATTCGGTCGGCGGCCTTGCGGTGGGCGAGCCGCAGGAGGTGATGCTGCGCATGCTGGAAGTCACCACGCCGGTGATGCCGGTGGACAAGCCGCGCTACCTGATGGGCGTCGGCACGCCGGACGACATTCTGGAAAGCGTCGCCCGCGGCATCGACCAGTTCGACTGCGTGATGCCGACCCGCGCCGGCCGACATGGCCTTGCCTTCACCCGCCGGGGCAAGATCAACCTGAAAAACGCCCGTCACGCCGATGATCCGCGTCCGCTGGACGAGGAAAGCGACTGCCCGGCCGCGCGCGACTATTCCCGCGCCTATCTGCATCATCTGGTGAAGGCGGGCGAGGGGCTGGCGGCCATGCTGCTGACCTGGAACAACCTCGCTTACTATCAGCAGCTCATGCAGGGCATGCGCGATGCCATCGAGGGTGGCCGCTTCGAGGATCACCGCCTCATCGTCAAGGAAGGCTGGGCCAGGGGCGATCTGCCGCCGCTGTGAGGGGATGGCGTGGCTCGCTGCCTGCCGAAACACTCCCGAGCAGTCAGGGCGCGCGGGAATCTGTTGTTGCATGCAGCACCTCCGTCTTGTTCTGGTGTTGCCATTCTCTCCGCGTCACCCCGGCCTTGAGCCGGGGACCACTCGTTCGCAGAGAATTGTTGCCAAGTTCGCCGAAGTATAGCGCGGATGGCCCCATGCGCTTGCCGCGCCCCTTGCAACTCAACTTAATGCTCTGCAAGCGAGTAGGCCCCGGGTCTGCGCTTCGCTTCGCCCGGGGTGACGCCGCGTAGGCCTTGCGGCTGTGCTCTCACTTCTGCAGCCCGCGACCTTTGCATCCTTCCGGCTCAGTCTTGGGATTTTATGCCGGAGCGGTGTGGGAGGAGGAGGACCTTCAGGCCTGAAAGCCCTTGTCCTTGCGCAGGATGCAGCCGGAGATGCCCCAGGTGCCGTCTTCCCGCTGTGCGAAGGAATAGAGCGCCAGCCAGTCATCCCCATCGGGACCGGTGACGAAGACCTCCTGCACGGGGCCGTTCTTGGTCTGGCGCAGCTTGCCGAAGCTGACGCTCTTCGGCCGGTAGACGGGCATGTAGACCTCTTTCACCATGTTGATGAAGATGTCCGGCGTCATGAACTGCTGCTGCAATCCGGGTGTGGCAAATGAAAAGGCCCCCGCAGCGTCATTGCGCCGGAAGGCCTGCATCTGCTGCTGGATGAGCTGGCGGAACTCCTGGCCCGAGGCCTCTTCGGCCTGGACCGCCTGAGGCCCGAGCCTCAGCGCTGCCGGGTCCGGGGACAGCACAAGGCCCAGACTGCCGCATAGAACCCACATCACCCCCCACATCACCCTTCTGGCCACCTTGTTCATGGCGCGTCTCCTCGCGTGTGGAACATGAGAAGATTACGCCAGAAAACGGCAAAGAGATCTGCCTGTTTCGTCACGTTTTCGGGAGGAGAGCGGGGGTGGGACAGAGAAAAACGGCGGCGGGAAACTGTTTGCCGGGGAAGGGCCGTTGTTCCGGGCTCTGCGGTAAGCTCCACTCAGGCCAATTTGAGCCGCGGAAACAATTCTCACCGCTCTGCAAGCGAGTGGTCCCCGGATCTCCGCTTCGCTGCGTCCGGGGTGACGCTGAATGGGTGGGATATCTGTGCATCACTCTGCAGCATGCGGCATAGACCGAGAGTACTGCCCTGCCAGCAAACACTGGGGGTCACCCCGGCCAAGCGCAGCGCGAGCCGGGGATCACTCGTTTGCAGAGGGCTGCTGTTGTCTGCAGCCGCGCGGCAATTTCTGCAGCAGAGCGTCAATCTCACAGCTTTCAGAGCGCATGTTTTCCGAAAAATATGCCCCCTAAAGCCTGAAAAGCAACGCGCTCACGCAAAAGGGGCGGATTGCTCCGCCCCTTGAATTGCTCTGCTTCCGGACAGCTGCTTATTCGGCGGCCTTGGCGCGGGTCAGGTCGGACATGATCGTCATCAGTTCGCCGGAGATATCGGACTGTTCCAGGCCGAAAGCGATGTTGGCGGCGATGAAGCCGATCTTCGAGCCGCAGTCATAGGAGCGGCCCTCGAACTGAAGCGATGTGAAGGTCTGGTTCTCCATCAGCTTGATCATGCTGTCGGTCAGCTGGATCTCGCCGCCTGCGCCCTTCTCCTGTTCGGAGAGCAGCTTGAAGATTTCCGGCTGCAGGATGTAGCGGCCGGTGATCATCAGGTTGGACGGAGAGGTGCCCGGAGCCGGCTTTTCCACCATGCCTTCGATCGGCATGGCGCGGCCGCGCGGACCACCGCTGGCCAGCTTGACGATGCCGTACTGGTGGGTCTGGTCTTCCGGCACTTCTTCAACGGCAATGACGTTGCCGCCGCGCTCGTTGTAGACGTCCACCATCTGGGCAAGGCAGCTCTTCTGCGACTTGACGATCACGTCCGGCAGCAGGATGGCGAAGGGCTCGTCGCCGATGATGTCGCGGGCGCACCAGATGGCATGGCCCAGACCCAGCGGCTCCTGCTGGCGGGTGAAGCTGGTGCTGCCCGCATCCGGGCGGATCTTGTCGAGAAGCTCCAGCGCTGCGGCCTTGTTGCGGCGGCGCAGGGTGTCTTCCAGCTCGTAATTGATGTCGAAATGGTCTTCGATGACGTGCTTGTTGCGGCCCGTCACGAAAACAATGTGCTCGATACCGGCTGCACGGGCTTCGTCCACCACGTGCTGGATGATCGGGCGGTCAACAATCGTGAGCATCTCTTTCGGAACGGCCTTGGTCGCGGGAAGAAAACGCGTACCGAGACCTGCCACCGGCAATACGGCCTTGCGGATCGGTCTGCTCATGGAAAATACTCCTGAAACACGTGGACTGTTTGTCCGGTCAATATGCTGTAGGTTGCTCACGCTGGCGCCGAAACATGGCAGGATTGCAGGCAACACCTCCTGAATATCAAATTTTTCGCAAATGCGAAACGGGGTTGCTTGGGGTTCTGCGGAGTTGCGGCAGGGGCAAAAGGCCTGTATGCAGACCCCGTTGGCCCCTACGCCCAAAGGATGATCTGCGCATGGTGACTCCGAACAAGGAAGTCGTTGTTGGCAACGTCACATTCTCCAATGACGCGCCTTTCTCCCTCATTGCCGGTCCCTGTCAGATGGAAAGCCGCGCCCACGCGCTGGAGATGGCAGCAGCGGTGAAGGAAATTGCCGGAAATCTCGGCATTCCCGTTGTTTTCAAAAGCTCTTTCGACAAGGCGAACCGCACCTCGCTGAAAGGAAAGCGCGGGATTGGTCTCAAAGAAGCTCTGCCGGTTTTCGCCGAAGTGCGCGAGACATTCGGCATGCCGGTGATCACCGACATCCACAACGAGGCCCAGTGTGCGCCAGTTGCGGAAGTTGTTGATATCCTTCAGATCCCCGCCTTCCTCTGCCGCCAGACGGACCTTCTCGTCGCCGCTGCCCGCACGGGGCGGACGGTGAATGTGAAGAAGGGCCAGTTCCTGGCGCCCTGGGACATGGCCAATGTGCTGGCCAAGATCGTCGAGAGCGGCAATCCGAATGTGCTGCTCACCGAGCGCGGCGCGTCCTTCGGCTATAATACGCTTGTCACGGATATGCGCTCTCTTCCCATCATGGCGCGCACTGGTGCGCCGGTGGTGTTCGATGCCACCCACTCGGTTCAGCAGCCGGGCGGGCAGGGCGCTTCCACAGGCGGTGACCGCACCATGGTGCCGGTTCTCGCCCGTGCGGCTGCCGCTGCAGGCATCGCAGGGCTCTTCATCGAGACCCATGACGACCCGGACAATGCTCCGTCCGATGGTCCGAACATGGTGCCGCTGAAGGACCTGGGCGCGCTGCTTGCTCAGGTGCGCGACATTGACCGCGTGGTGAAGGCTGCCGCGCAGTCCTGACCTTTTGCCCTTGCCGTGGCCGCTGCCGGCTGCCGGGGGATGTGAATGCGCCGGACAATTGTCCGGTCCCTACCTTGCCCGTGCCGGAGGGCCGGCCGGGCTGATCTCGAGGAGATACGAATGACCGCCATTGTCGATATCACGGCGCGCGAAATTCTGGACAGCCGCGGCAATCCGACCGTTGAAGTGGACGTGCTGCTGGAAGACGGCGCCTTTGGCCGCGCCGGCGTGCCTTCCGGTGCTTCGACCGGTGCGCATGAGGCTGTCGAGCTGCGCGACGGCGGCTCCCGTTACCTGGGCAAGGGCGTGCTGAAGGCCGTCGATGCCGTCAACGGCGAGATCTTCGACACCATCGGCGGCCTCGATGCGGAAGACCAGATCCACATCGACCAGACGATGATCGAGCTGGACGGCACCCCGAACAAGGCCCGCCTTGGCGCCAACGCCATCCTCGGCGTGTCGCTGGCCGTTGCCAAGGCTGCTGCCCAGTCCTCCGGCCTGCCGCTTTACCGCTATGTCGGCGGCGCCTCCGCCCGCCTGCTGCCGGTGCCGATGATGAACATCATCAACGGCGGCGCCCATGCGGACAACCCGATCGACTTCCAGGAATTCATGATCATGCCGGTGGGCGCGGAGAACTTCTCCGAGGCGCTGCGCATGGGTGCGGAAGTGTTCCACACGCTGAAGAAGGCCCTGAAGGACGCCGGTCACAACACCAACGTGGGCGACGAAGGCGGCTTTGCGCCGAACCTCGAATCGACCGACGCTGCCATCGGCTTCGTCATGAAGGCCATCGAGAAGGCCGGTTACAAGCCGGGTGAGGACATCTACCTCGCGCTCGACGCCGCTTCCACCGAGTTCTACAAGGACGGCAAGTACGTTCTGGCCGGTGAAGGCAAGACGCTGGACTCGGACCAGATGGCAGCCTACCTCGCCGATCTCTCCGCCCGTTATCCGATCATCTCCATCGAAGACGGCATGGCCGAAGACGACTGGGCCGGCTGGAAGGCCGTGACCGAGCTGTGCGGCAACCGCGTGCAGCTGGTGGGCGACGACCTGTTTGTGACCAACACCAGCCGCCTGCGCCAGGGCATTGCCAGCGCCACCGCCAACTCGATCCTCGTGAAGGTGAACCAGATCGGCTCCCTGACCGAGACGCTGGACGCCGTGGAAACCGCCCACAAGGCCGGTTACACCGCCGTCATGTCGCACCGTTCGGGCGAAACCGAGGACGCAACCATTGCCGACCTCGCCGTTGCCACCAACTGCGGCCAGATCAAGACCGGCTCGCTGGCCCGTTCCGACCGGCTTGCCAAGTACAACCAGCTGCTGCGCATCGAGCAGGAACTGGGCTCCCAGGCCCGCTTCGCCGGCCGCTCCATCCTGAAAGCTTGATTGGCCTGACGGCTATCAGTCTGACGGACTGCTGAGTTTAAGGCCCCCGGGACCGGAAGGTTCCGGGGGTTTTTGTTTCTCTTTTCTTGAGCTTGCTGCACAAGCAGCCATTTCGGGTGGGAGGCCGCTTGAAAATGCTCCCTGCAGCGGTTGGGTAACTCAGAAGAAAGCCCCCGGAACCTCGCGGCGCCGGGGGCTTTTCAATAGTCAGACTGCCAGCCGGATTACTCCGCAGCAGCCTTGGACTTTGCGGGCTGCTCCAGCGCCACGACCTGGCGGCCGTCGAAGGCGAGGGCGATCTCGCCGCGCTTGAGCTTCAGGGCCATCTCGCCGAACATTTCGCGGCGCCAGCCTTCCAGCGCGGGCACATCGGCCTGATCATCGGCGGCGATCTGCTCCAGATCTTCGACCGTCGCGATCACCTTGGCGGCAACGCCCTGCTGTTCGCTGACGAGCTTCAGCAGCACCTTCAGAAGGTCCACCGCGGCGGCAGAGCCATCGGGCGCCTGACGGCCCTTTGGCAGCTTCGGCAGCTTCTCCTTGGGCAGGCTCATGGCGGCGTTGACGGCCTTGAGGATGTCCTCGGCCTGTTTGGAGCGTTCGAAGCCGCGCGGGATGGTGCGCAGGCGGCTGAGGGCGTCCGCATTGACCGGCTGCTGGGCGGCAATCTCGTAGATGGCATCATCCTTGAGCACGCGGGAACGCGGCACGTCGCGGGACTGGGCCTCGCGCTCGCGCCAAGCGGCCACTTCCATCAGCACGGCGAGTTCGATGGGCTTGCGCACGCGCATCTTCAGGCGCTGCCAGGCGTCTTCCGGCTCGGTGCGGTAGGTGCCCTCCGACAGCAGCACCTGCATTTCGTCGCCCACCCAGCTGATGCGGTTCTGTTCGGCAAGGTTGGCCTTGAGGAACAGATAGACGTCGCGCAGGTAGGTGACGTCTGCCAGTGCATATTCCAGCTGCTTCTGCGTCAGGGGCCTGCGGGCCCAGTCGGTGAAGCGGGACGACTTGTCGATGCGCGCACCGGTAATGCGTTGCACCAGCTGGTCATAGGAGACCGAGTCGCCAAAGCCGCAGACCATTGCCGCGACCTGAGTGTCGAAAAGGGGCGTCGGGATCAGGCCGCCGAGATGATAGACGATCTCGATATCCTGCCGGGCGGCATGGAAGACCTTGATGACGGACTGATCGCGCATCAGCTCGAAGAAGGGCGCAAGGTCAAGCCCGGTGGCCAGTGCGTCGACGATGAAGGCGTCATCCGGGCCAGCCAGCTGGATAACGCAGAGCTTCGGCCAGAATGTCGTCTCGCGCAGGAATTCCGTGTCCACAGTCACGTAATCATGGGCGGCAAGGCGCTTGCAGGCGTCGGCGAGGTCAGATGTGGTCGTGATCAGATTCATGGTAACTCTGGTCTATACCGCAGACTTGCCATCTTGTCGCCATGAAACCGTCAGCCTCTTGTAATGTGCGCCAGCGAGGTTGCATGAGGGAAACACCTGCGCAAAGCTCAGGTTCCGGAGGACAGCTTCATGCGCAGGATTCTCATCGTCAACAGCAAGGGCGGCTGTGGCAAGACCACGTTTGCCACCACGCTTGCGGCTGCCTTCGCCGTGCGGGGTGAGCGGGTGTTTCTCGCTGATGCCGACCGGCAGCGCTCGTCGCTGGGCTGGCTGAAGCGGCGGCCGCAAGGCCTGCCGGTGATCCATGGGCTCGACTGGAGCAAGGGAGAGCATGACATGCCGTCCTTCAGCCAGGGGTTCATCTTCATCGATGGCCCCGGCGGCCTGCGCGGTGAGCGGGCAAAGGATCTTGTGGCGGAGGCCGATGACATTGTCGTGCCGCTGATGCCGTCGGCCTTCGACTGGGACGCGACTGCAGCGTTCCTGAAACGGCTCGCGGAGATGAAACGCATCCGCAAGGGAAAGGCGGAAATTCTCGTCGTGGCCAACCGGGTCCGCCGCAGCCGCGCTGATCAAATCCTCTTGCAACAACAGGCGCAGGAAGCGGGCTATCCGTTGCTGACCGAAATTGCCGACCGGGTGATCTATGCCCGCCATGCTGCGAGCGGAACCAGCGTCTTCGATCCTCCGGCGGCTCCGGCTGACGTTCTGGCGCAATGGCATCCGCTCATTCAGGCGCTGGATTGAAACGGGGTTTGTGCCGTTTCCGGCGCTGACGTCTTTATGGCTTCCAGGCTCCATCACGCCGCAGTATGAGCCGGAGATGTGTTGAGCCTTGCCACTCAATCCCAGCGTCACCCCGGACGAAGCGAAGCGCGAGCCGGGGCGACGCCGTGAGGATACACTCCCTCACGGCTTTTCCTTTGCACTTCCCGATCCCGCCAGCTTGGCGAAGAAGGCGGAGGTGCGCAGGAGGGAGCGGAAGCGGCTGCGGCGGCCTCCGGCCGGAACACTTTCGCGCTGCATCATCCGCATCACCGTGTAGACCATGAACAGCCCTTGCACGGCGGCGGTGTACCAGAAGAGGGAATGCGGCCCGTAACGGCCCATCAGCATGGAGGCAAAGAGCGGCCCGGCAATGGCCCCGACTGACCAGAAGAACAGGGTTCCGGCCGAGACAAGCGCATGCTGGCCGGGGGCTGCGTGGTCATTGGCATGGGCCGAGCACAGGGAATAGAGCGGCATGGCGAAGGCGCCGAAGGCGAAGATGCCCAGATAGTTGAGCCAGACACTTTCGCCCGCCACCTGCGCCAGGAAAATGCCGGAGACGAAGGAGCCGAAAGTGGCGATGAGGATGATCAGCCGCCGGTCCAGCTTGTCCGAATAATGCCCCAGCGGATATTGCAGCACCACACCGGCAAAGATACCCGCGCTCATGAAGGTGGCGATGGAGGTGACCGTCATGCCGATGCCGTCCGCATAGACGGGGCCAAGCGAGCGGAAGCTGGCGTTGGTAAAGCCCACGACGATGCAGCCGATGGTCGCCAGCGGCGAGACACGCCACAGCACCCGCACATCGAAACGCACATGTTCGGGCACCGCCGGGCTGGTGCGGTCGGTAAGGGAGATCGGCACCAGCGAGAGCGTCAGCGTCATGGCGATGATGACGAACAGCTCGAAACCGCTGACGCCGACCGCCGGGATGATGTACTGGCCCAAGGTTACCGCGCCCAGATCGACAAAGCGGTAGATGGAAAGCGTGCGGGCGCGGTTGGCATTGGTGACGCGCGCATTGAGCCAGCTTTCCACCACGGCAAACAGTCCGGCGATGCACAGGCCCTGAACGAGGCGCATCAGGAACCAGGGCAGGGGGGCAATATAGAGCAGCATCAGCATGGAGGCGGCGGCGGCAATCGCGGCCAGGGCGCAGAAGGCGCGGATGTGGCCGATGGCCCGGATGATCCGGGTGATGTAGATGCAGCCGATGGCAAAGCCGATATTGTAGCCCGTGCCGATGACGCCGATGGTCTGCGGCGAAAAGCCTTCCTCCAGCGCGCGCAGCGAGATGAAGGTTCCCTGCAGCCCGTTGCCGCCGATGAGAATGCCGGCGGTGGCAAGCAGGGGAATGAGCGGGCGGATCGTTGACATCGGTTTCTCTGGAAGGCGCGTTGCGATTGCGGACCGGCGCTTTGCTGTTGCGCTCTTGGACCTGGTCAGTTCTGTGTGCGGCGGTGCCTGGCCCCCGACTCAAAGGCCGCAGGCCGCCTGCAATTCCCTTGTATCCCGTTGTACTCTGCGTTTGCCGGTGAAAACAGTTCACGAGGTGAATGGACACTTCACGGAAAGTGATCGGTCGGCGCGCAAGGCCGTGGCGCGGCATGCCCCGGAAGGGCTGGAACGGGGGAGGAAACCCGCCTGCGTCTTGACTTTGGCGGCACAACGTGGCTTGTCGCTCGCACGATTGCGTGCCCTTTTGCGGGGCGCGCCCCTTGTTCATTGCCGAGATTGTCGAGGACTGCATGCACCGCTACCGGAGCCACACTTGCGGCCAATTGCGCGCGAGCCACGTTGGGGAAACCGTTCGCCTGTCGGGCTGGGTTCACCGCGTGCGCGATCATGGCGGGCTTCTTTTCATCGACCTGCGTGACCATTACGGCATCACCCAGTGCGTGGTTGACCCGGACAGCGCCGCCTTCAAGCTGGCGGAAACCGTCCGCTCCGAATGGTGCATCCGCATCGACGGCGAGGTGAAGGCCCGCACGGCAGAGACCGTGAACACTGGCCTGCCGACCGGCGAGATCGAGCTGTTCATCCGCGACATGGAAGTGCTGGGCGCTGCCAAGGAACTGCCGCTGCCGGTGTTCGGCGAGCAGGAGTATCCGGAAGACGTCCGCCTGACATACCGCTTCCTCGACCTGCGCCGCGACACGCTGCACAAGAACATCGTCAAGCGCACCCAGATCATCGCCGCCATGCGCCGCGAGATGACCAAGGGCGGCTTTACCGAATATTCGACGCCGATCCTGACCGCCTCCTCGCCGGAAGGTGCACGTGACTTCCTGGTGCCGAGCCGTATCCATCCGGGCACCTTCTACGCGCTGCCCCAGGCGCCGCAGCAGTACAAGCAGCTGCTGATGATGGCGGGCTTCGACCGCTATTTCCAGATCGCCCCCTGCTTCCGCGACGAGGACCCGCGCGCCGACCGTCTGCCGGGCGAGTTCTACCAGCTCGACCTGGAGATGAGCTTCGTCACGCAGGAAGACGTGTGGACCACCATGGAACCGGTGATCCGCGGCATCTTCGAGGAATTTGCCGAAGGCAAGCCGGTGACGCAGACCTTCCGCCGCATCGCCTATGACGATTCGATCCGCATGTTCGGCTCCGACAAGCCGGATCTGCGCAACCCGATCGTCATGCAGGAGGTGTCCGATCACTTCCGCGGTTCGGGCTTCAAGATCTTCGCCCGCATGCTGGAAGACGAGCGCAACCAGGTCTGGGCCATTCCGGCCAAGACCGGCGGCAGCCGCGCCTTCTGTGACCGGATGAACTCCTGGGCGCAGGGGCAGGGCCAGCCGGGCCTCGGCTACATTTTCTGGCGCAAGGAAGGCGATGTGCTGGAAGGTGCTGGCCCCATTGCCAAGAACATCGGCGAGGAGCGCACCGAAGCGATCCGCCAGCAGCTCGGCCTTGAAGATGGCGACGCCGCCTTCTTCGTCGCGGGTGATCCGGCGAAGTTCTACAAGTTTGCCGGCGAAGCACGCACCCGCGCAGGCGAGGATCTGAACCTCGTCGACCGTGACCGGTTCGAGCTGTGCTGGATTGTCGACTTCCCGTTCTATGAGTGGAACGAGGACGAGAAGAAGCTCGACTTCGCCCACAATCCCTTCTCGATGCCGCAGGGCGGCATGGAGGCGCTGGAGAACCAGGACCCGCTGACCATCAAGGCCTATCAGTATGACATGGTCTGCAATGGCTTCGAGATTGCGTCCGGTTCGATCCGTAACCAGTCGCCGGAGCTGATGGTCAAGGCCTTCGAGAAGGTGGGCCTCAGCGCCTCAGACGTGGAAGAGCGCTTCGGCGGCCTCTACCGCGCCTTCCAGTATGGCGCACCGCCGCATGGCGGCATGGCTGCTGGCGTGGACCGCATCATCATGCTGCTGGTCGGGGCAAAGAACCTGCGCGAAGTGTCGCTGTTCCCGATGAACCAGCAGGCGCAGGATCTTCTGATGGGCGCGCCGACGCCGCCCAGCAACGAACAGCTGCGGGAGCTGCATCTGCGGCTTAACCTCCCGGCCAAGTGATCTGATGCTGCGCCCGCCCAAAAGCGGGCGCAGCCGTATTATCCGGCGGTGATCTTTGCGCTCAGAGCGCGGACCGCTGCAGACCAGAGGCGTGAAACGTGAGCGTCAAGACCTGGTTTCAGGACCCGGACGGCACCTATGAGGTGATCCGGCGTCTCGTTTCCGAAAATGCCCGCGCCCATGTGCCGGGCTATCTCCTGTCCTTCCTGTTCATGGGCCTCGTGGCCGGTTCGACCGCAGCCAGCGCCTGGATCATGCGCGACGTGATCAACGAGGTCTTCGTCAACCGCGACCAGTCCATGGTCCGGCTGATTGCCTTTACGGTGATGGCCATCTTCGCGGTGAAGGGGATCTCGACCTACGGCCAGCAGGTGACGATGAGCCGGATCGGCAATGCCATCGTAGCCGATTGCCAGCGCCGCCTGTTCCGCACCATCACCCGGCAGGACATGGCCTTCTTCGACCGCACGCCGCTGGGTGATCTGGCGACGCGGCTTTCACACAATGCGCAAGCCGCCCGCAGCGTGCTGGACATGGTGGTGCTGTCGCTCGGACGCGATCTGTTGAGCGTTGTCGGGCTCGTCGCCGTCATGGTCATTCAGGACCCCGGCCTCAGCGCCATTGCGCTGCTGATCATGCCGCCTGCCGTCTTCGGTGTGTCACTGCTGGTGCGCCGGGTGCGCAAGCACGCCAAATCCCAGTTTGTTTCCACCACCAAGATCGTCTCCGCCGTGCAGGAAACCGCGATCGGCGTGCGGGTGGTCAAGGCCTTCCGCGTCGAGGAGCGGATGCGCGCCGAGATGGACAAGGCCATCACCGATGTGGAGCGCCGGGCCAACCGCATTGCGGCGCTGACGGCCCGCACCTCGCCGTTGATGGAATCTCTCGGCGGTTTCGCCATTGCGCTGGTCATTCTCTATGGCGGCTTCAGCGTCATCGAACAGGGCAAGGATCCGGGAGGGTTTTTCTCCTTCATCACCGCGCTGCTGCTCGCCTATGAACCGGTGAAACGCCTCGCCCGCCTGCATGTGAACCTCAGCTCCAATCTGGTCGGCGTGCGCCTCATGTTCGAGATGCTGGACCGCCCGCCCGCCTTCGAGGATGCGCCGGATGCCGTTGAGCTGAAGACCGGCAAGGGCGAGGTCCGGTTTGAGGGCGTGCATTTCACCTATGGCGACAAGCCGGTTCTGGCCGGGCTCGACCTGGTGGCGCAGGCTGGCAAGGTAACGGCGCTGGTCGGCTCTTCGGGAGCCGGCAAGTCCACCACCTTCTCGCTGCTGGAACGGTTCTACGACATTCATACGGGGCGCATTCTCATCGACGGACAGGACATCCGGCAGGTGACACTTGCCTCCCTGCGCGACCAGATCGCGCTGGTGACGCAGGACACCTTCCTCTTCGATCTCTCCATCCGCGACAACATCGCTCTTGGCCGCCCCGGCGCCGGGGATGCGGATATCATCCGTGCGGCGGTGGATGCCAATGCGCATGAGTTCATCGAGGCGATGGAGCAGGGCTATGACACGCTGGTGGGCGAGGGCGGGGGGCGGCTCTCCGGCGGCCAGCGCCAGCGCATCGCCATCGCCCGTGCCATGCTGCGCAATGCGCCGATCCTGCTGCTGGACGAGGCGACCTCGGCGCTGGATGCAGAATCGGAAGCCAAGGTGCAGGGTGCGCTGAAGCGGCTGATGCAGGGCCGCACCACACTCGTCATCGCCCACCGGCTTTCCACCGTCCGTGATGCGGATTGCATCGCCGTGTTCGACCGGGGCCGCGTGGTGGAAACCGGCACGCATGAAGCGCTTCTGGCCCATGATGGCGTCTACCGGCGGCTTTACGATCTGCAGTTCCGCGACACGGCGAAGGGGTGACGCGGGCTTCTTTCAAGGAGTCTGCCTTGGCTGGAACTGACATGACGCGGCCGGAAAACAGAAACGCCGGGCAGAGGGATCTGCCCGGCATTCTTGTTTGCTGTGTCAGCTGTGCTGTTCCCGGTGCGTGAGGCGCGCCGGGAACGGGGGTTACTTGGCCGTGGCGCTTGCGCCCAGCAGATCCGGCAGGGTCTGCGGAGCGGTGGCGCCTGCACCCAGAAGCTGCGTGACCGGGACCGGTGCCTTCGGCGCCATTTCGATCACGATGTTCTTCGGGTCGGCGGCAAAGGTGCGGGCAGCCTCCAGCAGTTCCTCGCCGAAGCGGGTGCCGGTGAGCGGACCCATGTCCTGCGCCATCGCATCGACGAGGCCGGCGGCGAGCTCTTCCTGGGTGAGGCCCGCCTCGTCCGCCTGAACGCCGATGAAGGCCGACAGGACAGCGAGATTTTCAGCTTCGATACGGCCAGACTTGATGCTGGCGGTTGCCAGGGCCAGCTGCGCCAGTTCCGGGTTCTCGAAGATGTCCTTCGGGATACCGCCGATGGTGAAGGTCATGTGGATCCTGCCGCCGTCCTTCATCTCAAGGCTCAGGTCCTTGAGCGTCAGGTCACCTGTTGCTTCATCCCAGTTCATTTCGAAGTTCTGGTCGATGACCACTTCGGTGATGTTGAGGCGCGCGGCCAGGTCCTGGAACTGCGGGTCGGGCACAATCGCCGCCGGGAAGCGCAGGCCCTTGATGACAAGGCCAGCCTCGGTCGGGATGCGGTTGATGTGGCCCTTCTCGGTCTGGCGGTAGGTGTCCAGAGCGATCTCCTGATCGCCGATGGCGGCCGCCTTGACCGAAACGCCCAGAACCTCGGCCAGACCGATGATCGGGCGGGCATCGAGAATGTCTTGCACGGAGGGCTCCATGCCGCTCATGCTGGCAATGGAGATCCGCACGAGGGAGTCCATCAGCGGGAAGTCGATCTCGCCCACCGCGATGCGGCCAAGGTTGATCTCGACCTTTTCCTGCGGCTTCGTCACATCGACCTTGAGGCCGTCGAAGGCAACAATGCCGAGGCCGTTGCTGCTGATGTCCTTCATCTCGAACTTGTCGAGACCGCCGCTCACGTCCGGAGCGGTGAAGCTGACACCATTGACGGCCATGCCGTCGGCCTTGAAGAACTGCAGCGAGGCGAGGGCGGCCTTGCCGGCCTCATCGCTGTCAACGGCATCTTCATCCAGCACCAGCTGGTCAAGATAAGGCCAAAGGGGAAGGGTTTCCGCCTTGGTGATGCTCATGGGATCAGCGGTGAGGCTGTCGATCTTGACGTCGACGCTGGCGACGTTGACGGTGATCTCTTCAACGGTCTGGCTGCCCATGATGGTCAAGCGGCTCGGGTCGGAGCCCTGGCCGATCAGGGTCAGCAGCGGCATGAAGTCGATGTCCTTCACCACCTGCTTGCCGATCGTCATGGTCATCTCGGCCATCTGGCCGCCGGGTTCCAGGGGCATGAAGTCCTGGGTCTGGACCGTCTTGCCGACCGAATATTCATCGATCCGGAAGTCCTTGTACCCGGTCATCGCATAGTCTTCGTAGACGGTCTTCTGGTTCATGCCGTCCGGGCCGGTCATCTCCAGTGTCATCGTCTCGATGTGATAGCGGTCACCCTTGCCGTCCAGCAGCGTGCGGGCAATGTCGAAGTAACGGGTCACCGGGCGCTGCGGATCTTCCGGCACATCGGGGATGCGGCTCCAGGCCATGCCTTCGGCCACATAGCCGGTCTGGCTGAGGATGATCCTCACCGGTTCGGCAGGCTTTGCCTCCGGTGCGGCGGCCTCGGGAACCTCGGCGCTTTCCTGCGTTTCGCCAGCTTCGCCTTCGGCCGGTGCGTCTGCGGTCTCGTCTTCGGGACCGGGGATTTCCAGCTTGGTCTGGCCGGTGCTGGCCGTGTCAAAATACTTGCCGGGGATTTCAACGTCTGCCTGGGCTGTTCCCGGCACGGAAATCCTGGCGGCCTCGTAGCCCTTGTCCGTCTCGGTCAGGCCCTCGAAGGAAACAGCATCGATGCCAAGTTTCACGTCCACCTTGTCCTCGCCGCCGGGTAGCGGAATGGCGAACTCGATCTTGACGCCATGGATGGTGACGTCATTCTCGGTTGCACCGTCTTCGGCGCGTTCATAGCTGGCAACGGAAGCCCCCATGCTGGTGAAATCCGCCATCCAGCGGTCCACCAGCACGCTGGCCTGGTTGGCAAAAGCGTGCGAGGGCAGCGACATGACCAGCACCACCGTGGCGGTGCGGGCGCTGAAGCGGGTGAAGATCGGGTTCGGCAACAAGGCTTGGCCTCCTTTTGTGAAAATGCAAAGCGCGGCAGTTCAGTCAAACCGCCGCGCTGGCTGGTTCTGAATTCAGGCGTCCGGTCTATGGTTCCGTTGATGGGAAACCATCGCCGGATGCGGGACCGTCAAACGGCGCTTATTTCTTGTTGGCCGTTACGTCGATCCCGAGGATCTGCGGCAGGCCCTGCGGCGCCATGACGGCCGTTCCGAAGATCTGCGCGATGGAGACAGGTGCAGATGGCTTTGCATCAGCCTGCAGCGACACCGGGTTGTCCAGGAACTCGGCAGCAGCGGTTGCCACCTTGGCCTGGAACTCCGGGTTCTGGAGCAGGGCAAGCATCATCGGCAGGCCGGTCTTGAGCTGGCTTACGACTGCGGCGCGGTCCGAACCGGCGGTCTTGGCCTGCTGGTCCAGCAGACGGTCGACGATGGAGCCGTTGTCGAAGCGCAGGCGCATGGAGTTGACCGTCAGCCCCTGGAGAATGGCCATGGCTTCTTCGCTGTTGTCCTTGGCGGCAGACAGCTTTTCGGCCACTTCCTTGGTGAAACCGCCGATCTGGACAGCGAGGGAAATACCGCCCATGTCGGCGGCAGTGATGTCCAGCTTCTGCAGGTCCAGAACCCCGGTCACCGGGTCCCACTTGAAGTCGGTCGAAAGGTCAGCGGTGACGGTCTCGTAACCCAGATCGGTCAGCTGCTTTGCCGAGGAGGCATCCATTTCCGATACGGCCATGGTCAGGCCGGAAAGGGTCAGTTCGCCCGAGGTCGGCAGGTTGTCTTCGCGGCTGTTGATGGCGGCATAGGCCGATTCCAGGCGCGCCTTGGTGCTGTCGCCTTCCGTAATCTCGATGCCTTCGGCCTCGATGCTCTTGTAATCGGCCACATCCTCGAAGGACTTGGAGCCGTCGGCCGGGGGCAGGACCACCTCGCTGGCGACGAAAGAGGCCACCGACACGGCCGTGCCCGTCTTGTCTTCCAGATAGGCTTCCTCGAAGGCGAGGCCGTCCAGGGTCATGGTGCCGTCAGCCTGCACCACACCGTTGGTCAGCGTGATGATGCCGATGGAGCCCGTGCCGTCATCCGGCGTCTTGCCTTCGAGGGCGACGTCTTCAATGGTGACCTCGCTGCCATCCTCAGACACGCCGCCGACCGACAGAACCTTCACTTCCCCGGCTTCAAGACGGGTCAGGAAGGCGTCGGCAATGTCATTGCCGGTCGCTTCGAAGGCCAGTGCGCCGTGGGCCAGCACCAGGGTCATGACAGAAGCGCTGACACCGCGCATCAGAAAGGATCGCATTTGAAGCTCCAGATTGAGAACTGAAATCTAAACCGCCGGAACCATGTCCCAACCTTGCCATCCGGGTCCGTGACTTGCGTCACACACAGGTCTTTGGCCGGAACATGACCGTCCGTAAGGCAGGTTAAACTACTCCGGCATAACGGCTTTGTGAAATGATCTGTCAAAGGGGGCGATTTCACGGCGCTTTGCAGCCGCAGGCTCATACTTTTTGCCGGTGTGTGGAGGCCTTGCGCGCCTGCACAAATGCTTTGGCATTGTTTCCGCGTGAGCTAGAGTGCCGCTGATGGGCCGCACAGACGAGGTCTGCTGCGGCAAAAATCAGGGAACGGGGTGAAGGGTTTGCACATGAGGCAAGGCCTGATTCCCCGGCTGCCCCCGCAACTGTAAACGGCGAGCGACGCCCCGATGCCACTGGCCTGAAGGCTGGGAAGGTAGGCGAAGCGGTGAACCGTGAGCCAGGATACCTGTCCATCACATGACCGGGCGCAAAGCCCTACCCAGTCCCATGCGCGGCGGGCGCAGAAAGGAACGAGCATGCATATCGAGGAAGGCGTCGTTGAAGGCGCAAAAATCATCCTGAGTTACGGCACGGCGGCAGCAGCTTTCGGGCTTGCGGCAAAACTCGCCGTTGACGATCTGCGGACCAATGGCGGCGCCATTCCGCTTCTTCTGCGCAGCATCATGACGACTGCGCTGGTGTTCTGCTTCTTCGAGGTGCTGCCGCATCACCCCGTGGGTGTGTCCGAGGTGCATCTGATTCTCGGCTCGACCCTGCTGCTGCTGTTCGGGGCAGGGGCTGCCGCCATCGGTCTGGCGGCGGGGCTGCTGATGCAAGGGCTGTTCTTTGCGCCCTTCGACCTGCCGCAATACGGCATGAATGTCACCACGCTGCTGGTGCCGCTCTTTGGCATCAGCCTGCTGGCGAAGCGAATCATTGCGCCGTCGACGCCTTATGTGGACCTGAAATATTCGCAGGTGCTGGCGCTTTCCACCGCCTATCAGGGCGGCATCGTCGCCTGGGTGGCCTTCTGGGCCATCTATGGCCATGGCTTCTCTGCGGAGAACCTGGCGGACGTAGCCAGCTTCGGTGCGGCCTACATGACCGTGATCATTCTGGAGCCGCTGGTGGATCTTGGCGTGCTGGCCGGTGCAAAAGCCTTGAAGCAGCTGAGCCGCAGCCCGCTGTTCAATTCAAGGCTTCATGTAGCGGGCTGAACCTTTGGCATGAGAAAGAGGCCGGGGAACTCCCGGCCTCCATGCACATGATCTGATCAAAAAGGATCGATGCCGATGCGGCCCAGCTTGTCCTGGGTCCAGCCGTCGCCCTTGCAGCCCTTGTAGGCGCCGCCGGAGGCGTAATCGAGCAGCTCGTCCGGCAGTTCATCGGCTTCGATGCGGCGCGGCAGCACCAGCACGATCTCTCCGGCGGCCTCTTCCAGAACGCGGATCGCAAGGCTGGGCACCGGATCCGTGCCGAGCAGATCCACGAGCGCTGCGTGCGGATCGCTCAGAAGCGCAGCGCGGAAGGCCGTGTCAGACTGTGCCTTACTGCGCAGTTCGGCTTCCAGCAGGGCGCGGGCTTTCTCGAACGGATAGGCGATGATCTCGCTCATGGTCGTCTCCTTGATTACCAGAGGCCGCGGCCCTCGATCGGTTTGAAGAACCCGATATCCCGCAGGCATTTGTCGAGGCTGCCGCCCGAGGCATAATCGAGCAGTTCATCCGGCAGCTCGTCTTCGGCGATGGAGCGCGGCAGCACGAGAAGCACCTCACCGGCCTGTTCCTCGACGACGCTGATCTTCATCGACGGGATCGGATCATTGCCGAACATCTCGCGGATGGCGGCATGCGGGTTGCTCTTCAGCAGCTCGCGGAAGGCAGTATCTGAGGTTGCCCTGGCAACGAGCGCGGCTTCAATGTGCGCACGTGCACCGGCAACGGCTTCGATCATGGACGTCATCTGAATATCCTTTCTGATCAAGTGATGAGTGGTTACTTCTTCTTGTCGAACCGGCCGAAGAGCCAGTCGTTCTTGAACTGGTTCCAGCATTCCTGCGCATTGCCGCCAGCGGCATAGTCGAGGATTTCGTCAGGCAGTTCGTCCTGGGCGATCGCACGGGGCAGGACGAGGGTGACCTCGCCGGCCTGTTCCTCGATGAGGCGGATCTTGAGCGAGGGGATCGGGTCCACGCCAAGCAGCTGCTTCAGGGCAGCGCGCGGATCGCTCAGCAGCAGGGTGCGGAAGGCGGCATCTTCGCCAGCCTTCGCCAGCAGCGCTTCCTCGACATGCTGACGGACGCGAGCCATCGGGTCTGTTGAACTGATCATGTGAATGGCCTTTTCCGTTTTGCTTGCTGCTTGTGGCGGCCAGCGCCGCCGCAAAATCCAAGCATTGACCTTTGAAATATCGTATTGTTCTGCCGTTGATCTGCGGGCTTCGCAGAGACTCCGGGAGGTGAAAAGCAACTCTGGAAAATCGAGCCGCGCATTACTCGGTGCATGCCCGCTTTCTGATGTTTCTTTTCTATTGCATGGCTGGCAGCTTCTGGTGATTGGACCTGAAAAATTCCAAATCACGCCCGAGCGGGCATTGGGGCAGCTCTGCCGCAATCATGGCCTCGACAAGTGCCGCCGGAATGGAGGACGATTGCAAGACCCGCGAGGCCGCGCAAAGGATCAGGAGCCGCCGAACCATCATGCAGACCGGCATTACAACGCTTTCCGCCGTCCAGCTGTCCGCTGCCATCCATCAACGGCAGATCTCCTGTGTCTCCGTGATGGAGGACTATCTGGAGCGGATCGGGCGGATCAATCCGCTGATCAACGCGCTCATTTATCTGCGCCCTGCAAGGGAATTGCTGGAAGAGGCGCGCCTGTGCGACCGGGAGCTGGCGGATGGGCATTCGCGCGGCTGGATGCACGGGATGCCGCAGGCGGTGAAGGATCTGGCGGAGGTCAAGGGCCTGCCGTGCTCCTGGGGTTCACCGCTGTTCCCCGGCTATGTGTCCCCGGCTGATTCCATTCACGTGGCGCGGGTGCGGGCGGCAGGGGCCATCTTCATCGGCAAGACCAACACGCCGGAATTCGGCCTTGGCTCCCACACCCGCAATCCGGTTCATGGGGCGACCCGCAATCCGCATGATCCGGTACGCAGTGCCGGTGGCTCCAGCGGCGGCGCGGCTGCGGCACTGGCTGCAAGGCTGCTGCCCGTGGCCGATGGCTCGGACATGATGGGCTCGCTGCGCAATCCGGCCGGGTTCAACAATGTCTACGGCTTCCGCCCCAGCTTTGGCCGGGTGCCGAACGGCAAGAGCCCGGATCTGTTTTTCAGCCAGCTTGGAATCAACGGCCCCATGGGGCGCACGGTGGCCGACATGGCCCGGCTTCTGGAAACGCAGGCCGGATATGATCCGGTTGACCCGCTGTCGCTTGCCGATGAAGACCTGAGCTTGCGCGGAGCTGCCAATCTCACGGGCCGAAAGGTGGCCTGGCTGGGGGATCTGGGCGGCTATCTGCCGTTTGAACCGGGCGTGCTGGAGGTCTGCCGCAAGGCGCTGGACGTGCTGTCTGCGATGGGCTGCGAGGTGGTGGAGGTGACGCCGCCGTTCGACTTTGCAAAGCTGTGGGACTGCTGGCTGACCTTGCGCAGCTTCTCCGTCGCCCATGGCCTGCGCGGGTTCTACGACAAGCCGGAGGCTCGGGCGAAACTGAATGCGCAGATGCATTACGAGTTCGAGCTGGCCCTGGGCAAGAGCGCGGAAGACATTCACACCGCCTCCGTGGTGCGCACCAGCTGGCACGCGGCGATGCGGCGCATGTTCGAGACCTACGACTTCCTGATCCTGCCGTCAGCGCAGGTGTTTCCCTTCGATGTCAATCTGCCCTGGCCCAGTGAGATCGGAGGGCGGACGATGGACACCTATCACCGCTGGATGGAAGTGGTCATCGGCCCGACGCTGGCAGGCCTTCCCGTGGCTGCCGTTCCCGCCGGTTTTGGGGCGGGCGGATTGCCGGCCGGCGTTCAGCTCATCGGTCCGCCGAGGGCGGACCGGCAGACGCTGGAATTTGCGCTGGCCTATGAGGAAGCGGCAGGCATCGGGACGGGCGGGCTGGAGTTGTGACGATTACCAGCGCGGCGCGGCGAGGCGGCCTTCGGCATCCTCAGCCGCAGCGCGGCAGACGGCCTTGCCGTCTTCCAGCTGCACCTGACCGGAGGCAACCAGCGCCAGTGCCTGCGGATAGATCTGGTGCTCGACGGTCAGCACCCTTGCCCCCAGCGCTTCGGGCGTGTCGCCGGACAGCACGGGCACGGCGCCCTGTGCAATGATCGCGCCTTCATCCATGCCGGGCGAGACGAAATGTACCGTCGCGCCATGCAGCCGCACGCCCGCTTCCAGAGCGCGCTCATGGGTGTGCAGGCCCTTGAAGGAGGGCAGCAGGGCAGGGTGGATGTTGATCATCCGCCCGTTCCAGCGCTCCACGAACCAGGGCGTCATCAGCCGCATGAAGCCCGCAAGCACCACCAGTTCGATGCCCTCCACCACAAGCATGGCGTCCAGCTCGCGCTCAAAGGCTTCCCGGTCGCGGCCATAGGTCTTGTGATCGAGAAGCCTGGCGGGAATACCGAAGCTCTCCGCCCGGGCAATGCCGCCCGCATCCGGACGGTTCGAGACAACGAGGACAATCTCCGCCGGATAGGCAGGGTCCTTCGCAGCCTCGATCAGGGACAGCATGTTGCTGCCCCGGCCTGAAATCAGAACGGCGGTGCGCTTGCGGCTCACGGTCATGCGAAGATGCTGAGGTGATTGTCGAAGATGACTTCGCTTTCGCCTTCGGCCCCAGCTTCCATGCGGCCGATGATGGCAACGGTCTCGCCTTCGGCTTCAAGGGCTGCCTTCACGGCTTCCACGCTGTCAGCGGCAACGACCACGACCATGCCCGCGCCGCAGTTGAAGGTGCGCAGCATTTCCTTTTCGGCGACGTTGCCGGTCGCGGCGAGCCAGCCGAAGACCGGTGGAACGGAAACGGCGGCCAGATCGATGCGCGCATTGGTGCCCTTTGGCAGCACGCGCGGCAGGTTTTCCGGCAGGCCGCCGCCGGTGATATGCGCCAGCGCCTTGATGCCGGAGGTGGCCTTGAGCGCGGCCAGCAGCGGCTTCACATAGATGCGCGTCGGCGTCATCAGGGCTTCGCCCAGCTTGCGGCCATCCGCGAAGGGGGCGGCGTCCTCATAGGTGAGGCCGGAGACTTCGACGATCTTGCGCACCAGCGAATAGCCGTTGGAATGGACGCCGGAGGAGGCGAGGGCAAGCAGCACGTCGCCTTCCTGCACATCGGCACGCGGCAGCAGGCCATCGCGCTCGACAGCGCCGACGGCGAAACCGGCAAGGTCATAGTCGCCCTTGCCATACATGCCCGGCATTTCCGCCGTTTCGCCGCCGATCAGCGCGCAGCCGGCGATCTTGCAGCCCTCGGCAATGCCGCCGACGACGGCGGTTGCCGTGTCCACATCCAGCGCCCCGGTGGCGTAATAGTCGAGAAAGAACAGCGGCTCGGCGCCCTGAACGACCAGATCGTTGACGCACATGGCAACGAGATCGATGCCCACCGTGTCGTGGCAGCCGGTGTCGATGGCGACCTTCAGCTTGGTGCCGACGCCGTCATTGGCGGCAACCAGCAGCGGATCGGAGAAGCCTGCAGCCTTCAGGTCGAAGATGCCGCCGAAGCCGCCGATGGCGCTGTCCGCGCCGGAGCGGGCGGTGGCCTTGACCAGCGGCGCGATGCGCTTGACCAGAGCGTTGCCTGCGTCAATATCGACGCCTGACTGGGAATAGGTGAGGCCGTTCTTCCCCTGGCTGTCCTGCGCGCTCATGGGTCAAGTCTCCGTGCCGGTTGCGGTTTGCCAGCGCAATGCCCGATTTTCGGCCGCCTTGCAACGGCTGAGAGGGTGCACATCACGAAAAACCGCCGATTGCGCCCGCATGAGCCGTGGACGGCGGCGGCCAAGGGAGCAGGCGGGCAGCTTCCGGCTTGACCTTGCGGCCTGAAACTGCCCCTATCGCGCTCATATGCCCTGTGTTGCGGTGCATAACGGAGTTGCTTCATGACGTTACGCCGGCAGGTCCAGTTCTGGCTTCTGTCTCTCGCGGCCTTCATCCTGTTCATGATGGTCTTCAGCGCGGTTCTGCTGCCCTTCGTGGCCGGCATGGCATTGGCCTATCTGCTGGATCCGGTGGCAGACTGGTTCGAGCGCCGGGGCTTCAGCCGGCTTGCCGCCACGCTGATGATCCTGCTGCTGTTCGTCATTCTTCTCATCGTGGTTCTGGTGCTGCTCGTGCCGGTTCTGGGCAACCAGATGCTGGGATTTGTCGACCGGCTTCCCTCGCTGGTTCGCTCGTTGCAGGACCTCCTGACCGAGCAACTGGGCGACCGCCTCACCAAGTTCAGCGGCCTGAAGGTCGAGGACATGCAGTCGTCCCTTGGCGACATCATGGGCAAGGCCGCAACATGGATCGGCGGCGTACTGAAATCGGTCTGGAGCGGCGGACAGGCGCTGATGTCGATCCTGTCGCTCTTCGTGGTGACGCCTGTGGTTGCCTTCTACATGCTGCTCGACTGGGACCACATGATCGCCAAGATCGATAGCTGGACCCCGCGCGAATACGTCGCCAATGTTCGCCGCCTCGCCGCCGACATCAATACGGTGACGGCCGGTTTCGTGCGCGGGCAAGGCACGCTCTGTCTCATCCTTGGCGTCTTCTATGCTACCGGCCTGACGCTGGTCGGGGTCAATTTCGGGCTGCTGATCGGCCTCTTTGCCGGCCTGATCTCATTCATTCCCTATGTCGGTTCCATCGTCGGGCTGGCCGTCTCGCTCGGTGTCGCGACCGTCCAGTTCTGGCCCGAGTGGGGTCCGATCGCCACCACGGCGATCGTGTTCTTCGCCGGCCAGTTCCTGGAAGGAAATATCCTGCAGCCGAAACTGGTCGGAAAGAGCGTGCAGCTTCACCCCGTCTGGCTGATGTTCGCGCTGCTCGCCTTCGGCTACCTGTTCGGCTTCGTCGGGCTGATCGTCGCCGTGCCGGCCGCCGCCGCGGTCGGCGTCCTGGTGCGCTTTGCCGTCGACCGGTACCTTGCCTCGCCGCTCTATCGCGGGCACGAGGGCGCGGACGAACCGACCACGTGAGCGACGAGCGCCAATTGCCGCTTGCCTTTCCCGCAAGCGAGGGGCTGTCGCGCGAACACCTCGTTGTTTCCCCGGCGAACGCGGCCGCCGTGCACCTCATCGACCATTGGCCCGACTGGCCGTCGCCGCTGGTGCTGCTGGTCGGTCCGGCGGGCGCCGGCAAGAGCCATATCGGCGCCATCTGGCGTGAACGCGCTGGCGCTGCCGAGGTGCCGGCGGATGCGGTCGCTGGCGCCGTCGGCGACCTCCACCGGCCGGTGCTCGTCGAGGATTGCGACCGCGCCGGACTGGACGAAACCGGTCTTTTCCACCTCATCAACGCGGCCCGCGCCGGCGGGCATGCTCTTCTGCTGACGGCACGCACCCGCCCGGCCGGCTGGCGGGTGAAGCTTCCCGATCTCGCCTCACGCCTGAAGGCGGCGACGGTGGTGGAAATCGCCGAGCCGGACGATGCGCTTCTTAGCGCCGTCATCGCCAAGCTGTTTGCCGACCGACAGGTCGAGGTCGAGCCCCATGTCGTCGCCTTCCTCGTGCGCCGCATCGAGCGCTCGCTGGCCACGGCCGCCGACGTGGTGGAGCGGCTCGACCGCACCGCGATCGCGCGGCAGGCGCGCATCACGCGGGTGCTGGCCGGCGAGATCGTCTCCGCGCTCGACGAGGGGCAGGCCGAACTGCCGCTGTGAGCATGTTGCGGTAGGCCGGATTCGCGTGTATCCGCGTGCTGTCCGCCGTCCGGAGCGTAGCGCAGCCTGGTAGCGCATCTGGTTTGGGACCAGAGGGTCGGGAGTTCGAATCTCTCCGCTCCGACGGGCGGACGGTCTCTTACGGGGTGTCGACATGACCGCGCGCATCTATTCTCCCGCCCGCACTGCCATGCAGTCCGGCAAGGCGAAGACCGGGATCTGGCTGATCGAGTTCGAACCGGCTGCGCGGAAACCGATCGACCCGCTGACCGGCTACACCGGCACGAGCGACACGCAGGCCCAGGTCAGGCTTCGCTTCGCCACCAGGGAAGAGGCCATCGCCTACGCGGAGAAGCACGCGATCGCCTATCGCGTGGAGGAGCCGCACGGTTCGCGCCCGAAGGCGGTCTCGTACTCCGACAATTTCCGCTTCGACCGTCGGCAGCCCTGGACGCATTGACCGCTTTCTTGTCGCGGCCGGCCGTTTTCCTGTAAGGGGACGCGCATGCGGTCCCGTAGCTCAGCTGGATAGAGCACCGGCCTTCTAAGCGGCGGGTCTGAGTGGAGAGAGTGTAAGAGTATCAAATGGTTATGGAGTCTTTGTCCGCTTGCGAACCGTTTCCCGAACCGTTATCAGAGGAATCACGGCCCCGTAGCTCAGCTGGATAGAGCAACGGACTTCTAATCCGTAGGTCGCATGTTCGAATCATGCCGGGGTCGCCAACAACTCAAATAGGGCTTGAAGGATATTGATGAAAGAGGCGGGGGAGAAAGAGACAACTGGAGCATGGGTGATCCACCATGGTCGCAAACTTGTTCTCGATGCAAACGGCCCCGCTGAATTTCCCGCGATAGATGAAGCTGCAAAAGCTGCGACGCTTTTGACCAAGCTTGGTCAAGCAAATCACGCTGAAATTCCAAAAACAGAAGTTCGAGCGATTGCCGTAGCCTCCGGATTGAATCCTCGCCATGAACTCTCTGGCTTACTTCAAGTGCTGGAAAAAAAGCGCCTCATTGAACAATCGGAAAATGAGGTCTCTGTACTTGGCGTAACAACTCGTGGATCACTGGCGCACGCGGCTGACATGTTCATAGAAGCTGAGCCGACGCCCTATGAGCAAGCATCATTGAGTCTTGCAGAAATCGCGTCCCAAGCACCAATTCGGCGTTCCGAAGTATCGGAACTAATTGGTGACCAACACCAACTTTCCAAGGGGCAGGTTGGAGATTTCCTGAATCGCGCTGAAGAGGTCGGTTTTGTAGATAGGGAGGGTGACGGTGAAGACAAACTTCTCTTTAACGGCAATCTCTTTCGCCGAGATTCGGTTGAGAAGACCCAAAAAGTCTTGTCATCTCTGACTGAGACAGATCAAAAACTTGTAACCCAAGTTGGGGAAATTCTCAGCACAACTGGCTGCATGAGCGTAGTTGATGCGGAACGAATGCTATCCAAGAACTTGTTCGAAAAGCTGGTTGCGGCAAGCGTTTACGATCTCAACCAAGTGACAAACGAGCAGGGCAGTCATGTTTACGTGACGCTACCGTCTGCCTTCCATAAATTTGTGAATCCCATGGTTGATGATTGTTTCGACATGGCGAAGTCTCTCGTTGCAGCTCTTACTTATGGAATGAAGTCGCGTTCGTCATCGCAGGGAAAAATTAGCATGCTGCCAGCTCTTCTGGGCAAGCTCATTGGCGGTGGCGAAATTGGGCCAGCAACGGCAATTGGCAAAGATTACCGGGTTCTAGAGGTGAATCGGGTAGTGAAACTTCGTCCAGATACAACTTATCCGAACCGCTTTTACATGAAGCTATTGAAGAGGGAGATTGGACAGCTTGCTTTGCAGGTCTTGACGCAGGGAAATGCCTATGCCGAGTCTTTGACAGAGCTTCCCGGCGCACCGATGTCAGGGTACATTGGTCCTGAGGAGACGCGCACAGCTGTTCGCAAAAAGCAGTCCACTATGAGCAAACGCACGACACATGACGTCTTGGAAGCTATTCGTGGCGGGCGGACATTCCGATGATCGAAAAAGCTCAAACGAATAAGGGTGCCAGTCTCGAGGAGGTTCTAAGGGCGTATTTCCTGAGAGCTGGGTTTTTCGTCATTCGAGGAGTGCCATTTCGCTTCGCCGATGAGGACTTAACTGACGTCGATTTGTGGCTATACGAACGCCCCACGGGTACTTCAAGGCGGGTGCAGATTTGCGACATCAAATACAAACAGCGCCCAAAAGCTGTCGAGCGTATTTTTTGGACCAAGGGGTTGGCAGAGGCGCTGGACGTTGATGGTGCATATGTAGCCACAACAGACAAGAGAAAGAGCCTCAGAACGATTGCCGAGAAGCTCGACTTGCACCTTATCGACGGCACAGACATTCAAAGAATTCAAAGTAGTCAAAGCATCCTGTTTCCGGAGAGGTTGACAGATGAGGATTTTGCAGAAGAGCTTCAAACTGTAGACAAAGAATTTAGAAACAAGACACTTCAAGAAGCGCGATTTGATATCATGTCTGCGCTTTCGGAGGGTTTTGGAGCTCCGTCAGCGGTTCGGGCGCTTGAAGGGTTTTGCCGATTGGCAGCTGCGGCTGCAAGCTATCATCCAGACTCGAAGGCTGCTCGCGCTGCAGGCCGCCTGACTTACTTAGCTGCCGCCATTACATGTGAGAGTTTGGATTTTGTCAGCGTTGGAGCGGCGTTCAGGACATTTGAGGAGCGTCGCGAACTCATTTTGAAAGCCGTCAGATACGGTGCACTCAGCGACGAGCGGGGGCAGCAATCCCTTAAGCTCGCGCTGGCATTGGTGGCAAAGTATGCTCCGGGCGGCAAGGCAACTGCTAGCGCAGTAGATGCTGGCTTGAAGGCAGATTTGGAACGTATTCCAGCCGAAATTGTTGCCGACCAAGCAATGAGATTACTTAAGTCTGATCAGCTATTTTCAGTAGGACGTGAATTGGAAATGGCATGTTATCAAAAGGCGCTATCACCGTTCGATATGTTAAGCCTTCATTCCAAGTCGATCATTGGAGCATTGCTCGACTATGCTGGCGTTGACAGGGAACGGTTCGCAAATTCGTGGAAACCCGCAAAAGAAGCAACCAGCTTCGAAGTTGTCGCGCCCAGCCATGAATCTGCTCAACAGGCCACTTTGTTTGGCGATAAAAAGTAACTTGCAGTACGCAACTACGGGGTCAGTGCATCTTTGCACGGGCGCGCTCCGCCTGAGTGGCGGCGGCAACGTACAGCCCATAGGCCGCGAGGACCTTCCCGGGCAGGCGGCCCGGTGAAGTGCGCCGGACAAGCTCCGGTGCGCGCTGCGCATCCGCGAATATCAGCTTGCCTCTCGGGCTGAGCCGGTAGGACGCGATGCCGACAAGGGCAGCAAGGACCTGAGCATCAACCTCGTGCGCAGCGGCGAAGCGGATGGTGGACTTCACGCTTGGCCAGCGGTCAGGCTCGCACTCCCCGGCGAAGCGCAGCAGCGCCTCGTGGGCAAGGGCCATCCTCCGCCCAAACACAAGCGGGAGCCCGGCGACAAGTGTGCGGTCGCGCTCCTCAGCGGGCGTCATGTGCCGCGCCTCACGCCGTATGCAGCGCCAATCACCTCGCCCTCAATGAGGGCCGGGACAAAGCCGCCCTGGGCTGTCGCAGCAACAAGCGTTGCGGTGTAGCCGGTGAAGGCGGCGGGGAGCCCAAGGGGGGCAGCTAAGGCGTTCGCGGCGGTGACCGCAGCATTCGCATCGGCTGCATCGACAAGCGCGCCAAGGAGGCCAGCAGGGTTGCGGAGCTGTTCAGCGCCGCGCGGTCGTGAGATGAGGTAAAGGGCCATGTGGCTACTCCTTGTTGAGCGCGAGCTTCACGCGGTCCAGCGGGCTCACGCGTCCCCGCTCAAATTCACGGTTGCGCACGATTGCGCGCTGGGCCGCGTTGCGCACGGCGGCGATTGCGTTCTGCATCTCGCGGACCTCCTTGCCGACAAGCGTGTCAGCAAGTTCATTGGCGGAAAACGGGCGGGACTTGGCAGGCATGCGGTCCACGATGCTGACCAGCGCAGCGCCTAGGACCTTGTTGGATGTTGCGGCCGCAAAGGCGGCCATCTGCCGGAGCTCAACACTCGCGGCCCCGGTGAGCTGCTGCATGAAAGCGGTGCGCTCAGGTGTGCCCAAACCGGCGCGGGCGAGGACTGTGACGGGCGATGCCCAGAGCTGGGCAGTCGTGGCTAGGCTGTCAGCGGCTGCATTCAGCTCGCGCAGTGCCTCCCACCTTGTGTCGGAGCTTGCCTTGGTGACGCGGGTGAGCGCCTGCGCAGCGGCCTTGTGAGCGGCGGCCTCTTGGTCCTTGGGGGTGAAGCCTGCACGGGCAAGGCTCTCAGCCGTCTCAGCGGCGCGGGCGCGGACGCCAGCCTCAAGGTCGCTGACCACGGTGCCAAACTTCTCAGCGCGGCGGGCCACGAACTCGGCAAGCGAGACAACCTCGGCAACACTGAGGGCAGGCTTGTCAATTGGGGGTAACTGTAGGGCGGGTTCCGCCATGCCTTGCTCCATCGCAGGGGGCAGCACCGCCAGTGGTGCGCCTTCAATGCGGAGAGGATAGCTGCGGGCGTTGGCGGGGCAGAGCGCTATTCGTTGTCTTGATCGCTTCTGCGGAGAGATGTAGCGTCTTGCGGTCGAAAACATTCGTTACATGCAATGGGAGATTAGAATGGGAAAAATCACTGTTTACTCGAAGCCGCTTCAGGAGATTTTTTCCAGCATCCAAAATTCCACAATTTCATCGGAAGAGGCTCTGCAGCTTAAGGCTGTGCAGTTGAAGGGAATATTGATCCCGCAACTAGTCCACAGTCCGGAGTATATTACGAGCATAACACTACCAGCTTTGAAAGCCCACGGTGAACAGCACGGCCTAACAGGACTTTCAGATGTTCTTTCCGCATCGCTTTCGGTACTCGACAAAGTAGATCCTGTTGGCGCAAAGCAGGTGCTGAGCGACTTTTCACAATTGCTTGGTACTGCTGAAGCTCCTAAACAAGGTGCTCTGTCATTCTTTGGTGATTTTGGCAAATCTCTTGCTGACTCGGGGCTGTTGTTTGGCCCTGCTGGCTTCGGCCTTCCGAATCTTGGCAACCTTATTTTTGGCGTTGGGTTTGAATCTGATTCAATTTCATTCTTGGGCAGCGTTTCGGGCACAGACAGTTATGAGTCTGGCAGTTTTTCCGAGAGCTACAAAGACTTTCGGAAGTCACAACTTATTTCCGCTGCACCTTCTGACCAGCAAAAAGCCACCACTGGTGAGAAAGTCTGTAAAGAACTGCTCCCAATAGCTGTTGGAGGTCTGTTTGCGGCAGCGGCTCTTCCTTCTGCTGGCGGGTCGCTCTTGGTCGGCGCTCTTGCTACGGGTGGTACTGCTCTCCTCAAAGAACACGTCTGCGGCTTTTATTTTGGAGGAGATAAGCCCGCCGGTGGCGATGGAACTGGCGGCAGTGGTGTCGGTGGGGGTGGTGACGGTGGGGGTGGTGACGGTGGCGATGGCGGCGGTGGTGGGGGTGGTGACGGTGGCGATGGCACTGGCGGCAGTGGTACCGATGGGGGTGGTACTGGTTCGGGCGGAACAGACGAACCTCAAGGCATCGACCCCAGCGAGGGCGGCGGCGAGGAGTCAGAGAATGCAGTCGAACTTACTTACCCCGACCCCACAGGCGAGTCTGGAAGTGGCGGAGGCCCAATTTCGCCAGAGATGATTTCATTGAAATCTTCTAGCTTGGTCAATCCCGGAAAGAACCTAGCCACGACCGGCAGCGACGTACAGCCAGTGTTTGCCGCGAATCCATTTTCAACGACCTTCGCGCTCGTTCTTTTGCGCGCTCAAGCAACTGTAGAGAAGTGGAAGATAGAGTCTATCGGAAGACTTCCTGCAATACCTGGCTTGAAGAGTATGCCTAATGTCATGACACCCAAAATCGGAGGCGCAGTAGATAGCCTACCAACAATAAGTGTCGATCTAACTGGCATCTACCCATGAACTCCGATCAAATAATTAACACCGAACTCGAGTCAATTCGAACATACTTGGACGGTAAGAATGTTGAATCCGTCGATATAAGCGTGTTGGATGAAATAACACGGCGACGTTCCCGTCTACCAATAGTGAGACGAAGTGCAGGTGGAATTTTCTTGCTGAGCAATTTGGACTACCACCGAAAAAATTTTGGATTGTTCGGCGAATTTTTAGAAGATGATGTCACGAGCAAAGAAAAAGAATTGCCTTTGGCGTCATCATTACCAGGAGGCAGTTATGGTCCAAAGCCAGATGGTTGGTTTATGGCTGATTGCGGATTATTGATAGGTGTTCGCGGTAATACTGTTTGGGAAATTGTTGTAACCAAGAATTATTTGGGTCAAATTGGAATTGCAAAGGAGTACTCAGTTCGAGTCGGCAGCGAAATGATTTCGCTTGACCATCAAGCAACACGCGCAAGGCTCATTGCCATCTATCGAGAACTGTGTCCTGAAGACGCGGAGATCGTACCGGTTCATAGCTATCCCGTTTTCGCTCAAAATTTGTTGGAAGTTGATGGGAAGGTAGCGGTCTGCGGCTTTGCAGGATTCTCCATGAGCTGTTCGTCAGATAGGGGTAGTCTTTTTGCTATTCACATAACGCAAGCAGCTCCAACGATGTTTGAAAATGGTGCTAGTTATATCCGCCCGGGCATATCTTCTCCTTCAGACGACATTCAGTTTCTGTCATCAGTTTGGAATGCTGCGGGATTTAGACCGCTGGCGCAGAATTTCGGTAGCAGGGTTTTTTCGTCTAGCGCGTCCTTAGACTTCTTCGAAATTTCAGCTCGCTCGCCTGAGGCAATTGGCAACGGAATTTTTTTGCATGCGACATATCTGCGGTCCAAACGGTATGTTGAGCGGGTCGCAATGGGCGATCAGCTTCAAGAGCAGGTGTTCAGTACTTATGAAAGCCCGATCTACCAAGATCAAAAGAGTCTCCATGGATTTGTACTGGGTTCAAGCGTACATTATCAGACTAAAGACGTGCAACTTGCTTTGCCTCTGCCGTTGTTTTCCACGAGTGCTGACGTTTCATTCGAAGCAAACAAAATTGTTCTCAATGATGTTCCTCTCTATGCTCATGCCAATACCGTTTCTGTGGAGGTGGCAGCTGGAATTATTGTATTCTTAGAAAGCGAACTTTTATACAAATATGTAATTGATGTTATCAACGCAACCAAGCCCGAGGAATTCGAAGCATTCGTAAAGGGTGACTTCCTCGATATATATCCCCCAATCAACGGAACCGCCACTGTTGTTGGAGTTCTTAGCTTTTTGCAGATGGGCCGGTTGAACTATAGGACCAGTACGGGTCCAAAATACATATACAAGCAATCTCTTCTCGAAGAATATCTCGCGGGAAATGAAGAGGAGGGGAAAATCAAGCGCCATGAACTATGGCACTCAGTAATGCAGGGAACTGAGTGGCCAGGAGAGATATCTGGTGTTAGCGTTTCAAAATGGTTGGTAGCGGACGTTGGTCGCCAGTTATTGTTCGCTGGCGATTATGACCCGAAAGTCGGAAAGGATCGTATTTCTGCTTTCGGAATCATGAGCTCGTCTTACCTTTGGAATTGAAATGTCAGCCCTCGCTCGTGGCTTTGTATGAATGGTTGATAGATCATACGTTCAGTCGCCACGCTCCGCTTTTCCACCAATCGTAACCCGCTCGCCCGGGATGCGCTCCATGTGTTCAATCCGTTTTGGGCTCTCAAGCGTTCCCGCTGCCTTGTGCTCTAGCAGGAACTCTTCCATTGTTTGCCGGTTGGGGACCACAACCACGCCGCCGGTGTTGATCGCGACATTCACCTCAAGCGGCTTGCCCTCCTCATAGGAATGACGGGCCTTCAAGAGGAAAATGTTGGCGACGATGTTGCCCTCATCCGCCGCGTCTCTCAGGTTGGACACCAAGGCGTCATGTTCGACGGCCAGACCGCGCTGGTATGCCTCCTCGCACTCGGGCTGCCTCCGGCGACACGCCACGAATGAGTCCTTTGACATCCTCAGTGCCTTGGCGATGGTGACGACGCTGCACCCCCGGGCGGCAAGCTCAGTGATGACCTTCAACCCCTTTGGCCCCACGCGGTAAATGCTCTTGCCGCGCTCATCGACAACCCGGCGGGCAGGGAGGTTCTCCACGTAGTCACTGTTGCTCACAGGTCATCTCCTTCACGACACGCTGGACCACCGACTTGCCAACCTTCAGCTCCCGGGCGATTGCGTTCTGGCCAACACCCTGTTGCCTCAGCGAGCGGATGGCCTCCAAGGTCCCGTCACCCGTCAATGGCCGCCCAAAGCGGGAGCCCCGGGCACGGGCGCGGGCGAGGCCATCGCACGTCCGGTCAATGATGAGGTCGCGTTCAAAGGCGGCGAACACCGCTGCCATGCCGAGGAGAGCGCGGCCTGCCGCAGTCGTTGTGTCAACTGACTCACGGTCCAAGTAGACGTCCAGCCCAAGCAGGCGAAGCTCCTCGAACACGGCAGCGAGCTGATGCAGGCTCCGCCCAAGGCGGGACACGTCCACCGCCGCAATGAGGTCAAACTTGCGCCGCCGGGCGTCCGCCATCATCCGGTCAAACGCGGGCCGCGAGGCTTTGGCCCCGGATGCCGTCTCACAGTACTCATGGGCTATGGTCCAGCCCGCGCGGGAAGCCACCTCGCGGAGGCGGGCGAGCTGTACGTCAACGTGCTGGCCTGAGGTCGATACGCGGGCATACAGTGCTGCACGGCGGGTCATGACAAGCTCCTACAACTAAGGGTTGAGTATAGCTGCGGCCCTGTCCAGCCGTCTAGCCCGTAATACGTCCGCTTTGCGCCCCCATTTCTTGCAGAGTTTCCGATCCAACGATTTCATGGGGTTAGCGGAGGGTCCGGCTGCACCCTTTTTCGGGCGGCCCTCAGCCCAGCGGAGGCGACGCAAGTAGACGGTCCTTTTTGTTCGGACGCAAGACGCGCAAATGGTTGTCGATTTGCCCAGACGGGGCGGGACAGCTCCTTACCGACCCAAACCGACTGCAAGGGTCGGAGCGCCGGGGGTCGGTAATCAAATTCTTTATCTCTTTCATACTCTTAACCGACTTTACCGACTTTACCGACTTTACCGACTTAAGGAGAGATAGATAGACAGAGCGGCTCAAGGCTACACGCCTCCCTCTGGGCAGGCGCAGCCGCCGCCTTCTCCGGGTCTCCGGAAGCGGAGGGGGCTCGGTAAATCGGTTAAGTCGGTTAATGGATTGATCCCGCACAAGAAAACATTACCGACCTCCGCCTAGGGGTCGGTAGCGAAGTCGGTTAGAATGGCCCCTTTGGCCAGTCCTCTGCATCATCCCACTCCTGCCGTGGCAGGTCGGGGTGTGCGTTCCATGCCTCGCGGGCCTTCTTCAGGGTAGGCAGAACGTATCCCGAGGGGCGGCGCTTCCGGTTCTTGACGGCACCGATGCGCTCCATTGCCCGCGCAACATCGTTCCAAGTCACAACTGCCCGGGTCTTCTCCCGTATCAAGTCTGCGAGCGCATCGGTCGCCACGAAGGGCCGCTCATCGGTGCCGCGCGGGTCAGGTGGTATCTTGGAGGACAGCGCCCCCGCCCGCAGCATATCCAGAAACTCGGCATCAACTGGATCCAGCCCGCGTGACTTCTGGTCAGCAAGTGCGGCGGTGTCAGGCCTGTCACGGCGCGGGTGCCAGTCGCCCAACTCCATCGCAAGCAGGTCATGCAGCATCGCCGCGAGGCCACCTTGATCCATCTGGCGGTACAGCTTGGCGAAGTATGCTTCATTCTGCTTCTGTGCCGATGACACGTCAAACACGGCATAGCGGCGCTCATGGGGACCGGCGGGGACAACCCACTGGCTGTTGCTCGAAATGATAACGTGCAGCATGTTGGGCCACGACGTTGCATCAACACCCTTGCCTTCAATCATGATGGTCTCCTCTGTGAGGTAAACCTTCATGCGGGCCTCCGCCTTTCGGTCGCCATCCCAGAGTATCTCGTCAGCGAACAGCAGGCAGCAGTCTGCAAGGTGCTTGTTGAAGCGGCCTGAGATCAACTCTGTGCCGCCGGTGTGGAGACCGTGCTGCCCGAACAGCCGCGCCATCAACCTCCCGAACACGCCCTTGCCAGTCCCCATCTCGCCACGGAAGGCAAGCGCGACCTCGGCAGGTTGGTCAGGGTTCTGAACTGTCCAAGCCATCCAGCGGTGAATGTAGCTGTCAGACACTTCGTCGCCGCCAGCCAGGATGTCGCGGATGTGCGCTCGCATGAGGGACCAGTCCCCCAGCGCGGGCGCGATGGAGAAGCCGCGCCATAGGTTGAGCTGGAGGTCTTCCGGGTCACCACCTTCTGGCCCAACAACCTCGCCATCTCGGGGGGCGAAAACTAGCGAGTGGAACTGGCGGCGCTGTGCATGTTCGAGCCACCACTTACCCGCTGGTACCTTGATGTCGTTTCCATCCTTGTCCTGTCCAGTGACAACCTTCTGGTTCATGTACCTATTGCGGAAGTCTTCAAAGCTCTGGAGCGACACCCGCTCACGCGTCTCGCCTCGCACCCCCGTGGGCTGCCGGACAAATTCAAGGATGCGGCACTTGTCATTCTGATTGCCGAGCACCGTGAAGCGCTCGTTCAGGCGGGCAAGCCACGGGTCAACCGCCGCATCACGCGCCTTCTCTATCTGGCGCTCCGCATACTGGCGAGGGCGGGGCTGCTCAAGCACGTGGCCGCTGATCCCATAGTCCGGGTCAAGGATGATGGCTGCGATTGTCGCGTCATCACACCCAGCCCGGACCATCTCACAAAGGACAGCCCAAAGGCATTCGCTCCGGCTCTTGTGCCGCCCCGGGTCATCCGGGTCGCCACCGTTGACGATGAGCATCTTTGTCCGGGCCGTCACCGCAGCGGGGAGCACTTCAAGGTTCTCCACACGTGGAAGGTCACGGGGGAGCTCCACGCTCGCCGCGCTGCTACCGCCCGCTGCCACGGCAGCAGCGCGCGGAAAATCTTCAAGCCGATACCGGCGTGACCAGTCCACCTCCACGACGCGGGCGAGGGCGGCCTTGCGGCCCCTGGCGAGCTTCTTCTTGTTGGGGACGTTGATGGTCCCGGGCAGCCGCATGATCCGGTCGATGTTGTGGCAGGCGTCTGCCTGTAGCGCGGACTCAATCTTCAGGTTGCGCAGCTCTGCATCCTTGACCGCGCCCTTGCGCTCCGGCGTGTCAGGGGCAGGCAGCGCCTCGGTCTCCTCGCCTAGCCAGAAGCCCTGATAGCCGCCCCCGCTGTCGATGATGACAGTTGGCGCGGGGTTGAACTCACGCAACAGCTTCTCCGCCCGGCGGCGCTCAGCGTCCAGCGGCTCGCCCGGCCTTGGATCCACGTCAACATGCTGCGCCCGCAGCGCTGCTACGTCATCCTTTCCAGCCTTCTTGCTGACGGGGCGCGAGAGGTCATTGACAGAGAAGTAGATGTTCTCGCGGCCCTGTCTCTCTTCAATCCAGTCACGCATTGCGAGGCGTTCGCTTGCATGGAAGGTCCGGGTGGTAGTCTTTCCGCCATCCGGGACAATTGACGTCAGCACCCAAGGCCCGCCGGGGCGCCAATGCTCAAGGAACTCCTCCGCATCATCCGTGCGCCCAAGCAACAAGCAATTCTGCTCGCCCGCGCTGCCGCCCTCGGGTATAACTTCCGCACCTAGAGCTAGGTTTACGGTAGTCTTCTGCCCTTGAGCCCCGGTGTTTGTCCCAGCGCCGGGGCTTCCCTTTTCCACATTGTCACTCATTCCACCGGCCCCCCGGCTTCAACCCATGCCCGGACGTCATCGGCGCGGTAGCGCACACTGTGTCCGACCTTCAGGTAGTTGGGGCCGATGCGCTTGGCACGGTATGCCTCCAGCGCCTTGGGCGAGAAGCCTGTCATCTGCGCCACCTGTTCGGCGGTCAGGTACTCGGGCGTGACAGGCACCCGCCCACGGGGCAGGTCCTTAAGGATACGCTCAGCGACGGCATCCGCAATTGCGTTGATTGTCTCTTGTTCCATAGCAGCCACTCATGGCCGCCTCACCTTGGCAGGCCGGTTGAGTGACAGGGCTTTCCGCTGAGTTGCCCCGCGCCCTTGTGTCCCTTGGGCGCTCCCCGCACATGGCGCATCCCAGCCAGCCAGTGCAGATACCTAGTCTAACCCCTCTTTAGCGTTCCTTGTCCAGCGCCGTAAACCCTAAACTTCCCCTTTGATGCTGCGGACTTTTGCTGCGGCAACACCTGCCTCCAAGCGGCGTGAGCGGCGATCAGACACGAACGAAACCCACAAGGCTGCAAGCGCAATGAGAGTTGATATCGCGGTGGCGACCGTGCCAATCCAAGCGATGCGGTTCGACTGATTGGACTGTTGTTTGTCGGATGCCAGCGACACAAGCCGCCGCACAAACCCCGGGTCCAAATCTTTGCAATCCGTATGATCGCAAACTTGGTCATCCATTGCTTTGAGAAAGGCCAACTTGCCTTCATCTAGCCCAACAAGGTCATTGTACAAATCCAAGGCCCCTGCCTGTTGAGCATCGGGTTGAAGTTTGATGAGATCATTAAGTGCATCATTGCAGCAGCCGCCGTCACCGCTGGTTCCCAAGGACATGGCAGAACCGGAAAGTACAAGAGTTATGAATAATGAGACGACAAAGACACGCATGAGGAGCCCCGCAATAAAACAGCAGTAAGCTATGATGCCGCTCACACTTGATTTTAACAAGGCTCGTCATTTGACGCTCACTGCGCCAGCTTCAAGCAGGCGGACGATTGCTGCGCTCATCTTCTCCTGTTCAGCAAGCAGCGTGTCGAACAGCGCGCGCTCATGGATGTACACGCCGTCAATGCCAGGGACAGTGTGGTCAAGGAGGAGGCGGGCGTTCACGCGGTCAATGCCCTCGCGCTGCGCTATCGTGCGGTAGGTGTGGCGGAGGATGTGGCCTGTCTCGCTGGGCAGCGCCTTCTCCTTCCACACTTGCGTTGCGATCACCTCGTTGGTGATGCTTGACCGCGTGGGGAACAACCAAGGGGCCTTGGGGAATAGGACTTCACCGGCAGCCATCGCATGGCTCACCACTTCAAGCATCTTCTCTGACAAAGGCAGGTCAAAGCTCCGGCCTGACTTCATGCGCGGGATGGAGATGGCCCTTGCATCGAGTTGAACCCATTGGCGCCGGAGTGAGACAAGGGTGCCGGGCCGTAGCCCAGAGAGGAGCCCGAGCGTGTGCATTTCACGGCGCAGCGGGTTGGGCAGCGCCAGAACGCGCCTCCACCACTCCGGCAGGTCATCTGGCATGATGACGCGGTTGCTCGCCCGCTCCTTGTTGAACGTCACGGCCTCCACCGGGTTGCCAGGCAGGGCGTCCGGGTCATCGACAACCTTCATTGCGAAGTTGTACGCGGCGCGGAAGTCACGCATGGCCTTGTTGGCGGAGGTCGCGCCGTGGTCGCGTGTGATGCGCCGATGCTCCTCGCGGGCCATGCTCCGCTTCACCTCGGCAACGGGGAGCGATGCCCAAGCGGAGAGGTAGCGCTGTACCCGCTCCTGTATGCCCTCAACTGTGCGCTCTGAACACTCGCGCGCCCTTAGGTCCGCCACGTACTCGCTGTACATCTTCTGCACTGTCCATGTGCCAGCGTCCGCCGCCGGGGCGGGGGCAGGTGCATTCGGGTCAACGCCGCGCTTGATCTGTTCGATGATGACCGTTGCCCGCGAGCGGGCCTCATCAAGTGTCATCTCATCGGTGGTCCCGAGGGTGTGGCGCACGGTCTTGACCAGCTTCTTGCGCCCGCGCTGTCCGGTCCAGAGGTCGCGCTGGACCTTGTAGGACTTGCTGCCCTTGTTGACGGCCACGAGGAGCCCGGCAACCTTCGCATCCCGGACCACAACCGGCTTGTCACTAAATTTGAGAGCCCTTATGGCTGACTCTGTGAGCTTCTCTGGCATTTCAGCACCTCCCGCGAACCGTGTGTCTCGCTGCATCCGAACCGTTTACGAACCGCGTGGGGAGCGGGGGCGTTAGGGCAGCTTAGGGTTAGAGTAGCGCCAAAGCACTGAAAAAGCTAGTGTTTAGGGTTGACAATCGGGCTGAGGAGGGGTAAGAAGTGCCGACTTCTAAGCCGATGGTCGCAGGTTCGAGTCCTGCCGGGATCGCCAGTTCGCATGCGCAGCGAGGGAGAGGGCGCATGGCAGCGGAGTTTTCGCTATTTCTCACCGGCGATGCAATGCTCACCGTTCCCTGGTCGGCGGTGACCGAACCCGCATTCCTCGACCTCGTCGATGAAATGCGGGCGGCCGACGCGACGATTCTCAACCTCGAGACAGTGATCCATTCCTATCGCGGTTTCGCGCAGGCCGAGTCGGGCGGGACCTGGACGACATCGCCTCCGGCAATCGCCACCGAACTCGCCTGGGCAGGCGTCGACATGGTGGCGCATGCCAACAACCACGCTTTCGATTATGGCAGCGAAGGCGTGCTGGAGACGATCGAGCACGTCACTGGCGCGGGAATCGTGCTTTCGGGATCGGGCGCCGACCTGCAGCGGGCGCGCGCTCCGGGGGGCATTTCCAGAAAAGGACTGCGCATCGCCCATGTCTCGATGGCGGCGACCTTCGTTCCCTACGGCCGCGCGTCGCGTTCCCGCCCCGACATGCCCGGTCGCCCGGGCGTCAATCCCCTGTCGGTGACCCGGGAGCCTCATCTCGCCGTGCCGTCATGGTTCGTGCGCATGCTCAAGGCGGTCGACGGGCCACTCGGCCGCGATACGCAACGCTACTCGCAATCGGAGTTCAGGCGTTTCGGCGCGCGGTTCCGGATCGCGCCGCGGTTCTCGGTCGAGCGCGGCAAGCGTCCGGTCAAAGAGGATCGCGACGGCAACCTCGAAGCGGTCAGGGCAGCCGCGGGCGATGCGGACATCACCGTCGTATCGATCCATTCGCACAATCAATCGCCCTGGCTCATGCGCTTCGTAGCCGAGGTCGTCGCGGCCGGTGCCTCGATCGTCGTCGTGCATGGCGCGCACGCTGTTCGCGGTATCGCTCTCGTGGAGGGAAAGCCGGTCTTCCTCGGCCTCGGCGATTTCGCCTACCAGGCGGCGCAGATCGCGGCACTGCCGGCGGAAGCCTATGAGCGCCACGGACTTGGCGACGAAGCTGGCCCCGCGGACATCCTCCGCGCCGCCGGCGCCGGCGCGCTGAACCGCCGCCGCGAGGCCTTCGAGGGCGCCGCTGCGATTCTGCGTTTCGATGCCACCCGCCTGACCACCGTCGAACTGTTGCCGCTTGACCTCGGCTTTGACAGCAACGCCCCCGATCGAGGCCGCCCGCGACTGGCCGACGCCGGTCTCGGACGCCGGATTGTTTCACAGATCGCCGCGATGTCGAAGGTGCATGGCGCCGAGGTGATCTACGATCGGCAGGCGAACCGCGGAATTTTGCGGCTAGCGCCGTAGGATTGTGATTGGGCTTCCATCTTTGCCCCGCGCTCACGCCCGGAGCGGGATGCCGTGGCTGCCATCGTCGGTGAGAATCTCGAACGCCGCGCGCGATGCCGTTTCGAGGACCTCGCGCCGCCCGGTCCGACGGTCCCTGATCTTGAGGTGGCACGAGGCGATCTTTGAATTGAGGCAGGACTTCGCCCCGCCCGGCGGGTTGGCATAGCGCAGGCCGACGAAGGCTTCCTTGGGCGCGCTGATGCTGCCGGAAATCTCGACGTCATCGTCCCTCGAGGCGAACGCCCAGTCGAAATAGCCGAAACGTCCCTTCGCCTTGAACCCCTGCCAGAGCGCCGTAAGCGCGTGTTCCCGTCCTTCGTGGCGCAGCACCAGCGGCGTGACCGGCGGCGACCAGAACGGCCCGATACGAAGACGGGCGGTCGCAATCTCCAGGAAGCTGTCGGGATGGCCGTCGAATCCGGCGACCTGTCCCCAGGCATAGAGGTCGGTATGGCGCGAACCCCAATTGTGGTTCTGGCTGCCGACCCAGTTGTCGATAACGTGCGTTTCGCCGTCGATCGAAAGGGTGCCGGAGAACCGTGCCAGCGGCTGCGCGACCAGGCTCTTCGCCGCCGGAAAGCCGCCCTCGTAGAGGCGGGGCGGCAGCAGGAAGAGCGGCGGAGCGGTGCCCGCAAAGGCGAGGTCCCAACCGATCTGGCAGGAAGCGCTGGCGATTTCGCCCCGGCTTTCTCCGGGCCTGAGTGTCGCCGCGCCGACGCGCACATTGAAGTCGGATCGGGAAAACGTGCAGTCGCCGAACGGCGTTTCCTGTTTGGCCGCCCGATGGATGCCGCGTTCGCCGTCGAAATGGATCGCCCAGAGTTCGCCGACCGCATCCTGCGGCCGCCCCTTCGGGCTGAAGATCGTGTAGCGGATCCAGAACGCGAGCGGACGCGACGGGTGGTTGGCGCGCAGGAAGTAGCTCTCATAATGCCCGCCCGCCTGTCCGGCGTAGCGGGTCAGGTTGGCGTCACGCGCCAATCGCTCGATGATCGTGTCCACGACAGCCTCCCGGTTCGGCCGGGAGCCGAGCTTGCCTCAGCCGCGCGCCGCCTTCAATCCTCGCGAAAGGTCGGCTTTCAGGTCCTCGACGTCCTCCAGCCCGATATTGAGGCGGATGAGTGGGCCTTCGTAAGGGCCCTTGGCAACGACACGGTCGCCGAGGAAGACGTGGACGGCGAGGCTCTCGTAGCCACCCCAGGAGTAACCGAGGCCGAAGATTTCGAGCGCGTCGAGGAAGGCGTGCGCTTGTTCCTTGCCGCCGCCATCGAGCACCACCGAGAACAGCCCGGCCGCACCCTTCATGTCGCGCTTCCACAGGTCGTGGCCCGGGAAGGAGGGCAGGGCAGGGTGGAGGACGCGGGCGACGCCCGGCTGCGTTTCGAGCCAGCGCGCGATCTCCAGCCCGTTTGCGCCCTGCGCGTCGAGGCGCAGCTTCATGGTGCGCAGTCCGCGCAGGACCTGGTAGCATTCCTGCGGGCCCGCCGGGGCGCCAAGCGCCCCGAAGGCTTCGTGCAGACGCTTCCACGTCCGTTCATTGGCGGAAACGGCGCCGAGCAGCGTGTCGGAATGGCCCGACGGATACTTCGTCGCCGCGTGGATGGAGATGTCGACGCCGAGGTCGAGCGGGCGGAAATAGAGCGGCGTCGCCCAGGTGTTGTCGATCATGGTGACGATGTCGCCGGCAGCCTTGGCCGCCGAGACGATGGCCGGGATATCCTGCATCTCGAAGGTATTGGAGCCGGGGGACTCGGTGAAGATGACCCGCGTGTTCGGCCGGATGAGGCTGGTGATGCCGCCGCCAATGGTCGGACCGTAATATTCGGTTTCGACGCCGAGGCGCTTCAGCATCGTGTCGGCGAAGTGGCGCGTCGGCCCATAGACCGAATCGACGCAAAGCAGGTGGTCGCCGGCCGAAAGGAAGCCGAGCAGAGGCACCGTGACGGCCGCAAGGCCGGAAGGGACGAGGATCGTGCCGGCAGAACCCTCCAGCTCGTCGAAGGCGGCGGCAAGCGCATCCGAGGTCGGCGTACCGCGCGTGCCGTAAACGTACTTCTGCGCGCGGGTGGATATGGTGGCAGCGTCGGGGAAGAGGACGGTGGACGCATGCACGACCGGCGGGTTGACGAAGCCGTGGAAGGAGAAGGGATCATGTCCCATATGGGCAAGCCGGGTGCTGATCCGTTGATTCGACTTGCCCTGCTGACCGTGCTTCGCCATGACGCATCCCATGAATGACCACTCCGCGCTGAATAGTCCGCCGCCACGCGCCGCGCAACGTGAGCGCAAGACTCGCGTCGCCGGTCGGCGCCTGGGCGATGCGGTCGCGGCTTCGCGTCGGCGCCTGTCCCGCCCGATGCGCGATCCGGGTTATCGCGCCGCCGACTGGCGGGTCGGGCTTCTTGCCCTTGCCGCAGTTCCGGCGATTTTCGCCGCCATGCCGTTCGACGAGATGGTGATGCTCGCCGCGCGCGCGAGCGGATGGCCGGCAGTCGCCTTCATGCGGGCGATCACCGATCTCGGCAAATCGGTGTGGTATCTCGTACCGGCCGCGCTGCTCTTCGTCGTTTCCGCCGTCGCCGACTGGTCGCTGCGCGGCGTTCGCGGCAAGGCGCGCCTGGCGCGTATCTTCGGCCAGTCGGCCTTTGTCTTCGCCGCGGTCGCTGCATCCGGCCTGACGGTCGACGTGCTGAAGATCGTGTTCGGGCGGTCGCGCCCGCGCCTCTATGCGACCGATGGCGCCTGGCATTTCGATGCGTTCACCACCGGAAGCGCGCATGCGAGCTTTCCGTCGGGCCACTCCACGACGATCGGTGCGGTGACAGCGATCCTGTTCATCTGGTTTCCCGGCTACCGGTGGCTGATCGCGCCGATCGGCCTGTTCGTCGCCTCAACCCGCATCGCCGCTCTCGCCCATTATCCTTCCGACGTCGTTGCCGGTTTCGCCCTTGGCTTCCTCTTCACACTGGTGTTGGCGCGTTGGCTGGCCGCGCGCGGCGTGGCCTTCCGGCCCGCCGGGAGCTCGCTTTTCCCGCGTATTCGCGGCGGCGTCTGAATTCGCTGGATGCAACCGGCGAAATGCCCAACTCGGGCTTGACCGCGCCGGAATAATGGCCTTCGATGCGGGTCGTGACGGGTGAGGTGCGGGCACAAAACGATTTAAAGTGTCAGTTTGAGCGCTGTTCCCGTGGTTCGATGCGGCGAAGACCGCAAAACGGAAGGTGGAAAAATATGAAAACCAGCACTCTGACCGGACTTCTGGGCGCCGCGGCTTTTTCGCTGCTGGCGTCGGGAGCGTATGCAGGCACGCTCGACGACGTGAAGGCCAAGGGATTCGTTCAATGCGGCGTCTCGACGGGCCTCGCCGGATTCTCCAACCCTGACGACAAGGGCGAGTGGAGCGGCATCGACGTCGATTTCTGCCGGGCGGTCGCCGCAGCGGTCTTCGGCGACGGCTCGAAGGTGAAATTCACGGCGCTTTCGGCCAAGGAGCGTTTCACCGCCCTGCAGTCCGGCGAAGTCGACGTCCTGTCGCGCAACACGACCTGGACCATCAGCCGCGATAGCTCGCTCGGCTTCAACTTCCGCACCGTCACCTATTATGACGGCCAGGGCTTCATGATCAATTCCAAGAAGCTGTCGGGCATCACCTCGGCACTTCAGCTGTCCGGTGCCTCGGTCTGCGTGCAGACCGGCACGACGACCGAACTCAACGTGGCCGACTATTTCAAGGCCAACAAGATGGAATACAATCCGGTCGTCTTCGAGAAGCTCGAAGAGGTCAATGCGGCCTATGATTCCGGCCGTTGCGACGTCTACACCACCGATCAGTCCGGCCTCTACGCCATCCGCCTGACGCTCAAGGCGCCGGACGAGCACATGGTCCTGCCCGAAATCATCTCCAAGGAACCGCTTGGCCCGGCTGTCCGCCAGGGCGACGACCAGTGGTTCGACATCGTGTCCTGGACGCACTACGCGCTGATCAACGCCGAAGAACTCGGCATCACCCAGGCCAATGTCGAAGAGATGAAGAATTCGGCCAGCCCCGACGTCAAGCGCGTCCTGGGCCAGGAAGCGGACACCAAGATCGGGACCGATCTCGGCCTGTCCAATGACTGGGTCGTCAGCATCGTCAAGGCCGTCGGCAATTACGGCGAGATGTTCGAGCGCAACGTCGGCCAGGGTTCCCCGCTGAAGATCGCGCGCGGTCTCAATCAGCTGTGGACCAAGGGCGGCCTGCAATACGCACCCCCGATCCGCTGACCTGTTGACATGGCTGGAGGCGGCATTGTCCGCCTCCGCCGCATGTCGGGACAAAATCGATGGCGATTTCTGACACGGCTGGAGCCGAGCGTGCTGCGCGCGCCTCGTGGTTCTATGACCCGAAAATCCGCGGGATTGCCTTTCAGGTGATCGTTTTCGCGGTGCTGGTCGTGGTCCTCTACTGGATCACCGCCAACACGATCGAAAACCTGCAACGGTCCAAGATCGCTTCCGGTTTCGGTTTTCTGAACGGCCGAGCCGGCTTCGACATCTCCGACATGCTGATCGACTACAATTCGGACTCGTCCTACGGACGGGCTCTGGTCGTCGGCCTGCTCAATACCGTGCTCGTCGCCGTCCTCGGCATCATCACCGCGACCATCATCGGGTTTCTCATCGGCATCGGACGGCTGTCGCACAACTGGCTGATCCGCAAGCTGTGCACGGTCTATGTCGAGATCTTCCGCAACATTCCGCCGCTGCTGGTGATTTTCTTCTGGTACTTCGGCGTCCTTTCGGTCCTGCCGCTGCCGCGCGACTCCATCGAGTTGCCCTTCGGCTCCTATCTCAATTCGCGCGGGTTTTTCCTGCTCAAGCCGATCTTCGGGCCCGGATCCTGGATGATCCTGGCCGGCCTCGCAATCGGCGTCGTGCTCTCCGTCTACGTCAATTGGCAGGCGGCACGCCGCCAGGCGGCGACGGGCAAGTCGTTCCCGGTCTTCCTCACCTCAGCGGCGCTGATCGTCGGGCTGCCGTTGCTTGGCTTCATCGCGGCGGGATTGCCCGTGACCTTCGACTTTCCAAAACTCGGCACCTTCAATCTGCAGGGTGGCCTCCAGGTGAAGCCCGAGTTCCTGGCGTTGTTCATGGCGCTGTCATTCTACACCGCGTCGTTCATTGCCGAGATCGTGCGCGGCGGCATCATGGGCGTCTCCAAGGGCCAGACCGAGGCGTCCCACGCGCTCGGCCTGCGGCCGGGTCCAACCCTGCGGCTGGTCGTCGTCCCCCAGGCGCTGCGCATCATCATTCCGCCGCTGACCAGCCAGTACCTCAACCTGACCAAGAACTCCTCGCTGGCCATCGCCATCGGTTATCCCGACCTGGTGGCCATCGGCGGCACGGTTCTCAACCAGACCGGACAGGCGATCGAGGTGGTGGTGATCTGGATGGTCGTCTATCTCGGCCTGTCGCTGCTGACCTCCGCCTTCATGAACTGGTTCAACTCCAAGATGGCACTGGTGGAGCGCTGACATGAGCGGATGGGTCCGGACCGAGATGAGCCAGCCGCTGCCGCCTCCGCGCAGCGAAGTGGGTGCTGTCCACTGGCTGAAACTGAACCTGTTCGCCACGCCGGTCGACGCGGCGCTCACGATCGTGGCCATGCTGCTGCTGGCGTGGGCGATCCCGCCATTGGTAAACTGGGCGTTCGTCATGGCCCAGTGGACCGGAACCGACCGCACTTTCTGCGCGACCGTGGCGCAGGGCGGCATCCAGCCGGACGGCTGGGCCGGCGCGTGCTGGGCCTTCGTCGGCTCCAAATGGCAGCAATTCCTCGTTGGCCGTTACCCGATCGAAGAGCGCTGGCGTGTCATCGTTACAGCAATCCTGTTCTTCGGCCTGATGATCCCGCTGTTGATTCCGAAGGCTCCCTACAAGGGCTGGAATGCGATCTTGTTCTTCGCCGTGTTCCCGGTGGTCGCCTATTTCCTGCTGCTCGGCGGGCATTTCGGCCTTCCCTTCGTCGAGACGCCGCTGTGGGGCGGCTTGCTGGTGACGCTGACGCTGTCCTTCGTCGGCATCTCGGTTTCACTGCCTCTCGGTATCCTGCTGGCGCTGGGCCGGCGTTCCAAGATGCCGGTCATCAAGATGCTGAGCGTCGTCTTCATCGAGGCGGTGCGTGGCGTTCCGCTGGTGACCGTGCTGTTCATGGCGTCTGTGATGCTGCCGCTGTTCCTGCCGCCGGGCGTCACCTTCGACAAGCTTCTGCGCGCCCTCATCGGCGTGGCGCTGTTCGCCTCCGCCTACATGGCGGAAGTGGTGCGCGGCGGCTTGCAGGCCATTCCCAAGGGCCAGTACGAAGCCGCTGATGCGCTCGGTCTCAACTATTTCCAGAAGCTTGTGCTGATCATCCTGCCGCAGTCGCTGAAGCTGGTGATCCCCGGGATCGTCAACACCTTCATCGGCCTCTTCAAGGATACGAGCCTGGTCTACATCATCGGCATGTTCGACCTGCTCGGCATCGTCCGCCAGAACTTCTCCGATCCATCCTGGGCGACGGTCCAGACACCCGCGACGGGTCTGGTCTTCGCCGCCTTTGTCTTCTGGATCTTCTGCTTCTCGATGTCCCGCTACTCGCTGTTTGTCGAGCGCCGCCTCGACACGGGCCACAAACGATAGGAAACCCGGACATGACCGACAACGCCGTCTCCGCCGATCAGCTCCATGCCGACCGCTCCCGGATGCATGTCTCGGATACCGACGTCGCCATCGATATCGCTGCCATGCACAAATGGTACGGCGAGTTCCATGTGCTCAAGGACATCAACCTGAAGGTCATGCGCGGCGAGCGGATCGTCATCTGCGGTCCGTCCGGATCGGGAAAATCGACGATGATCCGCTGCATCAACCGACTGGAAGAACACCAGAAGGGCAAGATCGTCGTCGACGGCATCGAATTGACCAACGACATCAAGCGGATCGACGAGGTGCGCCGTGAAGTCGGCATGGTGTTCCAGCACTTCAACCTGTTCCCGCACCTGACCATCCTGGAGAACTGCACGCTGGCGCCGATCTGGGTCCGCAAGATGCCCAAGAAGAAGGCCGAGGAAATCGCGATGCACTTCCTTCAGCGCGTCAAGATTCCCGAGCAGGCGGGCAAATATCCCGGCCAGTTGTCGGGAGGCCAGCAGCAGCGCGTGGCGATTGCCCGTTCACTGTGCATGAATCCGCGCATCATGCTGTTCGACGAGCCGACATCGGCGCTCGACCCGGAGATGATCAAGGAAGTGCTCGACACGATGGTCGGGCTCGCCGAGGAAGGCATGACCATGCTGTGCGTCACCCACGAAATGGGTTTCGCCCGCCAGGTCGCCAACCGCGTGATCTTCATGGACCAAGGTCAGATCGTCGAGCAGAACACGCCGGACAAGTTCTTCGACAACCCGCAGCACGATCGCACCAAGCTGTTCCTCAGCCAGATCCTTCACTGATCGGCTCAATTACGCGACGAAAAGGGGCGCCGGTGGGGCGCCCCTTTCTCATTGTCCGCCGAGCCGCTCAGGCCGCTTTCACCTCGACCTTCCGGGCTTTCGGCGTTTCGACCATCGGACGAGGCACCGTGACGGTGAGCACACCCTTGTCAAGCCTGGCTTCCATCTTCTCCGCCTCGGGTTCGAAGCCGAGCGGGATGACGCGTTTCAGGCTGCCATAGCTGCGTTCGACGCGGTACCAGTCCTTTTCCTTCTCCTCCTTCTCGACCTTTTTCTCGGCCTCGATCATGAGGGCGGCGCCTTCCAGCGTCACCGTCACGTCGTCCGGCTCGACACCGGGCAGGTCGGCCTTGACGGTCACGACCTTGTCGGTCTCGGCGACATCGACGGCGAAGTCGGTTCCGCCGAACACCGCCGGCATGCGGGCGGTCGGGAGTTCATCGAAGAAGTTGGTGAAAAGATCGTCCATCTGGTTGCGCAGGCGACCGAAGAGATCGAGCGGCTGCGCCGTCTGGACGGTGGGAGTCCTGACAAGTTTTGTCATGTTTCCCTCCTCTGATGGGAACGAAACAAGATTATTTTAAACGAAAAATCCCGGAATTCCTTGATCCCGGTCATGGCCACTGCTCAGGCGGCCGCGTCGTACCCGTAGATCCAGTCGAGGCCGCCGATCAGCCGGTCGCCGCCTGAAAGGCGGAAGACGAGGTCGCGCGCCAACGCCACCGGTCCGGCGGCATGCCAGGTGAAGTGGTTGAATGCGCCGCGGCGCGCCACCCGCTCCACCCGCGGCACCCGTTCGGCCTCGTAGGCTGCG
>WPCK01117490.1_pt1 | contig 53175 bp, 58 predicted proteins | sample 5399851 | NCBI WGS metagenome assembly WPCK01 (sample SAMN12869471, study PRJNA574797) | sludge metagenome | isolation source: wastewater treatment of pH11 | place: China:Beijing | collected 2019-05-20
AGTGCAACCTCACCAAGATAACGGCTACCTTCATCAACACTCAGTAAATTCTTTAATGCGCCTTCTTCTTTCTTCGCAGTATAGGAAACAACTTCCCCGTCCTTAAACGTCAGAGCAAAGTCTTCAATCAGACGTCCCTGATAATTCAGAGGTTTTGTGGCTACAACCGTTCCGTTAACTCCGGTTTTCTTAGGCATCGTAAAGTTCTCTTCTGTTGGTAAATTCGGATTAAAAATCACACCATTTTGAGCTTTCTCACTTCCACCTGCCCAATGATGACCTTTAACAAGTTCAACATTGAGATCTGTTCCAAGTGAGTTCTTAAAAATCAAGCGTTCAAAATTATACTCATTCAACTTCTTATTGTATGTGGATAGACGTTCATTGTGTTCTTTCCACTCTGCAACAGGGTCATTGTCATTTTCAATTCGAACAGCCGCTAAAATCGCATCCCAAAGCTTCTCCACTGCTTCTTCAACAGAAACTTCTGGAAAAACCTTGGTCGCCCAAGCTTCCGTAGGAACAGAAACGAGTGACCATTGGGCTTTATTACCCATCATATACTCACGATAGGACTTAAGTGCCTTCTGCATTTCAATCTGAACTTCCTGAATCTTTGATGGATCCACCGATGCTAAAAGACCTGGAGTTGGCGCATAGATATTCAGTGCACACGCACCCTGATCCATGAAATACTGATACTGATTTTTGATCCAATCAGGAACCACCTTCAACACATTGACATCTGCGTGCTCATACGTGATCTTTGTTATCGGATCATCCGACCAGCGCACAAAGACATAGCCTGCTTGTGCCTTATAAGCTTCTTCGACGACCAAACGTGCGAAGTCTTTACAATCCGTTGTAGTCGTAATGACAAGCATTTGTCCAGGTTGAACATTAACACCTGTCTTCACAGCTAACTCTGCATATTTTCTTAATTTATTCAGATACTTCATATTTACCTTACTTTCCATAGGATACCGGAAGCATCGCAGCTCCGATGAGTCCAGGTTCACTTAGCGAAGCTGTGAAGAAATCAACTTCACGCATTCCCACATGAACTAAATCACGGTAATAGGATTTCATTTGTTCAAAATATAGATCCTTGCTCTTCGTGACACCACCACCAATAATAAAGGCATACGGATCACATACATGAGAAATAGCTGAACACATCATGGCAAAGTCGTAAGCCATGGTATCGACGATTTCCAAAGCTACTGGGTGATTTTCCTTAACAAGTTTAAACAGTTGAGCCGCACTATCAATGCTAGGATCAATCTTTTCGCGAGCTATACGAATCAGTGCATTTCCACTGGCTTCATTTTCAACCGCTCCCACATTTAAATGATTGTACTTCTTGCGATTTCGATCGATGATGATATTGCCGATTTCACCCGCATGACCAAATCGGCCGGAAACAACCTTTCCATCCACAATAAGTGCTCCACCGATACCCGTGGATTGCGTGATGTAATACACCACCGGCAAGCCTTTTCCTGCTCCCACAAGAGCTTCAGCCAGACCAGCCACATTGGCATCATTATCCACATAGGTAGGAAGCGAAAATTCAGCTTCCAGCGTTTTTGCGATTGGGTATTGCTCAAATCCAGGTAGATTTGTAGCCATAATCATCTCACCTTTTTGGGTATCAACAGGTCCTGGGACACCTAATCCAATACCACTACATGACTTCAGATCATCAATCTGCCGAATGCAATCCATCAGATTTTCCATGACTTTTTTTGGACCTTCCTGAGCATAGGATGGACTTTTCACCTCTTGGAGGATTTCGCCGAGTTCGTTAACTTTTGCTACGCGGACATTTGTTCCGCCTAAATCAACACCAATGTACGTTTTCATGTGCTCTCCCTTCACGAATTGTTACAGTTATTATTTAACGTCAACAATTTTCATCATATTTGCAGTGCCTTCACCCGTTGGGTAACCTGCGGTAATAATGACTTGCTTGCCAACTTCAATGCCATAATTCTTTGCAATGATACTCGCTAATTCATCATCGTTTGTTAATTCATTTTGAATATCTGAGAAAATCGGAATCACACCCCAGTGAGCTTCCAGCTTGCGCTGAACACTCTTCGTGAATGTGACTGCGAATATAGGTACTGGAGGACGGAATTTCGAAATTCGGCGAGCTGTAGATCCACCTTGAGTAAAGGCAACAATTGCCTCCACTTCATCCAGATTTAATGCTGAGTTACACACCGAACTACCGATCGCATCCTGAACAGTACGTGCGGAAGATTGAATTGCCTGATCCAAACGTTGGCGATAGGGCAGAATTTCCTCAATGCCACGGGCAATCGTGTCCATGACGGTTACAGCTTCAATCGGATAGTCGCCTACAGCACTTTCACCTGAAAGCATAATGCAATCGGTACCATCCAACACAGCGTTAGCAACATCACTTGCTTCTGCACGTGTCGGACGAGGATTGGCCATCATGGACTCAAGCATATGAGTTGCTGTTACCACAGGCTTGCCAAACTCATTAGCCATGGCAATAATTTTCTTCTGAAAGATAGGAACCAGTGAAGTGCTGACTTCAACACCCAGGTCTCCACGGGCAACCATCACACCATCGGATACTTCAAGAATGTCTCTTAGGTTATCCATACCTTCCTGATTTTCAATCTTTGAGATAATCTGAATTTTCGGTGTTCCCTCTTCAGCCATAATCTTACGGATGGCTAGAACATCCTCTTTGCGGCGAACAAAGGAAGCCGCAATAAAGTCCACATCATTCTGACATCCAAAACGGATATCCGCATCATCTTTGGTAGAAATAAATGGCATCGATAACTTCACATTTGGAACATTGACACCTTTACGGGTTTTAATGACTCCAGGATTTTCAATACGGCAGGTTAGTTCACTTCCTGTATTCTCCAATACAGTCAGACGCATTTTTCCATCATCAATGAGAAGAAAATCGTTGGCACGAATATCATCAAACAATTCAGGACAGGAAATGTGGAAACGTTCATTGTTTCCGACCAATTCTTCCCGAACCACTTTGACGATATCGCCCTTTTTAAAGTTGAGTGCTCCATTTTCCATGATGCCACAACGGATTTCAGGTCCTTTTGTGTCCATCATCACAGCTAAGTTAAATCCAGTCTTTTCACTTACCTCACGGATATTTCGAATACGTTCTGCATGCTTCACATGATCTTCATGTGAAAAGTTTAAACGACAGATATTCATTCCCGCAACAGCCAGTTTTTCAATCATTTCCTGAGTATCACTTGCAGGACCAAGTGTACAAATAATTTTTGTCTTACGAATTGGTTTCATTATTAAGTTCTCCTTTATACGAGTCGCTCATGAAGAGCAAAAAATGGTTTGCGAGATTTCTTCGGCAAAGCCAATGCTTCTTCGATTGGCAGTGAAGTAATTTCATTGTTGAGGATGCCTACACAGTGTCCGCCGATACCGGAAACAAGCAGTTCAACTGCTTTATCACCCATCCGTGTAGCTAACACACGATCAAAGGCCGTGGGCGAACCACCTCGTTGAATATGCCCAAGCACCGTCGCACGACCGGAAAATCCTGTCGCTTTACTGATTTTTGTGGCCAAACTATCAACATCCGTGATTTTCTCACTGATAACGACAATCGCATGTCGTTTCGCCTTTACTTGTTCATAATAGCGAAGTTGTTCCAAAACCGTCTGTTCATCATAACCTGTTTCGGGTGTAACAATAATTTCTGCACCACAGGAAAGGCCTGAGTAGATAGCCAAATCGCCACAGCGATTCCCCATTACTTCAACGACTGAACAGCGGTGATGTGAACTTGATGTATCTCTCAGTTTATCCACACATTCGATGACTGTGTTTAACGCAGTATCAAATCCGATGGTAAAATCTGTGGATGAAATATCGTTGTCAATGGTACCAGGCAATCCGATGCAATTGACACCCAGTTGGGTCAACGCCATCGCACCTTTGTATGTACCATCACCACCAATAACGACAAGAGCTTCAATTCCATGAGAGTTCAAAATCTCAACAGCTTTCTTTTGGATTTCAACATCCTTAAACTCAGGAAGTCGGGCGCTACCAAGAATTGTGCCACCCTTGATCATAATGTCACTGACACTTCCTCGTGTTAATGGTTCAATATTGTTCTCCACAAGTCCTCGATATCCATTGTAAATGCCATAGACCTCAAGCCCGTGGTAGAGTGCACTTCGTGTGATCGCTCGAATCGCCGCGTTCATTCCTGGCGAATCGCCACCTGAAGTTAAAATACCTATTTTATTCACTACAATCGCACCTCATTTCCTATTTATCATACCATTTAATAGTGTTATTGAGAAGAAAAATCACTCTTTGCGACGGTTTGTTCCGGACAACTTTCGCTCAACCGCAAGAGCTGAGATACGTTCCATGATTCGGATTGCTTTCATCTCTTCCTTTTCACCCTTCTGATTGTAGGTATAGTGTTGACGCAACGTTTTAAAGTCTTCATTGCTCGAAAACCATGTGGGTCGCTTGTGTTCAAGACGATCATTCAGAATGGTCAGAAGCACCTCATCTCGAACCCAGCTGGTCACACTTTCTGCCCCAAGATCATCCATAAATAAAACATCTGCTTTCTTACACTTTTCAAGCAATTGATTTAGTTCATCTCTTGAATCCAGGTAACCTTTTAATTTGGAAATCAGTGAAGGCACATGAACAAATGCCACAGTCTTTCCGGATTTTGCCACCATATTGGCAACACATCCAAGCAAATAGGTCTTACCAACTCCCGGATGTCCATATAAATAAAATCCCTTGGCATCAGGCTGACGTAGCCAGCGGGTAAATGCGTCCACAAGAAGAAGATAGTCATCCGACTCCTGATCCAACTCCAGGGAAGCGAGTGTAAGTGTTGCCCAATGTTCAGGCATATCTGAAATGACAAATTGACTCAAATGTGACTTCTTCTCTTCTTCTTCCCTTGTATAGCGGCACTTACTGATTTCCGTTGTAAGTACATCATCATCCATCAATAGCTCAAGCGTTGCACCTTTTGTACTCTGACGGCACATATGCAAACCCGTACAACCATCGCAAAGACGCCTGTTCTGCACCCAGTTACTGAAACGCTGAACATATTGCGCTATAAACTCATCATCGACTCCAAAAGTCTTTTGGAATTCTTTTACTTCGTCAAACTCAATGACCTGATTTAGAAGCAGTTGACGAGCCTGAAGCTGTTCTTTGGTAAGTGTCACTGTCAGCGAGATTGGTTTCATTTGAGTTCTCCCTTCTTGATATTTTCAATGATGGATTTACGGTCAACCGACTGTTTGTCCACCGATTCTTTGACTGGTATCGATTCTTTACTTTCATTTTCTGACTCATTCCACCATTGTGGCAACTCATCTTTTCGACTCGATTTCTTCTTATTGAACGATGCATACAATGCATCCCTTGCCTCTTCTTTATTTTTCACCTGAAGACGCACAAGTGTGGATGCAATTTTCTCAACATAAGGTCGGGAAAGACGCATATCATTTTGAGTCAAGGCATAGTCAATTAAGACATTGACCACTTCAGATGGAAGTTTCATTTCCAGAAGAAGATATTCAATTAATCGTTTATCTGCAGCACTCACCGAAATGCCATGTTGTTTGGACTGAAGAAAAGCGACACTGTTGGCCATAAATGGATCATCTGGAAGTGTTGTTTCCTGTATTTTTGTCTCACGCATTTTCTTTTTAAGCTTTTCTACATCCAGCCATTTGTCTTTAAGACTCACACACCTGGACACCAGCATCTGCATTTTCTCTTCATCGATATTGTACAAAGTCCCACCTTCTTCAATAATCCGAATATTTTCTGCCGTTCTAGCTTCAATGGGAAACGCCAATGCTGAAAAATTGCGAAGAAACTTAGCCGTATTAAACGTGATTTTCAGATGCTCATTAGACTTTTGCTTTTCAGGCTTGATTTGCTGATACGTAGTTTCCTTCTGATCATCCCAAGAGGATAAAATGGAAGACGAGAATGATTCACTTACGTTCGTGAAGGTATCAGAGGATAAGAACTCTTTGACAAATCGCTGCTTAAGCTGATCAAATGATTCCCTTCCCATCATTTTATAATACCATCTGCCCAGTACCTGATGGATAAGGGCTGAGGCAATCGGTAGTGGTGGTAAACACTCATAAAGATAAAAGTTTCGTGTTCCCTGCATCTGATGAAAGGTTTTGATTAAAAACGCCTGTTCACACTTTTTTCGTGCGACAAGAAGCTCATCAATTGAACAATCGAGCACTTCACATAGTCGTTGATGTGTATCAAATTGCGGTTGAAGCAACCCTTCGCTATTTAGTGTCAAATAAAGGGCTACAGCCTGAGAACCAATCAGCGGTTGATAAAACCACATTAAAGATTCAACACTCTGAATGCTGATTTCACTCACACGATTCACTTTATAACTATCTTTAGCTACAATCATTTCTTTCACCTTCTCTATCTACAAGCTGATCGACCAACTCATAAAGTCGTTCAAGACTTCCCTGATTTTCAATAACAACATCCGCTTTAGCTATTTTCTCTTCCACGGACATCTGCCACATCAGCATATGTTCAATCGCTTCCAATGACATCCCACGATATGATTGCAATCGCTTGATCAGTCCATCCTTCGAGGTTACCACCAGCCATGTTTCATCAAACTCATGCTGCCAGTTCACCTCAAACAATAAGGGAACTTCACAAAAGACGACTGCCGACTCGGAATGCTGGTCCATAAAATCAAAAAGCCTCTCTTTAACACGCTGATGAACATAAGTTTCGACTTTTTTCCGATTATGCTGATCTTCTAGAAATAGTTGCTTCAAGCGGCGTTTATCCACCTCTCCGTTCAGAATAATCGATTCCCCAAACCATTCAACAAACTTGGCTTTTACACTTGCATCCTGCTGATACAGATCTTTGACAATGGCATCCGAATCCGCAACATAAAAACCACGTGATCGCAGATACTGACTCACCGTACTCTTCCCACTGCCGATTGATCCGGTTATCGCAATTTTTTTCATTCCTTCACCTTCTGACACTGATTGCAAAGATACGTCCCTCGACCGCAACAGCGAATTTTGATAATTAAAGTCCCACACACCGGGCATGGCTGATTTTCCTTCATATGCACCTGCAGACTTAACTGAAAACGTCCACTGACACCCAAAGAAGAGGTGTAAGATCGGATTGTGGTTCCACCTAAGGCAACTGCCTGTAAAATGACATCCTTGATTGCCACAACCAGATCTTCGATTTCCGTTAAACTCAATTGCCCAACACGGGTTGCCGGATGAACACCGACACGAAAAATAACCTCATCAGCATAAATATTACCAAGACCTGCCACATGGGACTGATCAAGTAGAAATGCTTTGAGTCGCAGGCTTGACTTGGACATTCGCATGTGTAACCACTCTGCAGTCACATCGTAGGGTTCAGGTCCCAAATGGTTTAATCGCTGATCAACCTCTTCCGGTAGTAACAGTTCAAAACGTCCAAACTTACGTGTATCGTGGTAATGCAACTGTCGGCCATCATCCAAATCAAAAACGACATGGGTGTGTTTAGAGACTGGATGTGTGGTCGGGTACACATAGAATCGTCCTTCCATTCGTAAATGAACCATTAAAACAACATCTTCCAAGTGGTAAAGTGCATATTTTCCACGTCGACGAAACTCGGTAAACGATTTCCCAATAATCAGATGTTTAAATTGCTGTGTATCCATCGTTACGATTTTCGGATAATATACGGTCACATCCTTGATTTTCACACCAGATAACATAGACTCCAATGTACGAACCACGGTTTCAACTTCAGGTAGTTCAGGCATCGTTATTTCGCCTCATACCAGTTTTTGCCCATCGCATAACTGACTTCCAGCGGTACATCCAGATGGACTACCTGACTCATAGCATCAACGACCATTTGGGCTACTTTTTCAGCCTCATCTTCTTTTACCTCAAAAACAAGTTCATCATGCACCTGAAGAATTAGTTTTGCGGAAGTCGCTTCAATGGCTTTCTCTACTTCAAGCATCGCAAGTTTAATCAGATCCGCAGCACTACCCTGGATAGGTGCATTCATTGCGGCCCGTTTACCAAACTCGCGAACCGAGTACACTTTGTCAAATAATTCATCAATTTGCCTACGACGATGAAACAGTGTGGTCACATACCCATGATTTTGAGCAAAATGTACGGTTTCATCCATATACATTTGAATCTTCGGATAGGTAGCCAGATAGGTTTCAATAAACTTCGCTGCCTCCTTACGGGAAATATTCAATTGAGCAGATAATCCAAAATCTGAAATTCCATAAATGATACCAAAGTTGACTGCTTTCGCACTTCTGCGCATGAGTGAAGTTACTTCCGAAGCCTTAACACCGAAAACATCCATCGCTGTTTGTGTATGAATGTCAAACTGATGATTAAATGCATCAATCATCGCTTCTTCCTTTGCCATATGTGCTAAAACCCGAAGTTCGATTTGTGAATAATCGGCTCCCAAAAGAACATACCCTTCCTTAGCCACAAAAGCTTTACGAATCTCACGAGTCTCCTCTTGTCTTACGGAAATGTTCTGCATATTTGGATCTGTAGCCGATAACCGCCCAGTCTGTGTAGCACATTGATTAAATACGGTATGTATTTTTGAATCATCAAGAACAAACTTTTTCAAACCTTCCGCGTAGGTACTATATAATTTCTGATACTTTCGATATTCCAGAATAGGCTCAATAATCGGATGTTTTCCCGCAAGTGATTCAAGAACATCTGCTGATGTTGATCGTTTTGAACCTGCCTGAAGACCCAGATCATCAAAGAGAACTTCTCCTAACTGCTTAGGGCTATTAATGTTAAATTCTTTCCCTGCAAACTCCTGAATTTCTTGGGTCAATCGATCTATTTTCTCTTTGGTTTTAATGGCAATTTCATCAAATACCTTCTCATCGACAGAAATCCCTTCCTTTTCCATTCGATACAGTGTCTCAACAAGAGGACGTTCCATATCCTGATAAAGAGATAACATCTCCTTATCCTGTAACTCCTTCTTTAAAGAGGCTACTTTCTTAAAGGCCATCATAGCAAATTTGCCGGCACTTTCAATTTCATTTTCCTTCAGATTCGTGATACCCCACTCATCTTTTACCTTATCCAATGAAGTCAGCTTCGTGTCATTGATAAATGCCAGCAACATCAGATCATCCTCGAAATGTTCTGCCGAAAGATCCAGCGTATCCGCAAGATGATAAATCAGTTTGATATCAAATGCATTTTTTCGTTTTTCCTTAAATAGCTTTTTAAACTCATCACTGATTTCATTCAACTGAACATAACAATAGCTTTTGTCATCAGCTAAAATAAAGCCCTCACATGTTGCACCATACCCTTTAAAGGTCGGTTTGTAGGGCAGCACAAAGAGATCATCCTTTACCCACGAAGCATCAAAAAAGACATCGGCCTTGCTCGATTCTTCTTTATGACTCATAAAGAGTTCCTGGACCATATTTTCCTGTTGTCGAAGTTCATACTGACGGAAAAACTTGATCATCCCTTCAAAATTTGGCTGATGCCATAAATCATCCAGTTTAAAATCAATCGGTACTTCCGTATAGATGGTAGCCAGTTCTTTTGATAATTTAGCTAACTCAATATTGTTCTCTATATTTTCCCTGAGTTTTCCCTTAAGATCACTTGTATGCTCCAATAGATTCTCCAATGTTCCATACTCTTCAAGAAGCTTCATCGCAGTCTTTTCACCCACTTTTGGAACACCCGGAATATTATCTGAGGCATCCCCCATCAGTGATTTTAAGTCAATGATCTGTGAAGGTTTCAGATGATACTGATCCAATAGAACTGTTTCATCGACCTCTTCCATCTCACTAATCCCTTTTTTCATCAATAACACCCGTGTGGTCTTATCAATCAACTGAAGCAAATCACGATCTGAGGTTAAAATCGTGACCATCACATCCGGATACATCTTCGCCACAGTACCAATAATATCGTCTGCCTCATACCCTTCAATTTCATAGCGCGAGAAGTTGGATGCATCCAAATAATCGCGAACCAACTGAAACTGATCAATTAGCTCCTGTGGCAGTTCTTTTCGTGTTCCCTTGTATGCGTCGTAACGCTTGTGACGGAAGGTTTTTGCCTTACTGTCAAAAGCAAACAAAACAGCATCCGGACGAAGAATATCCAATGCCTTATTTACCATATTTGCAAACCCAAACACTGCATTTGTGGGTTGATTAAATGATGTCTTCATGGGTCTTGTATAAATCGTCGCATAGAATGCACGAAATACCATGGAGTTTCCGTCTACGAGTAATAGATTTTTCATAAGTCAGCCTCCTGTTTGTATTGTATCATATCTGTCTGATTCTTTTTAAAAAAACCCTGCAATATAGCAAGGTTATTCTGCGATTGCTTCGAGGATGGAAAGATTCTCATACATAATCGAAATATAGTTTTTGTTACCTTCCAAATCGTTTTGTGTTAAGGTATGAAGATTATGCAAATTGATCTGAGTCAACTCCAGTTCATCCTTGATATTATTGTAAAATTCCCTTAATTCTTCAGATAGATTAGGTTCAAATGCAATGTATTTGACCCCATCATCCACAATTCGCTGCTTTATGATTTCCAACTGCGCACCACTTGGAATGACACCGTAGCGTGACAGTATGATTGGGTAAACCGAGACACCATAGGCTTTCTGCCAGTTGCCAAAGCTTGGTGTTATCGAAACAAACTTGATATCCTGGCGGCGCAGTTTCATAATCTGATATTCCGCATCCAATCGAGCCAACTCAGACTCAAGCGATGCATAGTTACTCTCATAGAATGTTGCATCTTCGGGAAACTTTTCTACAAGCCAATCCTTGATGATTCGTGCCATCGACGTCATTGCAACAGCATCCATCCATACCACCGGATCCTTCTCGTAGGTATCAATGGTATCAAACACAATACCTTCATAATAAGAAGATTCCAAAACAACCTCACTATTCGATACCATGATGGTGGTAAAACGCTTAAAATCATAAATTGAACTTCGTGCAGACAAGTCAATCAAGTCAACCCGTGCACTCCGAATATCACTCCGATACATTTCCATATATGGTTCAAGTAGCCCAAGGGAAAGAATTAAATCAATCTCATCCAGCATTTCATCAAAATCCTCGTTCATGGTTGCCCGCTGAATGATCGGTCCTTCCGAAAGATTACATAAAGTCACCCGATCCTGGGCAATCCGCTCAACCAAAAAAGACACTGGGTATGTGGTGGTGCATACCACAGGCTTTTTAGAAGTACAACCCGTTAATAGCGCAGTGACCAAAAAAATAGTTAAACATAGAACAATTCGCTTCACGTGGTTCCCACCTTTCCAAAAAGAATTATACCATACTTCAAACCATAAGAAAAAGATGGAAATCACTCATATTGAACTTTGTCCATGTGTTCCCTGCGGTATCTGATGAGAACACGAATAGCCATAAATCCAGGAACCGCGATGATAATACCCACAGGACCAAACAGAATTCCTCCGGTGAGGATGGAAAACAGTGTCCATAGCGGTGGAACCTGACTGTTTTTTGAATGAACAAAAGGTCCGATGATGTATGCATCAATATCCGCAAGAATCGCAATTCCGATGAGCAAGACAACCACATTTGGAAATGGCAGATAAAGCGCAGTCACTATCCCGATCCCATTGGCAACTGTTGCTCCAAGATAAGGCACGAGCAAGCCAATTGATGTAAGCAATCCGATAATCAGCCAGTTTCGATGCCCAATCAGATAGTACAGAAGACTATACTCAACCAGCTTAATGATCATAAGTATGGCCAATCCCCGGAAATACACGGATACTTCCTTATGAATCCGATAGATAATTTCATCGTAACCCTCTTTTATATCCTTCGCTAACCTTAATGTCTTCTGAGTTAACGTATCATACTGATGCATCATATACATTGCGATGATTATCGAAAACGTTAGGGTTGTGATAAAGCTAAGTGCATTGGCAATGATTCTTGGGATTAGACTCGTCAAATCAGGTATGAAATTACTCAAGTTATTGATTGAATCCAAAAGAGCATCATTTAAGGCAATCATAAATGGTGATAGATCACGGTCAATGGTCTGACGATACCAATCAAACACCTGGTTGACTGAAAGTGTCAGCGATTGGATAAAGCTTAAAAAATCAACGTACAACCGAGGTAAGATTAAAGTTAAAAGATAAAATAAGCCCACAAAAATAACCAGTAGCGTCAGTGGTACACTCACCTTTTTTGATATTTTCTTTCTGGATAAAAAACGCAGCCAAGGATTTAAAAGATAAGCGAACAGAAATCCTAGAATAAATGGTGTCAGAATTCTTCGAACCTTACTGAATAACATCAGCCAAAAAGATGTACTGATTGAAATAACGTACACAATTGTAACAATCATCAGTATCTTTAATAAAAGTGGCATCGTATCCTGCGTAGACCACGCTGATTTTAATGTTGCAAAGAAACGTTTCATAAATTACCTTCCTACTTGTGTTGATACCAACGCAATTTTTCACTTCGGCGGATTTTAGATGTAATAACCAGCATAATCTGATCATACATGGTATACCAGCCATAAACAAACACGGAGAGCAATGTGGCTAAAAGCAAAGTAGGAAATACTCGGTACGCCATCCAATCAAAGAAATGCCATTCAGTTACCTGAGTCAATCGAAGCCCGACAAACAAAAGCCACTCCTTTAAAAATAAGGTAACCAGAGCAAGTGTGATAGTCTCAAACATACTTTCAGAAAGATGATTCGACCACTGTTTTGCCACTAGCATAACCGTTACATAAACCAAAGTTAACTCAAACATCTGTTGAAATAGCAGTAAATCATAAAGAAATCCGAGTCCAAGAGCCAGTAGCATCGATTTTTTAAACGAATACGTGCGGGCACAGTAAATCATAAAGATAAACATCGTCGATGGAATGAACACAAATCTCATAGATGAAAAATCAATGGGCAAAAGGGTCATCAAGAGTAAATCAAGCAGGAAAACCGCCCCAAAAAACAACAAATGAATCATGGTGTTACCTCTTGGGCTACGACAGCACGTTTGACTACAAACACATAATCAAACTGATAAAAGGAGGCACTTGGTTTAACGAGGATACGCAATCCAATGGCATTGGTTAACTCCTGAACTTCAGATACTTTACCGACCAGAAGTCCTGCAGGGTAAACACCACCCAAACCTGAAGTAATGACCGTCATCTCGGGAAGGATTGTCGAACCTGTATCAAGCAGTGTAAGCACAAAAGCTTCCTGATTGCGATCATAACGCTCGAGAATAGCTTCCGCGGTTGTGGAGGGTGATGTCTGTATTCGCACGGCTACCTTGTGATTGGGACGTTCAGTGGTTAAAAGTCGAACCACGGAGCTGTTGGCGTAAACTTCACTTATCTTACCAATCAGACCTTTTGAACTTGAAACCGCCATATCAACTTCCACACCGTCATTTGATCCAACGTTGATCGTCAGTGCTGAGTTGAAGACATCATAGGAGCGTACCATGACGGTCGCCGGTAATAAATCAAACTCATTGGATGCCAGTTTTACAGAAGACAACTCTTTAAGGGCTGCGATCTGACGATATGCCTCTTCCAGTTCTGCTTTGTACAGAGCAAGCATATCAAGGTCCTGTTTTAAACGATCATTCTCATCACGTAGTTCATAGAATCGAATAATATCATCGAAAAATCCCGTCACTGAGCGAATAGGCTGCTCAATTAAAGAAAACCTTACCATGGAAAAGAACCCATAACTTGCATTCGATAGCATAGCGATGGGTTTGCTTGTTCTTAAAAAACCGAAAACAATTACAATGGAAAGTCCAATTGTAATAGCTATTAAAAGTACTTTTTGAAATACGGATAGACGTCGCATAAAATCACCATCTACATTATACGGTGAATTGTCTTACCTTTCAATCAATTATCATGTTTTGACGAAGAGAACAATATCCTGAGTCTGTCACAATCAGGTGATCCAATAGCGGAATTCCCATCAGTTGTCCGACTTCATTTAAAACAGCCGTCACTTCAATGTCTGCTTGACTCGGTGTGATACTACCCGATGGGTGATTATGAATAACAAGTAAACGTGAAGCACTTGATTCTACGGCTTCCCTGAAAATTTCCCTTGGGTGAATCACACTTTTATCCAATGTACCCACAAACAACGTTTTATAGGACACAATCTGATTTTGTGTATTCAGATAAATGGCCATCAGATGTTCCTGATGCTTGTATCCAACCTCACTTTTCAACCAATGGATCAAAAGTTCAGGAGAGTTCATCACATTTTTATCCATCATTGAACTGCGCAACACCCGCTTGGACAACTCAAAGACGGCCATCAGTTCCATCGCCTTAGCTGTTTTGATACCCGGAATCTGCATCAGCTGAAAGTATGAGAGTCGAGGAAGCTGACTTAAAGATTGGACCATGCGCAAAATCCGTACCGATAAATCGAGCACCGATTCACTTCGGGTACCACTTCGCAAAATCAGTGCAAGCACTTCCTCATCACTCAGACTTTCAATTCCACTGATTAAGGCCTTTTCTCTTGGTCGCTGATATGGTGGTAAATCCGCCATTTTTACTTTCATTGACTACTTACCCCATTGAGCACTAAATCCTGGAAACTGAACTTTACCACTGGCAGAAAAAAGAATCTTGATGATGGCAGCTATCCCAGCGCCTACAGCCACATACGTCAGCATTGCGGTCGTTGTTATCATACTCTTACCTCCTTTCACTTTCTAATAGAAAAAAAGTGAAGCTATTCCTACTCACTTAGTCGAATAACTTCACTTATTTCATCCTGTAATCGCAAGGCTAACTGGTGAATCATAACAAGATCCTCACTTTGCTCCCATTGGACACATTCGAGTAATTCACTGCTTAAAATACTTAGCTTTACAATATGGTCATGCACTTTCTGATTCATTTAAAAACTCCTTTTCTTCAGTCTATTGATTTTACATCAAAGTGTCAAGAAACCATGAGATTTTTATTTCTTTTCTAAGTAAAACTTGTTAAACTAAACGTAACAAAGGAGATCTCACATGAATCAAAAACTAACAAAATCTGAAAAGATTTCCTACTCTCTTGCGGGTTTAGGACAAAACATGATTTACAACTTCTCTGCGACGTACATAATGATTTTTTATACAGACATGATGAAACTGCTCCCTGCTGCTGTGGGTACACTGATGCTTGTGGCACGTGTCTGGGATGCCATCAACGATCCAATCATGGGATCGATTGTGGATAATACGCGGACCCGATGGGGAAAGCTTCGACCTTACCTGTTTGCGGTCCCTATTCCGATGGCAACCTTTACCATTCTCACTTTTTTTACTCCAGATGTAGCGATGTCTACCCGACTGCTCTATGCTTATGTGACCTACATTGCCTGGGGTATGATTTTCACGGTTTCAGACGTTCCTTACTGGGGATTGTCCGCTGCGATGACACAGGATTTAAAAGAACGCATGAGCCTTGTCTCGATTGCTCGAATCTTCTGTAATCTTGGGATGGCTATTGCGATTGTCGTACCTCCGCTGATTATAGCCTCCTTTGGTGGAAATGCCACAGGGTATCTGGTTTCTGCCATCTTTATGTCTGTGATTGGTGGATCTTTGTTTTTTCTTGCCTTCTTTAAAACCAAAGAACGTGTGAGTGATCATCAGGAAAAAACCTCGTTAATACAAAACTTCAAGATTGCTAAAAAGAATAAACCCCTCTTGTTACTTCAATCCTCAAGAATGCTCGGTGCTTTTCGGATGGGACTTGGAGCTGCCGGCACCTATTTTGCCAAGTATAATTTGGGCAACGAAGCGTACTTTTCTCTTCTTGGAGGGATACTCATCGCCTCAATGATTGTGGCCATGATGATTACGCCCTGGTTCCTCAAGTACTTTACAAAGAAGCAGGTATATATGGGAAGCCTTGTCTTTGGAGCCATTGCCCATTTGCTTATGTTTCTTATTGGCTATCAAAACATGGTCCTCGTCTTTTTCTTCCTATTTCTTGCCGGTATGTCCATGGGGGCAAACGATGTAATCACCTATGCGCTTGTGGGCGATTCTGTTGATTACCTTGAGTTTTATACCAAACGTCGATATGAAGGCGTCTGTTTCTCATTGCACACATTTACAACGAAACTTCAGACAGCTTTTGCTACCTTTGCGATTGGTCTTGTATTGACCTATGTGGGATTTATAGAAAATACCGCTCAAAGCGCACAGGCTCTTCACGGCATCTTTTGGTTAATCAGTCTACTTCCTGCTGTCGCAAGTATTCTAAGTCTTATCCCCATGTTCTTCTATCATTTCACAAGTAAACAGCACGAGGATATGTTGCAGCAGTTACACGGATAGAAACATCTTTGCAAACTCAGCAACACCCGCTGCTTCGACTGAAGGTACTACATGGTCCACAATCGACAGAACTTCTTCCTTCGCATTACTTACAGCAGCAGAAATTGCTGCTTTTTTTAACATGGCTATATCATTATCCGCATCACCTATCGCAGCTACATCAGAAAAATCAATCCCGATATGCTCGCAAACGACATCTATCCCGATGGCCTTATTGATACCGACAGAAGCCGCATCAATAAACATAGCTCCGTGTTCAAAGAATTCACACCCCGAACTATCCGGTAGATTTGCATGAAGTTTAATCATGTTTTCTTCATCACCTGTAAATTGACATTTAAGTGAATCTGCTTTGATATACTCTTCAACCCTTGTTTTAGAAATCAGAACATCAATATTGGCAAGAGTCAGATCATACTCAATACCGCGATTGTATGCATTGGCAACCATGTATCCATCTTGCTCACAGGCAAAATCACAGTTAAACAGTTTTGCTAAATCAAGCAGTTCAAAGATAATCTTACGGTCAATTCGCTGGGCATGGATTTCTTTTAACTCACCGTGATCATAATGTAAAATCTGAGCTCCGTTACTGGCAATAATGTACCCGTCAAACTTATCCAATTCAACGAGTTTAGCTACATGATAGGCACCCGCTGCGATACGACCGGTCGCAAGCGCTACTTTAATACCCTGTTGCTGAAGTGCAATCAGTGCATCCACGTTTTTCTGATGGATGCTTTTTTTAATTGGATCATAGAGTGTATGATCAATATCACTAACAAATAATTTCATTATTTTTACCTCTGCGCCCTATTATAACACAGTTCAAAAGAAATAATTTGCGAATTTTTGAACTATTGATTGACAATTATATCACAAAGATGTATGCTAAACATGAAAGATGATTCATGTTTCAAGGAGGACACTATGGTACTAGGAAAATGTATGACACAGTTACATCTGGGGGATGCAGCAAGTATAACCCGACAGATTACAGAGGAGGATGTTGTCTTGTTCGCACAATTAAGCGGCGATAATAACCCCATCCATCTTGACGAAAATTATGCCTCATCCACAAGATTTAAACATCGCATCGCCCACGGACATTTCGTGGCTTCGCTGTTCTCTACCTTACTCGGAACTCAACTTCCAGGGGTTGGGACCATTTATCTTAATCAGCAGATTCGCTATCTCGCACCCGTCTATCTCAATGATTTCATTACCGCAAAAGCAACGATTATTGAAAAAAATGAGGATCGCAATCGTGTGACTCTTTTGACCGAAGCATTTAACCAGCAAGGTGTACTTGTTGTCAGTGGTCAGGCAGAAATCATGCCTCCAAAAAAGGAGCAGTCCTAATGGAACAGAAATACACACAAATCCGATCTTTTGCTTCAACGTTTGCAGAAACCTATGTTAAGCCATTGGCCAGTGAGATCGATGAGCACGAACGTTTCCCAGAGGAAACCGTGAAAAAAATGATTGACTGTGGCATGATGGGAATCCCCTACCCACAGAATTTAGGTGGTAGTGGCGCAGATACGATGGCTTATGTCCTCTGTGTTGAGGAACTGAGTAAAGTCTGTGCGACTACCGGTGTTATTCTCTCCGCACACACCTCGCTAGCCAGTTACCCTATTTATGCATTTGGCACAGATTATTTAAAGACAACCTATTTAATGGACCTCAACACCGGCAAAAAACTTGGCGCATTTGGATTAACAGAACCCAATGCTGGAACCGATGCGTCCGGACAGAAAACCGTTGCCATCAAGCAGGGAGATTATTACCTTCTAACCGGAAGCAAAATATTCATTACAAATGGGATCTATGCGGATACATACATTGTGTTTGCCATGACCGATGCGTCCAAAGGAACAAAAGGTATCAGTGCCTTTGTGGTTGAAAAAGGATGGGAAGGATTCACTTTTGGCAAAAAAGAGAAGAAACTGGGGATTCGTGGTTCAAGTACGTGTGAGCTGATATTCAATCAGGTAAAAGTACCTAAGGAAAATTTGATTGGACAAGAAGGTCAGGGATTCAAAATCGCCATGTCCACGCTGGATGGCGGACGTATCGGGATTGCGGCTCAGGCATTGGGTATTGCCAAGGGAGCTTTCGAGGAAGCTGTCACATACACAAAATCGCGAAGACAATTCAATCAGCCAATCTCCAATTTCCAACATACCCAATTTATCCTTGCAGATATGGCTACGTCGATTGAGGCCGCAAGTTTGCTTGTGTATCAAGCTGCCAAAGCCAAGGATACTCAGAAAAATTTCAGTAAAGAAGCTGCCATGGCAAAATTATTCGCCTCAGAAACAGCCATGAAAGTGACTACACAAGCTGTTCAGCTTCTTGGAGGGTATGGTTATACCCGGGAGTATCCCGTCGAGCGTATGATGAGAGATGCAAAAATCACCGAAATTTATGAAGGGACATCTGAAGTTCAGCGTATGGTCATTGCGGCTTCAGTGTTAAGGTAAGGTTATGAATATTCTCGTATTGGTCAAACAGGTACCGAACACAACCGAAATGAAAATTAATAAGGAACATGGTACGCTAATGCGTCAAGGGGTGGAATCAATCATTAATCCGGATGATTTAGCTTCGGTTGAATTTGCCTTAACCATCAAAGATGAACAACCGGATACCCATGTGCGTGTTATTAGCATGGGACCACCTCAGGCAAAAAGCATGCTTACAGATCTCTATGGCCTCGGAGTCGACGACTGTGTTCTCATCAGTGACCCCTCCTTCTCAGGAGCAGATACCTGGGCTACTTCCAACACCCTCGCCGCAGCTATCTCACGATATCCATTTGATTTGATTTTAGCTGGACGTCAGGCCATTGATGGGGATACAGCCCAGGTAGGTCCACAGGTAGCGCAACGACTTGGTATTCCTCAGATTACCTATGTTAAGCAAATTGAATCAGTAACATCGACTCATGTGACCGTCAGAAAGCACTATGAAGACCATATTGAACACATGCGCGTTCACTACCCTTGTCTTTTGACCTGCCTTAGTGAGGGTACATCTCCACGCCTTGGACGCATAGAGTATATTTGGAGAAGTTTGGACCAACCCATCACAGTGTTGAGCAATCAGCAGTTACAGCTAGACCCTTCACGTATTGGACTCAAAGGTTCCTACACCAAAGTAAAACGCACTTTTGTGCGACCGATTGAAACGAAAGGACAGATGATTGTGCAAGATATCGAATTGGCTGCAAAAACCATCGCAGACATTTTGAAGAAAGCAGCATCGTAAGGTACTCATATGATACATTCACATATCCATGTTTTCATTGAAGTACGTGACCAAAAACTCATGGATGTAAGCCTTGAGTTGCTTCATGAAGCAAATGAACTTAAAAAACAATACAAGAACAAAGGAATCGATCAGAAAGTGATTGCCCTGCTCTTAGGTTATCAGATACAATCCATGATTGAAACCTGCTATCGATTCGGAGCAGATGAAGTGATTGTGGTGGACCATGAAAAACTTATGTATCCAACATCTCAGCACACAACAGCCGCATTGGTTCAATGCATCAATCAGTTTCATCCCGAAGTTCTACTCATCGGAGCTACCGTAGTTGGAAGAGATATTGCACCTCGGGTAGCGGCTGAAGTAGCCACCGGATTAACTGCGGACGTTACAATCCTTGAAGTTGACCCTTTAGAAAACTCAAATCTTCTTCTAATGACTCGACCTGCCTTTGGCGGTAATTTGTATGGAACGATTATTTGTCCGGACACCTTCCCTCAGATGGCCAGTGTTCGCCCGTCCGTCTTTATTAAAAAAGAGTATCATAAACCTGTGGTTGTACCGATACATGTAACCGTGAACTTTGATCAGAATGATTGGATTGAAGTCGTGCAACGTTACCATAAACCTGAACAAGCAATCGATCTTTCCAAGGCAAAAATCATTTTATCCGCAGGACGAGGAGTGGAATCGTGTATGGATATCGTTTTAGAAACAGCTCATCTTCTTAAAGCAACACTTGGAGCATCAAGAGCCTTGGTCGATCGTGGCGTTGTATCAAAAGTAAATCAGGTCGGACAGACAGGAACAACGGTTCGCCCTTCGATTTATCTTGCCTGTGGCATTTCTGGAGCACTTCAGCATACCGCAGGAATGGATCAGGCTCAAACCATCATTGCAATTAATACGGACGATCAGGCACCTATCTTCTCTGTAGCAACTCTTGGGATTGTGGCTGATGCAAAAGAAGTTCTTCTAAAATTAAAAGAGTACATTTAACTTAACCTTACAGAAACAAAAAACAGGAAATCAAGCTCGATTTCCTGTTTTTGATATGTATTATTTGTTATCGTTTATTTATTTGGCAAAATCAGATTTAAGGATACACCTACGATAGCTGCAAGCGCTGTTCCGGAGAGTGTTGCCATTCCGATGAACTGGAATACTGCTCCACCTAAACCTAGAACAAGCATTGCGGAAGCGATAATCAGATTACGTTGCTTGGAGAAGTCCACATTGGCATCAACCAGAACACGCAATCCATTGGAAGCAATAACACCGTAAAGTAGGATACTCATACCACCAAGTACAGGTGCAGGAATCGTTCCAATAAGTGCTGAGATTTTCCCGACAAAACTCAAGACAAGAGCCACGACGGCTGCTCCTCCGATGACATATACACTGGCTACGCGGGTCATACCGACAACACCGGTATTTTCACCATACGTTGTATTCGCTGGTCCACCAAGGAATGCTGAGACCGCGGTGGCAACACCATCACCAATCAGTGTGCGATCCAACCCTGGATCTTTTAAGAAGTTTCGATTACAGATTTTTCCAAGTACTGTATGGTCTCCGATATGTTCAGAGATAGTCACGATGGCAATCGGCACAATCGCCCACATTTCCGGACCGAAGTAGAATCTATATGAGTTGAAGAATCTTGTTTCAAATGGCAGAAAGAACTTCGGAACTTCTAACCATGCGGCTTCAACAACGGGTGTAAAATCAACCAATCCGAAGAAGAAGGCTACAATGTAACCACCGACTGAGCCAAGAATAAATGGAATAATTTTCATAAATCCTTTGGCAAAGGTGGAGACAAAGGCTGTGATAATAAAGGTGATTGCAGCTACTGCCATCACTTTAGGATCGCCACCCACCTGAAATCCTGCCTGGGTAATTGCCCATCCGGATAGTCCTAGACCGATAATGGCAATCATAGGTCCAATAACAATCGGTGGAAGCAATTTATCAATCCAATCCTTACCAATCGCTTTAATAAGCATAGCAACTGCAATGTATACCAAACCAACCACAATCAATCCAGTTTGAGAAGCGCTGATGTCACCACCGAGTGCCTCTTTTGCGAAAACCATCGCTGAGATATAAGCAAATGATGATCCAAGATAAACAGGTACTTTTGCTTTGGTAGCAAGAATGTAAATAAGCGTTCCTAATCCAGATGCAAATAATGCGACGGATACTGGCAATCCAACAATCACTGGTACCAGAATCGTAGCTCCAAACATGGCAAAGACATGCTGGATACTGAGAATAGCCCAAGCGCCTACCGGCGGTTTCTCTTGAACATCATACAATAAATCGTGTTTTTCCATTTCTTTTCCTCCCTTATGGTGCGCACAGGCCTAAAAAAAGGACTTTTAATACATAAAAGTCCTGTTTAAAACGCTAAGGGGTTACTTTGATTCGCTCCTTGTTGACCTCACGGGATCACATTTAAAGGACCTATGCTGAAAGTATTATACCATAGCCTAATCGCAGTGCAAGCACTTTTTTAAAAAAACTCGCACATGGCGAGTTGTTAATCTAAAAGTGGTACGACCGTTGGTGAAAAGGTATCCAGGATAAACTGCTTTACTGATTCGGACTTCAATGCCGCAATCAATACCTTCGTCTTTTCTGATTCTTCTGTGCCAATGCGAACAACTAGCAAATTCGCAAATGTTTGTGCAGCGACTGAATTTTTATCTTCAGTAACAATCACAGATGAAGCAACACCGCCACCAAGAGCATAGTTACCATTGATAATTGCAAGTTCAACATCTTTCAACACCGATACAAGTAAAGCAGCTTCAATCTCGACAAACTGAATGTTGTATGGATTGGATTCAATATCCAGCGGTGTAGCATTTGAAGAAGTACCGGCCTTCAGTGTGATATAACCAAGGTCAACTAATAAAGCCAATGCACGCGCTTCGTTGGTTGGATCATTTGGAATGGCAATGGTTGCATTTCCCGCTTCAATCGCCTCAAGTGACGAAGCTTTCCCTGGATAGATACCTAATGGTTCAAAGTGAACTGGCAACACACCAGTTAATTTTGTATTGTTTTTTTCATTAAACGTTGTTAGATATGGTAGATGCTGGAAGTAGTTTGCATCCAAATCTCCAGCATCCAGTGTGGTATTTGGCAAAATATAATCCGTAAACTCAACGATTTCCAATGTATATCCTGCTGCTTCAACAGCATTTCTTGCAGCTTCCAGAATAATGGCATGAGGTGTTGTGGATGCGCCGACACGAATCACTTTGTCATCCTTACCGGTAGATGAACATCCAGAAAGAACGAGTAAACCAAGAGTGGATAAGACAAGTAGTTGTTTGATAAATTTATTTTTGAACATAATTTTTTCTCCTTAATTTGTTATGCGCCGCCGATCCAAAGAAACGGCCAGAAAATGAAAGATATTTTGAATTAACTGAACCAGAATGACCATCATGACAATGGTAATCAGCATGATATCCGTCTGATATCGATGAAGACCATAACGGATGGCAATATCACCCAATCCGCCTCCACCGACTGCACCGGCCATGGCTGCATAGCCTACCAGTGTAATCATCGTGAGTGAGACAGAGCGAATCAGTGATGGAATGGATTCAATCAGATAGACTTTTGTGACAATTTGCCAAGGGGTTGCACCCATCGTGATGGCGGCTTTAATGAGCCCATCATCAACTTCTTCAAGAGCTGACTCGACAAGACGAGCCACAAATGGAATCGCCCCGATCACAAGTGCCACAATCGATGCATTGACACCATATCCCCGCCCAACAATCAGTCGGGTGATTGGAAACAGTGCAATCATCAGAATAATAAACGGAATGGAGCGAATCACATTAACCAAAGAACCCAGGATTTTCTCACCGATGACCCATGGAGCAATTCCCTCTTTTTTCCAGATAACCAGCAGGACTCCCAGTGGAAATCCTCCGATAAAGCTAAACAGTGTTGACATAAAGACGATGGTCAATGTATCCAACAGACCCTTGATTAACAAATCAGTCATAGCGCTCCCCCCTGATAACTTAACAGAAGTTTTGTCATCGGATGAGATGGCGAAGCAAAGATATCCTTGACTTTACCATCTTCTACAAACTGACCTTCATTCATCACAATCATACGATCACAAGCTGATTTAACTACTGATAGCTCATGTGTAATGATGATGACGGTCACATTGGTTTTTCGATGAATTTCTTTCAGTAAATCGAGAATCGCTTTTGTGGTAACCACATCCAGCGCACTGGTCGGCTCATCACAAAGCAGCAGTGTCGGTTCACTCGTCAGTGCTCGTGCAATGGCTACACGCTGCTTTTGCCCACCGGATAACTGCGATGGATAACTCGAACTCTTACCGGAAAGACCGACCAATTGAATCAGAGAATCAACCCGTTGAGTAATTTCTTCTTCTTTCATATGTGTTAAACGCAAAGGAAATGCGATATTATCGAACACCGTTCGCTGTTCAAGAAGGTGATAACCCTGAAACACGATACCCAACTGACGGCGCATTCGAATCAGATCCTTCCCTTTTAGCTTAAATAAATCGACATCATCCAACCAGATCGTTCCTTGATCTGGCTTTTCAATCAAGCTTAGACAACGAAGCAAGGTCGATTTACCTGCACCGCTACTCCCAATGATTCCAAGAAATTCACCATCTTGTATCGTTGCGGAAACATTGTTTATCGCAACCAGACGATCGTCTTTGAACACAAAGGATTTGGTTAATTGATCAATTTTAATCATAGATACACCTCCATAACATAAAAAAACTCCCATCCCAATAAGGACGAGAGACTCGTGATACCACCTTAATTCGCATACTCATCACTAAGTATGCCTCTTCAAGTACGCATTTGATCCAAATGTTATACTCTATCGCTTTAACGGGCGAACACGTCATAGCCTAAGGTTTCCCTTCGGTATGCAACTCCAAGACCATTGTTCAGAAGATTCGGTTATCCTTTTTCAGCATTTTCAGGACTCTCTGTGAAACTTTCACTTCTTACTTTTTCTTTTCATCGTCTTTCAATGAGAGTATTATACAATATCCACCACCATTGTCAATCGGTTTTTTTAATTTTTATAAACTTTTTGTTTGTCACTAGTAAACAACAGATTTGCAAAGGATGAATCAATTCGATATAATACCTTCGGTGATACAAAATGAAAGATATAAGAGCAATTTTTTTTGACGTCGATGGAACTCTTCTGGACCCAAAGCTACATATACTGCCAGAGTCCACACTGAACGCGTTGCATCGTCTGAAAAGTAAAGGATACAAACTGGCTGTTGCTACTGGCCGTAATTTGGAATCCTGTAAAGAAGCCAATATTGTGGATGCATTTGAATGGGATGGGTTTGTCTGTGTTAATGGACAGCAGATCTATGATCAACATCAGAATGAACTTTATCATTTCATCATGGATGAAGATATGGTTAAAAAAATCATAGAAGTGGCAGAAGAAGAAAATATTAATCTGCTCTTCGAAGGAAAAGAAAACTTCCTGAATCACCCTGTAAATGATCTGGTCATCGAAGCTCATAATTTTTTTAAGGAAGCCATCCCTGATCTCGTCAAACCCTATGAGTTTGAACCCATTGACATGATCCTTGGGTATGCACCGATGGATTACGACTGGGCTAAATTTAGAGCCATTGACGGTGTATTAGTCTATCCGGGCGAATCAACCTACGCAGATATCTTAGCCCTCGGAAATTCAAAATACGAAGGGATCAAGATGCTTCTTTCCCACTGGGGGATAAAACATGCGCCTTATGCCGCCTTTGGTGACTCCCTGAATGATATGGAAATGATGGAACATGCGGCTTTAGGGATTGCCATGGGAAATGGTAATGATCAACTCAAGCGTATTGCGGATGTCATAACACGCCCTGTCGATCAGGATGGCATCGATTTTGCCTGTACCTATACGAAACTAGGCTAGAAAAAATCTCACTTTCGGGTGAGATTTTTTAGTCTACATAGATTTTGACGGAATTTTTATCCGAGCTTTCAACGGTGACAATTTCCCCTTCCAGATCCTGGTCCACAGCCTGCATAATCTCATCGAGGTCAATGTCCGCACTTCGAAGCGGATTATCCTTAAAATCAAATTCCTTTCCAAACTTCAAGGCTACTTTCATCAGTGATACCGGAACATTGACTTTAACTTTGGTACCATCATCTCCATCGACAACCACACGAAGCATTTTACGTTTTTTGTCGGATTTCTTTTTGCCAAAGAAACCTTTGGAAGATGTTTCTTCATCAAACAGTACATCATCCTCTTCCATCGATTCTTCGACTTCTTCTTCAATGTGTGCTTCTTCATCCGGTAAGTAATCCAATAGTTTGATAGCATCTTCAATGGAAAGTTTGCCTTCTTTTACCTGTTCAAATATGGTAGCTTTTCTATTTATATCTTGATTTGTCATACCTTTATCCTCCTATATCACACTATCGTGTTAATTGACGAACGGTTTGTTCAACTGATCCTGCGGGTACCCAACCATGCTGATTACGAATAATTTTCGTTTGAATCCATTGGATATGTGGAAGTGATTGAATGATTTTCTTTGTCAGTTTCATATCTTTTTCTCCTTTGTTCTAACAGTGATTACTTGCTGTATTGTCTAACTGCTTTTTCAAATGAACCAATGGGATAGAACCCGCGGTCATCCTTGATGAATCCTGCCTTATTCAACTGAATCTGAGGCAACACTCGATATAATTTGGATTTTCTGTAGTTGTATTTCATGACGTGTCCTCCTTCTGCTGTGGCATTAAGATCTTACACTTACATTTTAATACAATATTAAATAATGTCAATATTTATTTTGATTTTCCTTATATTTATTTTAATATATTTATATATTTATTATCTAAATCAATATCAGACACAAAAAAGAGCACTCATTGTGCTCATTTTTTATCTATCGTTGAAATTTGTTTTAAATATGATTCAAGTTCCTTGAATGTCGTATCATCCAATTCACCATGATAATCCGAAAAACTTTCATCCGCAAACATATCGAATAACATATAGGTTGATCTGCACTCTGCTTTCTTATCTATAACCGCAATCGTTCCCTCAATGGGAACAACCACTAAATCACCAAGTCGCAAAAAACTTTCAGATAGTTCCAATGGAAATGTTGCAACAGAATAGCAACCTGGACGATGAATAAATCGAATCGGTGAAAATTCACACTGTTGTTTAAACTGATGATATGAAAGTCGATGTTCATCCCGCAATCCACTGACGACAATCGCTAATGGAGGATTTGACTTGATAAATCGAAGTAATCGTTGTCTTACCATAGAGCATCGGTAACTCGATGTGAATACACTTGCTTTTACATAAAATATCTTCATAATCTCCTCCTGCGATTATTGTAGCAACTTTGCACCAAAACCTCAAAACATATGCAATTAAAAAGCGGTTTACACCGCTTGATTAACCTCTAAATTTAAAGAATCCTGGAATATCTCCGTCATCATCTTCAACGGGCTTCTCATTTTTAATAACTTCCACAACTTTCGTTGCTGTCTGAGTCGGACGGGATAGTGGCTGGCCATTGGTTTTTGGCAAATCAAAACCTGTGGCAATCACTGTCACAATGATGGAATCACCAATCTGTTCGTTAATGGCTACCCCAAAGATAATATCGATATCTCCACCGGCTGATTCACGGATGTACTCAACCGCATCACTTGCATCATAAATCGAGATTCCTGCACCACCAGTAACATTGACAATCGCATTGCGGGCACCACGAATCTGTGCCTCGAGTAATGGAGAGGTAATCGCACGCTGAGCTGCCTCCTGTGCTTTATTATCCCCCGTAGCCATACCAATCCCAATCAAAGCAGTTCCCTGTCCTTCCATAACGGAACGAACATCCGCAAAATCCAGGTTGATCAGTGCTGGAACCGCAATTAAATCGGTAATCGTCTGTACCCCCTGACGAAGTACATTATCAGCCTCTTTAAACGCTTCCACAAAAGGAATACGTCCAATAACTTCCAATAATTGATTGTTTGATACTATAATCAGCGAATCCACATGTTCCTTTAATGCTTCAAGACCATTGAGTGCCTGCTCCATGCGTTTGCGACCTTCAAATGAGAAGGGCTTTGTCACGATTCCCACAGTTAAAGCACCGCATTCACGAGCAATTTTAGCAAACAGAGGTGAAGCACCGGTACCTGTACCACCGCCAAGACCGGTGGTGATAAATACCATATCTGCACCTTCCATAGCTGCACGGATTTCCTTTTCGCTTTCAACAGCTGCCTTTTTGCCGATTTCCGGGTTAGCACCTGCACCTAATCCTTTAGTAATCTCCTTGCCTAAAACAAGTTTGTTTTTAACCATGGAAACATTTAATACTTGCAGGTCCGTGTTTGCAACATAGAAATCGACTCCCTGCAATCCTTCATCCACCATGCGGTTCACTGCGTTGCACCCAGCTCCGCCAATTCCAAACACTTTTATTTTTGCAACCTGTTGGTACATTTCTTCGTTCATGCGATCCTCCTGTTAAGCTTTCTTCGGTTCAAATATTCCTTTGAGTTTTTTAGAAATGGTCTCATCCATTGATTCTGATTTTTTGCGCGAATAAATCATAGCATTGTACTCCTCAACATCCACACAGCTTCCTGCGCGTTTGCGCCATGCCTCCAAGTCTTTGTAAGCATAGATCGCGCCGGTAATCGACGTCAACGCCGGATCACGAACCCCTAAGGTCTGAGGCACATAGCTACTCACTTCACATGAAAGCGATTGTGCTATAAACTCATCGAGACCCAGAAGACTTCCTCCCGAACCGGAGATAACAATACTTGATGTCTTGGCCTGAATGATTGGATCAACAGCCGAAACAATCTGATCTCTCCACTCCTGAATTTTTGGTTCAACAGTTGATATCAGTTCATTGTAACTCATGGTAAATGAATCACCTTCATAGGACCAAAGATAAATCGGCGCATCACTCGATTTCGACCCACTCAACACAAGATTGTTTGTGAGCAACCGTGCACTGACATCTTTCGGTAACTTAAACTTGCTGGAAACCTCGTCAATCCACGTTTTCATGCCGATGGGCAACAGTTCGCTGCTTTTACATTTACCCTGATAATACAGACTTAAATGTGTATGATTTCGCTCAAGAATAATCCCAATGACTGCCTGTTGCATCGAGCGCTCCAGTAAAGCTGCTTCCTTCGCAAAACCGATGCTATCCAAAATCACATCCATAATGGTGACTCCAGCTTTTTCAACACATCCAGCCAACTGATACGCCAGCTCTTTTTCAATACAATAGATATCTGCTTCAATAACACATCGTTCAACCTGTTCGTTGACAGGAAAACGACGGAACGAAATCCCGTCAATGATATACTTGCCAATAAATGCATTTATAATCTCAAGATCAGGATCCAGATTCAATTTCATGATGGAAGCAAAAGCTCTTTGTACATCCTTCAACCCAATGACTCCGTCCGTTGACTCAGGTTCAACCTGAACTCTACGTATAAAGTGTTTCATGGATACTGAAGGAACTAATAAAAGAACTTGTCGAATGGAGGCGCCCAAATTTTTGGATGCATTTTCAACAGCTCGGTGAATACTATGAATCACTGCTTTTTCATCTTCAATTTTTTGTCCATTAAACCCAGAGCAAGCAACACGTTCTACCTTCAATATATGTAACCGTGTATTAAAAATCTCAGCCAGAATGAGTCGTACCTCGTGATCCGTAATCTCACAAGCGGCAATAATCTGTTTTTCCATTGGCTCGCCTCCCCACTCATATCATAAATCATACCACAATTTGCAAGGATAAAAAAGAGTTTTCAATCCCACTTATCTGAATTATCAAATCAGTCCATAGATTACGAAAGAAGAGCGAAAATAAAAAAAAACGGAAGATTCCGTTTGTTTTTTTTAGGCAGACTGTTGTGCTTTTAACGCTTTCAAAGCGCGGGCGGAAATACGAATTCTTTGAGGTTTTCCATCGACCATAACTTTGACTTTTTGTAAATTGACATTCCATTTACGACGTGTTGCACGTAGTGAGTGAGAACGTTTATTCCCGGAAAGTGCTTTTTTACCGGATACTGCGCATACTCTTGACATACCGAACACCCCTTTCTTGTCTTGTTTTGCTTGTAAACTATACCACGCTTAATTCTAAAATGCAAGTAAAATATTCGTTGCATTTCATTTCTTTTCATATAAAGTTTCATCCCGAAAAAACCAGTTCAATGAGTCCATTGTGTCGGTAGATTCCTATCTAATTCTGCTTATCCCGACTCATCACAATCATCACGATTCCTGATGTAATCCGCAGCACAGCCTTTTGATTCACAATTTCATTGGAAACAAGGTAAAGATCGTCAGGACTGACCAAAACATTCTGCAATGGATATGCAACACCCTCAAATGAAATCAGCGACTGAACCAGCGGAAATAACGAAACATAGGTGTAGGACTCTTTTTGTAGCTCAACTGTTTCTTTCGCAATAAACACCCGCTGATGTTCATCAAGAAGCACAAGCCGATGATCCTGTTGCATTAATTTGAGGTTGATCAGTTCATGGTCAATCCGCCCCCCAAAAACACCCGTCATCCAGACAGAATCAAATCCAATAGTATAAGCAAGTGCTGCCTCACTGTCAGTCATGTTCTTTTCCTTGGGCAAGACGATGACTTGATTACTTTTGGACTGAATTAACTCAAACTCTTCCTTTGTTACACTATCAAAATCACCGATAGCAAGATCCATTACTCTACCCTGGGAGGCAATGATATAGGCACCATGATCAACGCCAATAATTTTATCAAAGTGGCACTTTGGAATAAAGCCATGGTAGCCACAAACCAAAAGAACTATTGACATAACGATTCAATCGCTTGTTGAATGTTTTGTTTGAAAATATAACTGCCTGCCACAAGGACCGTTGCTCCAGCTTCCTTACACCATTTTGCCGTCGTTTCATTGATACCCCCATCCACCTGAATCAATGCATTGGATGAGGCTGCATCAATTTTCTGACGCAAATATCGAATTTTATCTAGAGATGACTCAATGAAGGATTGCCCTCCAAAACCTGGCTCAACCGACATAATCAAAAACAGATCTACTGTACTGATATAATCATCGAGAACAGATACGGGTGTTTTTGGCTTAATGGTAAGACCAACTTTTACATTTCTTGATTGAATATGTTTTATCAATGACTCCAAATCCTGTTTATCTTTCATCGCTTCCACATGAAAAGTAATAAGATCAGCACCCGCATCAATAAACACATCCGCAAAAAAGCGTGGATTTTCGACCATGAGGTGAACATCAAGTAGCAGTGGTGTTATCTTTTTGAACCCTTTAAGAATATCCGGTCCAAAGGTAAGATTTGGAACAAAATGTCCATCCATGACATCAAAATGAATCCATTGGGCTTTTGACTCATTCACCAGGTTCATTTGTTCATTCATCTGACTGTAATCCAATGATAGGATCGATGGTGCAATAATCATCCTAGTTTCCTCCCTTGATCAATTAACTGCAATACGTCGAGATAGTTCTGATAGCGAACACGACTCACTTCATTTCGCAAAACCGCTTCCTTAACAGCACACCCCGGCTCATTATCATGTATACAATTACGAAATTTACACTTACCTAAATAGGGTTTAAAATCCAGAATATCCCAGGCCAACTCTTCTTTGGATAGTGTGGAAAAGTCTAGTGAAGAAAACCCGGGCGTATCCGCCACCCATCCCTTGGCAACCGGATGCAACTCCACATGACGTGTAGTATGCTTTCCGCGTCCTAAAGCCATGGATATTTCCTGTGTGTTCAATGTAAAATCAGGATTCATCCGATTAATCAGTGAGGATTTACCCGCACCACTCTGCCCTGTCAATACGGAGATTTTCCCTTCAAAGACAGATTCGATTTCACTGGTATCCCAACCTTTACCGGTTGTAAACACTTTATATCCAGCTTTACGATACTCTTCGATATCCTTGTATGCCGGATGGTCATCTGAAACAAGGTCACATTTGCTCACGACAATCACAGGCTCAATATGTGCATAACTTATCAGGAAAATAAGCCGATCCAAAAGAACCGTTGAAAAATCAGGGTTAATCATCGAAGTCAGGATCACCGCCTGATCCACATTGGCAATCAGTGGCCGTACAAGCTCGTTACGACGCTCTAGAACCTTCTGAATCACCCACCGGTCTTCCAGATACTCAATAGAAACTTCATCACCCGCAACCGGAGATTTCCCAAGGCGCAGTTTCCCCATGGCTGTTGCAATCATGGTTTGATTATCTTCGGTTAAAACCGTATATCGATTTGAAATCAGTTTGATTATTCGTGCTTTTATCATGCATCCTCCATTAGTAATAATACAACGTCACTGACGCATCTTCATGCTGAATGTAATAACTACCCTGAGTTGGTGTCATTTCCAATACAACACCATAGGTAATGGACTCCAGTTCCTCTTCACTCATACCTTCAGTTGAGCGCTGAACCAGATTCACAACGACACCCTGATCTTCAAGTGTGGCCCGTGCACTGTCGACATCAGAACCAATCAAATTCGGTAATACCAGTTCGATATTGCTTGCAATGGTCAGACGAATTTCATATTGACGTGTTGGATCGAGTTTATCATTAGGCATCAGAATATCCTGCCGCAAAATCGTTCCTACTTCTTCATCAGAGTTTGGCTCACGTTCAAGGCGTATGGTAATTCTTCGATTTTCCAAAAGTTTTCTTACTTCATCAATGTTTCTTCCTACATAGTCCTCAACCACAAAGTATTTCCCATTGGAAATGGACACTGAAATGCTTGTACCTATTTCAACCTCGGTACTCACAAGTGGTCGAACAGCAAAAATCAGTCCGAAATCAATATCGTCCGTTAACTCATAACGAACAGACGTTGATAGTGTTAACCCGACAGATTCCAGTTCTTCACGCGCTTGGGCAAAAGTCATTCCAACAATATCCGGTATCGCTACCACTCTTGGCTGAGGTGGTGTCGACAAGGATAAAATCATCATAATCGTAAAAGCAATCGCTACAACACCCATACCAACACCCATTAGGATACTGGCAAGGTTCGATTTTTTCTCAGGTTCTTCTGCTTTTTTTACATGATCAATCACGATGGTTTCACCAACCTGCTGATCGGACTCAAACACAACCAGCGATTCCTGCTTACGTTTTTCCTCCAGACAGCTCGCCAAATCATCACACAGTAATTTAGTACTGGCGTATCGATGAACCTTATTTTTTACCGTTGACTTACTGATAATATTTTCTATGCTTGTCGGTAATGTCGGATTGAAAGCCCGAACCGATGGAATCTCCTCACGCATATGCTTGAGCGCAATTTGCATCGGTGCATCCCCAGTATGTGGCAGATCCCCTGTTAACAGTTCATAAAACACAATTCCAAGCGAATATATATCACTCTGTTCACCGGCGGATTCACCACGGGCACACTCAGGTGCCAGATAGTGTACAGAACCAAGTACGGAATCTGCCTGAGTGAGTTGAATGGCGTTTTGTGCTGTAGCAATACCAAAATCAGCGATTTTAACTGTGCCATCATCTTTTACCAGAATATTCTGCGGTTTAATGTCCCGATGAATGATTCCGTTTTTATGAGCTTCACTTACGCCACTGCACAACTGTTTCATCAGTGCAACAGCCTCTTCCTTATCCAAAGCACCCCGCTGAGCAATCAGCTGTTTCAGCGTCTTGCCACGCACATATTCCATTACAATGTAATGTTTGCCACCTTCTTCACCCACATCAAAAATCTCGACAATGTTGGGATGACTCAGCGCACTGGCGGCATTGGCCTCACGCTGAAAACGAAGAAGATTAATTGGATCTTCCGAAAGCTCTCCACGCAAGACTTTAATGGCAACTTCACGGTTTAACAGTGTATCCAAAGCGAGATACACATCTGCCATGCCACCTTCGCCAAGACGAGAGACTATCATATACCGATTACGAATCATTTCAGACATTTGACTCACCTCCTTCTTCAAGAAGGATAAGTGTCACATTGTCATATCCACCCATATCGTTTGCCAACTGAACTAGCGAATCTACTTTTTTTACGATAGATTTATCACTCTTGAGTACTTCCTCAATCTTAGATTCTTCCACATAACCATGAAGTCCATCTGATGAAAGAAGGATTTGCTTATATGCCTCTACATCAAATAAATCCATGGATAATGAGTTGGTAATCCCAATGGCATTGGTTAACATATTCCGGAATGGATGGACCTTTGCCTGCTCATCCGTGATTTTCCCAAGACGAACCAGATCGTTCACATAACTGTGATCCGTGCTTAATTGAACCAAGTGATCATTCATTCCATAAATACGGCTATCCCCCACATTGACACACACCGTGCCCAAAGGACCTTTAACCACAAACACCAGTGTAGTTCCCATGCCGGCATAGGCATCTTCATGAATAGAAGCCATCAATACTGTACGGTTTGCTTCTAAAACAGCTGATTTGACCCATGACTTAGCCTCTGCCAGATTGGCAAACTCACTAACCTGATCGATTTGCGCGTTCAACGAATCAATGGTCATAGTACTGGCAACTTCTCCGGCTTTACCCCCACCAATGCCATCACACACAGCAGAAAAGACCCAGTTACACTTTTCTTTTAGCAAAAAAGCATCCTGATTCTTTTGTCTCACTTTTCCCTGGTCTGTTGCACCGTAAAACTTCATCGCTTCTCCCCTTTGACTGCTTTTGCACGTAATTGACCACATGCAGCATCAATATCAGACCCATGTTCCTGACGCAACGTACATTGAACACGGTTTTTCTTCAATAAATCATAGAATGCCAAGGCATCCTTCATATTCACCTTCTTAAATCCATGCTCATCCACTTCATTGTATGGAATTAAGTTGACATAGGCATTCTGTCCAGAAACAAGATTGGCCAACTGTTTTGCATGAGTCGCACTATCGTTGACTCCTTTAAGCAAAATATACTCATAGGTGATTCGTCGGTTGCTGAATAAACTATAGTACTCAAGTGCCTCCATTAACTGATCCAATGGATACGCCTGATTGATTGGCATGAGTTGACTTCGAAGTTCATCATTAGGTGCATGAAGTGAAATCGCAAGATTCACCTGCAAGGGTTCATGAGCAAACTGACGGATGCGATCCACAAGGCCACAAGTTGATACTGTCATATGTCGAGCCCCAATCGCAAGACCACGATCGTGATTGACCGTCTTTAAGAAGGTCATAACTTCGTCATAGTTATCAAATGGCTCGCCCGTCCCCATTACCACAACGTGAGAAACCCGTTGTTGCATCGGATCTAGCTGTTGCTGAACATACATGACTTGGGCGACGATTTCACCACTACTCAGATTTCGTGTTTTTTTAAGTAGACCACTGGCACAGAAAGTGCACCCCATATTGCAACCAATCTGCGAAGAGACACAAAGACTCTTACCATATGGATAGTGCATCAGCACAGCTTCCACCAAAGCACCATCACTCAAAGCAAAAAGGTACTTGATCGTTTCATCCTTTGCGATTTGCTGTGTACGAACCGTAATTGGTGATAGCACAAAACTCTCTTTCAGTTGCTCGCGGAGCGCTACAGAAAGATTACTCATATCATCAAATGATGTCACACGTTTTCGATACAGCCATTCAAAACATTGCTGGGAGTGAAACTTTTTGTGTCCGTGCTCAATCATCCATATTTCTAACTGCTCATAACTTAAATCATAAATTGTTCTCATCGTATCACCTTCGGTTATTTTAACATATTTTACGTCTTTTTACGTAGTTTCGCCATATAAAATCCATCTGCATCATCCTCAGTTGGAAGTAGTAGACGGGAATCGACACATTCAAAATCAGGAAACTGATGTAAAAACCATTCCACCTGTTTCTCATTTTCTTTTCGGTTGATGGTGCAGGTAGCATAGGTAATCGATTTCCCTTTTCGAACAAGCGTTGCGGCACTGCTCAGTAACTGCCGCTGAATTTTCTGAAGTTCATCCAAATCATTTGGAGAAATCGTACGTTTCTTATCCGGTTTTCTACGAAAGACTCCAATCCCACTGCAAGGTGCATCCAGCAATATCGCATCAAAACTATCCGGTTCAACCAGCTGATTCAGTAACGTGGCATCTGCCACAAGAGTTTTGACAATGTTCACCTGTGTTTTTGTGGCCAGCTGATTGACAAGTTCAATCCGGTGGGCATGAAGGTCCACTGCCACAATTTCACCCTGATTGTTCATAAGATCAGCTATATGCATGGTTTTGGTACCAGGAGCGCTACACATATCAAGAACGCAATCATTAGGTTGAGGGTCCATAAACACAGCTACCTGCTGTGAATGTAAATCCTGTATAATGATTTTACCTTCTTTAAATGCCTGGGAAGATAATACGTCCTTTTTTAATAAAAGACTATCAGGATAGAGATCAACCTCTTTCGCCCAGAGTTCACTCACCTGTGCTTGTGAAGTCGACGTTTTCTGCTCTCGCCCATACAGTTTGGGCGGTTGGTTGTTTATATGCAGGATCTTCGAAGCCAGATCATATCCATACTGCTTAATCAGCATATGGGTCAGCCAATCCGGATGTGAAGTCTCTACTGCCAAAGACATGTGTTTCTGCTGAAATACGACGGGACGTAATGGACGCGCAAAAAGTTTCCGCAAGATTGCATTCACAAAGTTGGCATATTGGCCCTTTTCTGCCTTCTTGGCCAGATCAACCGTTTCTTTGATGATTGCATAGTCCGGAATTTTCGATAAAAACACATGCTGATACATTGCCATATTCAATAGAATACCAATGGATGGCTTGGGTTGCTTGACCACCAGATCCTCCCATTGATACGCCAGATAGCGTTCATGCTGCAATGTTCCATAGACAATCTGCGTTACCAGATTACCCTCACTTCCTTCAAGAACATGCTCCTTTAAAGCAATATTCACATACTTAGATGAAAGAATCACATCCTTGAGTATCTGATAGGCAACATCTCTTGCTTTGTTCATAGGCATCCTCCGTTCTACATGAGTCCCATAGGATTCACGTTGATACTTAACAAGGCTTTCTTCGATTTATACTTAAGTGGAATGATATAATTCCACGTAAATTCAATCATACTTGACAAATCCTGTCCTTTTAAAATCACTCTGTAGCGAAACTTGGCTTTATTTTTACCAAGACTGGCTACACCAATCACGCGCATCTGTTTTTGTGTAAATATCTGTTTAATATCCATGGCCAGCTCATAGGCATCCGCATCATTTAAAGACGAGGTTACAAAAGAAATCAGATACTGATAGGGTGGATATTTACCTATATGACGATACTTCATTTCCTTATAAAAGAAAGTTTCGTAATCATTTCGCGCGGCCAGCTGCACTGCATAGTGATTGACATCAAAGACCTGAATCACTACTTCCCCTGCCAGATCCTTGCGACCTGAACGACCAGCCGCCTGAACCATCATATTGAACGCATGCTCCACACTGCGGTAATCCGGTTGCATAATAGCTGCATCCGCATTGATAATCCCGACCAGTGTGACATTACCTACATCCAGCCCTTTGGCAATCATCTGTGTTCCAAGCAGAATATCTGCCTGATGTGTAGTGAACTTTTCAAGAATTTCCTGATGGGACCCTTTGATTCGTGTGGTATCCGCATCCATCCGCAAAATACTTGCTTCCGGAAACAACTGGTTCAATTGCTCTTCAAGACGTTGTGTTGCCACCCCTCGACCATTAAACCGCTGATGACCACAATGCACACACGTCAGCTTTTGTGTGCTATATCCACAGATATGACACATAATTCTCTGATTCTCCTTGTGATAAGCCAACGAAACATCGCAATGAGGACACATAGCCACCTTTAGGCACAACTCACAGAAGAGTGTCGGATGATATCCACGTCGATTCAGCAACAGAATAATCTGCTCATTTCGCTTCAGGCGCACATCAATTGCATCGAGTAACACTTCACTCAGATATCCAGACTGCTTGTTCCTTAGAGCTTCTCTTGTGTCAACAACCTTTGTACTTATCGGAAAAGAAGCCATACGCTTTGGTAAGGAAAGTAACTTATATACCCCTTTTTTCCCACGAGCAAAGCTTTCAAGTGAAGGGGTAGCGCTGGCTAAAATTACCGGACACTGATGGTACTCACCCCGTTTAATCGCAACATCCCGTGCATGATAAAATGGAACACTCTCCTGCTTATAACTGGTATCGTGTTCTTCATCCAGTATGATACATCCCAAATGCTCAAATGGCAAAAATACGGCACTCCGGGTACCAATGGCTAAAGATACTTCCTTATCTACGACCCGTTTGTACTGCTGATAACGCTGCTGCGGGTTAAGATGACTGTGATAGATAACCACCTGATCACCAAATCGTTCGGTAAATCTCGAAATCATCTGAGGCGTCAATGAGATTTCAGGAACCAGAACCAGAACATCCTTTCCTTGTTTTAACGCATCCTGTGCGAGGTGCATGTAGATTTCAGTTTTACCACTCCCGGTTGCACCGTACAAAAGATACGTGTCATGACGATTCGGTACTATGCTTGACTTCACCTTCTGCTGATCCGGTGTCAAGGTTAAAAAAGCGGATTGAAACTGCTCCGGATTGGGTTTATATCTGATTTCTTCTGTCTTTACCTGAGCAAATCCCTTTTTAATACAGGTCAATCCAACTGTTTTAAACTCACTCAAAAACTCAGAGTAAAGCATGCGTTGCTTTAATTTTAAAATTAGAACTACGTCTTTTTGCTTTGTGGTAGTCTTTTGATCAAATATATCATGAACAAACTCAACCCATCGTTGAGTTGAAGGCTTTGTTGTTTTGGATGAGACTTTATTGACTGGCGGCAACATCGCGGAAATGGCTGATATTTTCTCACAAATGGTCTGATAGGACAACCATTGGCTTAGTTCAAACATCTCTTCATTTAGAATCGGTGCTTCATCAAGGATATCGAGAATGGGTTTACATACGTAATCCGGAAGTGTTGAACGAACCGATTCAATCATACCCGTTACTTTTTTGCGATTAAGTTCAACACGAACACGAACACCCCGCTGAATACGAGCGGTCGATGTGTAGGTTAAGGTTTGATTAGCTAACGGATGCTCCACAATAACTTCATAATAGTACATACATACCCTCCGACTCACCCTTTATTATACAACAATTTAAAACAAAAAAAGCGTTTCATTCCGAAATCGCTTCCATGTGGCGTTTAATAATCACCGATACAATATCTGCCGCTAATTGTGGATCTTCGTTACAGACCACATAGCGATACTGACCTGTTAATTCCATTTCCCGGCTTGCCTTACTTAGGCGCTGCTGGATAATTTCTGCAGGTTCACTGCGACGTCCGCGAATTCGGCGCTCAAGTTCTTCCATGCTTGGAGGCACAACGAAAATCGTCAGAGCATCCGGGCATTTTTCCTTGATCTGAATGGCACCCTGAACTTCAATTTCAAGTACGACATTCTTTCCTAAATCACGTAAACGTTCGACTTCAGCAATTGGTGTACCGTAGTAATTTCCCACAAATTCAGCATACTCCAATAGTTCGTCCTTACTGATTGCTTCCTCAAACCGTTCCCGGCTCACAAAATAATAATCCACCCCATCCACTTCACCGGCACGCTGAGTGCGTGTCGTCATGGAAATTGAAAATGTGAGGTTTAATTCGGGACGGCGAATAAATAAGTCTCGAATGGTTCCTTTGCCAACGCCGCTAGGACCACTTAACACGACTAATAATCCACGTTTCATATTTTCACCCGTCCTTTTCAATATGATACATAAGTCAACTCTCAATGTCAATGTGATATAATGTTTTTGTGAAAGAAGGATGAAACTATGGCTTTAGATGGCATTTGCTTACATACAATCACTCAACAACTTCAAACCATACTTCCGTTGCGTATCAATAAAATATATCAGCTCTCCCCGACGGAAGTTGTGATTCAGGGATTCAACCAGCGTAAGTACACGCTTATTTTATCAACTCACTCAATTTACAATCGGATTCAGATAACCGATCGACCGATTGTCACACCGGAGGAACCCAGCGGGTTTGTCATGCTCTTACGTAAACACCTGGAAGGTGGACTCATCATGTCCATTCAACAACTCGGACTCGACCGGCTGATTCACTGCCAAATTGAAAACCGAAATGACCTTGGCGATAAAGTTACCTATACATTAGCCATTGAGCTGATGGGTAAGTATGCCAATATCATTCTCATCGATTCCACCAACATGGTTCTCGATGCACTCAAACGCATTCCACCATTTGAAAATAATCGTCGGACATTACTACCGAATGCACAATACCGACTCCCTGAACCGCACGATAAGAAAGACCCATTCAGTGTAAGTGATGTGGATCCTCACCAGGATCTTCAGGAGCAGTTTCATGGGTTTTCCCCGCTGCTAGCACGGGAAATTCAGCATCGCATGATCCAACATGAAACCTTTGATGAAATCATGAAGCAAATCAGCGAATCAACGCACTTATACATCACTAAAAATGCACAGCAGAATTTTCATGTTATTCCCTTGACTCATCTTTCTTCCGATGTCATTTCCCTTCCTCTGATGGAAGGATTTGATTATCTGTATGCTCAAAAAGAAGAGAAAGAGCGCATCAAACAGCAGACTGGTGATAGCTTTAAAGTAATCAAACGAGAACTGAAACGATTAAAAGCCAAGCTTCCGAAATTATATGCAGCTATGGATGAAGCCAAGGACTGTGAAAAATGGAAAGAGTATGGGGAATACTGTTATGCTTATCTGCATCTGATTCAAAAAGGTGCCAGTCAACTGACCGTCGAGCGATTCGACAGTGAAGGAACACTGACCATTCCACTTGACCCTAAGTTTGATGGTAAACAGAACGCCAAACGCTTTTTTCAGAAGTATCAGAAAGGAAACGTAGGTCAGGCACACATTGATGAGCAAATCGATAAAACAAACATCGAGATTCAATATCTTGAAGGATTAGCCTACGCTTTGGAGATTGCGGATGTGAATGATGCCAAGGAAATCCGTGAGGAGCTTGCCAAACGGGGGTACATGACCGCTTTAAAGACCAAGGTTCGTCGAAAGAAAAAAGAAGAAGCACCGAATTTTCTTATTCTTGACATCGAGGGTGCTACCTTATATGTAGGAAAAAACAATATCCAAAATGATTATGTGACATTTAAACTGGGTCGCAAGGAAGACTATTGGTTTCATGCCAAAGATACGCATGGTTCACATGTTGTTGTAGTGGCTAAAGAGCTGAATGAACATATCATTCGTACAGCAGCCCAGTTTGCGGCTTATTACTCAAAAGCCAGACATTCTTCAAGTGTTCCCGTCAATTACACGAAACTGAAGGAAGTTAAAAAAATTCCGAATGCTCCACTCGGACTGGTTCGTATTGGGGCATATCAGACCATTTACATTGATCCAAACACAGAACTGATTCAACAGATTCAAAAGGAGTATCGACGATGAAAACCATTCGATATGGTATTTTAGGTCCAGGTTACATTGCTCATCGATTTGTGGAGGCTGTTAATCTAAGTGAATATGGTCTAGTTGAGGCTGTTGCTTCCACAAGTCAAAAGCGAGCCGACGAGTTTGCATCAAGGCACAATATCCAAAAAGCGTATGAATCATATTCAGCATTACTCAATGATCCACTTTTAGATATCGTTTACATCAGCAATCGACACGACGACCATTTTGACACCATCCTGCAGGTTTTAAACTCAAATAAACACGTATTGGTGGAGAAACCGATGGTACTGACCAAACAACAGGCTATTGAATGCTTCCAAATGGCAAAGAAAAAAAATCTATTTCTTATGGAGGCCCAAAAAATGCCGTTTTTGCCACTGATGAGTGAGATCTTCAAGCAAATTCGAAATAATGAAATTGGTGAACTTCGATTCATTGAAACCTCATTCTGTTATGCGGATCGTTTTGAAGAAGGTCACTGGATGATTTCCAGACAGCATGGTGGGGGCTTATATGGAACGGCTTCCTATGGGTTAACACTGATTGCACTTCTTGCCAACTCCCCAATCAGAAGCATTCATGCGGCTGCAGCACTTTATGACAATCAGGCAGACAGATATGGAGTTGCAACCATTCATTTTGAAAATGATTTGATTGCTACTACCCGATTTGCCACAGATCTGGTTAGTGAAAATAAAGCGTATATATATGGATCAAACGGTTATTATATCATCGAAGACTTCTGGAAAAACGATCACGCCACAAAAGTGGTCAATCACACAGCGGAAACTATGTCGGTGAAAACCGAGAATGATATGGTTTATGAAATCAATCATGTCAATGAGTGTCTACAGAAAAATCTGATTGAATCATGGATTATGGATTCAACCATCTCCATCCAACTCGCCTATTTGATTGAAACCATAAAGAAAAGGGTGTCGCCATAACACCCTTTTTTTGTGCACCGATCGATAACGATTAGAAGAAGCCTACAAGAGCTCCAAGTAAGCCTAGAACCAGAACCAATCCAATACACTTAACTGCTGACCAGTTTTTATTTTTAATTAACCAGTAAAGCAATAAGGTTAAACCAAGAGGAATCAGTTTTGGCATAATGCCATCAAGAACTTCCTGTAAAATAATTGGTGAATCACCATTTGGAATTTCAAGAACCGTTGATGTACCACCATATAAAGATGTAAGAGCACCAACAACTAAAACCCCAAGGATACTTGCAGCGCGAGTAAATTCTTTTGCATTGCGAGTTAAGGCTTCAATTGCGTTGGTTCCCATTTTATATGACCAATGCATCAACCAGTAACGAACACCAAAGTGAACAACGTTAAACATAGCCAGGAAGACAAATGGACCTAGAATACTGCCGTTAAGTGCTAGGTTAGCACTAATACCAGCAGAAATAGGTACAAGAGTAAACCAGAAAATAGCATCCCCGATACCGCCAAGAGGTCCCATAGCCGCAACGCGTACGGCACGAATCATTGGAATATCCGCTTTTTCCTGCTCAAGTGATAGAACGATGCCCATAACAAAGGTAACTAAGAATGGGTGTGTATTAAAGAACTCAAGGTTGTGACCCATAGATGTTGCAAGATCATCTTTATCTGTATGAATCTTCTTAAGACCTGGAATAATGGAGTACAACCAACCAGCTGCTTGCATACGTTGATAGTTAAATGATCCCTGAAGGAATAACGAACGCCAAGCCATTTGATTCAATACTTTTTTATCCAACTGGTTCGCTGGAGTCAAATTTTTATAACTTGTCACATTAGATGCCATCTGAGTCGCCTCCCTTCGAAGCTAATCCAAGACCTTTGATTTTTACATTCATTTGGAAATCGTAGATTGCAATGGCAATCCCGATAAGAGCAATCGCCAATAAGGATGCTCCACCAAGGATACTGTCTGTAATATTTGCAAGTGCAAACCCAGCAAAGTAGAATCCCCAGTAGTCTTTTGATAACATAACTTTCATCAAAACAGCAAACCCGACGAAACGCATCATACCACCGGCAGCACCTAAGCCTGTCCATACCCATGTAGGTAGAACTTCAGTTAAGGTTGTACCGATTGCCTGACCGAAAATCAATCCAAGGAATACAACGACCGCAAACAATAAGCCAAGTGCGCCCATTGCGAAGTAGTTTAGATATTCAATACCCTTGGTATTTGCTTCTGCAGCCATGGCATCCGCTTTTGACATTAATGGAGACATAACTGTAAATGTTAAGATAACTGCATATTGTCCTAGAAGTGCAAATGGGATTGAAATACCCAAAGCAGCTTGAGGATCAGTAATCTTCATACTGATAGCAAAGACTGTAGCCATAATACCGCCGATAACGGCATTTGGAGGTTGTGCACCACCAACAGGCATACTCCCGATCATCATCAACTCATAAGAACCACCGATGATTAAACCTGTGTTCAAATCACCAAGAATCGCTCCTACGATTGGTCCAATAACGATTGGACGATAAAATGATTCGAGGAAGTTGAATTGGTCAATCGCCGCCACAAAGGTGACCAAGACCACTAATAAAATCTGTAGAAAATTAAATTCCATAAGATTTTTTCTCCCTTTCTTTCTTATTTAAACAGTTTACCGATGTCTTCCGTGCTTTCGCTTGGAACTTTACGAATTTCAAGCTCTACACCTAGTTGTTGCAAACGTCTGAACGCTTGAACATCAGTTTCATCGACTGCCACAACAGTGGCTACCTGACGTTTGCCTTCAGCCATATGCATGTTTCCGATATTTACCTTTTTGATGGGTACTCCCCCCTCGACCATCTTAACGACGTCCGCGGGATTGTCCACGATGATAAATATCTTTTGACTCTCGCTTGCCTTGTGAATTACGTTGATCGTCTTTTCAATCGTGAAATAACGCGTTTGAGCATAACTCGGTGCACTCATGTCCATAAGGCTTTGACGAAATGAGTCATTGGCGACCTGATCATTGGCAACCAAGATTAAATTGGCACCAACACTTGAACACCATTGGGTAGCTACCTGACCATGGATCAAGCGGCTATCAATTCGAGTAAGAAGAATATTTGGCATGTTCTTACCTCCTTTAAGCGCTTACAATCGGTGATGATTGCGCTTACCTGCCATAATTATAGTCTAATTGTATCACAATGACTTTACACTTTTTTCTAAAATGTTTGACCTTTTTAGTAATTATCAAAAATATTTTTGACAATTTCTTCGTATAATCAAGTATAATAAATTCAGGAGATGATTCTATGTACAATAAAACCACATCTGCCAAAGTAACCAAATACTTTCAAATTCAAAACGACATTACAGATGAGATGCAGTTACAACTACAAATGAAACGCAAAGACATTCGCCACAAGTCAGTAAACCGTTTTTTCCAATACAATAAACCCGTCTACATCCGATGTATTAAAGGTATTATGATGCTTGCCCTAAGCACATCCGGCCAGGCGGAAGACCATGAGTTCTTTGTGGTTCACCGTGTTGTCAAGATTAGCAAAGGTATTCACTTTAATCTTATCTCTATCACAAAAAATGCAACTTACGAAATTTTCATGGAACATAACACACGTAAAACCGTCGTTTCACTCGAAGAAGAATTAAGTGTCCCACGGATTATCCCAACCTTTGATATCAAGGAAATTTATTCCTATTACTATCAGGTAAAAGGCGCCCCCTATTTCTTCAGTGGGGAAAAGCATACTTACTGGGAGTTGACCTATGTTGATAATGGCGAGTTAAAAACAACGATTGACCATACAACTTATACACTTAAGGAGAAGGATCTGATTGTCTATGGACCCAATCAGTTTCATAATCAGTTTATTGAGGGGGATCATGTCTGCTCCTATGTGACAATTATGTTTGAAATGAATCCTCAGGATGCTCTGTTCATCACGCATCGTCCTTTTCATTTACGAAGACAACTCTTGCCTATTATGCAAAACATCATGAAAACAACGACTAATGAAAGTGAGCACAATCATCAGTTACTGCTGGTCTATTTAAAAGAGCTAATTCTGCATTTATTTAATTATGATCAGCTGTCAAATGCTGCGGCCCCTTCGACCCCCGTTCAACAGCGGTTTGAAGATGAACTACTCAATGAAATCATCGTTTATATTCATGAGAATATCGCTTTACCACTGACTGTTGAAAGCATCTGTTTGAAATATGGTTTGAGTCGCTCAACATTGCAGTCTTTATTCAAAAAGAACCTGGATGTGGCACCAAAACATTATATTAATGAGGCAAAGCTTGCCAAAAGCAAACTTCTGATCAAGGAAAACAAATATACATTATCTGAAGTTTCTGATTTGCTCTCATTTAATTCCATTCACTACTTCTCAAGATCTTTTAAAGCAAGATTCGGCATTACACCAAGTGAATACGCCAAATCCATCTATAAGTAACAAAAGTGCCTTCCGGCACTTTTAACGTTTTATCGCATAAATATAGTCGTCAATAAACTCACCAATGACGTCCATCACCAAATCATCAAAGGTGCATTGAATCCTTCCATTCACCAGCTGATCATATTGCTTTGGCAACCATTGTTTGATTAATGGTAGCGGAATCGTTGAGTGATTAATGTTTTCCTTAAGCAACTCAATCGCTTTTTCAACAGTTGGAAACGGAAGATAGTATCGGATGCGATCTGAGTAAGAGAAATTTTTCTTCACTTCCAGCTCATTGGCCGTTCCCTGATAATACTTATGCCAATACTTTGGCTCCTGCATCATCGCCTGATTAATCACTTCACGCAAAAAAGATGGCTTCGTAACTCCAATTTCCTTTTCAATCTGATCAAGAGCATAGAGTGCCTGACGATAGGCAAATGTCAGTGCCGGACCCACTTTTAAAATGGCAATATGATCATCGACCATCGCCCGTAAGTCTTCTTTTTTCTGATAATCGGTACTATGACCCTCAAAAACGAGGTTTGGATAAAGGTGTTTGGCTTCGATTAATGATTTTGCAGCCTGTGGATCATAATAGAATACCTGATTGTCACCAAACTCGACCCCTGGTTGCACCACAATAGCAACCACGTTGTCCATATGTTTTTCACCAAGGATTTCACTGAAAATAGCCACTGTTTCTATAAAATCTTCCGGTTTTGTCACAGCCAATGTGTCCACAACTTCCTGCTCACCACCCGGAATCGGCACTTCACTACCAATCATGTAGCAAGGGGCAATGGCATCGGAGTATTGCTTAAGACGCTGTTGATAGGCTTCCTCCGCCACATCCATAAGTATTTTAGCACGTTTAGCCATTACATATGGATTTAACGGCACAGCCACATCATCTGATGCCACTTTCATTGACGTGTCAATATGAATTTTCGTAAAACCAGCCAAAACATACTGTTTTACCAGTTCACTTGCTTCTTTCATGGCTTTTTCCTCATGATACTTTGTAAAGGTTAAAGGTCCCAGATGATCACCACCCAAAATGATCTGATTAAAATCAACATCGAGATGTTCACAGAGTTCTTTTACCTTATCCGCAAAATCACTCGGTTTCATCCCTGTATAACCACCATACTGATCAACCTGATTTGCGGTGGCTTCAATCACGATAGGTGTCATCGTTTCCTTACCTTTACGCAAAACAGCCTCAATCACGGTAAAATTAGCTGTACACGCACTGTAAACACCTTTGATTGATGCTTGCTCACGCTGTTTCAATATACGTTTTAGTGGATTCAAAGTTATTTTCCCTCCTCAATGACCTCAGAAATGCTGTAACGGGAAATAAGCAGATGGGCTCCCTTTTTGACTTCAACCGTGACCATATCATCTTGTAGATCCACGATTTTTCCATAGATACCACCCGCAAAGACAACTCTTTTCCCGATAGTAATGGATTCATGTAATTTGATAAGATATGCTTTGCGCTTTTTAACTAAGCTAAAGCTATAAAAGTAATACACAACAATGACAACAAGCAGTAAGCCGCCTAAAACAATACTGGAAGCAAGAATATTTTCTAACATGTCATCACCTAAATCCCATCTATATCATCATCAGCCTGATGCTTCTCAATAGCTACATATTCAAAACGCAAGATTTGATCCTTACCTGTTTTAACAGCTTTGTCGGCAAGATGGCGAACATCCGTTTCAAACTGACGCATTAAACTCATTTCAATAAGCATCGGCAAGTTGCATCCTGCCAAAACTTCTACCTTTGGATTTCCTGCGCTGACAATGCATGCGGATTTGAAGGGTGATCCACCCGCCAAATCTGTACACATAATCACACCTTCACACTCGTTTAGCGACTCAATCGCTTCTTCCATGGCTGCCTCAAGGCGATCTGTGGTATCCCCTTCGATAAAATCCAATGTGACACATTGTGTGGGTGTCCCAGCAATCAGTGTCAGTGAACTGACCATGCCTGATGCAAAATTTCCATGGCCACTAATAATTAGTCCGATCATACTTCTTCCTCCTTTAGATAAAGTGTAACTCCCTGTACAACACGATTGACACTACCTGATGGGAATGGATTATCCGGTGTCTTCCCTTCAGATAATGACTTAAACAATCCGATGGTTTGCGCAACAACGATACTTGATAGCGCTGTATACGCAAGATGTGAACTGGATAGATATGGATAGACCAGAATATCATTGGCCATGGATGCCACCAGTTCATCTTCCATCGTATCGACCAGTAAAATCTTTCCAATATCACTTTGAACACTCATTTCCTTTAACAGATCCAGTTCATAGCGACGGACCTTAGGTAGAGGACTCAAATACATGACGGTTAATGTGGATGACGATAAGAATGACTTTGGTCCATGCCGGAAACCCAGGAAGGTATCATACAGACTCGCTACCTTACCAGCCGTTAACTCCAATATCTTAAGTGCTGATTCCTGAGCTATTCCTTTTAGATGACCTGAGCCTAAGTAGACGATACGATCAAATTCAAAGTGATCGACGGCATTTTCAATCATTCGATAACTGGAAGAAAGAAAATGCTCGACTCCATCACATAATGGATCGATGGATACGGATAATGCATCGGGTACAAATAGAAGTGCGGCAGCTAAAAACATGTTTGAAAAGCTGCTGGTCATCGCAAAACTTTCATCATGGGTTTCTTCACTAAGCAATACCGAAGTTACATTGTTCATAGTTAACTGCATGCCCGCCAATGTACCTTTCGAGTTACAGGTAATGAATAAATGATCAATATGCCTACAATGGTTTTGCGCAACTTCAACTGCACCAATGGATTCAGGTGAGTTCCCTGAACGTCCAAAAGACACCAGTAGCGTAGGTGTATCCTTCTTTAAATGCGTTGATACATCGGTAAGCAAATCCGTTGTGGCAATGGAAGCAACCTGAGCAGCAATACTTGTTCGAAGAAGAGGTACAAGTGCATTCCCCACAAACTCACTGCTTCCTGCTCCAGTAAAGACAATGAACGCCTGTGGATTATTTATATAGCGACTTGCCAGCTGTTTTGCCTGATGATCCTCTTGAATCTGAAGAAATGTTTTCTTCCATGTGGAAGGTTGCTGAGCAATTTCTCGTGCGGTTGCCCATGCGTTTTTTTCCTTTAAGTATTCAATTGAACGATTAAAAATCATGATATCCCTCTTTTCTGATTACACTACTATTATAAACCATCTGTCAGTAACTCGTTTATATGTTTTAACTTATTATTTATCATTTTTAAAAATATTCTTTTTACTGATACACAAAAAGGAAAAATACATTATAATTAACACTAAAGGCGGTATTATCCATGAAAGTTCGAGATCAACGGCATATAAATTTATACACTGACAAAAAAGGGCGAGTCTTGCTCTACAATGCCCGCAAAAAAGAGGGATATATTATCCCTGAAGCTGATGTGAGCAAATTGGCTGCTCTTCAGTATCGATACTATATGATTCTGGCCATTGCCATTCTTCTGTTTTTTCTATTTAACATCCCCTGGTACTTAACGCTCAGTTTTACCCTCATCCTTACAGGGATGGTTGAGTATGTTTATCGGGTCATGATGTTAAACAGTTACACAAAAGTCACAAACTACACCCCTGCCAATGTACTTGACAAAAGCATTGCTACATACAAAAAGAGTTCTGCTGCACTTATAAATCGGTCTTTGGCCTATGGAGTCATAGGTATTCTTCTGATTTACTCGATTAAGGATCAGGCGATAAACCTGCCTGAAACTCAGGTTCTTCTTGTGGTTGCGGCCTTCGCCCTGATTAACTCACTCTATCACATTGTTCATCTGATCAAACGCAAAAAAGGATAATCCTCACGGAACATCCTTTTTTTAGGTTTCAAGCTTTATCCACTCAAGATACTGCGGACAAAGCCGAATGCAGGTTTTCTTAAAATCAGAACTGTGATTCATAAAAACCAGATGGACCACTTCATGAACACAGACTGCCTCAATAAATCGCGGGTCAGTATGGATGAGTCGGGTTGCAAAAACAAGTTTGCCAGAAGCATGAGCTCGACCCCAACTGCGTTTCATTGACTTGATCTGAATCGAAGTGATGGTAACATTGAGCCTGTCTGCATAGGTTAAACATTGTGACTCGATCATTTCCATAAACGTAGGGTATGCACGCGTTAACACCGTTTGTACAGAGTCATTTCCAATCATCACTTTCTGATTAAAAAGGATAAGCCAGCCTTCCTTTGCAGAAATATAGACCTTCTCAGTTTTTATAAGCTGTTTTGATATCCAGGACTTTTTCGTCTCGATAAAGTCCATGATCCATCGGTCACTCATCTTTTGCGGTGCCCGTACCCAAAGTATCGAATCTTTGACTCTCAACTGAATACTCTTGCGATGGGCATGTGTGATGTGAACGGGTATTGATTGTTCATTAATGACGATAAATCGAGTCATTAACGTCCGCTTTCAAGAATAATTGTGGCAGAGTGACCGAGGTAGGTTTTTCCATCTTTGCATCGAACCTGAATCATATCACTATTATCATAGTCTTTCCATGATTCAATTTCACAGATGATGGTTTCACTGCCGACATTGATGTATGCTCGATCATATTTCCAGGTCGTATCAATAATCTGAAGGTTACATCCCGAAATAAATACTGTTATCAATAAAGCAAGGAGTAGTTTTTTTGTGTGTTTCATAAGGCACCTCCATATGAAAGTATACCATAGACATTTATGAAATAAACCATTTTTCATAGCATCTTGAACCAAAATTAGTTATAATGGATTCAGTGTAAAAAAGGAGTAATTGAATGGCAAAACGTTATAGTGATGAGGATTTAGCTACGCTTGCCTCACTTGGAATTCTAGTAGACAAACGTAATCGGTTAATTTTTATTGATCGTATTCTAAAAAACGGATATCAGTTACAACCGGTAGATTTGAAGTTTTTCCGTTATTTTTCATTACGTCATGTGGTAGCACTATCATTCTATGTGGTGGGATTTAGTATCTGGCAGATCAACTGGTTATTGGCTTTGGCTGCAGCTTTGCTTGTCTGGTTACTGGCAGAAATCTATCTGCGACTCATCTTCTTAAAGAAAAAACCGCTGCAATCGCTTAAGGAAGAAGAAATCAAAGCTGTTTCATTGGTATCTTTACAGAAAAAACAACCGGACATTAAACTCAAACGAAAAATTATGGCATACAGCCTTCTTGGAACCGTAACCCTCATATTGGCTTTCTTTGCGGGATATGAGTTACCTTATCTTGTAACCATGATTGGCTTTACCGTTTATATTTGGGGTTATGTAACCATCATGGTGATGGCACGCTGGGCGAAACGCGCTGATGGTGAGATACAGTAGCTGACTTGCTTTATATACAGAAGTATCCTATAATCAGTTTGAAAGAACCGTCGTAATGAAGGGCTTTGCACACAACTTGTGAGTAAAGCTCTTTATTTTTGTACAGAAAGGATGATTTTATTGGTTCAGATTACACAATTTCTATCAGGAAATGCTTGGTATGTCTATCTTTTTATTTTTCTTGGCAAACTCATTGAAGTCGCACTAGCAACCCTACGCTCTCAATTTATTCATAAAGGACAGCGAATGGCAGGTGCACTCACCGCCATTTTTGAGTACATCTTCTGGTTGAGTATCACTGCCTCTGCCCTCTCTGGATTTCAAAGTTACCCCTATAAACTCCTAGTGCTTATCCTTGCTTTTGCTTCCGGTCAGGTCTTAGGATCATGTATCGAAGAGCGACTAGCCCTTGGTTACAGTACGGTGACCAGTTTCTATTCATCACACAAAAAAGCCATGCTCGCCGCAGACATATTACGGGAACATGGTTTTGCTCTTACACTGTTACCTTCCTTAGGGATGGATGAAAAGGTTCGATATACAATGATCACTTCACTGAAGCGCAATGATGTCAACCATGTAAAGAAATTGCTATATGATGCTATTCCAGATGTCGTCCTTACTGTATCTGCCACTCAATCCATTCATGGATATGAAAAATTCCTGTTCAAGAAATAGTCAATTTAAAGAACATCGATCCATAACTCATTGTGTCGCAAGATTCCTGGGAGAAATGGCGGATTATATCTGGCCAATGACACCTGAGTATCCAGATGCAACTCTTTGCTTTTGGCCCACGCACGAAGTTTGCTTTCTGCTATCGGAAGCAACCGCTGATAATGACTTCCTGAAAATCGAATACTTACAATCCGTCTATTTTCAATGTATTGGATATGCACATGTTCGTCCACGGGTAATGGGACATCACCCAACACCTCTTCCGGCATGACAAAGGCAATGGAAAGTTCATTTTGATAACTCTGAACTACAGGAGCTGTCATTGATATTTTCTGATTCCTCTGATTTTTTCCCTGAATAAAAGCAAACAGCTTGGAAAATCCATCCCCACCCCGATAGGTTGTATCCTGAGTTACAACAAGAATCGCCTTCTCAATCAGACGCATTTCAAACTCTTTTTCTCTAATTAATACCCGATAGTTTATTTTTGGCGTTGCCATCGAATCACCTCAACTACAGTGTACTGTAAACTGTTACAATTTCAAATAAAAAGCACTCCGTGGAGCGCTTATTGATGATTATTGAGACTTTAATGCTTCTTTTGCAACCGCATCTGCGACAGCATCCGCCACACGTGGGTCAAATGGACTTGGAATAATGTACTCAGCGTTTAACTCCTCTTCACTTAACAAAGAGGCAATGCCTTTCGCTGCAGCCATTTTCATTTCTTCCGTAATTTTCTTGGCACGTACAGCTAAGGCTCCCTTAAATAATCCTGGGAAAGCCAATACGTTATTTACCTGATTTGGAAAGTCACTACGACCCGTTCCAACAATGTACGCACCTGCTGCTTTTGCCAGATCATACTTGATTTCCGGATTTGGGTTTGCTAAAGCAAAGACAATGGATTTCTCTGCCATACTTGCGACCATCTCTTCACTGACCAGATCAGCGACACTGACACCCACAAAGACATCCGCCCCAACCATGGCTTCCTTCAGCGTGATTTCCTTGTGTTCTTTATTTGACATTAGGGCAATCTCTTTTTGCAAAAAGTCATAGTTTTCCATGTTAGAGGCTGTAATAATTCCACGGGAGTTAAACACCAGAATGTCTTTGACTCCAAAAGCATTTAGCATACGGACAATGGAACTTCCTGCCGCACCTGCGCCTGAAACCACCACGGTTAAATCCTCTTTGTTCTTTCCAATCA
>WPCK01157917.1_pt1 | contig 53095 bp, 44 predicted proteins | sample 5399851 | NCBI WGS metagenome assembly WPCK01 (sample SAMN12869471, study PRJNA574797) | sludge metagenome | isolation source: wastewater treatment of pH11 | place: China:Beijing | collected 2019-05-20
CAGAACTCCATAAATACAGCAGACCGAAAATGACTGCCGACAATACCAGTCCGGAGATCACCCGCGTACCGCTCTTTTCGTACAGCGCGTTGACCCCGGGGATTCGTGCGGCCAGACTCAACAGCCCCCAAAGCAGAAAGACGAGGACCAGTCCCACCATGATCCCGGTCATCAGAATCCACACCGGCGTCAGCCAGCTGGTGATTCTTTCGGATTGGCCCAAAATCAGGGGGAATGAACTGAAATCCATGGGTGGCAATACGGGGGCAGCGACAGCCGAAAACAAGGAACGGGAACAGACTCCGGAACAGCGCCGGGGACCGGTATTATGGACTTCATGGCGCCCTTACGCCATGGGGTTTGCCGCTCGGCAAAAGCCTCCCTTATGTACGCGTGGCACCCCTTCGTGGATCGCTTGACGGCTTGCAAGAATCAAACAAAAAAACCCCACCGCCTGCTAATCGCGAACGGTGGGGCCGGAACAGAGAAGAGGCCGTTTGATCCAGAAACTCGATCGCAGTTGGCACTGCGTCGGCACGCCCTTTGGAACGCGTGCGTCCTGAATCGGGGATTGGACTGTATAACACTATTGAGTTTAGCAATTAGAAAACCACTGTCCAGCAACTCGCTTTTAAAGTTAAGGAAATTTTTTTCAATTCATTCCCCGGGAGGCCAATTGCAGCGGACTGTCGGCTCATGACCTGTCTCCGAAAGGCCCTGAGCGAACTTGTCCCGGCGTTCCTGTTAGACTCAGGAAACTCCCCTTCAGGGTCGAATTTGACAGCCACGGGAAAAATCCGCTCCCTTTTTCCAAAACGCCTCCCCCGTCGCCTGAGCGGGCTCCCGGTGTTCCAATGCAGCGGTAAACGCCGCAAGGCTTTGCCACCCGCGTCCGGAAAAATCCTCGAGCGGGCCCTGATCTCTGCCAGTTTTTTTAACCATTGATCGACATGAACGAGTTCCTTGATGCCTGCTGTGAAGCCGCCCGGATTGGCGGCAGGGAACTGGAGAATTGGCGCACCAGGTTTTCCATGCGATTCAAGGGGCGCAATGATCTGGTTACCGATGCCGACCTGGCTTCTCAAACCGCCATACACGACTACCTGAAAGGCCGCTTTCCGGATCACAGGTTTCTTGGAGAAGAGAAACTTGATCTCGCCATGAACGAAAACAGGGATTCGCCGTGGTGCTGGATCGTGGACCCGCTGGATGGAACCCTCAATTACGTCCACCAGCTTCAGTCCTGGTCGACGAGTGTCGCGCTCTGGAAGGGCAACCGGATTGTCGCAGCAGCCGTATTCGATCCCTGGCTGGACGAGCTTTATTCGGCAAGCGAATCGACCCCCTCGTCGTTGAATGGTGCCCCGCTGCGGGTCAGCGATTGCCAATCGATTGAAAACGCTCTGTTGGTGGTCAGTTTGCCCTCCCGAGTCCAACCGGATTCCCCGGAGCTTCAGCATGTCAACCGGCTGTTCTGCAATTCAAGGTCAGTGCGGCGGCTGGGGTCGGCGGCGCTGAATCTCTGCTACGTCGCAGCGGGACGAGTCGATGGCTATTGGGCGACGTGCCTGAACTTGTGGGACATCGCCGCGGGCTGGCTGATTGTGGAAAAGGCAGGCGGCGTGATGATCAGTCCCGAGGGAGGGCCCGTCGATCCTGAAAACCCGCAAATGTTGGCGGCTGCCTCGACGGCACTCGCCCGTCAGATGCGGGAAATCGCGCTCACGGGCCGCTGACGTTCACACCTTTCCCAATTTTCCCAGTGCCATCCAGCCCAGTGGAAGGAAAACGAGAACGGGCATCCAGGCGGCGAGTGCCGCTGAGGGAATGATTCGCGAAACACCCATGGAATGCGAGGCGATCATGAACAGGGACATGACGGTGGCCAGCAGAATGCACATGCCTGCTGAAAGAAACATGTTCTTGCCGCTCCGCGCCATGGCCAGCGGCAAGCCGACCAGCAGGATTGCAAAATCAAACAGGGGCTGGACGATTCTTGCATGGATGTCGACTCTCAGACGTCCGGAACTCGCCCCACCGGGACTTCGATAGTCCGCAATCATTCCGGCCAGCGATTCATTGCGAACCAGCTGCGACGCAAAGGCAAGGCGAACGGTATCGATGTCACTTGCCACAAAGACCTGTCCTGGACGAAGCCAGCCGCAACGTGCCGGAACCAGCACGACCGGGGACTCGCCAGGCGGGCCGATGTTGTCAGGGAGTTCGGCGGCGGGGCTGTTAATGATCAGGTAACCGGCAGGGCGATCAGCCGTGGCCTTCAGCCACGATCCCGATTCCCCGGTGATCCGGTTGCCTGGCACATTCCAGTCGGCGGGAACCTGAAATCCGGGCATGGAAATCGACTGCCTGGCGGGCATGACTTCCTGGCCGCGAATGGCCATGCCATTTTTTTGATCGACGATCATCGAGGGAACGCGTCCTTTCCCTTCGGCAAGGTCCTGCGCGTTCATGATCAACGCCTCCTTGTGCCCGGGAATCACGAACTCCCGGTTGAGCACGGAAAGGAACAGCACCAGGGTGGTTGCGAACAGCAATGGCCGAACGATGCGGCGGTTGGAAACTCCCGCTGCCTGGATCGCCGTCAATTCACTGCTTCGTTGCATTCGGGCAATACAAAAGACCGAGGCGATCAGGGCAAGGAACGGCGCCGTGCGGTCGAAAAACTGCAGACACCGGGGACCGTAGTAGGCGAAAAGTACTTGCGAGAGTGATTTGCGGCCGGAAAGTGTCAGCACTTCATCGAGGTTGGAGAAAACGTCGATGACTATGAACAGCCCGGAAAAACTGACCAGACAGATCAGGAATACGCGACAGAATGAACTGAACAGGTAGCGGTCAAAAATGAGAATATGCATTCAGTAATTCCCGGTCTCCCCGGAGTGTCCGACCGATGGCTCCGTCCTTCGGGCAACGTATGCCGGCATTCTGTTCGTTCCGACCATGCTGCGGCAATTGCGAAATGGCGATCGCAGGATTATAAATGGCAACGCCAGACCCCACGATAGCGATTTCTTCAGCTTTTGGGTTGAGTTTCGGCAATGGATTCCGCAACACAGCGTCTTCGGCAAATCGGTCGGGCGATTCAGCGCCTCGTGCTTCCCCCGTCGTGCCTTCTTTGTCAGGGAAGTTGTGAAACGCAACCGGCATCTCCACTGTGCGATGAATGCCTGAAACAGGTCGCCTGCCGCGATGTGACTCGTTGCCGGCGATGCAGCGCCCGATTCCCCGAATTGCGGTTTGATACTCCTTTGCTGGATGACTGCAGGCATTGTCGCCATCTCGGACTTCCGTTTGCGACGTCTTATTGCATTGGCAACTATCAAGGCCCGATCCAGGCACTTGTGCGACACATGAAGACTCGCGGGCGCGACGGGACCGCTTGCCAGATGGGCTGCTGGCTCGGGCACTTGTGGGTCGAAGACGCTGGCGAATCGCTGGAGGTTCCACAGCTCATCGTCCCCGTTCCAACCCACTGGACCCGTCGCCTTTCGCGGGGGTGCAACCTGGCCGAATTGATTTGCACCGGGCTGATTCAGTCCTTGCCGGAACCGCGTCCCGTTTGCCGGGCGCTGAAATCGGTCCGGCCCACTCAAAAGCAGGGGACGCTGACGTCGCGGCAGAGGTTTGAGAACGTCAGGAACTGTTTTGCCGTGCCGCGACCTTCAGAGATCGCCGGCAAATCGATTGCCCTTGTCGACGATGTCATGACTTCCGGCGCAACGGCCATCCAGGCATCGCGAACCCTGCTCCGCGCGGGCGCTTCTTCTGTGAGCTATCTGTTTCTGGCGAGGGGCATCGGTGCGACTCTCTGAACACCGCGCCGCCCGTCGGTCAGGCTATAATGTCTGCCACGGTGCTAACGGGAAACTTGCCGGAGAGTGAAAGTGAATCAGCCTGAACAAACCGCAAACGAATCTGGTGCCCCGATCGCACTGGAATCGTCATCCCTGGCCCGTTTGCTCAATCCGGTGCGGCGGGTAATTTCCCAGGGACTGGCGATTGTCCTGCCGCCGCTGTTGACCGTTGTCGTGTTGCTCTGGGCATGGAATATCCTGGACGTCTACATCATGACGCCGGTGGAAGGGCTCGCTCGCAGGGTCATCGTCATGGCCTCGTCGGATATTCGTGAGAATTCGGCGATCCTTCCGGAGGTGGAAGCCATGCGCCAGATCGGAGGAGCCAATTCTCAGGCGCGGCTTGAGGAACTCGAATCGGATCCTCCGACCTGGCAAGCCAGCGACGGGACCCGGCTGGTGCAGATCGGCCAGCAGTGGATCCCGAGGCATGTCTACGACCTTGTTTCCGCCAACCCGGGGCCGGGCGTGCTGCGAACCGCCCACGAGTGGTATCACCGCTATGTGCAGCTGGAACATCTGCCGAAACATCGGGTGATTCCTATTTTTCTCATCGTGTTCACACTTTTGCTGTACGCGCTCGGAAGGCTGTTCGGCGCCGGAATCGGACGATTTATCTGGGGGGGTGTCGAATCGATCGTCAGCCGTGTTCCGCTGGTCAACAAAGTTTACAGTTCCGTTAAGCAAGTAACTGACCTGGCATTCACTGAGACCGAATTCAAATACAAGCGCATCGTGGCTGTCGAATATCCGGGTGAAGGCCTCTGGTCGCTGGGGTTCGTGGTCAGCGACGGATTTTCTGCGGTTCAGGATGCCGTTGACGAGTTATCAGTGGCAGTGCTGGTTCCAACAAGTCCCGTGCCTGCGACCGGATTTGTCGTCATCGTTTCCCGGCGCAAGATCGTCGACCTGAATATCTCGTTCGATCAGGCAATTCAGTTCCTCGTTTCATGCGGTGTCGTTATCCCGGCGTCAGCCGCCAGGACCATGTCGGCTGAAGAGCCCGGAATCCCGGGACTGCCGGAAACAAGTGGCGAACCGAAGCCCCATTGAAAAAGTTGTCCGCATGGGCCTGCATCGTTTAACCACACGCAGCAGCGGGTTGCCGGAAATAAACTCTCCATTCCACAAACGCAAACCGGCAACACGCGCAGGCACGCGCGCAAGCGTTCCGCACGCGCCTGCATCGACTGCGAAAACGTTCCGTAGAGAGGATTCGCTTCCCCGCGCAGCCGATTACGGCTTGTGGCTAAACTGCAGCAAGCCGCCGATTCGCATGCTCCCTTTCGCAGATCCCCCATTTCACCGCATCGGCATCCGATTTGACAATTGAGTCGCGAGCCTGAGGGCAAAAAGTCCCTCATACCCGGATTTTCCGCAAATCCGCTTCAATCTGCCTGTTCTTCAAGTCGATAACAGTCGATGAAAATCAATGCTACGGCTCCACTATCTCGCTGCGCTGCAGGGCGATTTCCATGAGAATTCAGACTTCCCGATTCGGCAACGTCGATATCCAGCCCGACGACATCCTGTTCTTTCGCCGCGGGATACTGGGATTTGAAGAATGCCAACATTGGGTAATCCTTGCTGACGCCGGCAATCGTTCGGTTGCGTGGCTCCAGAGCATGCAATCTCCCGAAGTTGCCTTGCCGGTCGTTTCCCCTCGCCGGTTTGTGCCCGAATATCAGGTGAGAATCGATCCGGTCGATATCGAGAGCCTGCATCTGGGGTCGTTGAATCAGGCTTACGTTCTGGCCGTTGTCAGCCGGGACACCGATGTACTGACATTGAATCTGCGCGCCCCGATCATTATCAATCTCGACCGGAGACTGGGGTGTCAGGTGATCACTTCGGATCAACAGCCGATCCAATACGAACTTGCGTCATTGCCGTTGCCATTGCGCCGCACCGCCTGATCGGTGCCTCTTCCGGATTCGTCGACGGCGAGTCCCTGAAAATCGATACAGGACGACTTGTGGCCGTCCTTCTCATTTCTGGCAGCCAGGGCGACGATTGCAGAAACAAAGCAGTTCGCCCGGAGCGTGCCCCTTGCCGGGGCCCTGTTTCAGGCTGGTGCCAGGGAAGCTCAACTGTTTCAGGCAAACCGGATTGGGGATGGAGGCGGGGCAGGGGTCGCCCGCAAGTTTGCTTTTCGCCTGTTGTCCATTTCAGACCTTAGAATCAAGTAAAATACCCTGAGCACCGGAGCCTGCCATGTTGGTCCTGTCCAGACATCGTGATGAATGTATCATGATAGGCGACGATGTGACCATCACCGTCGTCGATATCCGCGGCGACAAGGTGCGACTGGGAATTCAGGCGCCCAAGGATGTGCCGGTGCATCGCCAGGAAGTTTATGAGGCGATCAAGCGGGAGAATCAGAAGGCGTCCCGGCTCAACCAGTCCGAAACCCGCGACCTGGGCAATTAGCACCCTGTCCCGCGATCATCACTCGCAAATCAATGCGAGACTGACTGCCTTCCCGCCACCGCGTCACCCAGAATTCTCTGAACCGTCCGAACGAGAACCTCGATTCGAATGGGCTTGTTCAGATAGGCATCGACGCCGAGGATTTCCGCGTAATGGCGATGCCGGCTGCCATCGTTGCCGGTGATCATGATGGCCGGAATGTACTGGTCCATTTCGCGCATGCCCTCAAGCACCAGCAAACCGCTCCGCTTGGGCATCATCAAATCGAGTATCACGAGATCGGGGCGATAGAATTCCACACAGGCCAGCCCCCTGTTTCCGTCGGTTGCCGACAGGATCTCAAAGCCCAACGGCTCGAGTCCTTCGGCAATCAAACGAATCATCGATGGATCGTCCTCAACGACCATAATGACGCGTTTTCGAACAGTTTTCCCGCTCTCTTCCATTACAACTCAAACTCCTGCTCGCGATCCGGGCCCCCTGGTCAGGTTTCTGCCATCGGCAAAACCCCTAACTCCAGTCGTCCATTTTATCCCGAAAGTGATATTGGGTAAGGACTTTCACAATGCAATTTTCCACAATTCCCCTGAAAACCCGGTGGTTCTGGCGCCGGAAACTTCCGGATTGTTTCGGCGTACAAGGTCAGGTTGCACCGATTGAATGCTCCATGCCTGATGATTTGCCACAGGCGAGCGTGTGAATCCTGTTGCCGCCAGGCGGACGATAATCGTCTCAAGCGCCCGAACTGTCTGCCATTTTTGTTATACCGATGAAGGTGGACAGAACGGAGCGCTGGCACATGGAATTCAATTCAGGGTAAAAGAATGTGGCGGGCATTTTCACTGGCGCTGGGAATTACTCTTCTGGTGGTCGGCATTGAGCTGTTCCTCGTCGAGGAAGTTGAATTGCGCAGGTTCCGCGAGGGGGCCCAGCCCGCGACGGAACAGGGGCTTTTTCAATCAGCGTCCTGGGGAGGTGCCACCGAAGATATCTCTCCGCCAAAGACCGTTCTTTTTCGCCCCGCCGACTGGATGCGGTGGAGTTTTCTCGCGGCCGGTACCATCATCACGCTTTACACATTTACCTTGGCGCCACGGACCCAGACGCACGCCTGATGATTCAACTTGCCAATTGCCCTGATTGCTGTCAGTGAAGGGCAAGCCTGCGAAGTGTTCGGGTCTCCTCGTTGACAATTCGTGCAGGAATATGTTGCAATCCTGATCGCTCCCACAACGCGAAATTATCCCTTCGGTAACACTGATGGAATCGTCGTCCCGTCCCGGAAAATCAAATGGCGAAAACGGGAACCGGGATGGCAAGGGCCCTGCGGAGCGATCAGGTCGCCGGTCATCCCGTTCCGGCTCATCGCGCAGCCGAAGCACATCGAGGCCGGAGTCGAAACCGGCATCTTCCCGGGGATCCGGGAAATCGCGTCCGTTGTTTCCGGATTTTCAGCTGGTCGGCGATGAAAACTCTGGCCGGGTTTCCCGGTGGTTCGCCACTGCGGGACGAATCATTTCGTTTGGACTGATATTAGTGGGCCCCTGGTGGATTGCCTCCTCCAGCCTGACGGCCCAGTCCGTCCTTTTTGCCATCGCTCTGGTCGCGCTGAGCATGCTCTGGCTGGCCCTGGCAACTGGCAAACCCGGGCGCCAGTTGTTCCCCTTGTTGTCCATTCCGGTCATCGCCGGGATCGGGTTGTTGTACCTTCAGACTGTTCCACTGCCCGCCGACGTCCAGCCCTGGCTCGCGACCCGGCAGGCGCGAATGTACCAGGACTATGCAAGTGTTGCACCTGGCGAACTGGTCAGCGATCAATCCGGCGAACCTGCTGACAGCTCGTCCGCCGGGGAAGTTCCGGTTCGCATCACCATGGATATTGACGGAACCTGGCGCAACCTGAATCTGCTGGTCCTGTCGTTGATTGCCTTTATGATTGCGGCGTATCTCTTCGCGCCCCGCAACTGGCTTTCGGCGATTCCGCTGGTCATGACGATCAACGGAGTGGCCGTTTCGCTCTATGGCATTGCCCAGCGGCTTGCCGGAGAGCAATTGCTTTTTGGCGCGATTGAAATTCGCCCGGGGACCAGCCCTTTTGGTCCGTTTATCAACCAGAACAACGCGGCAGGGTATTTATTGATCTGCCTGGCAGGAAGTCTGATCCTGGCCGTCTATGCATTCAACCGCCGGTCGGGAGGGGATAGCCGGCCTCGCCTGATCATCACCCACGACTATCCGGTCTGGCACAGGATTCGCCTGCATGTGGGACTTTTTCTCGCCGACCTGAATGCCCTCAAGCTCGCTGCGATGCTGGCGGTAACCATCATTGCCATCGGAGTCGTGGCAACGATGTCCCGCGGCGGGATCATGGCCATGGCAATCGCTTCATTTGCCGTCATCGTCTATTACTCGATCATACGGAAGACATTCGCGATCTTCGGAGTCTCGGCGATCATTGGCGGCATCATCTTCGCCACCCTGACACTGTTCGGAATGTCCGATGCCGTGATGCAGCGGATGAACCAGCTGAGTGACAAGGACATTATCAACAATGAAGTTCGCATTCGGCACTGGATTCAGACAAGCCCGGCTATCACGGATTTCTCACCGATGGGGAGCGGAGCCGGAAGCTACCCGACGGTCCACCGCCTGTATCGGGTCGATTCCGAAACGCGAATTTTCAATTTTGCCGAGAACCAGTTCTTTCAGGCCCTGGTCGAAACCGGATGGGGGGGGCTGGCATTGCTGGTTGTTGCCATCCTGATCCTCGTCCGTTGCGTGATGTTCCTGAATTCCGAGGGGGTATCCGGCAAGACCCAGTCACTCTGCGTGGGCGGCATCTTTCTGGCCACCAGCCAGATAATCACATCCCTGTTTGACTTCGGCCATTATGTGCCTGCCAATGCGCTGGCGCTGGCACTGGTTTGCGGCCTGATTGTCGGACAGGCTCATTCGCTGGGACGGCGAATCCAGAAGAACTCGGCCTTCCGCGTTTCGCTCCCCGGCTGGATGATCATGTTTGTCCTGTTGATGACCTTCGCCGGTGGCCTCGCATGCGGATTGTCTACCTGGCGATACGCCAAAACGGCCACGGTCACCGGCAAACCGGCGGCCACCGATGACTACACGACGACAAATCTCGAGGACGTCGAGCAGCGAATCTCGGCGTTGAAAAATGCCGTGGCCGGAGGACCGGAGGGGGAAGCGTTTCGACGGCTCGGCGAGCTTTACGTTCTCCGCTATCGGCTCAATCTTTTCGAGCGGCTCCGCGGCCGTCTTCCCGTCGGGAGTCGGGAAAACGAAGACCGCCTGAAAAGTGCCTGGCAGTCGACAGGCCTCGAACAATTGCATTCGCTGATTCAGGCCGCCCGCCGGGCGAATAACCCTGACCGGGTCCGCTCGCTGTGCAACGACGCACTGGTGCGATCCAACCTGCTACCGGCAGCATGGTATCTGAAGCAGGCCCGCTCACGCAGTCCGTTGCAGCCCGCGACCCATTTGCTGATGGGGCTTGTCCATTGCATCGGCCCGCTGCCCGACCCGGATCTGCCTCACCTTTCCCGCGCCCGGGAACTGGCTCCGGCAAATGCGGTGACTTTTTTGCTCAGCGGAATCATGGACCTCCATGCCGACCGCATTGAACTGGCATGCAAAAACCTGCGAAGAACCCTGCAGATCGAGCCCGATTACTACGACATGGTTATGGATGTCACATTGCCCATGCTGTCGGTCGAGCGGATTGCCAGCGATGTTTTGCCGGACAATGTCGATATGTTGTACCATTTTGCATTCATCTACCTCACATCGCGGGCGGATGAGAAGCTCAGAACAGAACTGACGAACCGGGTGAAACGTATCATCGTTGAGGAAAACCGCCAGGACACTGTATCCCTCGTGATGCTTGTGGAAATTGATATTCAGCGAGGAGACCTGAAGAGCGCTTCGGACACTCTCCGCCGCCTCGTCAAATCCGATCCGAATGTGCTGATTCTGCGGGTCAAGATTGCCAACCTGTTCAAGCAACGCGGACAACTTGAAGAAGCCTTAAGGGAAATCGAGTGGATACGCGGACTGGGACACGACACACCCCAGGTCATGAACCTGCACCGGGAAATTCTCAAGCTCAAGGAAGCAAGTTTGCTGAAATAATGCCGGCATTGACTGGCAAATCAGGCGGCGGGCAGTCAAAATGGAAAGGCGATGAATCACGTGTTTCGCAGCCTTTTCCGGCCCCGCAGGAACTCCGTCCATTCAAGCTGTCCGGTTTTCTCCCGGATATATCCGGCATCAAAATGTTCCGAATTCGAAGTCACTTTCCGGCGACGCCAGCAATCCTGCTGCTGATTTCGTTTTGGCTGGCGTTCGCTCCGGCCAGGGACGCGACGGCGGCGGGGACGGGTTGGCTGACGTCCCCCGTGACCAACGGGGAATCCGCACAGGAACAGGAGTCGGAACCGCCGGCCGAAGCTGGCGGCGCGGGTTCGCCGGAGTCTTCCGTGCATTCCGACATGTGGCTTCCCGCCCTCGCCATTTCGGTCGTGGCGATCGTTCTCTCATTGCTGCTGGTCCCCCCTGCATGCAAACTGGCCATTCGATATGGCCTGGTAGATCATCCTGACGACAAACGGAAATTGCATGGCAAACCCGTCCCTCTCGTGGGCGGGATCGTGATCTTTATTGTCACCGTTTTCACATCCGTCGCCGGATATCTTTTGATTCCGGCGCTTCGGGATCGGGAAGACCTGTTTTCGGCAATGGACCTGGGACTTTTGCTTTCCAGCAGTCTGATATTGCTGCTGGGAATCCTCGACGACCGGTTTGGCATGCGCGGCCGACAAAAACTGGCCGGTCAGTTTGTGGTCGCCACAGTCCTTGCCGGATTCGGATACCAGTTTACATCGTTGTCGATGCTGGGCGTGACGATCGACCTCAGGTTCTTTTCTCTTGTCGTTGTCTACGGCTGGATACTGGTCGGTATCAATTCGGTAAACCTGCTGGACGGTGCCGATGGTTTTGCCTCGACCATTGGTTTCCTGATGAGCGCGGCCCTGTGCGTGATGGCGCTGTTTATGGGAAGGTATATCGATGCCGTGATCCTGGCGGCAGCGGCAGGTGCGATTCTTGGATTTCTCAGGTTCAACTTTCCGCCGGCCAGTGCCTATCTCGGCGATGCCGGGAGCATGCTGATCGGCATGTTCGTGGCGGCGATGTCAATTCGCTGCGTGTCCAAACAAGCGACGCTTTATGCGTTTCTCGCGCCGCTCGCGCTGTTGTCCATTCCGCTTGTCGATACGCTGGCAGCCATCGTCCGCAGGCGACTTACCGGACGAAGCGTTTTTTCCGTCGATCGCGGGCATTTGCATCATGCGCTGATCCGCAAGGGATTCGGGCCGAGGAAATCGCTCCTTCTCTTCTCGGCAATGTGCCTTTTTACGGCGATCGGCGGAGTGCTGTCACTCGTTTTCCGGCAGCCCGAGTACGCGCTCCTTTCTGTCGTTGCCGTCATTGTTTTCCTGTTTGTAGGCCGCGTTTTCGGTCTTGCCGAATTTCAGCTGATCGCCTTTCGCTCAAGGGCATTCGCCCGCTCGTTTTTCGTGATTCCCCTGCGAGAACGACAGTCTCCCTCGGGTCAAGCCTCGGTCCGATTGCAGGGAACCAAACAATGGGATGGGGTTTGGAAACTGCTTTGCGAATACGCGGAGAACGCCAGGCTGAACGAGTTGTCGATTGACCTGAACCTCCCGTGGCTGCACGAAAGCTGGTTTGCAAGGTATCTGCAGCCGGAACGGCGGGGTACGCCCGGTGATGACCTGTGGTACGCCGATCTTCCATTAATAATTGATGGCCGGCTCATCGGTCGGCTCAAGGCGTCGGCATCAGAAAGTGCCAGTCCGTTGTTCCCCACCCTCGCGGAACTTGAAAAAGTGCTTGCAGGACTTGAGCCCGCTTTCCGAACCACGATTGCCTCGCAAGTTCCCAATCTGGAGAATAAGACAGGAGGCACGACGGAAGACGATGAGTCTCCCGAGCTTTCGGGCCAGCCCGTCGATGTCTGAGGTGTTTTTTCTTTTTTTTTTGGAGATCAGGTCATGGACGACAACCCGGTCAGACCGTTGATGTTTTCGAGTCCGGTTTTCCCGCATCATTGCCGGTTTTGCGGTCGCAGAAAGCTGCTGGAGGTCTTTCGACTGGGGGCGCACGTCAAATGCGATGGATGTGGACGCCTCGCTTGTGCCGCCGATGCCGAGAACGAATCGGCTGCCATGCTCGACCCTTTGAAACTCCACGCGGAACTGGCCGATTTGCGGATGGACGAATCCGGCCTGGACGGACAGGCACGTTTGCCACGCTAACCGGACTTCAATGGCTCCCAATCCGGCAATGCCAGAATGCAAGCTGACGAATCGACGCGACGCCAAAGACTACTCGTTCGAGGGGCTCCACCTGTTTGCCATCCAGCCGCCTTGCGGGCTAGAATGGGCCTCTGCACCCGATCGCAAAACTGTTCCCTGACCAGGAGATAACTTCGCCATGCGAGCCTGTCGATTTCCGTTGTTTGTACTTTTGCTGATCCCGGCTTTTGTGGTGGGCCTGATTCTGGCCCCATTCGCAAGTCGCCCGGTCGCCGGCCACGGGATCTTTAAAAAGACGCTTGAGGCAAAGTACGCGGGGCTCAAGGTAACATGCAATATGTGCCATGTGGCCGGTGAAAAGAAGGACAAGCGAAACGAGCTTGGCCAGTTGTTTTTTGAGCAATTGAAGGAGAACAACCTTTCAAGTCGCTGGGAAGCGGTAAAGGGGGCTGAACGCAAGGCATTGGAAAAGGACGTCATGGCACCCTTGTTCCTCGAGGCGCTGAAAGTGGTGGGGGAGAAGGAGATGGGTACAGAAGGCAAATACGCCGAGCTGATACCGGCGGGCAAGATTGCGGGCTCGAAGCTGAAATCGGGTACCGACGACGAGGAAGATGAAGAAGACGAAGAGGACGATGAAGACGATGACGGGAGCCGCAATTGACGGCCGGTTGATTCGAGTTCAAGCAGGTGTCTGATTCCGTTTGGCCATTTTTGGGTCCCTGCCGTTCCGGTTTGCTGGTTGGCAGATAATCCGGCGATTCCTGGCCGGATTGCGTGAACCCGGGAACCCTTTTACAATCTGGTCCACCAATCGCCGGGCGATTAGCTCAGTTGGCTAGAGCGCTTCGCTTACACCGAAGATGTCGGGGGTTCGAGTCCCTCATCGCCCATCAAGGCCCTGCAATGTCGCGAGAATTGCAGGGCTGTTTCATTGGCTGGCCCCCGATAAAGGCTCACCTCAGCGCGTGCCAAAGAAGCTTCGTTGAAATCTGGTTAAATACTCGCATCGGGCGGCTGGCCCAATAGCCAGGCCTTTCGTTAACCGCTCAGGTCGATCGTTGTGCGTAACAACAATACCATTCAACGAAAGCTCGACAGTAGCGGATTCGGCGCAAATAATCCCGCTGCTTTCCCGGAATTACTGTACTGCTCGCGGAGCGCTGCTGCCATTAGAATGGTTCGCGATTGTCCGCTGTGGAGTCATAGGTATGCGACGTCTTGCACGATGGCTGTGGTTTTTGTTACCGCCATGTATTGTGCTGGCGTTCGACAAGCTGATCGTGATGGCGCTAACGTCCTGGCATCAAGCGTTCGGCGAACTGGCGCCGCAGGTGTTCTTCTATCTGCCCTTCCTCTCTGTTTTCCCACCTCTGTTGCTCTTTGCAATCTCCGTCCGGCAGAGGCGTATCAATCCTGACCGACGCGTCATCATCTGCAATCGGCAACATTGGCAAAGCGATGTCCGGCTTGGCTGCATCATTGGGCTTCTCTGTATTATTGAATTTGTTTGCTCACAAATGGCGCTGCGGAAACTGGGAGTGGCGGCGCCGAATCTCTCTTCCTTGAGCCTGACACATCACGTGTTTTTCTCCACCATCGGAGCAATGATTCCCGGCATTTCGGAGGAGCTCTATTTTCGTGGATTCCTCAAGGCGCGATTTGGCGACCTCCGCCCAACACTGCTTATCGTACTTGCAAGCGCCTCCTTTTCATTGTGGCACATCCTGACTCCATCCTACCTGCTGCATACTTTCATCATTGGACTGACCCTGGGTATCACTGTTAATCAGACTCAACGATTGTTGCCCGCAATGATTGCCCATACCCTGGCAAACATGTTGGCCGGGATACTCATTCTCAAGGGCTATATTTTCTGACCCTGAGGAAAAAGGGTGCATGGACGAATGGCGTTTGCCCGTTGCCTGTCGTCTTGCATCAAGGATCAAGCACTGCCTTGACAGCGAGCTGCTGGAACAAGTGTGAGTCGATTGCGTATGCCGCCCTTGTGCGGGATCGATGGCCGCGTAAAGCCTCGATGAAGGCCCGCTTCCGAATCAGGGCAGACACGGCAACAGTCGCCAGTCCGTGGAATTCGCCTGGATTTCGCCTTTTGGCGAAGGCAGCTTCACAAACCCGATGGCGGAATTCTCCGGGTCTCCTCTTTCGTGGTGAAGGCAGCTGCGCTCGCCAGACTTGTGACCTGTCGCATGACTGTTTGTTTAAGTAAACTAGCGCCTATTCAAAACATCACCAGAGGTTAATGCACCTTGAACAAAACCGCAATTGTCATCGGAGTGTTGCTGATCGCAGTCGGGCTTTTTGGCTACTTCACGGCCGGAGCTGAAGAGGTTGGCACCAAGGCGGGGGAAGTTGTGAAAAAGAGCGCGAGCCCGACGGCACTTATTCCCGCCGGTTTTGGCCTGGCCTTGCTCTATTTCGGTGCCTGGTCGCTGGTCTGGCCTTCGTACAACAAGCTGGCGATGCACTGCGCCGCCGGGGTCGGGCTTGTTGGTCTCCTGGCGGCCGCGGGCCGAATGGCAATGGCTTTGTCCAAGGTGATTCGCGGAACCGGTGAATTCAATCCCCGGGCCTTCACTTACGTGGCGATCATGGGGCTGTTGTGCTCCATATTTCTGGTGTTCTGCGTCATGTCCTTTCGACGAGCCCGGCAAGCCCGCGCCGGTTCCTGAGAGATTATCGCGGCGCCATCTTTCGCCCTGTGTCCGATGATCCGGTCAAAGCCTGACGCGCTGCCCGGTCGTTGCGCTTTCGTGAGCCGCGGTGACGATCCGCAGTGCGCGGTAGGCATCCGCGAGATCGCTGGTATTGCGAACGAGGCTTGTCACCGCCCGATGGAAATGCATCAGCAATTGCTCTCCGACACTTCGATCGGCATCGAGCGATTCGGTGTGTTCGCCGGCTTCGTCGAACCACACCAGGTTGCTTGGAAGATCGACAAAGGCAATTCCTCGTTCGCAAAGGACCTGGATCGAGGATGGGCGGCGGAAGGAAAGGGCTTCCTTCCAGCATGCCGGGAAATAGTATCCCACGCTGACCTGGCAATTTGCCGAGGGGACGGTTTCATCGGCTGATTCAAACATCAAGGTAGCCGACTGGTAATAGGCCGGGTGCCCGAGGACCAGTGGTCGATGGATGGTGCTGAGGATGGCGGTTGGATCGCGGCCGACGAGATAGCAGCTCCAGTCCAGTTGTTCCATCAGGCTTCGCCACGTCAACGGGCAAAACTTGCCGCGCCGCAAATGGGATGTCTGGGACTCCGTGGTGAATCGCTCATGGCAAAAAAGTTGTGTTGCACGGCCAAGTTTCGTCGCCATGAGTTCCTTCAGCCGGATGGTTGCCGGAGCATATCGCCGGGGCAACTCCGCCATAAATGCGATTCCCGAGTCCGTTACACGGCGCTGAACTTCAGCAAGCTGTTCCGGGGCGATGTCGAGCGCCGCGGAACTGTAGACGGCCTTGCCGGCATCGCAGGCGGCAAGGATGGGGAGGGGACCGACCCAGTCCGGTGCCAGTGCCAGAATCGCCTCAATGTCGTCCCGCAAGATAAGGGCCCGGAAGCCGTCGATGGCGATGGCGCCGAATTCCCTGGCAGCCCTCTGGCCCCTCTCCGCGACCTCGCTGCAGATGGCCCTGACTTCAAACCGGTCGGACAAGGCCTTCAAGGCGGGACGGTGGCGAGTTTCCCATTGGTCGCCAAGCCCGATTAATCCAACTTTCAGTTTCATATTGCCTACATTTTTAGTGGCACGCATCCCGGGAAGCAACAACAAAACGGTGAAACAACTCTCCGCGGCCGATTCGGCTGGTGACGCGTGCCAGATTTGCCAGGTTTGCCGCCTCATTGGGGCTTGAAAGTCCCCGAATCCCCCGATTTATGGCCAATTGCTCGCGCCCCTTTGTCCTGGTGCGACGATAAGTAGCAGACGCGGATCGGCGGTTCTGCACCTGGATGTCCCTGTCAGCCCGGACCCGGTCAAGCCGAAATACTCATCCCTGCTTCGCTAATCCGCAAATTCGAAATGCAGCTTCGTACCGGCACGCGAAGCGACCGAATCTGGCTCGTAAGCAACGTATTTGAAAGAGCGTGTTCGCAAGGCGACTTTCGCACGCAGGAGTCCAAAATGAATTTTGTTTCAGCAGCACTCGTTTTTGCCGCGATCTCCGGAATCAACACAAGCAAGCCCGTCGATTACAAGACCGCCTACCGGCGGGCTCATGAAGACGGTCGGCCGCTGCTGGTACTCGTCACTGCCGAATGGTGTCCTCCGTGTCAAATGATGAAGCAGACAACTATCCCGGCCATCGTGGAGAGCAACGGATTTCAAAAAGTCCATTTCGCAACGGTCGACCTTGACCGCAACGCCGTCGACGCGCGAAATATCATCGGTACCCGGGGTGTGCCCCAGCTGGTCCTGTACGAGAAAAAAGAAGGACGCTGGCAAACGCGAATTCTCAGCGGCTACCAGAACGTGGCATCCGTCGAGGCATTTCTGGGACGCACCAACCCGACAAGAACTGCCGGTGCCGATTCCATGGTCTCCGGCAAATAAATAGCCAGGTAACGCCATAACCCGGACTTGCGGGACAGGTCAGGCCCCATCGCCTGGCCTGTCCCGCTTCCTTTTCGGGGTCTGACACTGCGACGCCCATTGCGTATATTGACGGGTTTCACGCAGCGCCAAGCGGGGGCCATCTCCCTGCAACCGGGCGCAGCGAACTCGTAAAAGTTCAAGTCAGGCTGACCCATGTCGCTCCCATCCGGTGACCAGGACGAAACCACGGAAAAAACTTCTGATCTCGTCGCGGCAAGGAGAAAGAAGCTCAAACAACTGGAAGCCCTGGGAATCGATCCATGGGGTCAGCGATTCGACAACCGCTCCATGATCGGGGACTTGCGTTCCCGCGCCGGCGAAATCCATTATCGAAAGGAGTCGGGCGAAGAAGTTCCACTCCCTTCCGAAATCGATGCGCCCGGTTTCGACTTCAAGGCCTGGAAGGAGCAGCAGGGGAAAGGGGATCAGACCGGGCCGACCGTTCGCGCCGCCGGCCGGATCGTGCTTCATCGCGACAAGGGGAAGACACAGTTTCTGGATATTGAGGACTGGACCGGACGGATTCAGCTCTATGTTGGCAAACCCCAGGTCGGCGATGACAACTGGCAAATCGTGGAATGTCTCGATCTCGGCGATCTGATCGGAGTCGACGGCACCTTGCGGCGCACGAATACCGGCGAACTGTCGATATTTGCCACCCGAATCCACTTTCTGACCAAAACGCTCGAGCCCCCTCCGGCCAAGCATGTCGGGATGACCGATCCCGAACTTCGCCAAAGACTTCGATACATCGACCTGGCCTGGAATGAAGGATCCCGCGACCGGTTCCTCGCGCGAACCCGGATTGTCAAGGCAATTCGCAAGACCCTCGACGATCGCGGCTATTGCGAAATCGAGGGACCCACCTTGCATACAATCGCCGGCGGCGCGGCGGCCCGTCCCTTTCGCACCCATCACAACACGCTCGATATGCCGCTGGTGCTCCGAATTGCCCTGGAATTGCACCTGAAACGGCTGCTGGTGGGAGGCATGGAGCGGGTATACGAACTCGGTCGGGTCTATCGGAACGAAGGGATCAGTCCGCGGCACAATCCGGAATTCACCATGCTCGAGTTGTACGAGGCGTATGCCAACTACGAGACCATGATGGAAATCACCGAAGAGATCATTTCTGCCTCCTTGCTAGCAGCCGGTACTGGCCCGATCATCCCGTGGGGGGACAAGTCCATCGATTTTTCGACGCCCTTTGCCCGTCGTTCCTACAACGATTTGTTCGCATCCGAGACTGGAGTTGACCCGGGCGACAGCAGTGCGGTACAAGCTTTGGCGCGGTCTATTGGCCTGGATACCACGGGCAAGCATCCGGACGTCGTGAAGAGCGAGGTATTTGAAGCGAGGGTTGAAGATGCACTCGTGGGACCGGTGTTTGTCATTGATTATCCGGCCAGTATATGTCCGCTCACCAAGCGCAAGACCAGTGATCCGTCCGTGGCTGAACGATTTGAGTTGTTCGTGCACGGGATGGAGCTTGCCAACGCGTATACGGAATTGAACGATCCCGACCTGCAACAAAAGCTGTTCGAGACGCAGCTGGAAGGCATGGCTGAAGACGATTCGATGGCCCGCATGGACCACGATTTTGTCCGGGCCTTGCGCAACGGCATGCCGCCGGCGGGAGGTTTGGGAATCGGGATTGACCGTCTGGTCATGCTGCTCACGCATTCGCCTTCCATTCGCGATGTCATCCTGTTCCCGTTGTTGCGGGAACAAGGCTAGATGGCGTTAGCCGTCGTTAGTCGGAGAATGGGGCCGTTCCGGCCGGGCCGCGAACGGAAGAACGGGCGAGGAGTCAACCTGCCAGAATCAGCAATGGATTGCCAATGTATATATTCCTGCTTGCGTGGCGGTACCTCCGTACCCGTTTCATCGCAGTTGCATCGATCATCAGTGTCACTCTGGGGGTGGCTACACTGATCGTCGTCAATGCGGTCATGGAGGGTTTTGTTGACCAGATGCAAACGCGCTTGCATGGTATCCTCTCCGACATTGATATCTCCCCACCCGGCCTTGGCGAGATTGGTGACGTCGAGACGCGATTGCGTGAGATCCGCGAAGTCTGCGGCGACGATCTGGAATCGATGACAACGCTTGTCCGCGTCCCGGCCTTGCTGCAATTCCGCTTCAACGGCCAGCCGATGACGCATCAGCTGATGCTGGTAGGCATTGACGACGAAACGTATGGCAAGGTTACGGACTTTCAGCCGTTCCTGCTCAATGAGCTGAATCGATCAAGGATTTCATTTGAGCTGCGCGAGTCCGGTTATCCGGAAGAGCTTGGCGAAAGTGGCTGGCCATGGCGGCGCCGGTTGGCCGAATACGACGAAATGCGGCGTCAACAGTGGCTTGAGTTCCAGAGGATTCGTGAACAGGAGGAAAAGGGTCATTCGCCCCCGTTATCCATTCCAGGAAGCGGCGAGGCGGCGTCAGTCCCCGCCGTCGCGGAAAACACCTTGCGAACGACGCCACCCGAACTCCCTTCCAGTCAGCCCGTTCTTCCCGCTGAAGGAATTCAGGAGAATTCGGGGCAAGAGACCGGTCCCGGCGAAGAGTCCATTACCTCCTCCGGCGTTCCCCGGTCCAGCGATTCGTCACAGCAATTTCGCCCTGGTATCGACGAACGCGACATTTTCAATCGGGCAACCGACCAACACGCCGGCATTGTCATAGGCCGGGCGATTTCTCATCGGCATATCCCGGCGAGCGATGAAATGGCGGCCCGCGATATCTATCTTCTCCGGCCGGGCGACGATGTCGCCATCACCCTGCCGACAGCCGGCGAGAATCCGAAACCGCTGCTTGAAAACTGCACGATTGTCGATCTTTACAGTTCGAAAATGCATGAATACGACAGCTCGTTCGCCTTCATGTCGCTGAGCCGCCTGCAGAAGATACGGGGCATGATCGATCCGATGACCGGGCTGGCGACCGTATCGTCCATCCAGATCCGCACCCGGGCGGGGGCCGATCTCGACAAGCTGCGCGATGCGCTGATCGCCCGCTTTCCACCGCATTTGTCGTTGAATGTCCAAACGTGGCAGGACACGCAGCGGCCGTTGTTGAACGCAGTCAATCTGGAACTGACGATCCTGAATATCCTGCTGTTTCTGATTATCGGCGTTGCCGGATTCGGAATCCTCGCGACATTTTTCATGATCGTCGTCGAAAAGACCCGGGACATCGGCATATTGAAATCGCTCGGCGCGCCCGGCCGGGGGGTCATGTCGATCTTCCTTGCTTACGGACTCTCGCTGGGAACCGTGGGTACCGGCGCCGGAATTGTTCTGGGATTGCTGTTTGTCGGTAACATCAACTCCATCGCCGACTTCATTCAATACCTGACAGGGCGGCAAATCTACGACCCGATGATCTACTTTTTCGAGGAGATCCCGGTCATTGTAAGCCCGTGGATGGTAACCTGGGTGGCCGCCGGGGCGATTCTGATTGCCGTCATGGCCAGCGTACTGCCGGCGTTGCGCGCTGCCCGATTTCACCCTGTCGAGGCCCTGCGATATGAGTAATCTTGCCTTCAGAAACGGACCGCCCGCCGGCAACAACCCGGCGGCGGCGACCGGTACGGGGACGGATCGAATGCCGCTGCGCGTGACGAGGCCCGTCGCAATCCAGTCGACGGGAATCTGCAAGAGCTACCGCAATGGACAGGTCGAAGTCCCCGTCTTGCGCGGCGTCGACATAACGATCTACGACCGCGAGTTTGTGGCGATCGTCGGCAGTTCGGGTTCCGGAAAAAGCACGTTGCTTCATCTGTTGGGTACGCTGGACCGCCCGGACAAGGGAGAGATCTGGATCAACCAGAACAATATCAGCGCGATGCGCGCCTCCGAGCGGGATCAATTGCGGAACATGGAAATCGGCCTGATCTTTCAGTTCTACCATCTGTTGCCCGAACTGACAGCTCTGGAAAACGTCCTTTTGCCGCATATGATCCGTTGCGGCTTTTTCCGCTACCTGCGGGAGCGGCGACAGTTGCACAAACGGGCAGAAGAGTTGCTCGATCGCGTCGGACTCGCACACCGGCTTCACCATCGCCCGCGACAAATGTCCGGGGGAGAAATGCAGCGTGCGGCCATTGCCCGTGCCCTTGTTGCCCGACCGGGCCTTCTGCTGGCGGACGAACCCACCGGAAATCTCGACAGGCAAAACAGCGACGAAGTGCTTTCGATCCTGCTGAAATTGCGCTCCGAGGAAAACCTGACGATCGTCATGGTCACGCACGACATCGAAATCGCCCAAAAGGCCGACCGCAAGATCCGTCTCGCGGAAGGCCGCGTTTCCGCCTGAAAACGCAATCTGCGGGCCGCACGCCATCGAACGGATTTCGCCGACAGCGGCCTTCTGTTCGCCCATCCCTGACGCCGATATATTTTCTTTTCATTTCGGCGCATCGCTTCTGTCTGTGTTCTTTCAACAGAATCTCCGGTGCGCCGGGCAACAACAGGTCCCTGGCCGCATGGCGACAAGCCCCATGAAAACCGACGAAATCCGCGAGAAGTATCTGGAGTTTTTTCGACTGAAGGGGCACAAGGTTTGTTCCAGCGATGTGCTCGTCCCCAAATGGGACCCCACGGTGTTGTTCACGCCAGCCGGAATGAATCCGTTCAAGGACCATTTTCTTGGCAAGGTCAAACTGGAATTCACGCGGGCAACGAGTTGCCAGAAATGCCTCCGCACCGGTGATATCGAGAACGTGGGGCGAACGGCCTACCACCATACGTTTTTCGAGATGCTGGGGAATTTCAGCTTTGGCGATTACTTCAAGCGCGAGGCCATTCACTGGGCATGGGAGTTCCTGACGCATCGCGACTGGATGAACATCGATCCGGCGAGGTTCACGGTCAGCGTTTATCTGGACGACGACGAAGCGGCAGGCATCTGGCACAACGAAGTTGGCTTGCCGACAGACCGGATTGCCCGCATGGGAGAACACGACAATTTCTGGCCGGCCGGTGCGCCGACGGATGGGCCGGATGGTGTTTGCGGTCCGTGCAGCGAGATTTTCTTCCATCCGGATAACGGGCCGGAATGCGAAATCTGGAACCTGGTTTTCACGCAGTTCAACCGCTCCGGCAATCCGCCGGATAATCTGAAGCCCTTGCCGAGCAAGAACATCGATACCGGCATGGGACTCGAGCGAATGGCGGCTGTGATGCAGGGAGTGGAAACGAACTTTCATATCGATTCACTGCGCCCGATCGTCGAGGCCGCTGCCGAGGCCTGCCACATCCAATATGACCCGAAGTCGGAGAACGGCAGACGCTTGCGGCGAATTGCCGACCACGTCCGCGCGTGCACGATGGCGATCCACGAAAACGTTTATCCCGACAAGAACCGGGAGAACTACGTCATCCGGCGGCTGTTGCGCCGATCGGTCCTGCAAGGCCATGAAATGGGGCTCCGCGAACCGTTTCTTTACCGGATTGTTCCGGTCGTTGTGGAAATGATGCGACGTCCTTATCCCCAATTGGCCGCCACGAAGGAAAACGTGATGCGGGTCATCCGGACCGAGGAGGAGGGCTTTCTGCGGATTCTGGAAACCGGCATCGATCAACTCGATCGCGTGTTCTCCCAAATGGAATCTGCCGGCTCGCGGTCGTTCGATGGCCGGCTGGCGTTCGACTTGTATCAGGAGCAGGGAATTCCGGCGGAATTGATCGAGTCGCTGGCGGCGAGTCGGGGGATGGCATTTGACCGTGAGGGCTTTGACGCAGCTGCCGAACGGCACGCGGCGGAGAGTGGTGCCGGGGAAGTCGGCGTCATGGGCGACTTTGGTCCTGTCGACACGATCAAGCGCGAAGTCAAATCGACCTCCTTCACCGGATACGAGCAACGTTCGGGAACTTCCAAAATCGTTGGCCTCGTCTGCGGCGATCAAGTGACCGGAGAACTGGGGATCGATACCCATCCCCAGGCCGTCGTTCTCGAGTCGACGCCCTTTTACGCAACATCCGGCGGTCAGGTTGCCGACACCGGCATCATTCGTTCCGAAAGCGGATCTTTCACCGTCACGCACGTTGAGAAGAGCGGCGAAGTGCTCGTTCACTACGGCGCGATGACCCACGGTACCTTTCGCACTGGTGACCCGGTAGTCGCCGAAGTTGATTCCCGCCGCAGGGATGGAATTGAAAGGGCTCATACGGCAACGCACCTTCTTCATTTCGCCCTGCAGACTCATTTGGGAAAACACGCGCAACAGCGGGGATCGCGCGTCGAAGACGACCAGTTGCGATTCGATTTCGCCAATCCGGTTGCCGTGACGCCAGAACAGCTGGAAGAAATCGAACGGGAGACCATCGCAAGAGTTGCCGCCGACTCACCCGTACGCGCCGACCTGGTTTCCATGAAAGTCGCCCATGAAAAGGGGGCCATGATGCTCTTTGGCGAAAAGTATCCCGACCCGGTTCGCATGGTCTCCATCGGCGACTACAGCAAGGAATTGTGCGGTGGCACCCACGTCCCCAGCACCGCCAGGATTGGCGATGTCGAGCTTGTTGCCGAAGAGGCACTTTCTGCCGGAACGCGGCGAATCACCATGCTGACAGGGGACAAGGCCCGCGCCTGGTCCGAATCCATCGAGTCGATCTATCGCCAGCTCGAACCGGTTCTTGGGGCGCCGCAGGAAATGGCTATCCATACACGTCAGTTGCTCGATGAGGCAAAGTCGCTTCGCAAACAGGTCGAATCCGGCAAGCCCGCGGCCGTATCAACAGCGAAAACCCCGTCGAAACACCCGGCGGGTCCCGCGCCCGACTATCGCAGCAGGCGGGAAGCTGTGCGGCAAGTCGCCCGCACACTGAATACCGGCATCGGCGAGACCGCCGGCCGCCTGAAAGCCTTGAAAGAAGAAATCGAAAGCCTGACGCAAAAACTGCATCAACAATCGGCGCCGTCGGTCACCGCGAGCGAACTTGAACAGCGAAGCGTCATACTCGGCGGTGTAAGGCTGATCGTCAGTGAAGTCCCGAACGCGTCGGCGACCCAATTGCGCGACTTGACCGACCAGATCCGCAAGACCGATCCGGATGCAGCCGTGTTTTTGGCCACGATTCAGGACGTCGACAAGGTACTGCTCGTTGCCGGCGTGGGGGCGGCTTCCCTTCGCCGCGGATTGAATGCAGGGAACTGGGTCAAGACCGTCGCACCTGTTGTCGGTGGCGGCGGTGGCGGCAAGCCGGATTTTGCCCAGGCGGGTGGCAAAGAGCCGGACAAGATCCATGTGGCTCTTGCCGCGGCCCGCGATTATGTGACCGCAGCAACCGCGACGTAGTGCCGGAGATTGTAGCTGAAAGCGCAACAATCCCCTGGGCAAGCCAGGGGCATTGAACCGGATCCCGCACGCTTGACCTGCCGATCGTTGGGCTTTTCGCCAACCCGCAACGGCACCCGGATTCCATTCTCTGCGAATCCCGCAGGCTCGACCTGCGGATCTTTAGGCTTTTCGCTACATCGCGAACGGCCACAAAACTCATCTTCCTCGGATCCCGCAGGCTCGACCTGCGGATCGTTGGGCTTCCCATTACATTGTTTTAGTGCGCAGGTCAAAGTCTGCGGATATTCAATGCTCAAAAACCCACTTGCTCGCGCCGAGCCGCTCCCCGTTTCGAAACCAATTCCTGAATGCAGTATCAAAAACCCTGGTTGTTCGTCAGGACCGTCGTACTCGTACTCAGTGAAACGGTACTCGTACTCGTACTCGAAAGGAGCACGATGGCAGAGCCCACCTTCGACCACGAACGCCTCGACGTGTATCGTCTCTCGATCGATTACGTTGCGTTCTCATTCGGCATCGCACGGGCACTTGGTGGCGTCAATCGACGGGCTCGTGATCAATGGCTTCGCGCGGCCCAATCGATTCCGCTGAACATTGCCGCGGGCAGCGGCAAACAGAGCCTGAAAGACAAGAATCGATTCTTCGAGATCGCTCGCGGATCGGCGTTTGAATGCGACGAAATTCACGATGTGCTGCGGGTGTGCAAGGCGATCACTGACGAATCGAACGCTTTGGGCAAATCGAACTTGAAACAGATTGTGTCGATGCTCAACCGGCTGATCCTACGCACGGGGAACGTCGCCGAAGACCGGATCGATTACGAGTACGAGTACCGCGAAGCTGAGTACGATTACGAGCCCAGGGCCGAAACCTGACGATCAAAGCGATCCACCCACGCCGCCGATCGCGCCTGTTTGAATTGGAGAGATCACCTCGGCGGCTGGGTGATCGTTGTTCCTCAGGCGTGGGCCAGCAGCCCTTTCAGGGCAGCCATCGCCTTTGAGTAATCGGGTTCGTGGGTTGCTTCCGGAACCACTTCTGCACTGACGATGGTGCCGTTGGCATCGAGCACGAACACTGCCCGGGCGAGAAGTTTGAGTTCTTCAATCAACAGCCCCCATTTCTTGCCGAATTCCCTGTTCTGATAATCGCTGGCCGTTTTCATGTTGGTGATCTTCGCATCACCGCAAAAACGGTTCTGGGCGAATGGCAGATCCAGGCTGACGGTTAGCGCGTTGATCGAATCGCCCAGCTCGCCGACCTGTTCGTTGAACTTCGTCGTCTGGATGGCGCAGACACCGGTGTCGAGTGACGGAACCACGCTGATCAATGTCGGCTTCCCCTTGAGATCGGCCATCGTGAGAGTCTTGAGGCCGTCCTTGAAATAATGGAGTGTAAAATCGGGAGCCTTTTGACCGACGGCAAGTGCCGCTCCGGCCAGTGTCATCGGGTTGCCCTTGAAAGTGACGGCGGCAGGTCTTGAACTAGTCATGGAAATATCTCCCGGGAGATTGCGATCGATGGAAAACAGCTTTGGATGCCGGTCAAAACGTCGCTAACCAATATCCCGGCAATCGCCGTGCTTCGCAAGGTGGGGAAGGGCGTGGCGATAAACGGCTTCTACCCTCGATCGGAGCGATGGGTGCATTATTGTCCCCCGCTCCCAGTGATGAGGGTTTAGTGCAGCCATCTTCAGCATGGCGCTGCAATAATCGTCTGCCAATTCCTCCGAGGGAATTCCACGCTCGTCCTGCACTGCGAAGCGATCGGCCAGGATCTCACAGCGGCGAAAAACGGGAGAAGCAATCATCAACCAGAAAAGAAACACCAACATCAGAGCCAGGGCAAGGCTGCACCAGTTCGAAATCGTTTCCGGCAAGTGGCCATCCGGGCCGAGGCTGCCCTGCATGGCAAATACAAGGCAGAACAAGAGAACTGGCGCGACCAGTATCAGCATGCGGATCCACATATGCCCGCCGGCCACGTGGCCAAGTTCGTGGCGAAAGATCGCCATGACTTCGCGTTCATCAAATTGCTGCAACAAGCCATCGGTTAGCAGGACTTTCCGGTTCCACGGAAACAGTCCGATAACGACACCGGTGATGACCTGCTGATTCGTCAGCCAGGCTCGCACCGGAATCCTTGCCAGCCGTCGAGAGTCGGCTTCGCGAAACATTTTTGCCTGCAGATCAGCGCTTGGCAGCGGCATGGTCCGCCAGATCGACGACGCCAATGAAGGATAGATGCCCGCCAGAAAAAACACGGTAACAACGCCCCAGGCGGCCGTGGCAAGCGGACCCGGATTGACCACGAACAACCCGGAGAGATCCCTTGCAAGAAACAACAACCCGGCCGGGACAACGACTAACCCGCCTGCAATCCGGCATCGCGGCCCGAACATAGTCAGCTCGCGGGAAACATCGATGTCTGGATGTTCATGGAATCCCCGCTCGCCTGTCAGGGACGCCCGCTGCAGAAGAGCACCGGAAAGCATTCCCGAGAACACGATCGGACAGGCGATCAGAAATTCGTCGAGCAGTGGAACAATGGCCAATCCGAGATTGCCTCGCACCAGTTGCGGCCAACCCGACGACAGGACGATTGCGCTGCTACTGGCAAACCACAATCCGCGGCCTGCCAGGACGCCGATGCGAACAACAATGGAGTGAATCTTGATGTGTCCTGGCGACGCCGGACCGCGCCACGCCAGTTTTTCGACCAATGCTCCCCAGATCACCGGGATCAGGCAAAGGGTAACTGTCCAGCAAAAAGCCGTGGCTGGTTGTTCGACAGGTTGAATGGCGGACAACTCGCTTGTGAGTACCAGAACACAAATTGCCAGCCCCGCTGACCAGATCATGGAATTGAGTGAAAAAGGAAACAATGCCGGGAAGGGCGGGGTAGTATCAATCCGGCGTCTATGCCACCGGGCCATTCCACGTTAATTGGACGAGTGCGTTGTTTAAGCCACATTCGGAGGCGATGTTCCTTTTTGCCGGTTATTCCACTTGTGTCGCTCCACGGCGATAATCATGGATGCCGGCGAAAACGCCAGGCCGGACGCTGAATGCCTTTGATTCAAGGAAATCACCTACGGCCCATTCCTCAGGACCACTGACTATGACCCACAATAATCCGAAACTCACCCGGCGGGGACTTGTCGCCGCCACGGCTGGAGTCGTCGGCGCTTCGGCCGTGAAATGCACCTTTGGCCAGGAGCCGGCGGAGGCAGCGGCGAAGAAACAGGACGTTCCTCTCGAAGCTGAATTTACAAGAGACTATGCAGCTCCTTCCTTCACGCCATCATGGTCGAAGAAACAGCTCAACCGGCAGATGCTTCAGGATTTCGTGATCTTTGCCCATTCCGATCTGGCGATGACCAAAACACTCCTTGAGCGCGAGCCTGGCTTGCTAAACGGTGCCATGGACTGGGGTGAGGGGGACTATGAAACCGCGCTGGGAGGAGCGTCGCATATGGGCCGGCACGATATAGTCGAGTACTTGCTGGAACACGGCGCACGAATCGACCTGTTCTGTGCCGCCATGATGGGCCACCTGGACGCCGTCAAGACATTTTTGACCGCTCAGCCTGCGTTGATCGACGCCAAAGGTCCGCATGGATTCTCATTGCATTTTCACGCCCAGGTGGGAGCTGAACGTTCCGTCGCTGTCCTGGATTATCTCCAATCGGTCAAACAGGTTGAACTCAAACCGATCCCGTTCCTCAAGAACAAGCAGAAATAGGCCGAGGATTTGAACGCCCTAAAGCTGCGATTCCGGCACCCAGAACTATTGCCGTTGCAGAATAGTTGAATCCAGTCTGGCGAATCGCTCCTGCAATGTCGTCGTTCGCTCTGCGAAGGAACCTCCCCTAAAAAAAGGCGTTTGGCGGAGCAAGGGGACGATGGACGCCTGGCGGAGCCGGCCGCTTTTGCTCATTCGGCCTTATCGCGGAATATATTGCTGGGCACTCCCCAGCTGATTCTGTCCCGGCTGATACGGAATGTTCTGCGGGGCGAGGCGAAGCGTCCCTTGCAGCGTTGCAATGCGCTGGGCGACGTCAGGCTGCAGATTGTTCGCCTGGTAGGAGCGAATATAGTTGTCCAGCGCCAGTTGCAACTCACCGGATTGCTCCCGCATGCGGCCCAGAGAGGCCAGAGCGCGGGCGTTGTTGGGTTCGATGTTCAGGGCATCCACCAGCAACTGCTTTGCCGCTGCCTGATTGCCTGTTTCTGCCTGCATCCGCGCCATCTCGATCACCGGTTCGGCCATCATGGGTGCACTGGCCCGCCAGGATTGAAGCAGCTGCCATGCATCGGCGACGCGATTGCTCTCCACCATGATGGCGACCAGACTTCTGTACGAATCGACATGCGACGGGTCGACGCTCAAGGCACTGCGGAAGTACTGGTCGGCAGTCTGCAACCAGGCAGGGTTTTTCTGGCTTCTTCCCATTTGCATCCATGTCGCGCCCAGGTTGTATAGCGCGTCGGCATTTCGTGGATCATTGCGCAAGGCCTGATTGAATGACTCGATCGCCGCTGCATATTGCCCCTGTTCATACAGCCTTTTTCCCTGGGCGTTTTGACCTGTTGCCATCATCCGGCAACCGCTACTGCCCAGTCCGCCGAAAAGAATGAGCAAGCCGGCCCCCAGACGGAAAGCCAGTATGTCCGCGCGTTCTTTCCCGGGGCTTTGTGGATTCATGTTGGCAACCGTCCTGGTAAGTGGTAGTCGGGCCCGCCCAAATGAAGGGCTCCCCGACACCGAAAACTTCACGCAAAACGTTAGAAAACAGGAAAAATCACCGCAATAGCATCCCTGGATAAAAAAAAGAAACCGAAGTCCGCGGATTGCGGACTTCGGCAGTCAGGTTGTCAATCAAGGTGGTTTTCAGCGGTGGTTTTGCGATGGCTTCAACAATCCCCGGGGAAGCTATCCAAAAACTCCGGCAGTCTGTTTGCTAGCAGGAGTTTTGAAGGGGTTAGCGGTCGCCAGCAAGAGTCAATGGTCCAGTTTGGCCAGTTCAGATTCGGCTTGCTCCAGCGATTGCAAAACACAGACTTGCGATTTCTGATATCCAAGGCCGGTCAGCACCTCGAGGATTTCGCTGCACGTCGGGAACATGCGACCGCTTTTGCGCTTGTAAGCGTCCATGGCCTGCATGAATTCGATTTCGGGATCGCTGTAATCGCGCTCGCAAGTAGTAGGATCGATTTGGCGGCGACGCGGGGTTTTGCGACGCTCGGTTGCAACAGGGGCCGGGTGCAGTCGACGTTCCTGTTTTTTTCGGTTGCCGGTTTCATTAAGGGCGGCAATTTCGGAAGTCTGGATTTTCTTGGGCATTGGGGGTTGACCTGACCAGGAATTCGGGTGGATAGGAATCGCTCATTGCGCAGTTCAACGAGTCAGAATGGACATGTCGAGAAATTACAACAAACAGGGTGACATGCCGGGATAAATCGGTTGCGGAACCCGGGTAATCCCGAAAAAGCCTGACGGTCCGGAAACGTTTGCCGATCGTTCCGGTTGTACCGGTTACAGGACGATTGCCCCGCTGTTGGGGATGCTTTGCGGCTCAACCCCGGCTCAGGCGGCCTGCGGGGCGGGCCGTTTCTTCGTCAAGTAGTACGAGGCGATGACAAGAATGCCCAGCGAAAATGGAATGGCCGTGTAGTATCTGAGGAATTCGTATTCGGGCCAATAAAACTCGCAGATCATCCAGTAACCATTCGCCGCAATCCAGCAAATGACAGCCAGGTTATGAAACAACTCGGATCGGACCTTTCGCGTTTGGCGGCAAATGACAATTGCCAAAAGGAAAGTCGGAATAAACATGGCCACGCCCAACAACCGAAACTCCATTGCCCAGCTCATGTCCTTTACAAGCCAAAAGACAATGTGCATGTTTTCTGCGATCCTGAATCGCCGCGGAATGGAATAGACGTTCTCGTCAACGTGAATGGTCTGGCTCAAGGAAGTGCACTTTCAGAAAACAGTCTGGCGCCTGGAAGAATTACCTGCAAATGCAGGCAGGATATTACTTCCCGCAGTCAGTTCTGACTATCCAGGAAGAGGAGTCAGGACAAGAAGCGCAGCCAAACGACGGCATTCCCGAGCGAAGAGGCGATTGGAATCAGGCAGTCAACAGGCTGTCAGCGGTCCGTGGAGATTTGCCAAAATCGTTCTCCGACCGGGGTTTCGCCGGTGCGGGTTGAACATTCCAGTTCGTTTTCAGAAGGTTGAACGTGTAGTTGACGCTGCCGGTCAAGGTGTTCACGACGGGAAGTCCGGAAGAATATTCATAGATCGGTGCAATCGTCTGAAAGGTTGCCGGAAGTCCGCGAACAGTCGAAGCCGGCTTTTCCGGAATCAAGGCAACCAGATCGATATTCTCGAGCGAAATGGCGTCGAGCGAAAAATCCGACCATTCAGGCATTCGCGATGGAATCAGGCGGGCGACCAGCAATCCGTCAAATGCCGATTGTCGGAACGTCTCCGTCGATAACACCCGATTTTGCCGGGCCATTTCGTGGCTCGCCATGCCAGGATCCGCAGCCACAGAAACACGGGAACCCGGAGCCGGGGTCAAGACAGTCAATCCTGCCAGAATCAACAACATGGCAGCCAGCACCGAAACCAGTTTCCAGGCCTGGCCAGCCCTTTCAGCGGAGTAACGCATGGTGCGTCCGGGCGCGGACCTGACCTTTTCGCTTTTGGATGGCGATAGTGTCGCAAGAGGAGCAAGCTGCCTTTCAGCGTATTCCTGAAATGCTGAATAGAATTGCAGACGTCTGCGACATTCATCGCATTGTTCCGCATGACCTGCCAGCCATTGATCCTTGCGCGGATCGACTCGCAGATCGAGCAGGTTTTGAACACGGTTATCGAATTGCAGACAATTCATTCGCAGGCTCCTCAACGACACCTCTTTGTGCCAGTCTCCCTACGATTTCCCGCCGGGTTCGATGAACCCAGGTTTTCACGGTTCCGACCGGAACACCCATTCTTCCGGCAATTTCTTCGTAGCTCAGCTGAAACCGGTGAAACAGGTTGAAGACCTCCCTGTATTCCGGCCGCAGCCCGCTGAGCGCCAATTCCACTTCTTCGGCCAGCAATTCTCCTTGCTGATCCTGAAAGGGCTGGTTATCCACCGGTGCATCAAACGCCTGCAACGACGGCTGGCGACCTCTGCGGGCCAGTTGCGTCCGGCATCGGTTGCCGGCGATCGTAAACAACCAGGGCTCGATTTTTCGGGCCATATCCCAGCGATGCAGATTGCGGAAAACACGCAGCAGGGTTTCCTGGGTGCAATCCTCGGCATCCTGACGCTGTTGCAGGATTCTCATGCAAAACCCGAAAACGGGTCCATGAAACCGCTGAACAAAATCGGCCTGCGCCGAAGTCTGGCCGGCCAGACATCGATGGATCAGGCATTTGAGCTCTTCTGACACGAAATTTGGCCTCGGCGAATAAGGGCTTTACCCGGTCGGATCGTCTGCGGTTTCAGAGGTCGCCACAAAAACCCGCTTAAAGTGGAACACCAGTTGCCGCAGTACACCAGCCCTTTCGCCAGTCCCATCCCGTTCCTGGCAAATAACCTCGACAAATCGCCGATTTCTTCGAAACGAAGCCCGTTTTTGCCAGCTTGACCCGGTCAGGAAAGCAACCTGGCCCTGGGGCCGCACCAGGCAGGGCGCGGAGATCGATCCGGGCTGTCAGAAGCTGGCAAATAACTGGCAGATAACAATGGTTCGAAAATCGGGACCAATCAGCGACGATCAGCGACGATTGAAGAACTTCCGGAGAACATCATCCGCAGCCCCCTTGGAGCTCTCGGACTTCTGTTTCTGGACTTCCGGCAATTTCTTGTACTTGTCTTTCTTGCCCGGTTTTGAGTCGCTTTCCGAAATCTCGTCGGCGCTCGCCGGTTTTGGCGTGTTCTCGAGCTCATCGCTGCGAACGAACAGTTTTGTCTTGGTGTTTTCCAGACTGAACTGTGTTGTATCGTGCAGCGACTGACGACTTTCCTCCGGGGAAATCGTGAGCCAGTCCGTGATGCTGTCTTCGTCCAGTTCGCCACCCAGGGCAGCGTTTACTGTCCGGGCAGCGGCCTCGGCGACACCATCAACCTTGGGTTTTTTCAAACCCGGCTCGGCATGGTCGATGACAACCTCGAATTGAAGTCGCCCGACACGCAGCGTATCCCCGGATTTGGCCAGATGGGCTCCGGAAAGCTTTTGACCGTTCACATAGGTACCGTTCCGGCTACCCATATCTGAAATGGCCACGGTTCCATTCGCAACCTTGATCAAGCAGTGTGTCCGGCTGATCAAGTCGCTGCTTGGCCGCAATTGGGCAGTTTCTCCCCTGCCAATGATGAATTCAGGACCGCCAATCCTGATTTCACGGCCATCGTTTTTTCCACCAATGACCTTGAGCTTTACTTGCATAGTCTCTTCCTGAAAAACCCCCCTAAAACGATGAGAAAATCCTCCGGAAAAACGTGAAAATTCCGGCGGCGACATCGTGGTGCAAGTTTGAAAAGGCGCAACAATAAGTCGTTGATTTGCCTCCAGCCCGCTCCATGATGCTCCAGGCGACAAATAAAGCTATGAATGAATAGCACCTGAATTATACGCCTGCGGCAAGCCTCACGCAATTGCCTTTTCTGCATTCGCCCCCATTCGCCAGACGTTCTCTGTCCGAAAAAACCCGGCGAATCCCCCCAGCCGCGTGGCGAATCAGGCTTTCCGCGACGACGCGCGACGCGCGGAGCGGAATGTGAAGATTTTCGAAAACCGGTTCCTGATGAAACGGTTATCACCGTTTTTCGTTCCACCCGCGGCTGCCAAATACCGTTTCCTCAATTTCAATGGCCCGTTCATTTACGGACCCGGACGGACGGCATGACTCCAGCCGCCAGCCAAACTCGGATTGGAGGATCGCCGGCCAGACTTCGATCAAGTCGGCGCTCCTGAGCCTCGTTTTCCCCCCGGAATCTGAAAGTTCATTGACGCCGGCAAGTTCCGGCGCCGCCGCCGATTGCGACAACAAAACACTTCCATGCTGCAACAAGGCCCCACCCAATCGACGCTGGGCGCTGCCAATGACCTTGCAGCCCTTCAGCACGACATCCCCGGGAGACCGCCGCAAGAAGCAGAGAAACTCCCGGGCGTTTTCCTCTTCATTGCCCCCGCGCCCAGCGGACCCCGGTTTCTCGTAAAAGGTACAGCCATCAACGCCGCATTGTTTCAGGGCGTCGATCAACGTCTGGTGAACGCGGTGATAAAGGTCAAACGAAACCCGCGTTCCCCCTCCATTCCCGGGTAGAGAAATGCTGTAGGTAAGCTCCTGGTCATGAACAATGGCTCCCCCTCCCGTTCCCCGGCGAACAAAGGGACACATTGCACTGTGCCGGTGTTGTGCCCGGTCCAGATGCGACTGAAAGTACCCGAGGGAAACAGTCGCCGGCTCCCAGCTGTAAGTCCTCACGGTCACTTTCCCTTTCGTTGCCGCCTGCTCCAGCAGCGCCCGGTCAAGGGCCATGTTCCAACTGCCGGATGCCGGACCGTCGATGATCAACGCAACCTGTTCCGTCATTGTCTCCCCTGTCGTCTTTTCGTATTCCAATGAACCTTCTGTCCCGGGCAATTGTCAAGTCATCACCAGGCGAAGAGTCCGGATATTGAATACCCGTTATCTATCGTGTCGACCGCCACGATTTGTCGTTTCCGACAGCCAAAAGCACTGGCCGAAATCACCCATTTGAGTGAGAATGGATCAAATGACCAAGGCGGCAGACACCCTCCTGCTTCGTATGCCGGAGGGCCGGTCAGTACCGGCAGCGGCCAGGAACAATCAACAACAACTCACTTGTCCCAGGGAACCCTCGCAAATCGTGCACGAAATTGACCGAAAACAGGTCGATGAAGAACTCGCCATTCTGGTCCGCGTCATAGGCCCGGAATATTCGGAGACCGTGGATCCGCTGGAAGAACTCAGCGGTCTGGCCACGACGGCCGGTGCCATTGTCATGGGAGGGCTGGTCCAGCGACGGGACAAGCCGGATGTGGCGACATTTATTGGCAAGGGAAAAGTTGACGAGCTGGAAAGGCTGATCGAATTTCACGCAGCCGATATCGTGATTTTTGACAACAATCTTGCACCTGGCCAGACGCGAAATCTGGAAAAGAGACTCAAGGTCAAGGTACTCGACCGGACGGAACTGATCCTCGACATCTTCGCGACGCGGGCCAAAACAGCCGAAGCCCGTCTCGCCGTCGAACTTGCCCAGCTCGAATATTCGCTTCCGAGGCTGAAAAGGATGTGGACCCACCTGTCGCGAATAAAAATGGGTGTGGGGATGCGCGGCCCGGGTGAAAAACAGCTGGAAGTCGACCGGCGACTTGTGGAAAAGCGGATTCACGACCTGCGAACGGAACTGGACAAGATCGAAAGACGCAAGGAACGGGTCGTCGCCGGCCGCAGCGGGCATATGACCGTTTCGCTGGTTGGCTACACCAACGCCGGCAAAAGCACATTGATGAATGCGCTGACCGACGCCGGGGTGGTTGCCGAAGACAAGTTGTTCGCCACGCTCGATACCCGCACAAGGCGCTGGTTTCTGCCTGGTTGGGGACCCGTTTTGCTCAGCGATACGGTCGGTTTCATACGAGACCTCCCCCACAAGCTGGTGACAAGTTTCAAGGCGACTCTGGAAGAAGCGACCCGCGCGGACCTGTTGTTGCATGTCGCCGATGCAAGCCATCCCGATGTCGTCCAGCAAATTTCCTCGGTCTATAACGTGCTGAGCGAGCTGGGCATCGAGGAAAAACAGACCGTGCTGGTCTTGAACAAGATCGACAAGGTGGCCGATCCCACGCTGACTTCAATCCTGCTGGTTCGCTACCCGCGAGCCGTTCCGGTCAGCGCCTCCACCTGCGAAGGACTTGATTCACTGCACAAGGCAGTCAGCGATGCCCTCAGCCGATCTTTCCGCGACGTCGAAGTGGAAACGTCCGTCAGCAATGGACGATTGGCAGCGTTTCTCGCTGCCCACGGCGAGGTCTTTTCAACCCGATACACCGACACGCGAATGATCATCCATTGCCGGATTTCTCCCCGCTTTCTCGGACAGATCCAGGATCCCGATACGGAAATTCGCTATCTCGACGCATTTGCTTTCGATGATCCCGTGATCGGCGGGAATCCGGAATCCGCCGGTGATGGCAGGGGCTTCGGGGAAATGGATGAAGTTGCCTGATGGCGCGGAGAAGTATTGCCGGTTCGCGCATCATCATCACTGGAGCTTCCAGCGGGATCGGCCGCGAACTGGCGATGGTCCTTGCCGCACACCAGTGTCGCCTGGCGATTTTTGCACGACGAGTCGATCGCCTGAACGAACTGGCCGCACGGATTCAGGAAGCCGGAGGGACGCCGCTGGTGGTTGGCGGCGACATCACGTCAGCGGCAGATCGGGAGCGTCTGATCGAAGAGACTGTCAAGACCTTTGGCGGCATCGATATCCTGATCAACAACGCCGGAATTGGTGCGATCGGTGAATTCGCCAGCGCCTCGGCCGAACGGTTACAAAAAGTCCTCGATGTGAATTTCATTGCGGCGGCTGAACTGACCCGCCTGGCCATCCCGCATCTGCGCTCAGGGCAAAAGCCTGTCATCGTCAATATCAGCAGCGTGCTCGGTCATCGCGCGGTGCCGATGAAAAGCGAGTATTGCGCAAGCAAATTTGCCCTTCATGGATGGTCGGACTCGATTCGGGCTGAGCTGGCTCACCAGGGCATCGATGTGTTGCTCGTCAGCCCCAGCACGACCGACAGCGAGTTCTTTGACAATGTTATCGAGAACACCACCGGTACCTACAAGAAGCTCTCCGCGGCGAAGTCTCCCCGGCACGTTGCGCTGGCAACCGTGAAGGCCATCGAGCGCGGCAAGCACGAGATAATTCCCAGCGCATCCGGATGCGCCTTTGTCCTGCTCGACAGGCTCTTTCCCCGGCTCGCCAACTTCATCATGGCCCGTTTCGGGAAGTGAATTGAGAGCCGATTATTGAGATCGGCAAGGCTAGTGAACCCAGGGGCGACCAACGGGAGCCACGACGTCGCGGGCCTCGCGGTTCGTCCCAGGTTCATTCGCCGCGGCGGGTTGAATAAAGGTATTTGCCGGTTCGGGTGAAACGATTCGTGGCGCCGAACGTCAAGACAGGTCACTACGCAATCTTTTTTCACAAAATTCAGGCTGACAATCACTGTTTTTGACAGAGAACTTCTCCCCGGCCTGCGGCTGACCGGATAATAATGGATTTGTCAGCGCTCCAACAATAAACTGCGGAACCACGACTATGATTCGCCGAACGGGTCTTCGAATCCTGACACTGGTATTCCTGTTCGTCGCCTGCACTGCATCGGGCCAGGAAACGGAGAAACCGGTTCCGGAGATTCTTGCACCCTGGAAGGACTGGGTCCTTTGGGACGCAGAGGCGCTGCATTCGCCATCGCCGTACAATTCGCCTGAAACCAGAATCGCCGTTTGGCCATCGGCGCTCGAATTCGTGGCCGGCCCGGCTGGTGCGAACTGGAAGCTGCAGGTTCGCGCATTTGATCGTTCGTGGATGCCGTTGCCTGGTGACAGTCGTACCTGGCCACAGAATGTCCGGGTGAACGACAACGCGGTTCCCGTCGTGGAACGAGACGGCGTTCCCGCCATTGAACTAGAACCGGGACTTCATCAGATCGCGGGAACGCTTGAGTGGCCCGAATTGCCGGAGAAAGTTCTTGTTCCAGGTGCGATTGGAATTCTGAAATTGCAAGTCAATGAGCAAGCGATTCCTTCACCGGCCCGGGAAGCTGATGGAGCGCTCTGGCTGAAACGAACGCAGGGGACAGAAGTCGAGAAAGACCAGCTGACGTTGCAGATTCACCGGGTGATCGAAGACGGTTTGCCGATCTGGCTTCGAACAGAACTTGAAGTCAGCGTTTCCGGAAAAAGCCGCGAGGAAGAACTCGGATTTGTCCTCCCCTCCGGCTGGCAACTTTCTTCCGTGCAAAGCCCCATCCCTATTGCCCTCGATGAAGCCGGCAAGGCAAAAGTCCAGGTTCATGCCGGCACCTGGCGGATTCGCATCGACGCTTTCAGAATTGAAGACCTGATTCAACTCGCCTATTCACCCGAGACCCCTCCTTCGTCGCCGCGTGAACTTGTAGCTCTCAGGAGCAGGCCGCTGCTCCGCGCCATCGAACTTCAGGGAGCCGTTCCTGTCGATGTCAACATGACAACCTTTCCTGAAGAATGGCGCGATCTGACCGTCTATGAATGGGATACCTCCAGTCCGCTTCAATGGGTGATCAAGTCCAGCGGCGCCGGCGAACAACGGCCAAGCCAGCTCTCCTTTGAGCGCGAGATTTGGCTGGACGACGATGGATCGGCCATCACCTGGCAAGACAACATCTCCGGAACTTCACGGCAAATCACCCGCCTGGACGTCGCTTCGGGCAATGCACTGGCAGCGGTTCGTGTCAATGGCGAACGCCAGCTGGTAACGCTCAATCCGGCAACCGGCGCGCAGGGTGTCGAGCTCCGCTCGATGGCTCCGAAGATCGACGCCATCGGTCGCGGGACGCTGGATTCTGAAATCCCGGCCTCGGGATGGCAGGCCGACGCCGAGTCCCTGCGTCTCACGTTTAACTTGCCTCCGGGCTGGCGAATCCTGGCGTTGTTTGGCGCCGACAGGGTCAATGGGGACTGGCTGACGGCATGGACCTTGCTCGATTTGTTTCTGCTGTTGGTGTTTTCACTGGCGATCTTCCGACTGTGGGGATTTCGCGCAGGACTGATCGCCTTTTTGGGATTTGGACTCGCGTACCATGAATGGGGTGCGCCCCGATACACGTGGCTTTTTCTGTTGGTCCCCGTCGCGCTTTTGACGGTGGTCCGACAGGGCCGCCTCGCCAAATTCCTCACGGCCTGGAAATGGTCGGCAGCTGTCTTGTTGTTGCTGTTCCTCCTCCCGTTCGTCGCGCGGGAAATTCAGAACGCGTTGTATCCGCAACTGGAGCCACGCGGCATTTCCTATCGGCGTTATTCGGCCGTCGAAGACTTTCTTCCCTCTTCGCGATATGAAGCCAGCGTTGGTCAAGCCCCACAAATGGCGCCGGGATCAGAATCCAGCGCGGGCGAATTATTTGAACGGGACGGCATGGTGATGAATCAGACAGAGGACTTTGCCTGGCAAGGGCAAAGTTTGGAACAAAAGGGGAAAGCCGTTTTCCAAAAAGGCATGAACCTCAAATTCGACCCGGGCACACGGATTCAAACTGGTGTTGCCAGGCCGGAATGGACAGGGAATATCGTTCAATGCTTCTGGAGTGGACCCGTGAAGCAGGACCAGTCGATTCGCGCGGTCTTCCTGCCTGCCACCTGGCACCGCTTGCTGATTGTGGCCCGACTGATACTGCTCAGCCTGCTGTTTGCATTGCTCGTTCGAAAACGGGCGACCCCGACAACCGGGGAAGCGTCCAGCCATTCTTCGGCAACCGGCCCTGTCGTCGCGTCGGCACTGGTATTCCTGTTTGCCATTGCCGGTACCGGTCCCGTTTCGGCACAAGTCATTCCCGACCAGGATATCCTGAAATCACTTCGCGATCGGCTTTTACAGCCCTCGGAAGCATTCCCACATGCCGCCGACATTCCTTATCTGAATTTGACGATACGCGAAGGGCAACTCACACTCAGAGGGCAAGTTCACGCCGCTACGGATTGCGCGGTTCCTGTGCCGGGCAATTTCCCGTCGTGGTCGCCGGTTTCGGTCCGGGTCGGAGATGCGAACGGGATCCTGTGCCGGCGTTCAGACGGCTATCTCTGGGTGTTTGTACCCAAAGGGATTCATGAACTTCAGGTGGACGGCCTCGTCGGCGAAACATCCGAATGGGCCTGGTCATTTGCCTTGCCGCCGCGGAAACTGGAGATCGATGCCGCGGAATGGAACTATACCGGATTGCGAAAGGATGGCTCTCCGGAGAACCAGCTCCTGTTCACCAGGAAAGTTCGAGCGGGCGATGCGGCGAGTTACGATCAAAAAAACTTCTGGGCCGTGGTGCAAGTCGATCGGGCTATTGAACTGGGCCTGGAATGGAAAGTCCGCACAACAGTCCGCAGGCTTTCGTCCACCGGCCGGGCAATCGCCGTTCAGGTTCCTGCCATCGTCGGCGAACGAGTGGTCACTGGCGCGGTCGATGTCCAGGAAGGTCTGGTCAATGTCAATCTCGCAGCTGATGAACACGAATTTGTTTGGGAAAGCGTCCTCCCCATCCTGCCGGAATTATCTCTGATTTCCAGGCAAAACCCGCAGTCAGTCGAGCGATGGTCGGTTGCCCTGTCCCCCGTCTGGAACGTCGCGTTTGACGGTTTGCAGCCGGTCTTCGAATCCGATTCCGGCGATCTGGTTCCAGTCTGGTACCCGTGGCCGGGACAACAGGTCAGCATAAGCATCAAGCGCCCCGACGCGGCGCCAGGGAAGACCTTGACGGTGCAGAGAGCAAGTCACCGGCTCGATCTCGGGGCGAGGCAGCAGAACTCCCAACTTGCGCTGGATGTCGAATCGAGTATTGGAGGCGAGTTTGGCATTGAATTGCCTTCCGGTTCAGTCGTTCGTGAAGTGAAACTCCAGGGCGTGTCCCTTCCCGTGCGCAAGGATGGCGAACGATATCTGATTGGCCTTCAGCCAGGCGCCCAGAAAGTCGAACTTTCCTGGTCGATCGATGAGAAGCTGGCCATGAGCGCCGGATTTCCGTCGGTTCGTATTCCGGCTGATGCCGCCAATGTCATTTCATCGCTGACTGTTCCCGAATCGCGCTGGATCCTCTGGACGACCGGACCGGAACGTGGACCGGCAGTCCGTTTCTGGGCTGTTCTGGTGTTTGCCTGTTGTTTGGCGATTGGTCTGGGACTGGTTCCGGGCTCGCCATTGAAAATGCATGAATGGCTTTTGCTCGCCATAGGCCTGACGCAACTTCATTTCATCGGCGGGATGTTCATCGTGGGCTGGTTGTTCCTGTTGCAATGGCGCGGGCGACGGGTTCCGGAGCGAGCCCACTGGTTGGGCTTCAACCTGTTGCAGGTAATTCTGGTCCTGGTGACAGGGATCGCATTGGTCTTGTTTGTTGTCGTCGTCAGTCGGGGGCTTCTCGGCACTCCCGAGATGTTCATTGCCGGTGAGGGCTCCTGGTACAACCGGCTGCAATGGTTTTCACCTGCCTCGGGGCTCGATCTGCCACAACCCGGAGTCATAACGATTTCGATCTGGTTTTATCGCCTGCTGATGCTTTTCTGGGCGCTGTGGCTTGCCAATTCGCTGATCCGTTGGCTGCGCGAAGGGTGGACGAGTTTTTCGGCTGGCGGAATATGGCAATCCCGTCCGAAAGTTGTCGCCGCAGAGTGAATGTTCAACCTGCCGCACGCGTCCTCGTTTGCCGCCACATTTTCGTTTAACCGCGTGCCCATCGGGCCGCGCCGCTGTTTAACCGCGTGCCCAACGGGCCGCGCCGCTGTTTAACCGCGTGCCCAACGGGCCGCGTTTGAACTTCCCGGGCCACAGACCTCCACGGCCTGGCGACCCGGTCCGATGTCACTTGAAGATATTGCGATCGAGGAGCCGGAAATTGATCGCTTCCTGCAAGTGACCGGGCTGGCTGTGGTCGGAGGCAGCCATATCGGCGATCGTCCTCGCGACGCGAAGGATCTTGTCGTGGGCGCGAGCGGACAACCCGTCTTCGCTGTCCAACCGGCAGCAGACTTTGGCAAAGTCCCCGGCCATCCATTCTTGCGGGACTTCTCTGAAAAAGTTCGCCGAAGCAGGACCATACTCTCGCCAGCGATGACTCATGAACGGCATTGAGGCATGAGCAGTCTGTGCCATCGCTTAGCCTGACGCATCTTCAAGTCGTCGCATGACGATGACCTGCTTGATATTCCCTGATTGGTCAGCACTCAATGCTCATCTCCGCAGGTGCACGAACCTCATCACAGCCTTGGATCTACCGGCTCGCTTTCCAAAGCCAGTACGCCGAAGACACATTCGTGGACTCCTCGGAGTGGTTCTTTACGGACAAACCGTTCCAATGCCTCGAGGCCGAGGGCAAACTCTCGCAGGGCCAGCGACCGCTTGCGACCGAGGCTTCGGCTTCGCAGACGACGCAGGTTTTCTTCTGAGTCGTAGTCTGGGCTGTAGATGATCCGCAGGTATTCCTTCCCCCGACATTTCACCGCAGGCTGCACAAGACCTTTCTTTCCTCGCACAATCCAGTCAGCCGGTTTGACGACCATTCCTTCACCGCCGCTTCCAGTGAGACTCGTCCACCATTCGACTCCTGCTGATATACCGTCCAGATCGGTCAAATCGATGACCTTGAAGGCCGTCGCCAGCAGGATATCGGTATCCTGTCGGCAGACCGTCGCCAGCGTCTCCATGTGCCAGACATGGTTCTGATCCGTGTGGACTTTGCCCTCCGTCGCCAGCAAGTGGAACGGGGCAATCTTCAAGTCATCGAGTGACTCTACGCTCCAGCAGTATTGCCGGTAAGCGGCAACGAACTTTTCGACGCTGTGACGGCGACCACGGAGGCGATCCAGAACTGCTGTCGTCCTTGTTGGGCCATCGCCGTTCAGGCGTCCTGCGGCTTGTTCGAGAACTCGGATGGCTTCCGGCAGTGATGCAGTCCCGGCAGCGCCGACTGGGGCGTACTGTGAACGGAGTAGATCCTGCGCCTTCGCCGACCAGGGCATCAGTTCACAATCGAGGCAGGCCCATGAGGTCTGGAACTCGTCCCAGAACCCGGAAGCCGTCATCGCTGTGCGCAGGCGTCCGAGAAATTGCGTTTCCAGTTCGTGATCGTTGAAGAATCGTCTCCCGGTACGGGTGTAAACGATCCCTGAGTCACCATCCGCTACACCGAACCGCTCTCGTGCGGCATCCTCATCTCGACAGACCACCACCACAGCTCTCGATCCCATGTGCTTTTCTTCGCACACGACTTGCGGAACCCCCTGGCTGCGGAAATACGAGAAAGCTTCGGCGGGATGCTCCAGAAGTCCCGGCTCATTCGAGGTTTCGCACGGCGACATCGTGGGGGGCAGATAGATCAGCCACTTTGGGTTGGCGGCAAACCGGCTCATCACTTCCAGCGCTGCCGTGGCATTTTCCGCCCGAATGGTCACGTTGCGGTGAAGGCGAGTCGAAATAATCCGCTTCCCAAGCACATCTCCGGCATCCAGGATGTCATCATGCAACTGTTGGGCGGACAGCGGGGCCTGCTGATCGGCGGCCAGGAACGGTCGGGCCGGTTCGCAATAAGTCTGTTTTGCCGGGACGGAGACGAACTCTTTCTCTGGATAACGCAGGGCTGTGAGCTTGGCACCGAAAACGCAACCGGTATCAATGTTGACCGTGCGATTGAGCCATTCGGGGTCGGGAACGGGGGTGTGGCCGTAGACCACCATCGCCGATCCACGGTATTCCGCTGCCCAGTTGTATCGCACCGGCAAGCCAAACTCGTCGGTTTCGCCAGTCGTCTCGCCGTACAGGGCAAACTCCCGGACCTTACCTGAGCCTCGTCCCTGAAACGCTTCCTTCATCCCGGCATGAGCGACAACCAGCTTGCCATCATCCAAAACGTAATGGCTCACGAGGCCGTCGAGAAAGTCGGCCAACTCTTTGCAGAACTGGTCGCGAATATCGTCGGGGAGGCCCTCAATCTCGTTCCACGATTGAGCCAGACCATGGGTCATTTGGGGATTCTTGCCTTGCAGCTTTCGCAGCAGTTTCATGTCGTGGTTGCCGGGGACACACAGGGCATTCCCACTTGCGACCATGTTCCGTGCGATGTGCAACACGTCCAGGACCCGAGGCCCTCGATCCACGAGATCGCCGACGAAAAACGCCTTCCGGCCTTCTGGGTGTCGATACGACCATTTTCCCCAGAGCGACGCGTGTTCCACGGGCAGCCGCTCATACCCCAACTGTTCGAGCAACTGTTCAAGCTCGTCGCAGCAGCCGTGAATATCACCGATGATGTCGAATGGACCATGCTCGTCCCGCTTGTCATTCCACAGCGGAACACGTTCGATGACCGCTGCCTCAATCTCCTCGACCGAATCCATCACAACGATGTGGCGAAACCCCTCTCGTTTCAGTGCCTTGAGCGACCGTCTGAGTTGTGACCGCTGTTGTTGCACGACATGAGGGCCGAACGTGCGGTCATCACGGTCCCGGTTTCGCTCGTGGCAAACCTTCTCCGGGGGATTTAGCACAATGGCCACCGGCAGGCAGTGGTACTGCTTTGCCAACTGCACCAGAGGTTTTCGCGCTTCTGGCTGAACGTTGGTAGCATCGATTACTGTCAGATTCCCCCGAGCGAGCCGCCTGGCCGCAATGAAATGCAACACCTCGAACGCATCGCTCGTCGCCGCCTGGTCGTTTTCGTCGTCACTCACCAGCCCACGGCAGTAATCGGACGACAGCACCTCGGTCGGCAGGAAGTGCCTGCGTGCGAACGTACTCTTCCCTGACCCGCTCGGGCCGACGAGAACGACAAGTGAAAGTTTGGGAATTTTTATTGGCATTCACGCCCCTCCTTTCCGTCGCAGACGCAAACGAACGAGCAGATCGTTGAGCGCCGCAGCGCCGCTCGGCTGTTCAGGAAGAGTGCTTTGCCCGAAAGACTCTTCAAGCACCGTTCGCAAACGCTCGTATTCCTGCCCGTGAAAAGACAAATCGGCCTGATCGAGCGTGCCTTTCTCGGTGCCACGAACCTTTCGATCGATGAGTTCGGGCAAATACGGCAGCTTGAATGACTCGTTCAGATGGACAACGTTCGCCTCGACCTCGCCCGTTCGCAACAGATGAATTCCCGTCAACAGAACTCGGTAAACGTACAACAACGGCTTCACCCGAGGCGGGTCTTCCATTTGGAACAGTTTCCACTGCGTGGCAGCAAACCCGAGGTAATGGTGGAAGTGGTGCTTCGTCAGGCAATCGACCGCGATGGCTTTGAGTTCTTCGTGGTCTGGCGTCGTGTAGACGACTAGCGGCGAAAAGACTTGCTCCATGACATACCCGTTCTTCTTCAGCATCAGCCCGAAGAACTTCCTGGCGTCGTGCGTGACGAGATCGATCTCCAGTCCGTTATGATCGCCTGACTTCTCAATCGTTTCAGAGCCGGTCTTCAACCCGACAACTTCTTCGAGCGGCAGAAGATGCGCTCCCCGCAGGTCAAAGTCCGAATCCGGCGACGGGAAGCCGTACAGGTGCGCTCCGCTGATCGTGGCGAACATCAGCGGGTAGGGGTGGTCGTTCACCTGCTTGAGTAATCGAGGATCGAAGTTCATGACAGGCCCTCCGCAAGTGCGGCTTTTCGAGCCTTGATGAGAAAGTCGTTGGCCTTCTCGTAGTCAGGTCGTTCCGGCAGCTTTGTCTCTTCCAACGCTTTGTCGAACTCCGTATGCAGGGCGAGCCGGCATTTCTCCGTCTCCTCCCACGGCACCTCGCCCCTCTTGATCGCCAGCAGTTGTTCACGGTGCTCATCCACTCGAACAGGAACGAAGCCTTCACGCAGCACGCTGATGCCCGAGATCAGCAGGCGAATCAGGTGCATAACGTGCTTCCACTTCACCTGCCCCTGATTGCGGATGTCGGACTGCATCTTCTTGAACTGGGACATTACGTACCCGTTGTACGTCTGGTAGACCAGCCGGGAGAGGAAGATGTCTCGCATCCCGATGAGTTCTCCAGCCAGCGGCGTCGCCTTCTCCACCAACGGAGAGTAGAGACACTCCAGCACGTTCGGGTTCGCCTTGAGCGCCAGCACGAGGAACTTCTGGATTTCCCAGTAGGCTTCCTGCGTCTCATGACATTCCAATTGTTCTGGAACGCCGTACAGCGACCAATGCAGTGCGGCAGGCGGCAGATAGAACCCACGGCGGTCAATGTCGGAAGCGTCATCTGCCAAACCGTATGCCTGCGATCCGATGACGCTCTGGAAGATCACCCGGTCAAACAACTCGCTTCCTTGCGCTGCACGGCTGGTATCGCCAATGACCCCTTCCTTGAATTTGGCGAGTGTGGTGAGGTCACCGGAGTTCAGGGATTCTTCAACGCCATCGGGGAAGCGAATCCGGTAGGCATGGCCGAGATCAGTCGGCGATTTCACAACAACACCAACTGCTCCCCGAGGATGCAGCGTGCGCCCATTCTGGCCAACGACATCCCTCAGCGTCACGACCTGCGTGCCGACTGCAAAGATCAGGTTGGGGTGATAATGAACACGATTAGCCACGTTCGAAGATCCCCATCTGAGTTGGCGATCCGACCTTTTCGTTTTCCGGACCCACGGGCAGAAAACAAACCGAGTATCCGTGCTGCTCGCCAACTCGATTCGCCCAGTCCTGAAACTCCTGACGATTCCACTCGAACCGGTGATCGGCGTGCCGGAAATGACCAGCGGGAAGTGTTTCCCACATCACGTTGTATTCACGGTTCGGCGTCGTCAGCACGACGATCTGAGGCCGGGCGAACTCGAACAGGACTCGTTCCAGCGCCGACAGTCTCGGCGAGTCGAGATGTTCGATGACTTCAACCACAGCAGCCGCATCAAATCCCTCAAGCCGTTTGTCACGGTAGATCAAGGAGCCGTGGATGAGTTTCAGACGCTCGGTCTGCCGGTCGGGAAATCGGTCAAGCTTCAAACGTTTCCGGGCCATCTCCAGCGAGCGGATCGACACGTCCATGCCCACGATCTGATCGAACTGGCGGTCTCGAAGCAGTTCACGCAGCAGTTTTCCTTCCCCACAGCCGAGATCGAGAACCTTGCGGGCACCGCTGCTCCTGAGAACGGCCATGACCGCCCTGTGGCGCTGATCGTTGAGGCTCAATGGCCGTTCAAGTGTCTCCTCCCGGTCTTCCCGTGTCCGTTCATCCTCGACCGCCTCCCCCTCCTCCTGATCGACGAGCCGGGCCAGTGCCTCCCGGTAAAGGCTGGACCGATTCTTCAGGTAACGCCGGGTGATCTGCTCCTTTTCAGGATGTGAGGCGAGCCAGCCGATCCCCTTTGCAAGCAACTTCTCCAGTTCGGCCTCGCCAACGAAATAGTGCTTCTCGTTATCGAACACCGGAACGAGGACGTACAGGTGTGTCAGCAGTTCGGAGAGCGTCGTCGTGCCGCTGATCGTGGCCGAGTAGTAGGGACTCCCGCCCCACTCGGGAAATCGCTCGTCGAGTGGGTGTCGCACAGCATCGACCTTGTATCCCAGGGGCTCAAAAACCCGATGGACGAATCCCTCGCCGCCACGCACTGGCAGGACATCGAGCCGAGCGGTCAGAGGAATCGGACTCGCGACCAGTTCCGGTCGATCTTTGCAGCGACCGCCCATCGCAGTCCCAAAGACCTGCGAGATCGCCACGCTCAGGAAAGACGATGCAACATAGGGACGGTCATTGACGTAGTGGCCGAGCAGAAAACTCTGGTCACGTCGTTTGCCTCGCACCATCCCTATCGGGTCAACTTCGAGCAGCAAACAGGCCGAGCAGCGATCCTCCGTTGCCTCGGGATAAAAAACGTGTGCCTGCCCGAAGCTCAAATCGAAGCTTTGAAACCGATCCGGGTGCTTGTGCAGCAGAAAGCCGAGATCGGTGGCCGGATTGTGTTCTGTGGAGATCGTCAGGAGCATGGGCACTCATATTCATTGTCATTTGGCGTGGATGGCGGACTCAATTATCCGGGTTGCCGCCGCTTATCACCAGACTGTGACACTCAAGCCACGTCAGCGGTTCGAGGTACACGAACTCAATGTGGGCGTTGAAATCGGCAAACAGGTCGAGCCAGCGGCCACGAGCCTGGGCTCCTGTTATCGCGAAAGCCTGGCGAATCGGTCCGATGTCACTTGAAGATATTGCGATCGAGGAGCCGGAAATTTATCGCTTCCTGCAAGTGACCGGGCTGGATGTGGTCGGAGGCTGCCATATCGGCAATCGTCCTCGCGACGCGGAGGATCTTGTCGTGGGCGCGAGCGGACAGTCCCATTTCATTCACGGAATGCTTCATGATGCCCGCACCCTCTTCGCACAGGGGGCAATACATCCGGATCTGGCGGCTGGAGAGCTGGGCATTGTAAAGCGGCTTTTCCGGCATCCCATAGCGTTCTGCCTGGGCGCGTCGGGCGAGAATCACTTGTTCATGCATTTGGGCCGACGACAAACCGGGTTGCCGCGATGCGAGTTCCCGGTATTCGGTCGCCGGGACCTCGATGTGGATATCGATCCTGTCCAGCAGCGGTCCGGAGATCTTGCTCATATACCGTTCGATCACTGGAGGAGTGCAGTGGCATGCCCTGCGCGGATCGGTGCGGTAGCCGCAAGGGCAGGGGTTCAGCGCGGCGACCAGCATGAAATTCGCCGGAAAGGTCGTCGACGCCATCGCTCGCGATATGGTGACCACACGGTCTTCGAGGGGCTGGCGCATGACTTCCAGTGTTCGCCGGTTGAACTCCGGCAATTCATCGAGGAACAGAACGCCGTGGTGGGCCATGGAAATCTCGCCGGGAACCGGGGTGCTTCCGCCACCGACGAGTCCGGCATCGCTGATGGTGTGGTGGGGGGAACGGAACGGGCGGGTCGCCATCAGCGGCTGCCCGGAATCGAGCCGTCCCAGCGCGCTGTAGATGCGCGTGGTTTCGATCGACTCGGGGGGACTCAGTCTTGGAAGAATGGTGGGAATCCGTTTGGCAAGCATTGTCTTGCCGGATCCTGGCGGACCCAGCATCAGGATATTGTGAGCACCGGCGGCCGCAATGGTAATGGCTCGCTTGGCACTCTCCTGGCCGCGTACATCGCTGAAGTCATCGTCGTAATGGGAAAACTCTTCAAACAGGTCCTTCAGTCGCGAGGGGACCGGATCAATATCCAGTTCACCGGACAGAAAGCTGACTGCCTGGGAAAGGCTTTCGACCGGAATCACCTCCAGGTCTTCGACCACAGCAGCTTCATGGGCGTTGGCTGCGGGAACGATGAGTCCGCGAATTCCGGCCTTTGAACATGCGATTGCCATCGACAAGGCACCTTTGACCGGTCGCATGGCACCTTCGAGAGACAATTCACCGACAATGGCGAAATCGTTCAGCCGGTCGGAGAACATTTGCTGGGTGCCGACAAGCATTCCCAGCGATATCGGCAGATCGAACGACGCCGCCTGCTTGGGAAGTTCCGCCGGTGCCAGATTGATGACCACGCGATCCTGGGGACGGTTGAAACCGGAATTCACCAGTGCCCGTTCGACACGATGAGTGCTCTCCCGTACCGCGGCTTCCGGCAATCCAACGAGGATGATCTTGGGAGCGGCGCGTGGCGATACGTCGACTTCCACGTCGACCGGCACCGCATCGATTCCCACCAGCGAAAAAGTCTTGAGTTTGGCAAGCATGGCGATTCCGTCTTTCATGCGAACGGCGGGATCATTCGATCCGCCGTCGATACCAAATACCGTCTTTGCGTTGATTTATTGTGCCCCATCGCGCAGATTTCGACAACTCACCGGGCGCTTTGGCCTGGCGGAATGCCTCCTGGTACTGAATTGGATGGAGCGGTGTCTGGCGCGACGGTCGCCAGGGGATACGATCGCGCAAGTCAGGGAAGTTATGACTGCCAGTCACTGCCGGGGAGTCCGCTCAGCCCCTGGAAGTTGAAAAAAGCCGTATTCCAAGACTTGTTTGAGCCTGGCCGTTGAAGTACAAAACCTTTTCCTCCCGGTTTGGCTCGCCGAACCTGCGCAGTCCCCGCCCCGTCCGCAAATACGGTTTTTGGAGCAAGGAATGAAAGAGAGCAATATCGCGTCCCAGACCGAACTGCTTGGCCACCCCACCGGCCTTTACACGCTGTTCTTTGCTGAAATGTGGGAGCGGTTTTCCTACTACGGCATGCGGGCCCTTCTGTTGCTCTACATGCTGAAAGCGTTCATGTTCAGCGACAAGGACGCCAATGCGGTCTACGGCGCGTACACGGCACTTGTCTATATGACGCCGTTTTTTGGAGGAATGATTGCCGACAAGCTTCTGGGCTCGCGCGCCTGCGTGATCATTGGAGGTTTGTTGATGGCGGCTGGTCAAGCGCTTTTGACCATACAAAGCGAGTTCATGTTCTATTCGGGACTCGGTTTATTGATTTGCGGCAATGGCTTCTTCAAGCCCAACATCTCGACGATCGTCGGCTCGCTTTACCCGCAAGGCAGTGTCAAAAGAGACGGCGGTTTCACAATTTTCTATATTGGCATTAACCTGGGCGCTGCACTGGCGCCGTTGATCTGCGCCTACATTGGCGAAACCTATGGCTGGAACCTCGGTTTTGGTGTGGCATCCGTCGGGATGCTGATTGGCGTCGCCATTTTCGCGGCTCCTACCCGCTTGACGCAGACGCTGATTTTGATGGCGGCGATTGCCAGTGCCGTGGCGCTCGTCCGGTTCAATTCGGGCGACCTGATCCAGCAACTCTCGAATTACTTTGTGTTGGCCGCATTGATGGTTTCCGCAGGGCTGGCATTGATGGCCCTGAATCGTGGCGGGCTTCCCTCGTGGGCGGGTGCACCTCCGGTTCCGGCAATGTTCTGGTCGCATCTGACGAAAGTTTTGTTGGGGACGGTCGTCGCGATCCCGGTGCTCATCGTGCTGGTTTCCGGATTCACAATTTTGCCGGGAATCGATTCGCAATATCAGCTGATTGGGGAAGAAACGGTCAGGGGCATGGAAGAAAGCGAAAGTCCGTTGATCAAGGGACTGGCCGAATTCGTCAAGGAGTCGAGTCGCCCGGCGGGAGTATTCCTGATTGTGGCCGGGCTCGGCGCTTGTGTTTATCTCTTCCGTGAGCTCGGGAAGATGAACAAGATCGAACGGGAAAGAATGTATGTCGTTTTCATCTTGACCTTCTTTATGTTCGTATTCTGGGCATTTTTCGAGCAATCGGGAAGTTCGGTCAATAATTTCACGGACCGGAATATCCGCCGTGTCTCCGGAGCCACACCCCTCGCTTCATCGGATGTGGGCAAGACCGTCACACTGCGATTGACAGTCGACGGCGTCGGAACGGAAGACCACGAATACCTGTCCCAACTGTATCTCGGTCGGGTTAACGGCTCGGATGACTTCCGCACCCAGATGGTGAAGGCAGTGACGGCGATTGAAAACAAGAAAGAAGAAGCCAAGCGACTTTCGGCCGATGAAATCAGCCAAAGGGCAAAAGTCGTCAGTGAACATCCGACCCTGACGATGACCGGAATGACCTATCTCCGCGAATACGCGAAACTGTCGGACACACCGGACACGGACAAAACCGTAACCTGGACGTATACGGAAGAAAATGTCGGCAAGATTGGCAGAGGAGGAAATGAAGTTCCGGCTTCGATTTTCCAGGCGATCAACCCGGTTTATATCATGATCTTTGGCCTGGTGCTCACGGCCCTTTGGGGTTACCTTGGCAAGAAGGGACTGGAGCCGAGCACGCCGCTCAAGTTCGCTCTGGGTCTTTTGCAGCTCGGAATGGGATTCGGCTGTCTGTGGCTCGGTGCGCAAAGTTCAACCGACGGGCTTGTGGCATCGGGGTGGCTGCTGCTGATGTACCTGTTGTTGACGACGGGTGAATTGTGCTCGTCACCGGTCGGCCTTTCGATGGTCACGAAGCTGACTCCGGTTTACCTGGTGAACACAATCATGGGAACCTGGTTCCTGGCGACGTCTTTCTCACAATTCCTCGCCGCGATTATTGCCCAGTTCGCTGCCGTCAAGGATGCCGAAGTCCTACCCCCTCCCGAAGGCACCGTTCACCTCTATGGCGATGTGTTTGGAATGATCGCCGTGGGAGCATTGATATTCGGAGTGATTTGCCTTGTGCTCACGCCGATCCTGAAGAAATGGATGCATATTGGGGTGGACGTCAAGGCCGGCTAGATCGAGCGGCGCCGTGCCCCTGTTGCAGCTGAATTCTTGCGAATTCAGCTATGGCTGAATCTGAATTCTTGCGAATTCAGCTACGACTGAATCTGAATTCTTGCGAATTCAGCTACGACTGAATCTGAATTCTTGCGAATTCAGCTACGGTTATTCGAATAACAGCGAGCCGATGCGGACGATTGTGGCCCCTTCGCCGATGGCCCATTCGAAGTCGCCGCTCATTCCCATCGACAGCTCGCGGAATTCATGGTCGGCCGGGAACCGGGGCGCCAGTTCATCGCGCAGCGTTCTCAATATGGCAAATTGTCGGCGAGCCGTCGTTTCGTCGCTGTCAAGCGCCGCCATTCCCATCAATCCGCGAACGCGCAATCCGGGCAGGCTGGATATTGCGGCTGTCCATTCCCGCAATTCATCGTTCTCAAAACCGTGCTTGGCGTCTTCCTGCGAAATATTGACCTGCAGGAGCACATCTTGCCGTTTGCCACGCTCATTCGCCAGGCGGGCAACGGTTTCCGCAAGTCGATACGAGTCGATCGAGTGTATCAACCCGGCGATTTCTATCACACGAGCCGCCTTGTTCCTCTGAAGCGAACCGATGAGATGCCATCGAATACCCGGCGAACTCTCTTGCAATTTCAGCGCTTTCTCCAAAAGTGCCTGGGGGCGATTTTCGGCGAGGTCGAGGCAACCGGCCTGGCACAAAGCGGCCGCCGAACTCGCGTCGACCGATTTTGTCACCGCGACGAGTCGAATGCCTGAAGGCTCCCTGCCACTCGCCCGGGCCGCCCGTTCGATTCGTTCCCGGACCTTCGCGAGATTGGCAACGATCCTTTCAGCGGGAAGCGATTCCATTTCTTCCTCCCTTGCCGCCGCTAGGCATCAATTCTGATCAGATCGTCGCAAAGACCTTGCTTGTTGAATTTGCCGACAAAGAACTCGCCGGAGAAATTCTGCCCGATGAATGTCCGGTTTCCGGGACGTGCAAGCGACCGATAGAAAATGAACTGGTCGTTGCCAGTGCGAACTCGCCAGGCCACGGCGACATCAGAGGCGACCGGCTGCATCTGCTCGGCAATGTTCAACGATCGCCAGGTGCGTGGTTTGTTGCTTCTCCCTGCGGAAAAGTCGATGAACAGGGAGGCACACAGATTCCGGGCCAATGCCGACTGGCAAAGGACCAGCTTTCCGTCATCGGACATGACAAGGGAATTCCGGCTATACGCCGATTTCCACTCGGGCAGGGCCAATGGCAACAAGAGAGCGCTCAGTCTCTCCTTGTCCATCAAATAAACTTCCCTCGTTTCTGATTCGCCCAATACCGAGAAAGGCTGTCCAATCCGGTACTCCTGGCGATAGTCGAGTTCCTCACGAGCCGAACCGAGCACCAGATCGGCGAGGAACAAAAACCTGGATTTTCGCGCCAACAGAATCTGCCGCTGCAATGTGATTTCGCCTTCAAACCTGATCTGAAGCTCGAGGAACTCGACATCCCTGTCGTTGTGGTCACAGGTCACC
>WPCK01075294.1_pt1 | contig 52768 bp, 35 predicted proteins | sample 5399851 | NCBI WGS metagenome assembly WPCK01 (sample SAMN12869471, study PRJNA574797) | sludge metagenome | isolation source: wastewater treatment of pH11 | place: China:Beijing | collected 2019-05-20
CCTGAACGAAGGTACTTCGTCACAACCGATTCGAGTGTCGTCGGCATCGTTGGTCTCCAACGCCACCGGCGACTGCTCCGTAGTTCGGTCCGTACCAACCGGCGGCGCAGATTGTGCATCCTACCGATTCAATAAGAAGTAGAGGTAGTTGTCTCGTCTATGTTGGCACAGAGGGCTTTCTCACCAACGTGAACGGCACTCTGTACTTCAGCGCGTACGACGGCAGCGGTGGCTATGAACTCTGGAAGAGCGACGGGACCGAGGCGGGTACCTTGCGCGTCAGGGATTTCGGCGCCGGTAGCTTTTCAACGAAACCTCGCTACCTCACCAATGTGGGGGGGACGCTGTACTTCAGCGGGTACGACGGTAGCAGTGGTATAGAACTCTGGAAGAGCGACGGAACCGAGGCGGGCACCCTGCGCGTCAGGGATATCGACTCCGGAAGTGGCTCATCGAAACCTCGCTACCTCACCAATGTGGGGGGGACGCTGTACTTCAGCGCGTACGACGGCACCAGTGGTATAGAACTCTGGAAGAGCGACGGAACCGAGGCGGGGACAGTTCTGGTTGAGGATCTCACAGGAGACTTAGGAAGCGCCGACCCGAAAGAAATCACGCAGATTGGAAACAGGCTGTTCGTGGCAGCCACGAATGACGTGGTTGGGCGAGAACTGTGGTCGGGCGTGCTTGGTTCGTTACAAGGTGACTTCGACCGCAACGGTCTACTCGAGTTGGTTGATATCGACGCGCTAGTGGGTGCCATCGCCGGCGAGGGAAATCCCCTGCATTTTGACCTCGACAATGACTTCCTGGTCAACGGGCAAGACCTGCACCGGTGGCTGCAACTTGGCGGTGCCGCCAACCTGCCATCCGGCAATGCCTATCTGCCAGGGGACGCCAATTTGGACGGAGTCGTCGACGGCTCGGACTTCGGGATCTGGAATGCCAACAAGTTCACGGCTGCGGCCGCCTGGAGCAAGGCAGACTTCAATTCCAATGGCGTAGTCGATGGCTCCGATTTCGGGATCTGGAATGCGAACAAGTTTACAGCATCTGCTGGCAACAAAGCCCAGTCCAACCAACCCTCACTCCCTGGCATAATTAAATGCGGCGACCACTTGCGCGACCTTGACGATACATTGCGAAAGAGGATATCTCGTCATATCGACGCCTTGTTCCGCCACCTCGACGCGCGTTGAGCAGCATGCTCAACCTGCTTCGGAAAAATCGACCGACGCACCCAGCCGGCTCATGCGCCCAGCTCGCAAGGGACGAACCGTCCTGGGACGCGAACACAGGTTGCCGGCGGTTGCGACCGGTGGCGCCTCCGAGTTGGCTGGTGCGCGAAGAGTTCCCATACTGCCGCGCCATCTGCAGTTCATCGACGCGTGTGTGCAAGTGTTCCGCCTGCCGTGACCGCCGATTCACTTTGACGACCGCTCAAGAGGCGGCAGCCGTTGGATCGTGGCGAACGGAATGAAGCTCGGCGTCTCTGCCTGGGTCGGCTGGCGACCTGGCCGCTGTTCGTCTCCCGGATCGATTGGTCAAGGTGGGGTCAACTCATGGTGCTGGGGGGGCCCGCTGACGCGGCTAGTACCGCGAACGGCAGGTCCTGTTCCACCAAGAAGGAAGCTTGTCCGACTTTACCCTCCCTTCGGAAGGGTCGAACCGAAGGCACGGGGAGGGTTGCGTCAATTTGCGAAACTACATACCAGCACATCGACGCCGATTCCCCTCCCCGCTCGTGCCTCGCGGCCCTCGCAGAGGGAGGGTTATGTAAGACTGGACCGACGTTCGCTCCCATGGAACGAAACTTACCGTTTGCGGTACTGGCCCCCGTGGCACGATCGCGCCGACTCTCACAATAATGCCGGGATGAGCGTACACCCGGTCGACCTGGCTATCGTTGGGATATACCTGTTGGCGACACTGGTCCTGGGGGGCATCCTTGCGCGCCGTGCCGCCGAAGGGGTGGAATCGTACTTCCTCGGTGGCCGCCAGATCCCCTGGTACCTGCTCGGGGTGGCGAATGCGTCGGGCATGTTCGACGTCTCGGGTACCATGTGGCTGGCGACCATCCTGCTGGTCTATGGCCTGCAGAGCATCTGGCTCCCCTGGATGTGGCCGACCTTCAACCAGGTCTTTCTGATGGTCTACCTTTCCGTCTGGATTCGGCGATCGCGCGCGATGACCGGCGCGGACTGGCTGGCGACGCGATTCGGTCAGGGTCCAGGCCTGGAGCTTTCGCACCTGAGCGTCGTGTTCTTCGCCCTGGTGGGGGTGGTCGGCTTCCAGGCGTACGCGTTCTATGGCATTGGCAAGTTCGCCGCCATCTTTCTGCCATTTGAGTGGTCGCCTGCCACCTACGCCGCCGTGATCATGGCCATCACGGGGGCCTACACGATCCTGGGCGGGATGCACAGCGTCGTGGTCACCGATGTTCTGCAGTACATCCTGATGACGATTGTCTCCTTCTGGGTTGCCGGGATCGCGCTGGCCCGCACCACGGGAGACCAGTTGCGGGACCTGGTACCACAGGGCTGGGGAAGCCTCTTCTCTGGTTTTCGCGAGAATCTCGACTGGTCGCAGCTGGCACCGTCGCTTCAAGAGCGGATTGGGCGAGACGGCTTCGAGCTGTTTACCGTCGTATTTGTACTCATGCTGTTGAAAGGTATCCCTGCCAGCATGGCGGGTCCCGCGCCGAATTACGATCTGCAGCGGATCCTGGCAACTCGTCGCCCCCGTGAATCGGCCTACCTCAGCGCGGTCGTCTCACCCATTCTTTTCGTACCACGCTATTTCCTGGTGGCAGGCATTGTCGTGCTGGGACTGGTGTTTCTCGGTTCAGAACTCCGGGGGATGCAGGCGGACGTCGATTTTGAACAGGTCCTGCCGCTCGTGATTCGACGGTTTCTCCCCGTGGGTGTGACGGGACTCACCTTGGCCGGGCTGCTGGCCGCTTTCATGAGCACCTACAGTTCCACAGTCAACGCGGGCAGTGCCTACCTCGTCAACGATTTCTACAAGCGGTATTGCGTGCCGAACCTCTCGCCAAGACACCATCTTGCCGCCAGCTATGGGGCGTCGCTGGTCATGGTCATTGCCAGCATCGTCGCCGGATGGCAAATCACCTCCCGCCAGAGCGATACGACGATGCCGAGCACGGAAGCGATCGAGTCTGGCGAATCACCCCCAGCAGCGACAGCGGAGACCGATGGAGGACAGACCCATGGCTCCGTGTCGCTCAATGATGTCGTGATCTGGATCACCGCCGGACTGTATGGAGGCTACATCGCGCCGAACCTGTTGAAATGGCATTGGTGGCGACTGAACGGTATCGGCTATTTCTGTGGAATGATGGCGGGCACAATTCCCGCGATGCTATTGGCGACCCGCGCACCCTGGCTCCGCCACGCCTTGCCTGGCTGGGCCGTGGAAAATCCCCTGTTTGCATTTCCTTTCCTGTTTGCGCTGAGCCTGGCAAGCTCGATTGCTGGCAGCCTTTGGTCGAAGCCGGATGATCCTGGGGTGCTCAAGCAGTTTTATCGGCAAGTTCGACCCTGGGGATGGTGGCGCCCCGTGCATGACGCGTGTGTCGCCGATGGACTGCCGCTGTCACCGAACCTGGACGCGTTGAGGGACATCTTCAATTGCGGGGTCGGCATGATATGGCAAGTGGCGCTGGCTGCGGCACCCGTGCTGCTGGTGATCCGGGAGTACCGTTCGTTTTGGATTTCTGTGGCCCTGGCCGTCGTCACGAGCGCCATTCTTAAGGTCACGTGGTACGATGGCATCAAGGATTGGCCCGAACAGGCCATCGTCGAGGCATCCGCCGCAGGGAACGAGTGAGCCCGAATCTCATGGCCAGGCACCGCGACGTCCGCGCATGGATGATCTTGGTCTTTGTCCAGGCCCTGGTACCACTCCAGGTGACCGCCCAGGAGCCGTGGGATTTTCTGGAATGTCGTGGGGACACGATCTACGAAGGCGGCCGCCCGTTTCGGTTTGTGGGCTTCAACATTCCGAATCTGCACAATGTTGAAGATCACTTTGCCTTCGGCCAGCAGTCGTCCTGGCGCTGGCCAGACACGTTCGAAATCAATGATGCGCTGGAGTCCGTGCGCCAATTGGGTGGTACGGTGGTGCGGACGTATGTGCTGAGCGTCTATCGTCCCGGCAGTGATGCCGATCGCCATGTGCACGTGCTCGGACCGGGGCAATACAACGAGGAAGCGTTTCGCGCGCTCGATCAGGTACTGGAAACGGCTCGACAAAAGCGGATCCGCGTGGTGATCCCTCTGGTGGACCAGTGGAAATGGTGGGGTGGGGCGGGTGAATACGCCGCGTTCCGAAAAAAACCGGCAGAGGGCTTCTGGACGGATCCCGAGCTGCGACAGGACTTCCGGGACGTGGTCCGCTACGTGCTCCAACGCCGCAATTCGGTGAATGGCATCCCCTACGGCGAGGACCCCACGATTCTCGCCTGGGAGACAGGCAATGAGCTGGACTCCCCCGCAGAATGGACTCGCGACATCGCGGGCTGGATCAAGCAGGTGGCGCCCCGCCAGCTGGTGATCGATGGCAACTCGCTCCACGGAGTCTTGCCGTCATCGCTCGACGATGAAAATGTCGATATCATCACGACCCATCACTACCCCCAGGACGGCGGGTCGATGCAGGCAGACGTGGCAGCGGCCATTCGCGCGACGCGGGGCAGGAAGCCCTATTTCGTGGGCGAGTTTGGATTTGTCGACACGCCGGCGGTCCAGTCGCTGCTGGAAACCGTTGCCCCCAGTCACTGCAGTGGCGCGCTCTTGTGGAGTCTGCGATTTCACAGCCGGGAGGGTGGCTTCTATTGGCATGCCGAACCGGCGGGAGGGGGTCGATTCAAGGCGTATCACTGGCCGGGCTTCGCTTCGGGTCAGGCGTACGACGAACGCAATGTATTGCGTCTGGTGCGCGGTGCCGCGCATGCGATTCGTGGCCTGCCCATCGCGCCCGTGGATTCGCTCCAGGCACCGCGGCTGATCGAGCCGACCGAGCCACGGCAGCTTCGTTGGCAGGGCTCCGCCGGCGCGGAATCGTATGACGTGCAGGTCGCGGAGGATCCTGGCGGTCCCTGGCGACCACTGGCCCAAGGGGTATCCGACGCGGCAACGCCCTACCGCCCCCTGTTCGTCGACAGCGAATCTCCGCCCGGAGCGCACGTCTACTATCGCGTGATCGCTCGCCACGGCGACACGGCTTCCGCGCCATCCAATGTCGTCGGTCCCGTGCGGATCGGGGCCCACCTCCTGGTGGATGAATTCAATGACCTGTCGACGGACGTGGTGTTTCATGGCCAGGTCCGTCGCACCCAGGATCAACCACGTCGCTTTGAAGAAGACTTCCATCGACTTTGGATGGGGCCCGGGGCCTCACTGGTGTACACGCTGGCACATCCGGTACGACGCTGGAAGTTGTGGGCCTTTGAGGTGAATCCCGGATACGAACTGCGGATCGACGTTTCCAGTGACGGACGACGCTTTCGACCCTGCACGTCAACCGTCCGCCAGGTACCCAGGGGTGAGGGAGACTACGACTATGCGGTCCGCTCACTGGTCCAGGGTTCGACGGACCTTCCGGATGCACGCCTTCTGCGAATTTCCCTGCGCCGCCAGACGGAGCCCCCTTCGACGGAAGTGACAATTGCCGCGCAATCGCCCATACGCGAGCCGTCGCGGGAGTCACCGCCGAACGACGTCCCATCAGGCTGTGAACTGGGGCGCCTGGAACTCGTCTTCGCACATCCCGACGCAGAGGGCGAGTCGCCCGGCGACCGGTCGGTCCTCTCCCAGGTGCAGGCGGTCACTCCGCTGGAACCCAGCATTGGCCTTTTCAGCCTGGAATGTCTCCACCGGGCGGAGACCTTCGTCGATCGTGCCCACGAACTCGGTGCTCGGCGAGTCAACTTTGTCGTAACCCTCCACGCGAAACTGGATGCCGATCGACGTGTCGTCCGTTACGGGCTGCGCAGGGCACCGGGCCAGGACTTTCAGGCCATGTCCGAGGGGCTGCGTACCGAGATCACCCATGCATTGTCACGTGCCTTCCAGCGCGCGGTTGACCACGGAATGGCGATTGCCATCCTGCCGCACTTGGACGATGCCGGTCCGTCCGAAGTCTGGCGGAATCGGTTTCAATTCGATCCGCTGGAATTGCTCCACGGCTATTCCTATGACTCCGCACTGATGCAGCCGATCGTGGCGGCCCTCCGGCAATCCACACCTCCCAACACACCCGTCATTCTGGCCATGGGAGGTGAAATGGGTCGGTCGCTGTTCATGTACCCCGAATCGTACCGTACCTTGGCATGGCGGCTGCGAAAACGCCGGCCAGGTCCCGACCTGAAACTGGGAATCGCACTCAATCACAATAACCTCGCCGATGAATACCAGACGACGGCGGAACTGCGATCCAGCCTTCGCCAGCTGATGTTGGCGTTGGACTTTGTGGGATTCTCCAACTATGGCCCGATTCCTGTTCCCCCACGGCCAGAGGCTTTTGCCAACCATGTGAACCGCTTTCTGAAAGAGCTTGCTTCCCTGGGAGTAACGCTCTCGGACCGCATGCCGCTTCACTTTTCGGAAATCGGACTGGGAGGCTATGGGGAACAGGGTCTGACGCACGAAGCGGCGGAAGCGGCGAGGGTGCCGTATCTCGGTGCTGGACCACATCAACCCAACCCCTGGCAGGATCCAGAGATGAGTGCCTTCCGTCGCGAATACCATCGGGCGCTGTTGAGCTTTCTCGACCATCCGACACCCCAGCATCCCGTGACCGCAGCCTTCCTGTGGAGCGTCGGGTCCTGGGATCCGCAAGGAATTCGTGAGCCCGGTCGCGGCGATCCCGAGATTCAGGAAGCGATTCGGAAGCACAACCGATCCGCCGAGGACAGCCTTCGCTGACTTCCGGTCCTCGGACATGCATCCCGAGGACCGTGTGCACCGCCCGATCGGACAGGCGGAACAGGAGATCGGATGCAGGTTACTCTGGGACTCGATCGGCCAAGACCTGATTGTGTCGCTTGAGTCGTGCCAGGAGTTCCTGCCGTGAGTGCCCTTCGTGCAGCACGCGGCGCAGTTCGTCGGGCTGGCATGCTTCCGATGGGACGGCATGCTCCGCTCGGTCATCCCAGTCCGGCAGGGGCTCAGGTCCTTGCGTCAGGCGGCGCTGCACTGTTTCCTGGACCTGAACTTGGGCCATCCGCAGCTGTTCCCGCAGCATGGCGATGGTGGCTTCCAGTTCTTCCTCGCGGCGCATCCACACGTCTTCTCGCTGGCGCTCTTGAGAGAGTGACTGGATCGATGACTCGCGGTCTACCCGGATTCGATCGGCCAGCCGTTCGGCGTCTTGCAATTGGACCTGCAGCGCATCGCGCTCTTCGCGCAAGGCGATCGTCTCTTGGACCGCGGAGTCCCGTTCCAGCCCGTGGTGCCGCATTTGATGGTCCTGCTCGACCATCTGACCTTCCAGGCGACGTATCTGCATCTGCAAGCGTTGCAGTTCCTGGTGCGCGGCATCCAGTCGCTTGAGCGTCTCTTGGTGCGCTTGCGGATCGGGGCCAGCAGTTGTCAGCAGGACAGGTGGTGTCGAAGCCGCGGCTCCCTGCCGTTCCAGGATCTCGATGGCACGGCGGTGATGATCGAGTTCGGCCTGCAAATCGTGCAGGTGTTGTCGTGCGGCAAGCAGCGATTGGAAGGCTTCCTCACGGTCCTCTTCCGCAGTCTGGCAGCGGCGTCGTTGCTCTTCGCATTCGTCCCGCCAGCGATCCAGAGCGACCTCGAGCCGCATCAGCTCTTTGGCCTGATCCCGCAGCTCGATGTCACGTTGCTCCAGTATGCATGAAACGTCACCTGCCACGATCGCAGGCCCGCCGGAGTTGCCAGGCTCTGACTTCAGCCGATGGACGGCATCCCGCAGCTCGGAGGAAATGGCAGTTGGCGACCCGAGCGCCAGGCCCAGAAACAGTCCTGCCAGGATAAACAAGGCAGCCGAGACGACGGGTACATGAAAGGGTACTTCGGCGAACACGCAAGGCTTCCTGCCGCGGTGATTTCCCATTTCCGTTGGGGGCATGGCAGGCGTGCCTGCGACGCGTCGCGGGCCCTTCCATGCTGCCATTGCTTGGGGTCGTGCATACCCCTGTATCTGGCGTCGGGTATGGTTGCCACCGTTCTTCAATGGAACTCCGTTCCGACAGGCCAAGGTGGAAATCTGCGTGACACCTGTTCGCAGCACCGCCTTTAGGGGAGCTCTGACGGCTGTTCGTCCTTCCCTCTTCGGACGGCTTGTTCCCGGCTGCGCCATCAGGCAGTCCCTGCGGCCTGGGAAGCTTCTGCCTCCTGGTTCAGCCCTGGCGTTGCTTGCAGTGGCAGCAGGCTTGCACTAGGCTGTCCTTACGTGGCTTTGGCCAGTTTTCCAGCCTGCTGTGGTACCCGTACGACCCGCACAATCGAGTCCAGGCCAGCACCGTACCCAGAGCGCTTCCGTCGCCGCCTGCCGGGGATTGGGGTGGTTGCCTTTCGACGGGTGGCTTGATGTCACCACGAGGAGTACGACGCATGCATCACCGATGGGCGCTGTTCCGTGGCATATTCGTGGGTCACCCCGTGATCGCAGGAGCGCTGCTGCTCCTCACCACCTCTGTCGCCGCAGCGATGCCGCTCCTGGAGCTGAAGCCGGGCGACCGCATTTGCCTGATTGGCAATACCTTGGCGGAGCGAATGCAGCTCTACCCCCACTGGGAATTGCTGCTCTATGCCCGATTCCCCCAGCACGATTTGACCGTACGCAATCTGGCCTGGTCCGCCGATGAACTTGAACTGAGGCCCCGATCACTCAATTTCGGATCCCCCGACAAGTATCTCGAAAAACACCGGGCGGACGTCGTCCTGGCATGCTTCGGGCTGAACGAGTCGTACCAAGGCCAGGCCGGCATCGAGCCGTTCCGCGGCCAGCTGCGGACGTTCATCCGCCATACTCGGAATCAGAAATACAATGGCACGTCGGCACCCCGCCTGGTTCTCATCTCTCCCATTGCCTACGAAGCCGATGGCCGTTTGGATCTTCCCGACGGTAATCGACTCAATGCGCAAATCGAATCCTACGTGGAGGCCATGCGGGAGGTGGCAGCCGCGGAGCAGATCCCATTCGTGGATCTGTTTCACCCGACCCGACAGCTGCTCGACGAAAGCGGATCCCTGACCTTCAACGGGATCCATCTCACCGATGAAGGTTACCGCCGTGTGGCACCCCTCCTGGATGAGGGGCTGTTCGGAAGTCGACAGGAACCTTCCCCGGACTTACTGCAGCGCTTGCAGCCCGAAGTGGCGGCAAAGAACCTGTGGTTCTGGCATGACTATCGGGCGGTGAACGGCTACTACATTTATGGGGGACGCGCCGACCTGCACGACAATCGCGCGGTCCTGGAAGCCGAACGGAAGAAGCTCGACCAGATGGCCGAGGTTCACGATCGTCGCATCTGGCAAGTCGCACGGGGAGAGTCCCTGACATCCGCCGCGGACTATCGCGACACGGACACGTTGCCCGTGGTTCCCACCAATTACACGCTGCCCATCAACTACCTGCCCCCATCGGAAGCCAAACAGAAATTTCAATTGGCAGCTGGCTACGCCATCGACTGTTTTGCCTCGGAAGAAGATTTTCCAGAACTGGCCAATCCCGTGGCGATCAAGTTTGATGCGCGGGGACGCCTTTGGGTTTGCGTGATGCCAACCTATCCGCAGTTCCGGCCACCCGACTTGCCACACGACAAGATCCTGATCCTGGAAGACCGCGATGGCGATGGCCACGCCGATCATCGGACCGTCTTCGCGGATGGCCTGCACGTGCCGACAGGGTTCGAACTGGGGGACGGGGGAGTCTACGTGGCTCAACAGCCCAATTTGCTGTTCCTCCGAGATACAGACGGGGACGACCGGGCAGACCAGCGGGAGGTCATTCTGCACGGCTTCGATTCCGCCGACTCACACCATTCCATCAGTGCCTTCACTTGGGATCCGGGCGGAGGACTCTCCTTCCAGGAAGGGACTTTCCATCACTCGCAGATTGAAACGCCGTATGGACCGGTGCGCTGTAAGGACGCCGGCATCTTTCGCTTTGATCCGAGAATGTATCGTACCGAAGTGTTTGTCAGCTATCCTTTTGCCAATCCTTGGGGACACGTGGTGGACTCCTGGGGTCAGAATTTCGTGGCGGATGCATCGGGGGGCGCGAATTATTACGGAACGGCCTTTTCCGGCGATTTGGACTATCCCCGCAAGCATCGCGAAATGCAGCAGATGATCCGCATGCGGGTTCGCCCCACGGCCGGAAATGAACTCGTGAGCAGTCGCCATTTTCCCGAGAGCGCCCAGGGTCGGCTGCTGCTTACCAATTGCATTGGCGTGCTGGGCGTGCTGCAGCACGACGTGCGGGAGATCGATTCTGGGTTTGTGGGCGAGGAGGTCGAACCGCTCGTCCTTTCGTCGGACCCCAACTTCAGACCCGTGGACTTGCTCTTTGGTTTCGACGGTGCCCTCTATGTGTGCGATTGGCACAACGCCTTGATCGGGCACATGCAACATTCCGTTCGTGATCCCAATCGCGATCAGACGCATGGACGAATTTGGCGAATCACGTATCCCTCGCGAGCACTCTTGCAGCGTCCCGAGATCGAAGGGGCCTCGCTGGCCGGGCTGCTCGAGCTGCTGCGACAGCCCGAAGCGAGGACGCGATACGCGGTGCGCCGCGAATTGCATGGTCGGAATACCACGGCCGTCATGGCGGCGCTCAGTCCCTGGCTTGCCCACCTCGCCCCGGGAGATCCGGAGCGAGAACGGCTCCGCCTGGAAGCCCTTTGGATCCGGCAGGCCCATCACCAGCCGAATCGGGCGTTCCTGCAGCAGGTCCTGGCATCTCCCGAACCGCGGGCCCGTGCCGCGGCGACTCGCGTTCTGTGTGCCTGGCGCGATGAGATCGAACGGCCGCTCGAACTGCTGGCCACCATGGCCCGCGATCCACACCCGCGAGTCCGCCTGGAGGCCTGTCGAGCCGCCAGCTTCCTTCGTTCGCCCGAATCGGTGAGGGTCGCACTGGCAATCCTCCCCCAACCACGGGACGGTTACCTCGATTACGTCCTGCAGGAAACACTCGAAACGCTTCGGCCCCAATGGGAACATGATCCTTCGCTCTTGACCGAGGATTCACCGGCATCCGACTACCTCCTGGCTCGCATCTCACCCGAGAAGCTCCGTTCATTGCCAGACGCTCCGCCGGTACTGCGGGCCCGATTGGCATCGAAAGGTCTGGAGATCGACCAGCGCCTGTCGGCCTTGCGCCGCCTGGCCGACACGGAGCAACGCGACGTCTTGGATGTCTGGTGCGACCAGGCATCTCAGGCCTTCCGTGCAGCGTCCATCGACACGGACGAGACCATGAAGTTCTGGACGGAACTCTTGGGACAATTGACGCGGGACGAACAACGGGCTGGCAGGGCCAGGGCGCTCCAGCTGGCCCGCGAAGGGTCGACCGACTCCATCAGGACCCTGGGATACACCGCTTCGCTGACCATCGACGGCAAGCTGGAGGACATCTGGACGGCTTCGGAACACGACCAATCCTCCTTCGCAGCCATGCTCCGCGGGCTGGCCTACGTCGAACCTCGGCTTCGGAAAGAAGCGGGGCAGCGAATCGCCAGGTTGCTCAAGCCGGCCGACGGCGGCGACACGGCCAGCGGATCTCCACATCTGCTGGACCAGGACTCCGTGCGAAACGCCACGCTCGGCACGATCGCGCAACTGGGACTGCCCGCCCCATCCGTGATTGAGATCCTTGTACCGTTCTTGTCGGATCCGCAGTGGCATGCCTCCGCCGTCACGTCGCTTCGTCAACTCGATCCCCAAACGTTATCCGCGGAACTGGCGACCGCCTGCCTGGCCCCCTTGGCCGACTATTGGAAGGGGCTGTCGCTCGAAGCGCGGGCGACAGAGGGCTTCCCCGACGACCTGGCCTTCGCCAAGAAGCTCGTGGAACAATTGCCCGACGAACAGAGGGCCACCTGGCAAACATCGCTCGACTCCGTGGCAATCCAGCGCATACGGGTTGCGTCCGTCCCGCAACGAATGGCCTTCGATTCCCCGGTGATCGTGGTGGAGGCCGGTCGGCCGGTCGAACTGATTTTCTCGAACCCCGATGAGATGCCCCATAATCTGGCCGTGGGGACCCCGGGGTCCCTGCCAACCATCGGCCTGGCCGCGGATGCCCTGGCCGCCGACCCGCAAGGACCTGCCAAGGGTTACCTGCCGCAAGTCCCAGAGATCCTGGCCGCCACACCCATGCTGGAGCCCCGCCAATCCGCCCGAATCATCCTGCCGTTGCCGGATGCCGAAGGGAGCTATCCCTTTGTCTGCACCTATCCCGGACACTGGCGCCGAATGTACGGGGCACTTCTGGCGGTCAAGCAGCGAGACGACTACGTGGCACAGCAGCCCCAGCTCCCCACCGCCGAATCCCTGTTGGGACTGGCCACCACGGTACACGCCTGGTCCGACGCAGAACTGTTGCCACGACTTTCCGATGTGACCCACGGGGAGGTGTCCGACTTGGGACCACAGGTCTTTGCCAAGGGATCGTGCAGCGCATGCCATCGCATGAATGGACACGGTGGGGTGATCGGGCCAGACCTGAGCGACGTCGCAACTCGGTTGAAGCCCCAAGAGATCCTGCGAGAGCTACTGCACCCGTCACAAGTCATCGATGACAAGTTCAAACCGCTGATCGCGGTTACTCTTGATGGCAAGATCGTGCGCGGCAGCGTGGTCAAGGAGACCCAATCGGAAGTCCACCTGGTCGAGAACCCGCTGGTGGAGTGCGAACCGACCGTCCTTCGCAGGGACGAGATCGACTGGCAGGAGACGGTCCGTTCGGAGACTTCTCCTATGCCGGACGGACTTCTGAACACGCTCACGGAAGATGAAGTTGTTGCGCTGTTGGCCTATCTTCTCCATGGTGGCAGTGCCAGCGGGTCGGGTGCTGCTCCTTGACACGCGCCGTGCCCGCAAACCTTGCGAACGACTGCTCGATTGCCAGCCGAACCGCTTCCGCAGGACGCACGCCAGGGCCACCTGGGTGCCCCAGGGGCGTGTGGATGGTCTCCCTGAGCGCAAATTGTTGCGCGTTGTCGGAGATACGAGTTTATCCATCGGGGGGACCTTGCCGATGGTAGGGGCAGGCACGTCGGGAAGGCCGACGGTTTCACTCGTTTCCAGCTAGCATCGGCACGAGGAGTTTCGCGGTGCCCTTCTTGTTCGACGGCACGCTGTTGTCGGTACTGCTCTGCATTCTGGCCGGGATCACGCTCCGCTACGCCCTGTTCCACGAGGGGGGCAAGCGGACGGGGATTCCACCAGAGTTAAACCCCTCCCTGGCGGATCGCGAACGGGAATGGAAGGAACGCTCCCTGGCGCTGCATGACGCCCTGGAACGCGAACAGCTGCGACACGCCAGCCTCATGCGTACGTCGGAACAGATGCAGGCGCGCCTTCGTCAGTTGGAGCAGGTTTCTCGGCCTGACCCAGTTCCATCCACTTCGGAGACCGTCACGGACTCGGAGCTCCAGGTCCAGCTCCACGACGTACTGAAGGATCGGTCTCGGCTCCAAGAAGCCCTGCGTGGCTCCGAGGCAGCGATTGCACGACTGATCGCCGACGCCCATTTTGCCAAGGACCTGCGAGAACAACACGTCGACTTGCAGCACATCACGCGGGACTTGACCGATCAGTGTCGCACCTTGACCGAGGAACGCGATGCCTGGGAGTCGCGTTGCCATGAAGCGCATCGATTCCTGGACGAAGTCCGCTCCGAGAACTTCGGCTGGCAGCTCCGCGACAAGTCCCAGCGCGATCAGCTGACGACTTTGGAATCGCGACTCGAGGACGCCTGTCGCCGCGAAGCCACCTTGCAAAACGAGGGGATCGAACTGCGTGCGATCGTGGCCCCCCTGGACGAAATGACCGTTCAGCTGGCGGACCTGCAATCGCAGGCCGCGGAATGGCCGATTGAACGCGCACGGCTCGAGTGGACGGTGGAGCAGTCTCGGCAGCGAACCGCGGACCTGGAAGCCGACGTGCAGCGGCTGGAATCCCGGTTGGGCCGCCAGGAGACACTCCTGCGAGAGCTGCGCATCGAAAAGGAAGAAGCGCTCACGCACCTGGAACGCGAATACAACGCCAAGGTCGCGCTGGAAGCCAAGCTCCGCGTGAATACGGAGGCCCTCCAACGTCTTCGTTCCGACTCGCGATCCCTGGAATCCCTGCTGGAACGACAGGTCGCACTGCAAATGTCCTTGCACGAGCATGCCGAGCGGCTGCAGTCGCCTACCTCCGATTCCGTCCCACCCGCGGTGGCCGAAGCGCCGAGCGCTGAACCTGCCACGGCCCCGCGCATCCTGGCATTTCCCCGCGACGATCACTCGCCGGCACCCCCGGCCGAAGGACTGGTCTTCGACCGGGATCGTGGATGGATCTTTGCGTTCATCCCCCCGCGTCGTGACGACCTGCGGCGCATCTCGGGAATCGGCGAGATCATCGAGCGCCGTTTGAACGAACTCGGCGTCTACACCTTCCACCAGATCCAGTTATGGAATGCCCCGCAGGTCGAAGTGTTCTCCCGGCAACTGGGGTTCCGCGATCGGATCGAGCGAGAGCAATGGGTGGAGCAGGCCCGACGCCTCTATCGGGAATGCCAGGGCGAGGCCGCCTGACCAACCCCGGACCTTCTATGGGTTGGCAGCAGTTTGTCGCGGAAGCACCGGCGCATGCAAGCGACACGTTTCCCGCTCGATTCGGTACGGTACCCGCCTCGCTCGGTGAATACTCCCTTACGCGCCGCTCGCGCCATGCCTCGGTCCGACATCGTCCCGCTTGCGCGCCAAGCCCAAGGCACGCTGATATGCGTCGGGAGTATTCACATTCTGGATCGACTGAAGCTCGGGGTCCACGAACCTCAGGGACTCCACGTCCACCTCACGCGTTCGAACGCAGTCGAACAGGTAAACGGGGCGGCGGCGGCCGTCGGACAGCAGGAGTTCAATCGGCCCAACGCATCGCCTGTGGTAGACTGCCGACAGCGGATGGTGGAACGAACCGTCCCGTGGTACCACGACATCCCAGCCCTGTCGCAGCCGCAACAACTCGCGGATCCAGTCGGCCTGCAGCAGCGGCACGTCGCACCCCGAAACATAAGCAACATCACACGCCGTTGGCAGCGTCATAAGACCCTGGACGATCCCCTCCAGCGGCCCCTGATCCGGTTGTCGATCCCTCGCGATTATGACATCCGGTGGCAGTGCCGGCAGTTCCTGCCCCGCGGCCGCCACCACGACGACGTCGGTTACCACCTCGCGAATCACCCGTACGATCCGCTGCAGCATCAATTCGGAGCCGAAAGGCAGCAGCCCTTTGGGACTCCCCATTCGAGAACTGTGACCGCCGCACACGACGATGGCACCACAGTCCGAAAACTCCGCAATGCTCATCTTGCCACGCGCCCCTCTCCACTTCACAATCGACCCTGTTCCGCTCGACAACTTCCATGAGCGTCGGGACCGCCGCCCGGGACCGGGAAACACCGCGCCCCCGTTGGCTGCCATGGCGCATGGAAGATGCCGGGGTCCATCAAAATTGTAGCAGAATGGCCCTCACCGCCTGATTCCGCATCTCATGGCATGCCACTTCGAACTGAAACAGGCGCCGCAGGTACCACTGGAAGTCGAGGGAATTGTGCCCGCGGCGGTGCGTGACCTGTCGCTGGATGCCATTTGCAAGTTGCCCGTGTTCCACGGAAATCGCAGCAGCGAATTAGGTGAGTTCTTTCAGGTTCGCGGGGATCCCACCGATGGGAACTGCATCTGGGAAGGGGACCTGTCGGGCGTGCACTGGCTCGGCGCGAAGATGCGTGAAGGTACCATCGTCGTTCGCGGACCCGTGGGCCGACACCTGGGCAGTGAAATGGCAGGTGGCCAAATCGACGTCCATGGCGATGCCAGCGACTGGGTCGGAGCCGAACTCCACGGCGGACGGATCCACATCCACGGCAGCGCAGGACATCTCGTCGGTGCTGCCTACCGCGGCAGTCGGCGAGGCATGACGGCCGGGATCATCCTCGTCGACGGCTCGGTCGGCAACGAGGTCGGCATGACGATGCGCCGTGGCCTCTTGGCCGTAGGGGGGGACGCGGGAGACCTGCTGGCCATGAACATGCTGGCGGGCACGGTGGCCGTGGCAGGGAATACCGGCATCCGCGCCAGCGCGGGAATGCACCGCGGCACCCTGATCCTGGCCGGCCCGACACGCCCGGAACTCCTGCCGACCTTTCGCCGAGCCACCACCGGCCAACCCCTGATCCTGCAATTGATCTTTCGGACCTTGCGGACTGCGGGGTTCGAAGTCACCGCGGACCAGTGGGGTACCTCGTTCGACTTGTACCACGGCGACATGATCCAGGGGGGCCGCGGTGAGGTCTTCGTGCGAGCCGATTAGCGTGTTTCTCGCATCGCCCTAGCGAACTTTCGCCGTTTACGCCTGGAGGACACGCCGCAGCCCAGGCCCCACGTGCGTGCGACTCGCACTCGCCCTCCATCACTTTTTTTCCCGGAATCGGCCAAGATGCCCGATTTGCCGGCGAATGACCCCCTGGACCGTGCTGACCGCGTCACGATCGTCCCGCGGGTTCGTCTGGCACGGCGAAACGCTTACCCCAGAGGAGTTCGTGTCATGTTTCGAAAATTGTTCATCACAGGGGGAATTCTGGCGGTCCTCGGGACGTTCCTATTCGGCCGCGACGTCGTGAGTTACGTCTTCACGGGCGCCGGCTGCATTAAGGATTCCGTACGGGACAGCGTCCCCGTCAAGTTCGAATTCCAACGCGCCCGCAACATGATCGCCGCGATCGACCCAGAAATCCACAAGAACATGCTCCTGATCGCCAAGGAAGAAGTGGAAATCGAGAGGCTGCGGGACCACATTACACGTCTGACCGCCACGGTCGACAAGGACCGGACCCAACTGACTCGGCTCACGAAAGACCTCAAGGAGGGTGACTACCGGTTCGTGTATGCCGGCCGCCATTACACGCAGGACCAGGTCAAGGCAGACCTCGCCAACCGACTCAAGCGCGTGAAGATGAACGATGGCACCCTGGTAAGCCTGCAGAAGGTCCTGTCGGCCCGCGAAAACCGCCTCGTCGCCGCCCGCCAGAAGTTGGAACAGACCCTGGCCCTGAAGCACCAGGCCGTCGTGGAAGTCGAAAACCTGGAGGCCCGCCAGAAGATGGTGGAAGTCGCCCAGACCGCCAGCCAACTCTCCGTGGCCTTCGACGAGAGTCAAGTGTCTCGAACCCGAGATCTGCTCGACCAGCTGGCGACTCGAATTCAAGTCGCGGAGCGGCTCGTCGATTCCGAGGGTGAATTCCAGGACGAGATTCCGCTGGAAGAAGAGGCCCCGGCCAATATCCTGGAAGATGTCGCTGCGTACCTGAACCAGGGGCAACCCGAGGTCGCAACGGTTGCCGATCTGGACTAAGAGCCCATCCACAAAATCCGTTCGTACCCTCTCCCCCGACTTCGGGGGAGCGGGCAGGGTGAGGGGGTCTTTAGGTACTCGGATAGGCTCTAGGTGCCTGGCTCGAATGCTGCCGACTTCGCTGCGGGCCAACCGCCCGCGGCGGGGATCGCGTCGAACCGTGGAATGATACTCGGGGAATGATCCATTCACTTGCCATGCGAGCCACCTGGAATGTTCCCCTTTCGAAGCTGGCAATTGCGAAAGATCGGTCCGCGTCGCGCGGCCGCACCGGGCGCGGGCCACTGCCATGGATTGACAAGCCCTGAAGGGCCCACGGCAAAATGGATGTGGGAGATCGTCAAGGCGGTCGCCCCGACGGCCATGATCAAAGGTGGGACCTCGAGGCACGGAACAACGCGTGTGAACGGAAAAGCCGCACAACGAGGCGTGCTCTGGATCGACGCGGTCGGAGGGTTGATGGTCTGTCTGCGAGATCAAGTCGTCATCGGGCAATCCGTTCCCGGTACCGAGGTGGATATCCCCCTGCTGGGGGACCTCTCCAGCCGGCATGCTACGCTCATTCGTGGGACCGAGGGCTATATCCTGCAACCCCACGCCCACGTACGTGTTGCCGGCCGCACCGTCGACGGACCCACGGCCATCGTCGATCGGGATGAAATCCGACTGGGAGATAAGGTGATCTTACAGTTCCGCCTGCCCAATCCGCTCACCTCGACGGCCAGGTTGGACTTCGTCAGTCGTCACCGAACACAACCCTCCGTCGATGCCATCCTCTTGATGGGAAATGCCTGCCTGCTGGGCCCCGGAGACGGGATGCACGTGGTTTGCCGCCATTGGAAGCACGAGCTGACGTTGTCACGGAGTGACGGCGGCTTCCGGTTCCGGACCCACCAGCGCGTCGAGTTGGATGGGACCAGCGTGGCCGGAGTGGGAAAACTGCACTGGAATTCACATTTGGCGGGTGACGATTTTGCGCTCACCCTGGAACCGTTGTAAACTAATGGGCAGGGGGAGGCAGGTGATGGGGATGGGGACGCTGTCACCCGAATCCGCGGAATCCTCCGCGGAATCGACCTGGAAACGCCCTTCGGCCGGACAGCCGGCGGACGGCCCTTGCGAGGTCACGATGCGCGATGCAGCCAAAATCCTGAATTCCGAGCGATCGCCGGAACCACTGGCAGAAACCCATGCCCAGGGTCAACCGCCACGCCCCTACTCGCCACGCTTCACCATGCCCAGCGGGTCACGCCCGCTCGAGGGTTACACCATCAAACGCGGCATCGGCGTCGGAGGATTCGGCGAGGTCTATTACGCCACCAGCGACGCAGGGAAAGACGTGGCGCTCAAGAAGATCCAGCGGAATCTCGACATTGAGCTCCGCGGTGTCCGCCAGTGCCTCAACCTGAAACACCATAACCTCTTGTCCCTGTATGACATCCGCTACGACGAAGAGGGGCAAGCCTGGGTGGTCATGGAATACGTTGCAGGCGACAACCTGCAACAATGGATTGAACGACATCCCCAGGGCATGCCGCTGGATCAGCTGCACGCGTGGTGGGATGGCATCACGTCCGGGGTCGCCCACCTTCACGACTGTGGAATCGTCCATCGCGATTTGAAGCCGGGGAACATCTTCCTGGATGGCACCACGGTCAAGATCGGCGATTACGGGCTTTCGAAGTTCATCTCCTGCAGCAGGCGAAGCGGCCAGACCCAAAGCGTGGGGACCTTCCATTACATGGCACCCGAGATCGGCCAGGGGTGCTACGGCAAAGAGATCGACATTTATGCCCTGGGAATCATCCTGTTCGAGATGCTGACCGGGCGAGTTCCATTTGACGGGGAGAGCAGTCAAGAGATCATCATGAAGCACTTGACGGCGCTGCCCCCCGTCTCGGGCCTGGCCAGCCCATACCGGGAAATGGTCGAGCGGGCACTGGCCAAGGCCCCGGAATCTCGATTCGGATCGGTGGCGGAGATGCGGGGGTATCTTGCCGGATCACCCGTTCTGCGAGCCTCGGCCGCGACGGCTCCAGCGGCGCCGCCTCCCTTCGCGGCCTCACAGGCCGCGGCCGGGCCAGCGCCTATGGCATCCCTCACGCCAACGCCTTCGGCAGGGCCCGCCTCCGCCCCGGAATCGGCCGTCGACTCCCCGCTGGCGGACGAGCCAGTGGCCAGGGCCGTGCGAGCGGCCTACGCCGAAGTCCGTCGTAGCTGGCAGACCATGAGCACTCCTTGGCGCATGGGACTCTTGGGCGTGGGCCTGTTCCTGGTGTTTCAGAACAGTCGCTGGCTGGTCCCCTACGTAGGCTTGATCGCGATCTACTATGTGACCTATCTCGGGATCCGTGTCATGGTGCTGCATCGCAAGCGGGCTGCCGCCGCCGCCGCCCCCGCCATGGTGGCTGCCGCGTTCCCCGTGGCCGCCCGACAGGAAGTCGCCCGCCACGAAACGCGCCGCCGCAAGGACGAGCGAACTTCGCTCGCCCGGGAACACAAACTCATTCGCACAACCCTGAATGCCAGACCACTGGGCCAACAGCTGACCGAACGTTTCGGCGCCTTCCTGCTGTCCGCCGCCATCACGGCCGCCCTGACACTCGTCGCCAGCCTGTTCATCATGAATACACAGAATGCCCACACCGACGAGATCATCCCCAATTTTGTCTGGCTGACGATTACGAGTACCCTGGCGACCTGGGCTGTCATCTCCGTTGCTCGACCGGCGGGAGATTCCTCGGATCACGGTCTTCGATGGTTCGTGATGCTCGTTGCGGGCTTTGTGATCGGTGGCGTTGCCTTTGGAATCACCAAGATCCTGCAGTTCGAACCGATTCAGGTCTTGCAGTTGGATGGGATCGAGCCGAACCGGCTGCACGCGGCCGATGGAACCCCCTTCGCCACCGCCTACCTGCTCTATTTTGGCCTGCTGTTTGGATTGCTTCCCTGGTGGAAACAAACCGATCCACTGCGGCGGCACCGCCTGAGCCTGTTCAGCACCGCAGTGCTCGTGGCACTCGCCATCATACTGCAAGGATTCTGCCCGATCCCCCAAGGGTTCCTGGTGGCAGCCACCTGCTCACTCGCGGTCCAGCTGGCGTCGCCATGGATCAACCCCGAGGCACGCCGACAATTCCATTCGCCGATTTCAGTAACGTAAGGGAATCGCCATGACGCTCTTCTCCAAAAACCCGCTTCGGGACCTGGCCGTCTGGCCGGTAACGGCCGTGTTGGTCCTCGTCAAAGGGATCCTCATGGTGGCGGCTATTCCCTTCGCCATGATCTTCCTGATGTTTCAAGTGGCCTTGATGGCCGTGAGCTGGGCCATTTCCTTCGCTGCGGTGATCGTCGCCGTCGGTGCCATTGCCGCGGCCGTCCTCTTTCTGCTGATAGGTCCCTTGAACTATTTCTTGAACCACAGCAGCGCACGGCAGAAAGAAGCACCCCACGTCGCCTACGCCGTCGCCCCGCTGGATGAGGTTCCCGAGACGACCGACGCGGCCGTCATGATTGGCCCGCTGGGCCATCGCATCGAGATCCGCCGCTCGTCCCAGGGCAGGGTAACGAAGGTCGACCCGCGTTACATGCGAAACCGCCGGGGAAGAATGATTCAGCGTGTCTACGATGAGAATGACGTGTTCTGGGGGCATGATCCTCAGAAAGAGGAGGCCGACACCGAACGGGAACAACCTGATGCGGAAGCCGTTGACGTGGGCAATCGTGACGCGGTAGCGATCGCAATCGCGGATGATGTGCCGGAGCCTGCTCTCCCTGAGGCACCCGCCGCCCCGCAGGACCCTGCCTCCGTCGCAAGTAACGACTTGCGGCCAGTCGCCCCTGCCGAACACGCGGAGGAACCGGATTGGGTCAATGAATACAATGCGCTGCCCGCGGGCTACTTTCGAGCCAAATGCGGCCCCTTTGAATCACGCGGCGCTTGTGAAGAAATCTTCCAAGAATCACTCGACGACGCCGTCGAAGATTTCGTCCGCGGCCGGGCGGAAGCCATCATGGCCGATCTGAATGCGCCGATGCTCCCTTGGCATGAAGCCTTTGTCGTTCGGACGGCGCGGCGGCTGAAAGTCGAGCCAGTCGATGAATATCTGAAGGTCCACGATTCGCAGCTGAACGTGGCAGGCAGTCCCGCGCGAACCTACTTCAAGTATGGGCTGTTCCACGTACCGCCGGCGCTGAGCCATCGCATGGATCGCGAAATCACCAGCTGGGCCCGCTCGTTCCAGATCGGTTCGGTATGGAGCATCGGCCTGGCGGGACTCGCCAGCATCTACCTGTTTCTGAAGTTTGGTGCCTGGCAGATGATCCGTTCGCGCCCCCGCTGGCTGCGTCGCATGGCCCTGGCCACGGCCGTGGCCGTAGTGGTCGGATGCCTGGCAGCCGTGGTAACCTATCTCTAACGACCCGGGTCCTGCACGACGGGAGTTCCGCCAGGGACGATCGGGGCCGGATCCGCGGAGATTGAGCCTTTCCGGCTCGAGGCCATCCGCAGGATCCCGGAGTGCCCGAGGGTCCGGCGCAGCCGCCGCCCCCGGCACCACCCCTCGCGCCACCCGATGCTGCCCGGGGCCAAAACAGATAGAACACGCATGAAAAAGAGACCAGATCCCCCATCGGGCGAAGCGCTGCTGGTGCAGCGCGTGCGGCAGGGGGAAGCAGAGGCCTGGGAACGACTGATCGAACAGTATGAGGGGAGGCTCCTGGCCTTTTGTGAAAGCCGGCTGGGCCGCCGACCCTCCTGCGAAGACATCGTCCAGGAAACCTTTGTCGGATTCATCACCAGCCTGCCGAATTACGATAGCCAGCGCTCGCTCGAAAGCTACCTCTTCTCCATCTGCGCCTACAAACTGGTTGACCATATGCGACGAGAAGGACGCCGACCCGCCTTGCCTTTTTCCGCATTGCGGAACGATCCCCGTGATTCGTTCCATGTCACGGCGCGCGACCGAAGCCCCAGCGCGGCGATGCGCAGCGACGAGCGTCGCCATCTGGAAGAAGGGGCACTCGTCGATACCATGACGAACATGATGCGCCACTGGCGCGAACGGGGGGACTGGCAAAAACTCAAGTGCCTGGAACTGCTCTTCGTCCGGGGACGCGCGAATAAGGATGTGGCGCAGCGATTGGGGCTGAGCGAACAGCAGGTCGCCAACTTCAAATCCGACTTCGTAATCCAAATCCGCAAAGCCCTGACGAAACACGGACTTCCGGCAGAGGTCTTCCCGGAGCTGCACGAATGAAACCAGAGTTTTCCGACCATGATCTGGAGGCCTACCTGGAGGAAGTCCTGGACGTCCATGACATGGTACGCATCGAAACCGCGCTTCGCGGCGACCCAACCCTCGTCACGCGGATGGCCGACCTCCTCAGGCACCGCGACCAGGGCACGCATGCCCTGGGGGCGATCTGGCGACGGCACCGGCTGAGCTGCCCCAACCGCGAGGTACTCGGCAGCTTCTTGCTCGACGCCTTGGAACCTCCCCAGGCCGACTATGTCTACTTCCATATCACCGAAGTCGGTTGCCGCATGTGCCAGGCAAATCTCCGAGACCTGGAAGAACAAAAAAACAAGCTCAGCGACTCCAGCTCCCACCGGCGACGGCGAATCTTCCAGACGAGTGCAGGCTACCTGCCCCCCACAAGCTAAGTGACGATCTGCCGCATGGACCATAAGCTCTACATTGAAACCGTCGGTTGCCAGATGAACGTGCTCGATAGCGAGCTCGTGGTGGCCACCCTGCGCCAACAAGGCTATACGCTGACAAGGGTCGTGGGGGACGCCGACACGATCCTGTTCAATACCTGCAGTGTCCGACAGCATGCCGAGGACAAGGTCTATAGCGCGCTGGGCCATCTGCGGCAGCTGAAGCAAAAACACCCTGACAAGATCATCGGCGTGATCGGATGTATGGCGCAAAAGGACCAGCAGCGTGTCTTCTCACGCGCACCGTATGTCGATCTCGTGGTCGGACCTGGCCAATTGCATCAGATCCCCGACCTGTTGCAGCGGATCCGCGAAGGGGGCGGACCCCAGATACAAGTCAGTCTCGGCCGGCAAGAAGGTTCGCTCGACGTCATCCGCCGAAGTCACGAGAGCTTTGATCCACTCCGTGATCCCACCATGCGGCCCACCCCCTGGCAGGCCTATCTGCGAATCCAGATCGGCTGCGATAAATTCTGCACGTATTGCATCGTCCCCAGCGTGCGGGGACCCGAACAAGGACGGTCCCCGTCGGATATCCTGGCCGAGGCACGCACGCTGGCAGATCAAGGCTGCCTGGAACTCACCCTGCTGGGGCAGACCGTCAACAGCTATCGCCATCGTGACGGTGACCGAATCACATCCCTGGCCGACCTGCTCGATGCACTGCACACGATCGACGGAATCCGGCGCATCAAGTTTGTTACAAATTATCCTCTCGATATGACAGACAATCTGCTGCAGGCCGTCCGTGATCTACCGAAGTGCGCCAAGTATCTGCACGTGCCCGCCCAAAGCGGATCCGATTCCGTCCTGCGAAGAATGAAACGGGGGTATTCCGTGGCAGACTACCGCGACATGCTGGCCCGGATTCGCCAGGCCATCCCGCACTGCGCGGTCTCCAGCGATTTTATCGTGGGCTTTTGCGGCGAGTCCGACGATGAATTCCAGCTGACGCTCGACCTGGTCGAGCACGGACGGTTCAAGAACAGCTTTATTTTTAAGTACAGCGAGCGACCCGGCACCAAAGGCGCTCAGCTGCTGCGAGACGACGTACCCCTGGAAGTCAAGCAGCGCAGAAATCAGCTGCTGCTGGAAGCGCAGAATCGGATCAGTGCCGAGGAAAACCAGCGTTTGGTGGGGACCGTGGCGGAGGTCCTCGTGGAAGGTCCCAGCAAGACGGCCCAAGAGCGAGGACACGAAGGCCCCATCTTGCAAATGACAGGGCGCACCGAATGCGACCGGATCGCCGTCTTCGAAGGGAATACGAGGCAGGCCGGCCAGGTCCTGCCAGTCGCCATTTACGACGCGCACCCGCACACGCTCTTCGGCACCATCGTCACCCACGAACGCGGGCCCGAGGTTTACCCACTGGCGTGATCGCCTAGGAAGTGCGATCGACCTCGTACTTGGTGTCAAGCTCCGCCAGCATCCGCGTCAGTGTGTTGGCGTGCACGCCCAGGAGTCGAGCGGCGCGACCCTTGTGCCCTTTCGTCGCCGCCAAGGCCTGCCGCAATGCGGCCGATCGCAAACGATCCAGATTGAAGTACGGCAGACTCGATTCGTTCGTTACGGCCCCCCGCGCCTCGGGAACGGCCGGCCGAGTCCCCAACACGTAACTCTGCTCAATCACATGCGACAACTGGCGAATGTTGCCCGGCCAGTGGTAACGACAGAAGTCGTCCAGCTCCTCAGAGGTCGGTTGCCACGGCTCGCGCTTGTACCGCTCCGACAACCTCTTGGTAAAGAACTCAATGAATAAGGGGATGTCCTGAACGCGTTCCCGCAGGGCCGGCACATTCAATTGCACCATGTTCAAGCGGAAAAAGAGGTCCTCGCGGAAGTGACCCTGGGTGACCTCGAGCTCCAGATCACGATTCGTCGCTGCCAGGACCTGCACGTCAACCGGCACCGGCCGCGAAGCGCCCACCGGGGTCACCTCACGCTCTTGCAGCACCCGCAAGAGCTTGGGCTGAAGCTCCAACGGCATCTCACCCACTTCGTCCAGAAAGACAATGCCGCCATGGGCCGCCCGAAATACACCCAGCGAAGAACCTACCGCCCCGGTGAACGCACCCTTCTCGTGACCAAATAGCTGGCTCTCCGCCAGACTCGCCGTCAGCGCCGCGCAATTGACAGCAATAAATGGCCGGTCCACTCGAGGCCCAGACGCATGAATCAGGGAGGCCCAGACCTCCTTGCCGGTTCCCGTTTCACCCGAGATCAATACGGGACATTCCACCTCCGCCGCACGCTCCACGTGCCAGGCAATCCGCCTGACAACGGGATGGTTGCCCAATACCCATTGGTCATTGGGAAAGCGCAGCGTCAAGCGCTCGGTACCGGTGGTATTCGAGTTGGTATCAGACATCAAAATACGAGGGAACCACGTATGCGGCCCTAGTTACTTCGACACTAGCATCCTTAATAAAAGCAAATCTGGTGTAGCATTTTTATTCTACGAAGAGCGAAGAATCCGTACAAGCGATTTCATCCAGGTTTTCAACCCCCTTCAGATTGCCCATTTTCGCTTAGTCATTTCGCCGCTCTTTTCTTGCAGAAACGGAGGACCGGCCAACTCCGGCAGGCGAGTGATCAGTTCAGGCCAGGACAGGCGACACCTGCCGGGGTACCCGCCGGCGTACCCTGCCCTGCCGGGGTCTGCCGGGGTCACTGCCCTTGCCCGGCCGGGGTTGCCCTGCGGGGGGTCACTGCCCTGCCGTGCCCTGCCGGGGGGTCACTGCCCTGCCGCAACCCTGCCCTGCCGCAACCCTGCCGGGGTCACAGCACCTTGTCCCTACCCTGCCAGCCCTGCCGGGGTCACTGCCATGCGGGATCCCTGCCGGGGTCACAGCACCTTGGACCCTGCCGGGGTCCTGCCGAGGTCACAGCACCTTCGACACCCAGCACCTTCGACGCCCGCCGGGGGTCACCACCCGCCGGGGGTCACAGTAACGTCGGGGTCATCCGCCGGGGTCACAGCACCTTCCTTCGGACACCCGCCGGGGTCACAGCACCTTCGCGATCCGGGGTCACAGCACGTTTGCTCAGCACGTTTGCTTGCCATACCTGACGAGGTCACGGCGGCGACCCGCCGGGGTCACCGCACCTTTGCCTGCCGCACCTTTGCCTGCCAGCCTGCCAGCCTGACGGGGTCACAGCACCTTTGTTTTTGCCTGCCAGCCTGACGGGGTCACAGCACCTTTGTTTCAGCACCTTTGTTTGCCGTGCCTGACCGGTGCACAGCGGTACCGGAACGCCTACCGGGGCCACTACACTCGGCTCTGCAATCGACCTGGTTCCCGAAGGGGGAAACCGCACGGCATGTCAATGGTCACAGCCTCCGTCCCTTGCACGGGGATCGCCGCTGCGTCACATTCGGCGGGGCCACGAGTCCCATCCGTTTGGAAGGAGGCCGCATGATCCGCCGACCTGAGCCCTCTGAACTGTTCCGCCGAAAAATCTGGAACTGGCTGTGGGCTCCGTCCGTGCTGGTGACGTCCATCGCCGGTGCCAGCTCGCTGGTTTTCGCGGCTTGGTCAGGCCACCCTGGTGGGCTGTGGGGGTTGGCTGGTGGCGCATTTTTGGGCTGCAGTGCCGTCGCCGCATGGTATCGCTGGCGGTACCGCAACGCAGATCTGGATCAACAGGCCTGGACGGATGCCTGGCAGGCTATCCGGAACGACCATCTACTGGAACTGCAACAGCTCCGCAGTGAATTTCGCCAGGATCGTGACCTTGCCTCGACGGAAATGGTCAAGCGGCTGCGGGATATCTTCCTGCGAATTCTAGATGTAGAACCCCGCCACAACACCCATGGGTTCGATCGGGACTCGGATATTCGCTACCAGATGCGTGCCTTATACGATTCCTGTTTGCAATTGATACGCAGGGCCTTGGAAATGAGGGAAACTGCGAAGGAAATCGCCACGCCAGCCAGGCGGGAAGAGCTGCTGGGGCAGCGTTCAAAACTGCTGGGTCAAGTAGAATTGAGCATGCGGCACTTGAATGAGTCCTTGGATCAACTTCAAACCGCGCGCGTCAAGCAGGATCCGGACGAAGCCAAGGATCACCAGCGGCTTCAGTCTGAACTGGACATGGGGCTGGAAGTAGCTCGGAACGTCGAAGCGCGATTGGACGAACTGGAACGGGAAATACGGGACCCCGATCGGACGCGCGAGTAACGATGAAGCTGATTCAGGCGGTCATCCAGCCGCATCATCTCACGGCAGTCCTGGCGGCCTTGGAACGGGTCGCCGTGGAACGCCTGACCGTCTTGGATGCCCATACCCCACTTCCGCCAGATGTCATTCCAGGTCATACCACGGCTTGGCAACATGCCCCGCAGGTCTTCCGTCGCATTCTGGTAGAAATCGTTGTCAATGACGACTTCTTGGAGCGGACCGTAGAGGCGCTGACTGAATCCGCGCGGACAGGCCCCGGGGGCCGCGATGGTGACGGCAAGATCTTTGTTCTGCCGGTGGATGAGACGATTCAGATCGGCCGTTTTGAACGTGGGCCTGGTGCCGTGTAGCGGTGACCTGACCGACTTGGCCTGCTCGGTTCAGCGCGCGGCCAGTTGGAGGCCAGAAAAAAAGAGGAGGCGACCCGGAAGGGAGGACCGGTCCGCCACCGGACCAAGACGAGGTTGGATGACCCAACCACGAGGGAGGCACATTAGGCTCCCTGACTCGGCCAGTGGCTGACCGAGTCACCATTCCATACAACTCCGAACTCGTCTTGTGACACCGCCCGGTTGAAAAAAAATTCTTCGCTCGGCGGTAGGCGCGTAGCCATACCAGAAATTTCCGGCAAGTTCCGGCGCGTTCTGCGTATGTGTCCGATCATTCCGTGGGTTCCGGTGGAATCTGGGAACCATGCGGATCGGTGTGCACGTCCGCGGACTGTTCGACCAGCCGTTCCCTCAGATCTCGGCCGGTGAAGTGCTCCAGCGCTTCGGCCTTCTCGTGAATTCGATCTGGGGCCACCCCCGCTTCCATCAGGAGGTAGCCCTCCCACAGGCGGTGCGATCGAACCAGCGCGCGGGCTTCCGTCCTGCCGCGGTCGGTCAGGCGGTAGCCCTCTGGTGTCTGACTCAAGCGATCGTGACGCAACAGCCAGCGGGTGGCCGGGGTCAGCTTCGATCCCAGTGCCCGACCCAACACGCGACTGTCTACGTGCTTCATGCCAGACTTTTCTTCCTGTCGGTACAAGAGGGCCAGGATGTCCTCTCGCAGGATCCTGGCTGCCAATTGTCGCTGCCGATACCAGCGGGGCATGACGCCGTGGCAGGGGGCCAGGATGGCCGTGGCGACGAACAGGACTCCCGACATGACCGCCATCATGCCCGCTGTATTGGTGCTGTGAAATCCAAACCAGGCGGGCACCAGAATCGCCGCCACATGACCGGTAACGGCCGCGGCCACGGCAATCACCACACTCAGTATCACCATGGTGCTTAATCGGTCCGTGCACATCGATGCCGCCGCCGGTGGCGCCACGAACATGGCGACCACCAAGATGTTCCCCACCGCCTCGAAGCTCGCTACCGAGGTGATCGCCACCAAGGTCACCAGCAGATAGTGCACCAGGCCGGCCGAGATCCCCAGCGACGTGGCCAGGGCCGGGTCGAAGGAACTCAGTTTCAACTCCTTAAAGCACAATCCCACGAACGCCAGGTTCGTCAGCAACATCACCGACAGCACCAGGACGACCCTCGGGATCCGCAACCCGGCCACCCCTACGCGATCCAAGGGAGTCTGCTCAATGGCTCCGTGCAACACGCAGCTGGGATCCAGATCGACATGGTCGGCGGCTTGCACGATCATGATGAGCCCGATCGCGAATAGGGTCGTGAATACGACACCCATGGCGGCCCCTTCGTCCACATTCCCGTGTCCGCGCACCCATTCGGTCAGTATGGCCGTGAGTACCCCGACCGCCGCCGCGCCGAGGAACATCACGAAGCTATTCCGACTGCCGGTCAACAGAAACGCACCTGCCAGTCCAGGCAGGATGGCATGGCTGATCGCATCCCCCAGCAGGCTCAGCCGCCGCAAGACCAGGAAGTTTCCCAGCAATGCCGCAGCACTTGCGCAGAGGGCACCCGCCAAGACAATCCAGCCATCGAGCGACCAGTTCCAGTGGAGCTGCATGGTCATTGGCCCCCCAGCGGATGTGGGCTTTCCAGAATGGGAGAGGGCTCTCGCTGCCGCAACTGGGACTCCAGCCGGGCAATCAGGTCCGGGTCCAGGTAATGTTCGATTGCGTCGGCGCCATGGTCGACACGCGCCGGAGCCACGTCCGCGTGCTCGATCAGATACAACTCCAACAATCGGTGTTCATGGACGAGCTGTCGCGCCCGATCGTAACCGCTCCGGGTGAGTCGCACCTGGCCGTTGCCCCAATCCTGGACGAGTCCGTCCGCCACGCCGCGGCGAACGGCCCGCCGCAGTTCTCTCATGGTCCACGACCGCATGCCCAGCAGATCGTCCAAGGCAACGCTGACGGTGGAAGCGTCGGGAAGTCCGTTTCCGGCCCGCTGCCGCTCCAGGACCTCGAACAGGGCCCGCGCCAGATGCTGACTTTCGATCCTCAGCCTGGTCCGATGGGCATGCCAGGCTCGCCACACGAGTCCCCGGGCCGAACCGCCCAAGAGGCTGACCAGGAAGATCGAGGCCGCCATCACGACAATCATGGCCCCCGAGGGCAACTTGGGGAACGTGGCACTCGCCAAGGCGCCCACGCAGCCACTGATCCCGCCGATCAATGCAGCCAACCGTGACATGGCGGCCATGTCCTCGGTCCAGAAGCGAGCCGCCGAGGCCGGGATCACGAGCAATGCAATGACCAGAATCAAGCCCACCGCCTGCAATCCGACAATCGTGATGGCCACGACCAGACCCATCAAGATCATGTCCAGCCCGCCGACCGGCAGCCCCCCTGCCCCGGCAAACTCGGCGTCAAAACAGAGGAGCTTCAACTCTTTGAAAAGTGACATGCCGATGGCGCCGCAAGTCGAGGCGGCCGCGGCGATCAGCCAGGCATCTCGCGTCACCATCGAGGCCGTCTTGCCATAGATGAACCCTTCCAGGCCCGCCGCATGGCCTGCCTGCATCTGCTGCACGACACCCAGGATGGCGATTCCCAGTCCAAAGAAGACACTCAGGACCAGTCCCAGCGCCGCGTCCTCCTTCAAGTGCGTGACGCGGCGGATCCACAGGATGGCCAGTACGCCCACCAGGCCGCTGACGAGCGCACCCGCCAACAGCAGCGGCAAGGACCGGCCGGTCCCCCCCAGACTCACCCCCACCATGAAGGCCAGACCGATCCCCGGAAGCGTGGCATGGCTGAGCGCGTCCCCCATCAGGGCCCGCTTCCTCAACAAAGCAAAACTCCCCACGAAGCCGGCCGCCAGTCCCAACATGCCCGTGCTCAGCACCACCACTCGGGTGTTGAAATCCAGCAGCAACAGGGTCCGCAGCAGGCCGTCCATACGTCAGTGGGTTCCGGCTTTGCGTCGCATGGCTTCCGCCGCTTCCTCCAAGAGCGTCAGGCGGCCGCCATAGGTCTTGTGCAGGTTCTCGGGCGTGAAGACATCCGTGGCGGGGCCGTGTGCCACGATGCGCATATTGAGCAGAATCAGGTAATCAAAGTAGTCGGTCACCGATTGCAGATCGTGGTGTATGACCAGCACTGTCTTGCCGCGGCCCTTGAGTTCCCGCAAGAGGTCCACCACGGCCTGTTCCGTGGCGGCATCCACGCCGGCAAAGGGCTCGTCCATCAGGTACAGGTCGGCATCCTGCACCAGCGCCCTGGCCAGAAAGGTCCGCTGTTGCTGTCCCCCCGACAGCTGGCTGATCTGTCGTCGGGCGAAATCGGCCATTCCCACGCGATCCAGGGCCTGCATGGCCTGCTGGCGATGCGCTCGAGTCACGGGGCGAAGCCAGCCGATGGCGCCGTAAAGCCCCATCGTCACCACATCCAGGGCATCGACCGGAAAATCCCAGTCCACGCTCTCCCGTTGCGGTACGTAGCCGACACGATGCCGGTTCCGAGAATACGATTGCCCGTAAATCAGGATCCTGCCCGACGCGCGGGGAACCAGGTCCATGACCGCCTTGAAGAGCGTGCTCTTGCCAGCACCATTGGGTCCGATGACGCCCACGAGCTGCCCGTTTGGGATGTCGACCGTAACGTCCCATAACACGGGGCGTCGATGATAGGCCACCGTCAGGTCATACACCGACAGCGGAACACTGTTGCCCACGAGCTTCGCATCCAAAGCCATCACCTCCCACCTGCCGATCCACCATCCCCTCGAAGGATTACTCTGCGCGAGAAAACACGCGCCTGATTTGCAAACGTCCCAAATCACGGATGGGGACTAGCCAGTTTCCCGTTCAGCCCTCGTTCCGGCGCGGTCCCCCCTAACGCTCGGGTCACTACCGTGATGTTGTGATCCAGCATCCCTTCGTAGGTCCCTTCATACGTTCCCTGAGAGCCCATGGCGTCCGAGAAGAGCTCGCCTCCGATGTCGACCTTGGCGCCGCGGGCCTGCACCCCCTCGACGACCGCTTCAATGTTCTTCCGCGAGACGCTGCTTTCCACGAATACCGATTGCACGTGCCGCCTTGCAATCAACTCGACCAGGGAGTTGACCTGCTGCAGGCCGGCCTCGGAATCGGTCGAGATCCCCTGCACTCCAACGACCTCGAGCCCATACGCGCGGCCAAAGTACTGAAACGCGTCATGCGACGTGACCAGCACGCGGCGGTTCGCCTCAATCGTAGCGATCGCCGACTTGCCATAGTCGTCAAGCGCCTTGAGGCGCGAGGCATAGGCCGCCGCATGGGCGCGGTAGTCGGCCGCGTGCTGGGGATCGTAGTCGGCCAGCCAATCGGTGACCCGTTCCAAACCCGTAATCCAGAGGCCCACGTCCATCCACACATGCGGGTCAGGATGTCCCTGACCCGACCCGCTGGAGATGAGCTGCTCTGGCGGGAGGGCCTCTCCCACGGCGAGCGCCTTCTTGGTTTCCGATACGCGGGCCAGCGTTTCCGCCATGCGGCCTTCCAGGAAGAGGCCCACGAACAGCACCATGTCGGCCGACAGGATCCTCTCAACGTCGTCCCGCGTCGACTTGTACAAGTGCGGATCGACGCCAGGTCCCATGATCGATTCGACCTGAACATGGGGACCACCCACTGCGCGGGCCAGGTCGGCCACCATGCCTACTGTGGCCACGATGCGAATGGGATAGTCCCCCTGAAACGTCTCGGATCGGTCAGGGCCTGGACGTATCGGACTGGGCCGGCACCCCAGCAGCACCAGACAGACCGTCCCCAGGACCCAACGGCCAAGGGCCCGGGCGCCAGTCACGATCTTTCCCCTTGCCGGATTCACGGATGGGCTCCCTTTCCCGACACCCCAATTTTTGGACTACCAAAAATGTGAATTCGTGGATACAAAATATGATACGGCCGACCTGCGGTTTCCGCCAGGGGAATTCGGCACCGACCGATTTGGACGAGAGGGGTCGAACGGATGGCGTCCGCGACGGTGGAGGACTATCTCAAGGCCATCATGCGGGCCAGCGATCGCGCGCCCCAGGCCCGAGCCTCGACGGGGACGATTGCGAAGCTATTGGGACTGTCCCCCGGCTCCGTGACGGGCATGCTGCAGCGTTTGACGCAGGCGCGTCTGGTGGATTATTCCCCTCACCAGGGGGCTCGTCTGACGCGGCGTGGCCGTCGCCGCGCCCTGCAAATCCTCCGCCGCCATCGGCTGCTGGAATTATTCCTGGCCCAGACGCTGGGACTGGCGTGGGACGAGGTCCACAAGGAGGCCGAGCAGCTGGAACATTCTGCCTCCGATGACCTGATTGACCGCATCGACGCCTACCTGGGGTTTCCCGAACGGGATCCGCATGGCGATCCGATTCCGGACGGGGACGGGCAATTCCGCACGAGCGAAGGGGAACCCCTAGCGGCGCTTGAGGTGGGACAGCGTTTGGAATTGCTCCGCGTCTCGGACGACTCGGCGCAACTGCTGCGGTACCTGGCGGAGCATGGCTTTCGGCCGGGCTGTCGGGCCAAGGTGGCGAGTCATGACCAGCTGATGGGGATCCTTGAACTGGAAATCGGTGCTCGCCGCGTTCAGTTCAGCCATGAGATCGCCCGCCAGATCCTGGTGCGTCGCGTGTGACGCGGCCTGGGACAGGATTCCGGGATTCGTCGGTACGAACACCATCAACGATGACGCGTCCAGTCGCACTTGGTGCGCGCCACCTACTCGTAATACCTAAAAAAGCGGTCACTCCCCGTCGTTACGTCCGCCGAGGAGTTGGAATGTCACGGGGTCAACGGAGTAATCAATGACGCGCACCGAGCCATCGCAGAAAGCGAATCCTGCACCGGTGGCGTGTGCCGAGCCGAACGAATCGAATGCATTCCCTCCTCCATCCCTGGTAACGACCATATCCGTGGTACGGCGAATATCCCAACAATCTCCGCTTACTTGAGGTTGATCCATTCCTGTGTCCGGAGGATCCAACTCCAAACCCTTGACCCATTTCTCACCGCAAAGAATAACTTTGCTGCTACCATCTCGAATATCCCGTAGTTCGGTTCCGATGTGTTTCTTCTTCGCCAGCAGCTTCAAGGCGGACGAGCGTAACCGTTCCGTTGTGGACAGTAACTACTTCATACCCATTCAAGATGCCCGGATCTCCCATTGCCCAGACAAAAGGTGGCTGATCCGGAAGGCTTACTTTCTCGAACAGGTCTCGCATGTCATCGATGAGTACGTTGAGATGCTGCGCGCCTTTCAGGGTCTGATCCAATCGCCGGAACATACGACTTGGTCCGTCGAAGATCTCGACCGTTTCTCGATCAAGCAGCGTCGAATTGCCTCCGGGTATCCTCAGGGGGGCTTTCCCCTTAATGGCGTGGCTTACCCGGCCTTGTGACACCAAGAGTTCATGATTCTCGCAAAAATTCAGGGCCCGCGCCTCCCCCGGTCGCTCACCAGATCTGCTCGCAAGGCTCCGCGACAAGGCCTCCCGAAAGGCTTGCGTGTGAAGAACTTCGGACCGCCAGAGAACATGTACTGCCCTTGGAGCCGTTTCCCGCCAAACTTCCGCAATCTGATCCAAGAGCCGCGGCCCCTTGGTAACTTGCGCAACCGAAATAGACGTCGGGGTGGCAAGACAAGCAACACCGCTGATGAGGGCGCCAACGTACAATCGAACTGAGAAGTTGGTAATCGGCATCGAAACTGCTTTCATGAGGCGAACGACTACTGCCCGATTAAAACTAGTGCGGGCAACTTCGTCGCACAAGCACGATCTGCCAGTCGTCATGGGTCAAGTCGCCCTTCACTTCCAACTCATCCAGAATTGGCAATCGCGTGCCGACCCATTTCTCCGGTTCCCAGAGCACGGCGTTTCGTCCGACTCGAATGACTCCCGGCACTTCCTCGGTAGCGCGAGAGCAACCAAGACGCTAGCAGAATTTCCCATTGGATTGCCGCCAGCATTAGCCAGTCCGTAGCGTCCGGATGCCCGCGGATGGCGCTCGCAAGAAAAAGACCTTCCGCCTTCAGGATCGCAGCCGTCCGCAATAGTGCGGCGACACCATACCAGATTCCTTCGGTCCGCCAGCTGAATCGGAAAGCTGAGCGACCGGGATTTCGAAAGCGAACGTCCCAGGTCCCCGACGAAACCGGCCCAGCCAGTTTGGTGATCAGGAGCCCATTCTGTCTCATCCCCTCGGCCATCACCACGGCCTCCACAAGTGCTGCGCAGCTCGCGCGCTTCGTGTGTGGGGATCCTCTCGTGTGGGGATCCTCGCCTATCCGAATTGAGATTACCCGTAGATGACCGGTTGTCAAGGGGCTAGAAGCCTTGGCGAAAGGAGCCTCGGGGACACCCCCGAGGCAACCCGAGCTGGTGTTCCCGAATCAAGGAGGCCGAACAGCTGGAACATTCCGACTCGGACGACTTGATCGCCACCCACCCGTTGGTTGTGCCGCTGGTTGCCATTGACTTGGTTCGGTCGAAGTTGGCGCCTGGCCCCCTCCGTGTTTTCCAAAGGGCCGGTCACAATGACTCAAAACACAGAGACACGGAGTTCACGGAGAGAAGCAAGATGGCGGCGACCGACATGGACCGACGGACGGATGGCAGAAGGGCCATTTCAGGAGGGAACCTTCTTTTTGCGCAGGCACATCACGACGCTGAGAAGCCAGAGTAGCGCGCCCAGAGGTGTCGCAATGGTATAGACGACGACGTTGGTACGCCAGCGCACGTTGCCAGACAGGGCGAGAAAGTAGACGACGCTGGCGACCAGTGGGATGGCGAAGAGGAGTAGATAGTTGACCGGCTTCACGGTCTCTGGGAATGCGACGACAGCGCTGGCGCGCGTTTCCGCGCTGCGGTTCCGGGAGAGCGCCCAGAGCGTCACCCCCATCAGCGGCGGTAGTACCCACAGCGCTCGCGGCGCGGCGGGGACCGTAATGAATGCGAAGTAGACAATCGTGAGCAGGCCGAGAATTCCCAGTTCGGCCTTGCTCGGCTTGAACTCGGTGAGACGTACCCGCTGGTAGAACCAATAGGCGAGCGCCAAAACTGCGGTCGTCGCAAACGCAAAGAGAACGAAGTGGAGGAACACCAGGTCCTTCCGGTCGGCATCCAACAGCGCTTGCATGGGGGGCGGCGGTTCGTTCCACCAGAAAATCCCCCAGAGGCCGTAAAACAGTCCGATGCTGCCCGCCAGCGCAAGGGTCTGGCGGGCATCATTCCGCCCAAGGACTCCGCGGAGCAGATACCAGCCAACCCAAATGTCGAGCGGCGCGTGCCAGGCGAGTGCTGTGAACGAGATCGACATCGGAAACGGTGTTTCCGACAAACCATACGTTGTTTGAACGACAAGTCCCTCCTCGTACCAGCCGTAGAACGCGCCCGCCAGGAACACGGCCCATGGATCGCGCGCCCTGGCGAGACTCGTCACGCACAGGAACGGGTAGGCCATGATCGAATACAGCAGCCACATGGCAATCAGTCCGCCGACATCGAACCCTTCGCGATCCGGCGTGGCCCAGAACACAAACTCGCCGTAATAGAGAATGATGTAGCCGCTGCACAGCACCAGGGCCAGACGTTTGAGAAAGTCTTTCATGTCGCCAGAGGGGTCAGACTTGGTCTTCGGTTGTCATCAAGGATGGTTCGATGCATCGGGCTGGCGACGGCACGGCCAATGGACCAGGGCGGCCACTGGCCACCCGGCGTATTGTGGCCCCGGCTCGATGCACCTGAAGCCTAAGGGACACAGCTTCTTTGCAAAAGCCTCGACTCCCCCAGGAAGCTGTGACCCCGAAACTCGCCAGGAAGCTGTGACCCCGAAACTCCCGCCAGGAAGCTGTGACCCCGAAACTCCGAAAACTCGATCGACGTAAGACGGCCTGATGCTGGCCTGACGAATCGGTACGGTAGCTGCCGTTTGTCAAACCGGACGCTAGCGCGTTCCGGCTGATGAATCCGCGACGCTGCAACGTCAGCCCATCAGCCGGCGGGCGCTAGCCCTCGGTTTTTCCCGTCGATTCGTCAGGCCAGCCTGATGCAGGGGACATCGGTGGAAAGCCGTACCCCACGGCGTCGTTTGGCGGGCTTACCTGGACACGGTCTGCCCGATGGCCGATAGTTGAGCCTACTCGGGGCCGTAGCTCAGCGGTTAGAGCAGGGGACTCATAATCCCTTGGTCGGGGGTTCGAATCCCTCCGGCCCTAATGACCTACGTCAATTCGATTCTGGCTGCGCAGCGCCAAGCGCAGCAACTGGCGCTGTTCTGCATGGGGCGATTGCTGTCGTTCCGTGCCTCCTGGAGGTCATTCATACCTGGTTGTGGCTACCCCTGGCCATAAGAGCTGGATTCATGGCAATCATACCCGTCCACCCAACGCCGTGACCGATGTTCCACCGCAGATTTCGGAGTTCTGCCCCCTCTCCCTCACGTTTCGTGGGGGAGGGTCGGAGTGAGGGGGCAGAAACGCCAGGAATCGTCGAGATTCCGCAGTTTCCAAATCGGTCACTACGTTTGGGGGACGCAAGCCTCCGGATTTCATCCGGAGGTGCTTGACTTCCTGCCTAGTGTACGTTTGGGGGACGCAAGCCTCCGGATTTCATCCGGAGGTGCTTGACTTCCTGCCTGGTGAGTCGTCAATCGGTTGTGGTTCGGCGATGCCTCCGAGTTTATCTCGGAGGTCCTTCACCCGTCGCGGGTGCCGGTGGGTCAACTACCGACGAAGCAAGTTCGGCGGCATGGATCGAGTTTGATCGCCGTCTAGGCCGAAAGTCACATACCGCCGGTTGGAAACCGGCGGCTTGCCGGACTGAGCTTCGGGTGTGGTGAGCGTTCGCGGGTTAGAAACGCATCCGACGGCTGATTTCGTACAGAGGATCGGTTCATCGATCCCGCGCGAGCCTGCTCCGGGACGAACCATTGTAGAACAATTGTCCCAATTGTTTCTGTGCTGCGAGTGGGCCGAACCATTGAGACAATTGTTCTACAATCTGCTGGAAATCGCACCCACCCGTGAACGGTTACAGCGGCGCAAGCCGCCCGGATCTTCAGGGTGACGTCGTTGACGTCGTTGTCGTACCGGACGGCTCGCGCCGTTCCGCTACCAGGGGAAGGGCCCTTGGGCTCGCGCCTGTCCGTTACGAAAGGAAGGGATGATGCCGCGGGAAACTTCGCGATCTGCCAGGCGCCTGGCAAACCCGGTTCGCTCACCTTAAAGTGGCGAGGTCCTGGGTTGGGGGATCCGCGGAGAGTCGGTACATGGCGCAATTGCTCGAGCATCAGGGAAAGGCGGTTCTGGCCAAGCATGGCATCGCGGTCCCACGCGGCCGCGCGGCGACCGATCCCCTGGAAGCCGAGCGGATCGCACGGGAATTGGGCACGCCCACGGTGGTGAAAGTCCAGTCGGGGACCACGGGCCGCGCTGCGTCAGGCGGCGTGGCCTTCGCTGCAACGCCCGAGGAAGCGCATGATGACGCCGCACGCATGCTGGCGATGCAGTTCGGTGAATTCCCAGTTCTCGAAGTCCTGGTGGAAGAACGGCTGACGATTGAAAAGGAGCTGTTTGTCTCGCTTAGCCTCGACGATCGAGCTCGTGCCCCCATGCTGCTGTTTTCGGACCAAGGAGGTTCTGGCATCGAGGAGCGGGGGGCAACCGCGGTTGCGATCCCCTGCGATGTGGTCCGGGGCCCCGATGTTCAGGCGGTGGAGCATGCTGTCAGGGCAGCCGACATTCCTGCGACAGCGATGCCGAACGTGGTGGACGCGGTGGGCCGCGTCTTCCAGGTCGCCCGGGCCGTGGACGCTCGCAGCGTCGAGATCAATCCGCTGGCGATCGTCGCGGGCGGCCGGGTCGTGGCCGCCGATTGCCGTATGACGATCGACGACTATGCCGTCTTCCGGCAGCCCGACCTGGGTATCGCCATCGCGCGGGAATTTGACCACCCACCGACGGAGCTGGAACGCATTGCGTACGATGTGGAACAGGCCGATCACCGTGGCACGTTTTACTTCGCGCAGTTGGCGACCGCGGCAGCGCCCGGTTCGAAGGGACTCGCCGGGTTTCACGGTGCGGGGGGTGGCGGCTCCATGATGGCCATGGATGCCATCACCAACGAAGGATTCACGATCGCGAATTTCACCGACACGTCCGGCAATCCCTCGTCGGCCAAAGTTTACCGGGCGGCCCGGATCATCCTGTCGCAGCCGGGGCTCGTGGGCTACTTCGGTTCGGGATCGGGAGTGGCAAGCCAGGAACAGTTCTGGTCGGCCTATGGTCTGAGCAAGGCGTTTCTGGAACTGTCGCTCGACATACCCGCCGTGATTCGTCTGGGGGGAAATACGGAAGATCGGGCGGTTGAGATTCTGCAAGAGAGCTGTGTTGGCTTGCCTGGCCGAGTCGAGGGGTACCGCAAGACCGATCCTCCGGCCGCAATTGCTCGACGGTTTTCGGACCTGGTGGCCAATTCGGGGGGACGCCCCTGGAGCCCGCGGCCCCCCCAGCGGCCCTCTTTTGCCGGGCAGGCCACCTCGATACAGTTCGCCATTCGAGGCGGACGAGTCTGGTTGGACCCGGCCCAGTGGGCGAAGCACCGGGACGTAATTCTCGCGCAGGCCGCGGGGCTGCTGCGCGACGAATCGGGTCGTCCGGGACTGGCGGTCGACCCCGCCGAGTTTGCCACCAAAGACAGCGAGCTGATCGCCTGTGAGATTGAGTGCCTGCGCGCCGGAGTCGCTGCGTTTTTCGTCGAGCTCGACATACCCGGCCTGGAGCCGCCGTCCTCAGGCACTTGACCCATGGCCATATTGATCGACGAGACGAAGAAGGTACTGGTGCAGGGAATTACCGGGCGCGAGGGGATGGCCCGCGCGCGTCTGATGCGCGACTATGGCACGCAGGTCGTCGCCGGGTGTACGCCGGGGAAAGGGGGAACCACGGTCCTCGAGGTACCCGTCTTCAACCATGTGGCGGACGCCACGCAGGCCTTGGGCCCGATCGACATTTCGGTGCTGTTCGTCCCGGGCCCGCAGGTGAAGCCGGCGGCCATCGAGGCCTTGGAGGCGGGCGTCGGGTTGCTGGTCCTGGTACCCGATCGCGTGCCTGTGTGGGATGCCATGGAGATCGCCGCCTGCGCGCGGCAGCATGGTGGCAGCTTTGTCGGTCCGAACACGTTGGGGATCATCAGTCCGGGCCGCGCCGTGGTAGGAATGATCGGCGGCCGTGCGGAATCGGCCCGTGCCTGGTTCAAACCGGCCTATCCGGGGGGGGTAGGGATCATTTCGCGATCCGGAGGAATGGCCTCCAGTACGGGATACTACCTGGGCCAGGCCGGCATTCGGCTCAGCACGATCGTGCACATCGGCGGCGATGCCATCTTGGGACTGCGGATGGCGGACGTCGCGCGACTCTTTCAGGAGGACCCGGCCACGGAAGCCATCTGCCTTTTTGGTGAGATTGGTGGCACTCAGGAGGAGGAGCTGGCTGACTTGATGCGGCAGGGTGTGATCACCAAGCCCGTAGTGGCCTACATCGGCGGCAAGGCGGCGCGATCGGGTACGCGGTTCAGCCACGCGGGTGCGATCATCGAGGGGAACCGTGGGACGCATGCGGGCAAGGTCGCGGCGCTCCGCGATGCCGGCGCCACGGTGGTTGAGTCGTTCGGGGACCTGCCCGACGCTACCGGCCAGGTCCTAAGACGCATTCCCGGGGCAACGTCGATGATGACCGAGCAGGAGCGAAAGGCCGTGTGGACGACCGGGATCACCCAAATCGAGCCGAACCGCGTAGCGGTCCGAGGCCACGAGATTGCTTCGCTGATGGGGCACACGAGTTTCGGAGCGGCCGTGTATCTGATCTTGACGGGCCGTGTCCCGTCGGAGTCCGTGGGCCGGCTGATGGACGCGGTCCTGGTCTCGAGCATCGACCATGGGGCGACTCCCCCCAGCTGCCTGGCCGCCCGAACGGTCGCCAGCACCGGTGCTTCCCTATCGCAAAGTGTGGCCGCCGGGATCCTTTCGATCAACCGTCACCATGGCGGCGCGATTGAAGATGGTGCGCGATACCTATCGATGCTCTTGGCCCGCGCCCGCGACGAAGGGCGGGAACTCGATGCCGTGGCCCAGGAGGAAGTCGCCCGCATCAAGGCGTCCGGTGACCGGATCAGTGGCTTTGGGCATCGGATCCATACGCAGGACCCCCGAACGGCGCGACTCTTTGAATTGGCAGGCCAGGCCGGCCTGCGCGAATCCGGCTCCACGCACATGGCAGCGGCCCGCGCGGTGGAACGGGCCTTTGCGGCCACCGGAAAGCCGCTCCCCATCAATGTCGATGGGGCCATTGGAGCAATACTGGCCGACCTGGGCCTTGATCCCCCCGTTTTCAATGGCATATTCATGATTGCCCGTACCCCCGGACTCGTCGCGCACGTCATCGAGGAACAGACCCGCGAGAAGCCCATGCGACGCATCGATCCGGTCCTACATGCCTATGACGGGCCACGGCACGCATGATGCAACCGCGTTACGATCGCACCAGCGTCATGTTGACGAGCCGCTGGATTGAATCTGAGCCCCTAGGAGCCCTATGTCATACACCACCAAGCAGATCGCCGAACTTTTCCCCGACCTGATGCGGATTCAGGATGCCAACCTTCGCGACACGGTTGCCCGGGTCTGGAGCGAGGCCTTGACGACCGGCTGCGGGGGTCGAGGCTGGACGTTTCAGGAAATCCGCGAGATCCCCTTCACCTTGCTGGCCGGCAAGATCGATTTGCGGTTCGTGGAACACCTCAATTCGTGTTGCAAACAGTGCATTGCCATTGCCGGCGTGCTGAAGGAGGTCTTCGGCTCGCGAATCCCCGTGAACCTGGATACCTTAATCGCAGGTTCCCTGCTGGCCGACGTGGGCAAGATGCTGGAATTCGACAAGGACGCACAAGGCCACGTGGTGAAAGGCCGCTTTGGCGATATGCTGCGTCATCCCTTCAGCGGCGTGGCACTGTGCTTCAAGCATGGAATTCCGGCCGAGGTGATGCACATCGTGGCGACCCACAGCCACGAAGGGGACAAAGTCGAGCGAACGATTGAGTCATGGATCTTCCATCACGCGGATTTCATTGATTTTGATATCGCCAAAGTGCTGGGCAAGCAGGCCAAATGACCCTCCCGATTGCTGCTCGCCACACGTGGTCTGAGCGAGTGACACAAATATGTCACACGGAGCTTCCATCGCCATGGGACTGACGCTGGTCGAAAAGATCGCCACGGCACATGCCGTGGGGCTGAAGGATGGTCAATTCGCGCGCCAGGGTGATTTCATTACCATCCGGCCCAAGCACGTGATGACGCACGACAACACCACGGCCGTCATGGGCAAGTTCGCGCAGGTCGGCGCCACGCGAATGCACCAGGCGAATCAACCTGTCTTTGCCATCGATCACGACATCCAGAACGTGTCGCCGGAAAACCTGGCCAAGTACGCCAAGATCGAACAGTTTGCCGCGAAGCAGGGGGTCGATTTTTACCCCGCGGGAACGGGCATTGCCCACCAGATCATGGTCGAGCAGGGGTATGTGATTCCCGGTGCCATGGTCGTGGGGAGTGATTCGCATTCGAACCTGTATGGTGCCATGGCGGCGCTCGGGACGCCCGTGGTGCGAACGGATGCCGCGAGCCTGTGGGCCACGGGCACGACCTGGTGGCAAGTGCCCCCCGTAGCACGGGTCACGCTCACCGGATCCCTCCAACCGGGCGTCGTCGGCAAGGACGTGATCGTGGCGCTCTGCGGTCTCTTCAATCGGGACGAAGTGCTCAACCATGCCGTCGAGTTTGCCAGCGGCAGCGGGGGGATCGCGGCCATGTCGATGGACCAGCGGATGTCGATCGCGAACATGACGACCGAATGGGGCGCGCTGGCCGGTCTTTTCCCCTTCGACGAGCGATTGCGGGATTACCTGCTGTCGCGGGCCGATACGTTTGCCCGGGGTCGGCGGCCAGGCGTCCGGCGCGAGGAGTCCCTCGGCCACTACTCACGCGAGGATGTGAATGCCTGGTGGGGGCGCCGCCACGAGATTTCGGCGGATGAAGACGCCCACTACGCCGTGGAACTGGAATTGGACCTGTCAACCGTCGTCCCGCATGTCTCCGGACCCAATGACGTCAAGACGATGCATGCACTGCCCGACATCGAGGCCAGGAAAGTCCGCATTCAGAAGGCTTGGCTGATGTCGTGCGTGAATGCCCGCTATGAAGACATTGCCGAGGCGGCCAAGATCGTGCGGGGCAAGCACGTCGCACCCGGCGTGGAATTCTATCTGGCAGCCGCCAGTGCCGAAGTGCAGCAGCGGACCGCCGAGGACGGCCACTGGAAGACCTTACTGGATGCCGGCGCAATCGAGTTGCCGGCGGGCTGTGGTACCTGCATTGGCCTGGGGGCCGGGACGATCCAGGCCGGTGAGGTGGGCATCTCCGCCACCAATCGCAACTTCGAGGGGCGGATGGGGGACCGACAGGGTCAGGTCTACCTCGGTTCTCCCGCCGTGGTTGCCGCTTCGGCGGTCGCTGGCTACATCTGCTCACCGACCCCCTTCCAGGCGGTCACGCCCCAATTTCGAGTGCGGTCCGCCGGAACGGCCACGGAACCCGTTGCGGAGGCAGCCGTCACAGTCATTCCCGGTTTTCCCTCGGTCGTTCGCGGCCGATTGCTCTTCTTGAACCGCGACAACCTGAACACGGATGGCATCTATGCCGGCAAGCACACCTACAACGACGCGCTCACGCCGGAGCAAATGGCGCGGCTGATCTTCGAGAATTACGATCCCCAGTTTCTGTCGCAGGCCAGGCCGGGGGACGTGATCGTCGGGGGCTTCAATTTCGGGACAGGTTCCAGTCGTGAACAGGCGGCCACGGCACTCAAGTACTTTGGCATTCCCTGTGTGATCGCGGCGAGTTTCAGCGAAACCTACAAGCGCAACGCCTTCAATAACGGCTTCGTGGTGTTCGAATGCCCGCGCCTGGTGGCCGCGCTGCGGACTCTGGCTACCGGGCGCGACGTCAAGACCTTCGTCGCGGGCGCAGCGGAGATCGACTATGGCCAGAGCCTGGTCCGCTTCGCAGGCGAGACATTCCGATTTCCCCCGCTGAGTCCCGTGGCACAGGAACTGGTCGTGGCCGGCGGCGCGGAACAGCTGATTGCCACGCAACTGAGTAGCCGTCACGCTCCGCCGTGACGGCCCCTACGACACGAGAGGTAACCGTCACGCTCCGCCGTGACGGCCCTTACGACACGAGAGGTAACTATCACGCTCCGCCGTGACGGCCCCTACGACCACTGACAGAATCCCATCGACAACTTTTCCACACGCCTTCAAGGAAACAATGCATGGCCAAATATCAGATCGCCTGGATGCCCGGCGACGGAATCGGTAACGACGTGATGGATGCCGCGAAGCTGGTGCTCGATGCAATGAAGTTCGATGCCGAGTACGTCCCCTGCGACATTGGCTGGAAATTTTGGTGCAGCGAAGGCAACGCACTTCCCGACAGGACCGTCGAGGCCCTGCAGGGCACGACCTGTGGACTGTTCGGCGCGATCACCAGCAAGCCGCCGGACGATGCCCGCGAAGAACTGGCACCGGAACTGAAAGCCAAGAAGCTCGTCTACTTCAGTCCCATCGTCAAGCTGCGGCAGATGTTCAACTTGCATACCAATATGCGGCCCTGCAAGAGTTACGCGGGCAACCCGCTGAACTATCGCGGCACCCTCGCCTCGAACCCCACGGGAGCCGAGGTCGCAATCGATCAGGTCGTCTTTCGCGAGAACACCGAAGGGATGTATGGCGGCGTGGAGTTTTTCCCGCTCCCCGAGAGCATCTACACCGCGCTCTGCTTGAATCCCAAGATGAAGCCCTGGAAGGATCGCGATCTGCAGACAGTGGCCCTGTCCACACGCATCATGAGCGTCAAGGGCTGTACGAACATCTGTCGCCAGGCGTTTGAGTATGCCCGAAGCACGGGACGGAAGCGCGTGACGCTGGTGGAAAAGCCCAACGTGCTGCGCGAGACAGGCGGACTGATGACGCGGATCTTTCGGGAAATGTCCCAGGAATACGCGGCCCCCGCTCAGGGTGGAATCCGCGCCGACGAAGCCAATATCGATGCCATCTGCATGTGGATGTTCAAGAATCCCCAGGATTACTCGGTCCTTGTGGCAGAGAACATGTTCGGCGACATCGTCAGCGACTTGTGCGCGGGGCTCGTGGGCGGCCTGGGTTTTGCCCCGTCGGCCAACCTGGGCGATCGGTACGCGGTCTTCGAGCCGACGCATGGGTCCGCGCCGAAGTACGCGGGGCAGAACAAGGTCAACCCCATCGCCATGCTGCTCACGGTCCGCCTGATGTTCCAATGGCTCAAGGAAGACGAAATGGCCCGGCGCCTCGAGGCATCGATCGCTCGCGTCATTCAGGAAGGCCGTGTTCGAACGTACGACATGGGGGGGACGGCTACGACGCTTGAGGTGGCCAAGGAAGTGGCCCGCTACGCGACCTGATGCCCCGGTGGGTATCCCGCACGATCCATCTTTCCGGGACTCGCAACCGCCGAAGTGAGACGCACGACGATGGAAGGCCTGTCCGACATCATCTTGATCACCTGGCGGCGGAATGGTGCCTACGCCCAGCGACTGGTAGGAGATCTGTCCGATGCGGACTGGCTCGCGCAGCCAGTTCCCGGTCGCCTGCTGAACCATCCCGCCTGGATCCTCTCCCACTTGAACGTCTACGCGCCCCTGTGCACCGCCATGCTGTTGGGCCAGCCCTGGGACGACCCGATTGACCACCCCATTGGCCAGAAGTCAGAGGTCCGCACGGAACCTGGCACATATCCTCCGGGCGCAGAACTCCTGAAGACGTATGTCCGTCTGCATGCCGAGGCCGAGCAGGCCCTGGCGGCGGCGCCTGCCGATCGACTGGCCGCTCCCAATCCCCTCGAGCGGGCCCAGTCGATGCATCCCACCCTGGGAAGTTATCTGGTGACGCTGATGGTGAAACACGAAACGGGGCACCTGGGTCAATTATCGGCGTGGCGGCGGGCCATGGGCCTGCCACGCGTGGCCATGTGAAGAAGGATTCTCGCTACGGTTTTTTGGCCCAGTTCGAACCCGCGTAGCGGTTTCGCAGTCGATTGCGTGCGTCTTGCGCGCGATCTGCCTTACCCAGTTCGTCCCATAGCTGCGACAGGTGGTGGAGCGCCTGGGCATGATCTTCCGAGTTGTCGTGAAACAGCAGGTCGACGTGCAAGAACGCCAGCAGGGCATCCTCCGGTTTCCCCGCCGCTCGAAAGGACGTTCCCAGCGCGTTGTAGGCCCGCGCGAAGAGCGCGCCATCCTGTGCCTCGTTGTCGGCAATCACGCGATGGAGCGTGTCGATGGCCTCTTGAAAAGCGCCTGAATCCGACTGACAGCGGGCCTTTCCGATCAGGGCCAGCTGCTGGAGTCGGTCCACCTCCGGCCCTTCGGCCTTGGAATCGATAATCGTTCCATAGAGCGTCATGGCCTGCGAGGTCTGTTCGCCCCCTTGCAGGGCGAGACTATCCGCCTTGAGCAGTGTTCCGCGGAGGCTCATGGCGGGCCAGGTCGCGGCCCGAATGGCTTCATAGAAATCGGCCGCCTTGTCGGGCCGACCCAGTCGCATCGCCAGGTCTCCCAGGGATTCCGTGGCCAAGTACCAGTGCAGGCTATCGCGATGCTGGGCCGCGAAGGTGAACATCTCCTTGGCCGCTTCGTTGATACCCGACCCGGTCTGCATGGCCAACTGGGCCTGGCAGTAGGCACGGTAGAAGGCCACTTCCTGTTGCACGAACGGATCTTGGAGCTCGTCGCCCTCGACTCGATTGAGCGACTGCAGCGCCTGCTCCCACTGACGATCCGCCACAAATTCGCGAATGAGTTTCATGGACGACGGTTCCTCGTCGAACACCACCTGTTGGACTTGGGCCAGAGAGACTTTCCGGGATTCCCCCTGGACGGCGATCTCGATGTCATTGGGAGTCGTGGCCTTGATCTCACCGCGAATCGAGGTCCCATCCTGCAGTTTGATGGTATCGGCCTGACTGCTTGCGAGCGGGCCCGCGGTGAAACTCAGCAGAACCCAGGCAAGACGGGATGTGACGATGTGCATTTTCATGTGTCGCCTCGCGATGGGCCGTCCGGCGAAGCATCGCGAATGGCCTGATCGATATCGCCCTTCAGTTGTTCGTACTTGGTCTTCCAGGTCGGGCCACCCAGATCGGGATAGAGGGCCGTGGTGGCCGTAATGGCCTGCCGGGCCTGTTCCAAGTACCGCAGCCGTTTTTCCCCTTCGAGTGTGAGGGCCTCCTGGTATCGGCACGAGGCCACATTCCAGCGGGCTTCGTGGAAGATGCCGCCGAATTTCTCTTTCATGCTCGGATCGCGCCGCATCTGGCGAGCAACGACGTTCCCAATTTTCTCCCATCCCCAAATGATGTTCTTGCTCGTCTTGGGGTCAGGGCGGCCACCCTTGATGGCATAGGTGTAGGCCTGACCTTCCTGATAGGTGTAGGCGGCATCCTTCTGGACATTCAGGAGATTGGGATTGTCCTTCAGGACGCTCACGAAGAGGGGAATGGCCGCCGAGTAGTCCTTCTGGCGGCGTTTCAGGGAGGCCAACGCCATTTCCATCTGCAACCGCCGCTTGGCATCGGATTGCATGTCGGGTGATTTCAGCAGTTCCTGCAGGATCTGGCTGGCGTGATCCAGCAGGCCAGTGGCCTTCGACACCGCTGCCGGCCCTTGGCTCGCGGCGCCGTCCGCGAGTTCCTGGTAGGTGCGTGCGACCCAGTGCAAGATGTCCGGGTCCTTACTATTGGAGGCGATCCCTTCGAGTACGGTGACGAAGCTGTCGAGCCCCGCACCTTGCTTCGCCGGGTCTGCTTCCGCGACTTGTTCCTTGAGATCACGAGCCAGACCAACGTACATGGCCACGGCGCGAGCCCGCCCCTGTTCGGAATCTCCGAACTGGACTTTCAGTTCTTTCAGGATCTTGGCGATGTCGTCAGTCGGGCGAGCAGCGGGCGAGCCGTTCATGGAGGCGAACAGCTGCGCGCGGAGCGCGGTGCGGTAGACATCCTCGCGAATCGCCGGATCTGCCGTGGCGGGATCCCCGGCCGTCAGCAGCGTCCAGGGGCCTCGACCAGGCTCCTGCAGTATGTCGATAGCGGCCGCGGCATCGCGGTCGTCCAGGGCGAGCTGAGCCAGGGCCAGCGACGCGACGACCGACGTCGATGTTGCCGGACCGGAGCCGCGCCCCTGCAACCCGTCCCGGAGCAGTTGCCGGGCGGCCTCCTTCAAGCGGGCGAGCTCCGGATCGGGAGCAGCTCCCGCGCTGCGCTCCCCCTTGGCCTTCAGAAACTCCCGGACGAGGGCCGTACCCGTGGCCAGTTCCGCCTCGGCCCTCAGCTGAGACTTCTCGGGCAGTTGCGCCAAATAGTCCTGCGCATCGGTGATCCTCCCCTGCGAGATGAGGAACCGGATCAGGGTAAGCGCCGCCGCTTGTCCCTCCTCGTCGTTGGGCCAGCGCAGGGCCGTGTAACGGGCGACGTCGATCAAATGGTCGGTGGCAAAGGGCGACTTCGTCCCTCCCGATTCAAACAACTTGTAGTAGGCCCCAAGGGCCAACCTGGCACTTGCGCGAGCCGTAGGTCCATCGCTGAAATGGCGTGCGAGGAACTCCGACAAGACGGCGCAGTCGTAATAGTCTTCCTGCTGGAACTGCAGGTAACCCAGCAGGTAGCGGACTCGATTGACGTCGTCCAGCGAGTCGCCGGGACTTGCCAGGTCGAGCGCCCGCCGGTAGAGGGCCGACGCCTCGGCATATTGGCTTCGCAATCCTCGCTGTGCCTCGTCGATTTCCTGTTGCAGCGCCGCCTGCTCCTGCGGGTCCTTGATCTGTTCCAGCCGCGAGCGGATCAAGCCAATGCCCGATTCACTGGCTTGAGCCTTGGAGAGCACGGCATCCGCCTCGAGCTTCGCTTCGGAGAAACTGGCGAGCCCATCCAGATTCGGAGTGGACGTATCGCCGGTACGCAACGATGCCAGCAGTTCATGGGCCTGGGCTGCCTGGGGGGCATGACCTCGAATGATCTGCGATAACAGCTGCTTCGCGCGGGCGAGATCGTTCTCGCGTGTCTTGCCCGACGCTTCGGATCGCGCCTGCATGGCCTTAACCAGGGCCAGGCGGACTGGCGCCGTCACCTGGATGGCCTCCGATGCGTGGGAACGCAGCCAGGCCTCCCCTTGGTCGACCGCCTTTTGCGATTTCCCCTCTTCTTTCGACGACCAGCACTCCATCGAGAGCTGCGTTGCCAGGGCGGAAAGTGCCGCCGGCAGGGGGGCATTCTCCAGCACTTCGCCGTAGAAGGACAGGGCATCCTGATGCTCCCGCAGTAACTGGTGGCACTGACCTCGCTTGACTAGGAGCGGCAGGTAATACGGAGTCCGCCCGTACTTCTCACTGAGCTGCCCGAACGCGTCGGCCGCTTCTTTCAGTCGCTTGCGGTACTCGGGTTCGTCCCCTTCCACCAATTGGGCCGACTTCATGGTGAAGCCAGGCACGGACATCTGGGCGGCGATGAAATCGGTGCGCCAGCGGTCGCGCAGTGCGACATCCTGCCGTTCGCGCGGCCGATCTTGCATTTCCTTCAGGAGCACTCGCAATTGCTCCACGGACGCGAGCGCAGCGGTTCGAGCTTGAGTGATGGCCTCGTCCGCCTTCGATCGGGCGTTCTCGTCCGTGCCAGCTCCGTTCTTGGCGACGGCGCGTGCCAACCACTGGTCGGCGATCGCGCCCAGGATCTCCCAGCGCTCGACTGCGACATCCGCCTGAAACTCGGGTTCGGACGACTCCGTGGCAACGGCCGAAATGTCCTTGCTCGCCTTTTCCAAGAATCGAAGCCGACTACCGAAATCGCTTTCCTGCTCTGCAGCCGACCGCGCCAGACGGGCACGCTCCAGTGGAATCTGCTGACGCAGGGGGGGAGGTGTGTCGGGCGAGGACTCCATCCGGTCCAAATAGGCCAGCGCCGTGTCGAAATACCGCTCCTGCCGCAAGGCCTCGAGAAACGCCTCGAACGGCTCCGCTCCCTGGACCACCAGCGGCATCCACAGCAGCCACCAGGGACCCCAACGCTGCCAGCGCGATGGCCTTTTCTGAACGTATTTCCAAAGGAGAAGTATCAAGGGGACCAACCTCGAACGACAACGATTCGGGCAGATACCTGGCCGGCACCCAGCCCAGGATTTCCGACGGTCAGCTCCGCGTCACTTCCCGGTTTTCAGCGGTTCTCAAGGAGGGATCCCTCGTTTCGCGGGCCATCAGCTAAACTTAATGAAACTGGCCCTCCGTCGGCAAGCATGCGTATGATTCCCGGTCCGTTCCCCTTTTCGCTCGTTCGCATTGACGGTGGATCCGCGAGTTCCTAATCCATGAAGCCCGAACGGTCATCCATCGTCTCGAGGTCGAACCGGCCAGGGCGGTATGCGCTTTCCCGCCGCTCCCAATGGCCGCTCCTGGCGCTGACCCTGTGCCTGGCACTGGCCCTGGTCCTGATCCGTGTTGCCCAGGACCCGAAGCTGGGCCAATGGTTGGCCCTGCATGGGAACGTATCGCACACCGACAAGGGGGAAGCGCTCGATACCCAATTGCAAACCCCAGCGGACAAACCGTTACCGGGCGATGTTTTTCGCGCGGCGAGGCCGGCCGGACCTGTCACTCAGGTCCACAACCAGAATCGATCCGGCACCGACACCGACACCAAGACGGCGGAAGGGAATCTCCCCCCTCGCCTGCCCGTTGTTCCCGCGAGCGCCTTTCAAGTCATCAAGGATGATACGGTCTTTCGGCCGGCCGAGTACGACGTCTGGTTCCGCAGTATGGAACAGATCCGGCGGATGTCGGGACCGGCGCTGATGCAGTTGCCCGCCGCGGAGGTTGGTTTTGCACAGCTCTTTCGACAACCCGACTCATACCGCGGCAGGGTTGTGGGGCTGAGCGGAACCATCAAGCGGTCCCATTATGTGCGGGCCCATGAGAATCCTTTCGGTATCGATGGGTATTGGCAATGTTGGCTGCAACCGGTGGGATCGCTCGATCCCATCGTGGTGTATGTTCCAGAACTGCCAGCTGAGTTCCCTGCCGGCCAGGACGTGCATGAAGATGTTCGCGTCACCGGCGTGTTCTTTAAGCGATGGGCCTATGAATCCAAGAGTGGCATTCGATCGGCACCCCTCGTGCTCGGGTCGATCGTAAGCTGGCCGTGGGTCGGGTCTTGGACGGAACCGGCAGGCACGTCGACTGCGGCGGAAGAACCGTCCGAAGCGGTTCAGGAACTCGGCCCCGTGACGGCCCAATCCGCGGAAGGGGACCCGGCCGATGTGGACACAACGATTGGCTGCCGCGACTACCTGGCACGCCTGCAGGTCGGCGACGAGGTATGGGCCGCTTTGGCCCAGGGATCCCCGGAACCCAATACGCCGAATCCGTCGTTGCTGCGGCTACTGTCGCAGATGAACCGAATTCCCGCCTGGCGGATCCATGGCTGGCAGCAATCCGAGATTCCGTGGCCTGCCCTGCCGGAAGCAACCCCGGAATATCTGGGCCAGTGTTATCATTTTTCGGGGCGGCTGCGCGGATTGCGGCGGCACCTCTTAAAGGGTGACGCAGAAGAACGGTATGGCCTGCGCGAGTACTTCGAGTGCCTCGTGGAGAGTCCTGATTCCCCGCATCCCTTTGTGGTTTGGACCCGCGAGATCCCCCTGGCCTGGCGGGACCGGCTGGACACCCCTGGGGCCCCGGATGAACGGATCCGTGGCAGCGGTATCTTTGTGGGCCGGATTCCGAGTGCGCCGGGCCTCGGGATCGATGCGGGAGAATCCGGCACGGCCCCACCCATGGCCTTCGCGGCCACGCGATTGAGCTGGCATCCCGACCGCCCGCAGCCTGAGTGGCAGATTACGTCCGATCATGTGCGGCTCGCCAACCTGGGCGTCGACCTGGGCTCCCTGGATACGGTGACGGAACGAAAGGCCCTGATGCCAGGGGACCGTGATGCGTTCTATGGTCTGCTGAGCGCGATGCGCCGCGTTCCGTCCGAGAAATTGACAACTTTCGGTCACCTCGACGTCAAAGTCAGTGATCTGTTAACGGGGGGAGCAGCGAACCGGGGGAGGCTGTGCACCTTCACGGGAACCGCCCGACGAGCCGTACTGGTCCATGTCGACGATCGGGATGCCATCGCACGGTACGGCATGCGTACGTATTACGAACTGGAGGTCTTCGTCGAGACCGATGCCAGGATCCGCGTGAAAGACGATCGCGGAACGGCCAAGGAATTCGCCACCTATCCCCTGGTCTTCTGCTGTCGGGAACTGCCCCGCGATTTTCCCACCGGGGACGCGATCCATGTCCCGGTGACCATTACTGGCGCCTACCTGAAAAACTGGGCCTATCGCACGCAGTTCATGTCGCACGGCTGGCCCGGAAGTCCCTCGGCAGAGCCACGACCCTACTTGCAGACTAGCCCCTTGCTGTTGGGACGGGCTCCCGTCGTCGCCCCCTTGAACCCCTACCTGGTCCCCGACTATCAGAGTTGGCTTTTGGCAGGTTTCTTTGTCGTTCTGGCCGGCATTGGCGGAGCCCTGTGGTGGTTTTCGCGCGGCGATCAGCGATCGTCGTTGGCGCGGCATCGTCGGCAGGAGGCTCCCCCCAACTTCGACGAATTGCCCTGCTAGAGCCTATCCGCAAACTCGGCTCGTACCCTCTCCCCCGACTGCGGGGGAGAGG